>Ga0137390_10005075_pt1 | contig 11049 bp, 9 predicted proteins | sample 15con2h24AmetaG_FD_104937 | JGI IMG/M metagenome (GOLD analysis project Ga0137390, IMG submission 104937) | Vadose zone soil microbial communities from Angelo Coast Range Reserve, California, USA - 15con2h2.4A metaG | ecosystem: Environmental > Terrestrial > Soil > Vadose zone > Saprolite... | reverse complement strand
CTCTCCAGCGTCTCGTTCGTGGTCGGCGCGTTGCTGCTCGTGACGCATGTGCTGTCGGGGCGGCGAGAGCCGCTGGCCGTACGACTCGCCCGTGTCGAGGGCCGTCTCGACGACCTCGCCGCCCGCGGCGGCGCTGTGCAGCTCCCCGGCTGGCTGACCGGCATGCGAGAGACCTACGAGCGTGACCTGCGCCACGCCGGCGGCGAGAAGACGCTCCACCGTTTCTTCGGCGAGAAGCTGCTGCTTGCCTTCGCCGCACCGTTCGTCGTGCTCGCGCCGTACGCCGCGGCGACGGGGCGGCTGCCGAGCCTCGCGCTAGTCGTGTTGCTGGCGGCCGGCGGTTTCTTCGTGCCCGACCTGCTGCTGCGCCAGCAGGTGAAGCAACGGCGTGAGGCGATCTTCCTTGACCTGCCGGAGGCGATCTCGGTGCTCTCGCTCTCACTTGGCGCGGGCCAGTCGCTACGCCAGGCGCTGGAGCTCGCTGGCCGCGACTGCGCCGGACCGCTGGGCGCCGAGCTTGAGCGGGCGCTGACGCTCGCTCGTCACGAGCGCGGTCTCTCCGAGCGAGAAGCGCTCGTGCGGGTCGCGCGTGAGGCGGGCGAGCCGACGTTCACTCGTTTCTGCGAGCTGCTCGCCGTCAAGGAGAGCCCCTACCTTGAGTTCCTACGCCAGCAGGCACGCGAAGCGCGCAACGAGCAGGCTCGCTATCTCGAGCGCGCAGCCGACCGCGCCTACTTGGCGATGCACGCACCGCTCGCCCCGCTGCTCGCGGTGCTGGTGCTGCTGCTCGCCTACGGCTTTCTCAGATTCCTTGCCCACACCGTCTAAAAGGAGGACGGATCGATGATCGACGCACTCTGGTTCCGGCTTTTGGGTTGGGCCGAGCGCTTCCGCCGCGAGGAGCGCGGCGATAGCCTCGTCAACTGGGTCGTGCTCGCCGTTGGCCTCGCCGCCGCCGCCGTGGCCGTGGTCGCGCTGCTGCGACCCGCGCTCGAGAACGCCGCTCAGAACATCGCCAACTTCATCGGCGGCGGATAAGGCGGTGCTCGGATGCGGTCGCTCGCACGTCGACTTGGACAGGAGCGCGGGCAGGCCCTGATCGAGGGCCTGCTCGCGCTCGGCCTCGTCCTGCTCGTGGTCGCATTCGCGGCCGAAGCGATCGCCTACGCCCACGCCCGCTCGGTCGCCGAAGCCGCCGCCCAGGACGGCGCCCGCACTGCCGCCGCGGCAGGACCGCAAGCCGGCATCGACCGCGCCGACGCCGTCCTCGCTGCCGCCGGCGGCGCCGGCGCGGCGATGCACGCGAACGCCAGCGTCAGCGGCAACGAAATCACCATTACCGTCAACGGCCAAGCGCCCCATCTCTTCAACGTGCCACTGGTTCTGCCGGCAGTCGCAGCGAGCGCAAGCCTGCCGCTCGAGCAGTACCCAGCCGACGAACAGGCGGCGACACCATGACCCTGCTGCGCAAGCTGCGACGGGAAGAAGGCGAACTCGGGCTCGTCTCGGCGCTGCTGCTGCTCGCCGGGGTGCTGCTTCCGATCATGTTCATCGTCGTCGCGTTCGCCCGCATCGAGCAAGGCCGGCTCGCCGCGGCGCAGGCCGCCCGCGACGCCGTCCGCGCCGCCGTCGAAGCACCAACCGCGATCAGTGCGCAGCAGGCGGCCGACGACGCCATCGCGCGCGCCGAGATGCAAAGCGGCGTCCCGCTCCAGTTGCGGCTGGAAGGAACCTTCGCTCGTGGCGCGGCCCTGCACGCGGAGACCAGCGCCCAGATCGACCTTGCTTCGCTTCCCTTCATCGGTCAGCTCGGCACGATCACCGTTCACGGCAGCGCGGCCGCCCCCGTCGACGCCTACCGCAGCCTCGTCGGAGACAGCTCGCCGTGAACGGCGCCCTCCCGACCCGGCTTTGCGGTGAACGCGGCTCCGTACTGATCACCGGACTGTTGCTGACGCTCGCGCTGCTGATGGTGCTCGGCGCGGCAGTCGACATCGGCCACGCGTTTATTGTCCGCCGCGACCTCAGCTCGCTTGCAGACAACGCGGCCCTCGCCGGTGCACAGCAACTCGACCAACAAGCAATCCACCAGGGTCAGCTGGCACTCGACCCTCAACAAGCACAAGCGGCTGCGCTCTCAACAGTGAGCGGGGAACCCGGCATTCAGGTCCAGGCCGACGCCACTCCGGCGGACGTCCACGTGCAGGTCACGCGACGGTTCCCGACGATCCTCCTTCGCCTGGTCGGGCTCGCAGACTTGACGGTCTCCGCCCAAGCCAACGCAGCCCCACGCGCACCATGACGAGACGCGCCCTCATCGTCGCAACGGCCGGTGGCGCGACCTTCGCGAGCGCCGGACTGCTGGCGAGTACAAGCCCGCTCACGCTGGCGCGCCTCGCTGTACTCGGTGGTGCGCTCGCCGGCGCCGCGCTCTACGACCTTGCCGAGCGGCGGATCCCGAACCGGATCGTGCTCCCCGCGGCGGCCGCGTGCGCGGCGCTCACTCTCGCCGCCGGCGCGCCGCTCTCATTGCTTGCTGGGCTCGCGACCGTTTTGCTTCTCCTTGTCGTCGGTCTGCGTTGGCCGGCGGCGCTCGGGATGGGGGACGTCAAGCTCGCCCTTCTCCTCGTCCTTGGACTCGACGGAAGCGCCCTGCGCGCGCTCGCGCTGGGACTCGCGCTTGCTGCGCTTGCCGGCTGTGCGCTCGTGGCTCGGCAGGGCAGGACGGCTTTGAGAGCCTCGCTGCCTCTTGCGCCGTTTATCGCCGCTGGTGCTCTCGTGGCGGTGGTCGTGTGAGCGGCCGGGCAAGCATCGTGCGTCGACTCGAAGCAACACTCGCCGTCGCGGCGTTGCTGCTCATGCTGGCACTTGGCTTGGAGCTGCGCCCGGCGCTGCCGCAGCTGCCGCAGTCGTTCTCTGCGCCGTTGCCGGCCGGCACGATCGGCGCCACGCTCGAACTCGCGGCCTGGATCGTATTCGTGCTGCTCGATCTCGTGCTCATTCGAAAGGTGCTCCAATTCGCAATCCGGCGAGAACCGACCCGAACGGAGTTACGGCTGCGTCACGCGTTCGCACAGCACGAGCTTCCTTCACTCGACCGGACACGCGACTGGAGGGCACACGCGGCGCCGCTCGCACCACCGATCCTCCGCCTCCCCGCACGCCACGAACTCACTGAACGAGAGCCGACAGCAAGGCAACTTCAGCAGCACGGCCCGCGGGAGCTCTCCGTCCCCGTTGAAGCCGCAGCGACTGACACGAGCAACGAGCGCCTTGGTGTTCTGCTCCTCGGGCCGCTCGAGCTCACCCATTGCAAGAGGAAACAGCCGCGGCGACAGGCGACGGCGGAACTCATCGCCTACCTCGCGATGCAGCGGCGTCCGGCAAGCCGCGACGAACTTCTCGAGGCGCTTTGGCCTGGCGACGATCCCCGCCGCAGCGCTGCGCGCTTCTACCAAGCCGTGAGCGAGGCACGGAAACTCCTCGGCGACGCCTTCCAGCGCGACCGCGATACATACGCGGTTGATCGCGAGCGGTTGCGCATCGACCTTGACGAACTCGATGGCATCCGGGTGCAAGTTGAGGCCGCGACGGGAGACGAGCAACGCGCTCTCCTTGAACATGCAGTCGCGCTGTTCCGCGGAGATCCGCTCGCAGGCATTGACGCGCTTTGGGCGGCCGGCGAACAGCGCCGGCTGACAGCGCTACACACCGATCTCCTCGAGCGAGCCGGCCGGCTACGCCTGGAGTCAGGCGACGCATCCGGCGCTCTGGACTTCGCTGAGGCAGCAGCCGCCCTGGACGCGTCGAACGAGCGAACCGTTCAGTTGGCGATGGAAGCAGAGTTCGCTCTCGGGCGCCGTGAAGCCGTCGTAGAGCTGTATGAGCGTCTCCGCGGGGATCTCGATAGCCGGTTCGGACTTGAGCCTGGTCGAGAGACGAAACAGCTTTACCGGCGCCTTCTCGGTCAAGACACAGTGAGCGCCTGACCGACTCCGACCGGGGCGCGGAAAGGAGCGAATTACCTCAAGCCCTGCTCCGTCCGAGTCGCTTCCGTCCTGCGTTTCAGTGAGCCGGGTGTGAGTTTCAGGTGGATGGTCGCCCCGACCCCGATGCGGATCGCATCGGGTAAGCGTTTACACCTCAAGTCCGTGGTTGACGGCCCACTGAGCGACTTCCGCGAGTGGTTCGGGAAGGCGCTCGAGGGCGTTGTCGCGGGATAGCCTGCGCGCAAGCTCGTCTCGTTGATAGCGGAAGAACCCGCTAGAGGTGATGGCAGCGTCTTGGATCACGGCGTCGTAGGCGGCGATCGCGCGCTCGTCCCCGGTTGCTGCGAACGCTTGCTGGAGCGATCGGTCGAGTCCGCCTCCGAAGTCAGCCCCGGCTTCGGCGATTTGCCTGAGCAGGCGTTCGAGTTCGTCGATGATTTCGGGTTGAGCCGCCTCTGCCCAGGCGAACCCTTCGTGTGCGTACGCGCGTGGATTTGCGGCCAGTTCGCCGCGCATCTGCTCGAGCTCGCGTCGCTGCGCTCCGGCTTCACCGGCGGCCGCAAGCTCGCGTTGGGCCGCACGTCGGATTTCAGTTGCCTCGGCTTCAGCCTGGAGCCGCCGGAGCGCATTCAGGTGTCCTCGCTGCCGAAACTCGCGCAGCATGAAGATGGAGTCGACTGCGTTGATACGGATGAGGGCAGTCGCTGCGGCATCGGCGACCGCGTTCGAGACGATGTGGAGGGAGGACAGGGCCTGGCGGACCTGGAAGTCGGTCTCGAGGTTCTCGAAGGCGGCGATGATGCGCGCTTCGTCGACGCCTTCGCTGTGTCGGCTGAGCCATTCCGTGGCGTCCCACCAGAAGAACACGCTCTTGGTCTCGAAGACTTCGAACCATCGCTCGCTACCAAGCGGCAGGTCGAGCGCAGTCGAAAACGCCAGGGCAGCTTCCAGTGCCGCGGGAGCGGTTCCAGTGCTGCCCTCGACCCTGACGACCGCTTGCAGACCCTCTTCGGGCCAGAGACGAGCCACGCTTTCGGCGAGCGTCTCGCGCTGCTGCCGTGTGAGCTCGTCGACCTGACGGGTGTAGCTCTCGAGTAGCTGGCGCGGAATCCTCCCGTGCGCGCGCCCCTCGAGGCTGCCGTCGTCAATGATCTCGGCCAGACTCGGCGGCTGAGGCGCTGGCGCCCGCTCGGCCACGACCGGAGGATCTACCGGGGCCTCGCGCAGTGCGAGGATTTCGAGCAGCGTCATCAGCGGTGCTTCCAGGCGCCCTTCGGCTGCGGCCTTCAACGTCTCCCGCGGAATCCTTTCGAGGAAGGAGAGGTCGTTCCAGTTCACGTCGGCCGGTGCTGACTCTCGGACCGCCGCGATCGCTGCATCCGGATGTCGGCGTGCAAGTTCTTCAAGGAGATCTCGCTCGCGGAACTCGCGGTAGTAAAGGCGTTGACTGGTCATGAGGACCCTGACCAGAGTCTGTACCTGCTGATCTGTCCATTCGTCGAGGGGTTGTTTGGTGGCAATCTCGCTGAGCTGACGTTCGTCGCTGTCGTCGCGCATGCCCGTTCGCTCGAAGATGGCGAGCGCATCGTCGAGTTGGAGGTCGGTGATCAGGTAGCTGTTTCGGCTCCAGCCGATGGGATTAGTGAGGAGCAGTTCGATCGCATCGGCACGGTCTTCAGGCACCGTTAGCTCGAAGATCGCGTGGCCGATCGCTTCGGCGGCAAGTTCGTCATGCTCTTCCGGGTATGTCTCTCGCAGGGCGGGGAGCAGCGCTCGGCCGGCGTCTCCGAAGCTCAGGATTGCGGATACGGCGTGGCGGCGAACGACGGGATTGCCGTCGCGGAGGAGCGGCTCGAGCCAGGCAGCGGTCTCTTCGTCGAACCCGAGTTGGCTGAGGGAGAACGTCGCGTTCGCCCGAGTGGTGGGTTCAGGTGACTGCAGTGCGTCACGCCAGCGCAGCCACCTCACCTCTCCCACGTTGTCGAGCGAAGCGACAAGGCGCCGGACTGCCGAGCGTGCGTCACGAACTTCGCGTCCCTGGTTCGTGTCCAGCCATACACGCCTCTCGACGTAGACGTCCCAGAGCTCGTCGAGGGCGGTTTCCCGTTCTTCGGCTGGAGCGTCCGCCCGCGCTGTGCGCGTCCAGCGGAGTCTGTCTAGGTCACGAAGGGCCGGTCGGATCTCGGAAGGAGCGCCTTCGTAAAAGAGATCGATCATGTGGTCGAGATCGGCGCGAAACACCGCATGGCCTGCGAGGGTTGTGACAGCAGCCTCCTCGAGCGCTTCGATGGGATCGTCCATGTTCAGAAGAGCATCCGCGGCTAGCGCTTCCTGCACGGCGTTCGTCTGCAGGGCAGCGACGTTCGGAAGGTCCTGCAGCAGTGCGCGCTCGACGAGCCGCTCGCGCGCCTCGGGTTGCCGCAGCTCTTCTGGTCCGGGGATCTCGGCCAGCTCGTCGACGGTCGCGCTCACGCGGCCGCGCAGTTCGAGGCTCAGTGCGAGCAGCCGGAGCCAGCGGTACACCTGGTCGGCCGAGTAGCCGAGGTTCGCGGCCTCACGTCGTACTGCGTCTTTGACGCCGACCTCGATCATGAGGCCGAAGCCCGTTGCTGGGATGGGCTCGAGCGGCTCTTGCGCGAGGCGCTCGCCGATCAGCGCTGCGTACTGGGGAACCGCGACGAGGTCGGTCACTGTCTGGACGTCGGCAAGTAGCTCGCTGACCCGCTCGTCGGGAATTCCACGGTGTTCGAGATAGCGGCGTCCCCACGCGCCGTCGCGCGGGATGCGGAAGATTTCGAAGCCGGCGGCTTCGAGCGCAAGCACATCATCGGTGACGCGGGTGGTAACAACCATCGCGTGTTGCGGGTAGCGCTCTGCGACGGCGATCAGAAGCGCGAGTACGGGTTCGCGCTGATCGACGCCGACTTCGTCGAGCGCGTCGAACAGCAGCGTGTAGGCGTTTCCGTCGAGAGCTTCTCTGTTGGGCGGAGCGACGTCATCGACAACGGCGCGGCCGCGGGCAAGCGCGGCGGCGAGCGTGCGCTCCTCGTCGTCATCAAGCTGTGCCGCAACTTCGGTGAGCTTCACGACGACGGCGACTCGATCGGGGTCGATCCCTCCGAGGTGATAAAGCATCTGCGTCTTACCCATGCCGGGTTCAGCCATGACGACCGCCCGCCGGCGGGCAAGAACATCGGCGGGCGACCGTGTCGCCTCGCTGAGTCCGAGAGTCGCCATCACAAGCCGGCTATCCGGCTCGGTACGGTCGCGGTCGCGGTCTTCGGGCAGGAGTGTGGGCGGTAGGTAGTACTCGGCGCGGTCTCTTATTGGAGGAAGCTGACCCTCACCCTCGACCGTGCTCCCCGGCGCGATCAAGAGCGCTGCCTGCTCGAGTGCTTGGTAGCCGCGACTGGAGTCGAACGTGTCGACGATGATGCCGAACGCCTCCAGCCGCGCAAGTTCAGCGCGCCGTCGCTCGAACTCGCTTTCCGGGAGGAGGACGCGATGAGGTCCGCGGTCCGCGAACATCTCTGCGAGCGTCTCGATCTCGGCGTGCAGGTACTCGTCCTCCGGTGGTAGCCGGTAGCCGAGATAGATGATGGCTCGTGCGACTACGAGCCCTCGCAGAACCACCTTGAACGCCTCGTTCGTGGCAAGTGCCAGCATTGACTCGCCCGGCAGGGCCATGCCCGCTGGGTCGAAGACATGACCATGGAGATGGACAATCACGACCTGGCCTTCCTCTGGCGGCTCAAGCGCCCGAGCTTCAGCCGGCGTGCGGACAACGGGTGTCAGACCGGCTTCCGCGGCTGCGAGAGACAGCGAGCCGTCGAAATTGGTCGTGACCACCACGCCAGTCGGAGCGCGGACGATCGTCTTCTGGAGCCGCGTCGGCCTCAGCTCAAAGCTGCTGATGATCTCAGCGGTGATCTCCTGCAGACGCAGGTGGCTGAGCTGTTCGGAGGTGGCATGACAAACCTCGGCGAACGTTGCTCCCTCCGCGACGTCTACACCGTGGTCACGAGCGGCTGCCGCGATCAACTCGGCGAGATCCTCGGCGGCAGGAACGCCGGCACCTACTGAGACGCCGGCGCCCAGGAATGGCAGCACGCGGACGCGCTCCTTGTGCAGGAACTCGGCGAGCTCGGTCGAGATCTTGGAATAGGTCGCCACTGACGGCGCCGCTACTGGCGCTGGCCCAGCGGGAGGATCGCGAAGACGTAGACGTTGTCGGTCGGGCACTGCCCGCGCGAAGACGTCATCGGCGGTCTGCGGAAGAGCACGGGTTGACGAGGATCAGTGCACCTATCCGTCAGCAGCGTTGCCTCAGGCAACGGGATCACCCGGGAAATCGCGCTGGAGCCAGTCTTTGGTCGCGTGCGCGGTCCCGATTCCACGTCGCTTGAGGATTTCGACAATATCCCGGCCGGAGATGACGACTACGGGGTGGTCGTCGTCGCGTAGTTCTTCATAGGCCTGTGGGGCGAGGTAGCTGGTTGTGACGAGGACGCCGAATTGGCGGTGTCGGAGGCGTGAGATCAAGCGCGAGAGTTCGCGGACACCGACGCCGTTGTCGGGGCCATAGCACTTTGCCTCGAGCGCGAAGTCGAGTCGGATCGGGTCGGCTTCTGGGCCGAGTTTGTAGTAGCCGTACGCGTCGCGTCCACCGTCGCGGCTGGGCGCCGTGAGCGTGTAGTCACTGGTTGGGGCGTACATCTGCCAGATGACTGCGGCGCAGGCTTCAAATGCGTGCGGGTCGAGGAAGTGGTGATGGATCGCGGCGATGATGGCTGCGTCTTCGGGCGTTTGCGGGCGTTGGTCTTCAACGGTTCGGAAGAGCCGCGTGCGGGGAGCGCGGAGCGGCCGATAGTGGCCGCGCGTGATCCAGTCGCGCCACGCGGCGGGTGCGTGCTCGCTCTCGGTGGCACCGGTGATCAGATCGGTGATCCAGCGGCGCATGATCATGGCTCCGGTGTCGAGCAGCGTGAACGTGGCGCGGTAGTTCTGGAAGCGTTGGTCAGCGGTGGTGCGCCAGATGGCGACGAGGTCGTCGGTTGGTGAGACATCGGGCGCACCCGGGACGGCGAGGCCACGGAAGACGACGTCGCGGCCGAGCGCACCTTTCGTGAACACGAAGAACGGTGGGATCTCTTCCCGCCGTGCGGGCGCTGCATGAGTCGCGTCGAACGCTTGCCGCAGAAGGCGGTTGCCGCCGCGGTGGGTTTGGTGGAGCTCGTGCCCTGGGTGCTTGTTGTCGCCGTAGTACGTGAAGCGGCCGAGATCGAGGTCGAGCTGGTCGGGCCAGTCGGTGTCGGCGAGTGTGGAGTAGAGGACGACGAGCGCGTGTCGGCGGTCGCCCGCGCGGGTGGCGACGCGGAAGCCGCCGCGGTTTCCGCAAGGGAGGAGTCGCGAGATCGGGTCGTCGCCGAAGGTGCCGGCGGTCCCGCCTTCATAGGTTGCGTCGACGTACAGGTCGACGTCAGCGAGCTCGTCGTACGAAATCCGTCGGCCAAGCTCCCGTGCATTTCTCGTCGTGCCCGCGGCCATCGTCAGATCATGCCGCGAAGGTTTCGATCAGCCGTTCCACGACCGCGACCGCGCGTCCGCGGACGAGGACGCCGAGCTCAAGGTTGGGGCCGCTAATGCCCGCTCCGGTCACGTTCGCACTTCCGATGTATGCGGCGTGAGAATCGGAGGAGAGCACTTTCAGGTGCGCCCAGGGAGCATCGGTGCGGAGGGCGGAAAGCGTGTATCTCGCGATGTCGCCCTCACGTCGGATCGTGTCTTCTAGCTCCTGAAGAGCCTCGCTGGCGTGTGTCGACCGCGTTGGAAGAAGGACCTGGAGAGAGACGCCGCGAGCGGTCGCGGCTGAGAGCGCGTCGGCGATGAACGAGAGGCCGAGCCAGTCGATGAACGGTGCCACGATCCTGAGCGTGCGCGATGACGCGGACACGAGCTGGACGAGCGTCTCGGCTGTCGTGTGATGTAGGCCCGTGGGTAGCGGCGTACCCGAAGGTAGTGAGGCAACGAGTTCCCAGGGCTCTTCGACGGGCACCGATTTCCGGCCGGAAACCCAGGCCGTCCCGAGTGAGCAGGCGTTCTGGATCCTCGCGTGATCGGTGCGGAATCGATTTGCGAGTACAGCGACGAGGTCGGGATCGAGGCCGGCTGCACGCGCGGCGGCTCGATCGGTCGTGGCCTGCGTCAGGAGGTCGGCGAGCGCTCGCGCGGCTGCGTTCGGGTCGGCTACGTCCAGGAGTACGCCTCCCACGAGTTCAGCGTCGTCCATGCTTAGTCGGCTCCGCGGACGAACCCGGCGGGTCCGAAGAGGTCGGCACGGTCGAGGAAACGGTTGAACCAGCGGCAGGAAGGCTCCCCGAGGTGGAGGCATGCCATGCAGGCACCGCCGCCGTTGCGGCAACCCGGGTCGAGGGCGCAGCGCGACTCTCCGTCGATGAAGTCGTCGAGGAATCGGTTGAGCGACGTCTCGAAAACGGCCTGAAGACCGCCGAGAACGAATTCTCCCCGGGAGGCGGCATAGACGATGAACGCGAGGTGGTGCGGGAGAAGGTATTCGGCGAGTGCGTCACGTTCGATGCCGGCAAAGGCCGCGAGGCGGCGGATCGTGCGATGCGCGAAGGAGTGGAGGAGCGCGAGGAGGTCGCCGCCAAGCGGCTGATACTGCTCCTGCGTCGGCGAGGGGATCTCCATCTGCTGAAGCAGGGCGACGCGTGCCGACCGCGCGTCATCGGCGGGGTCGAGACGGTGGCCGGCGGCGAGGAGATGGCTGTGTACTGCGAGCGGGTCGAGTCGGAAGAGGAGCGCCTCTGTGCGAGAGCGCGAGCCGTATGCGCGCAGGTGCCCGCGTTCGCGAAACGGTACGAGTCGGGCGACGCCGGGGTTGGGGTCGCCGCGCGTGTAGCCGTATGCCAAGGTCGCGACGGGGAAGTTGGCGAGGAGGTCGACGCCCTCAAGGCGGGCGCGTCGAAGCGCATCGCCGTAGGCGCCCTCGTAGAGCGTCCGGAGCGGAGGCGTGGTGCCCGCGACCATGTCGGCGATT
>Ga0137390_10005073_pt1 | contig 11051 bp, 5 predicted proteins | sample 15con2h24AmetaG_FD_104937 | JGI IMG/M metagenome (GOLD analysis project Ga0137390, IMG submission 104937) | Vadose zone soil microbial communities from Angelo Coast Range Reserve, California, USA - 15con2h2.4A metaG | ecosystem: Environmental > Terrestrial > Soil > Vadose zone > Saprolite... | reverse complement strand
TAGCGGGCAAACGCACCTTGCTTATCCTGGATGGCCTGGATGCCCAATTCCCGTTACGCCAGGCTCTCGAAGCCTTGCTTGCTCGTGATCCAGGCGATCCCACCAGGCGCACAGGTGGCATGCAGGCAAAAGCTCACAAACGTCCATCCCATGTCGTGCTCACCACGAGTCGCTATGTTCCCAGTCCTGCACTGGCAGCGTACCACCTTCATATCGACCCGCTAAAGCCTGGCGCCGCCCTAGAACTCTTAGCTAGCCTGCTTGGTCGCCCCCTGCAATATCAGGAACATGCGTATGCGGAGCAGGTCTGTGCGGCAGTTGGTTACTTGCCCCTGGCCCTGGAGGTAGCTGCGGGCGCTATCAGGACAAAAGGTATCCCACTCTCGCTGCTGGCTGCATGTGTGACTGCGAATCCCCTTGACAGTGCCCTGGATGCCGAGCGCGAGATAAGCTCCTCACTTTTACAGGAGCTTGAGGCCTTTGAGCCGGAGATGCAGAAGCGCTTTGCTTTGCTCGCTACCCTGGGTGTGCGATCATTTGGGTTAGAAACCGCCGCAGCTATTGACTCATCGCATTATGCTGTGCCTTCTGCTCAGCTCGCAAACACTGCTTCGGACCTTGGACGCTTTGTGCGCCACTCCTTAGTTGAACTCGCGCACGGCAATACACCTGCTCATTCTCCCACGCCGGGTCTTTACACCCCTGGCAACGATACCCGCTACCAGCTGCATCCTCTGCTCCATGCTCAGGCCATGGAACGCCTGGAGCGACTCGAGCCGGAGGTCGTCCGTGCGGCCCATTGTAATGTTCAAAGCTATGCCCTGGCCTATTTACAGCGCTATCAAGGAGAGAGAATCAAGTTGGCGAACGAACGGGACTTTTTACTGGCTGCCCTGACCCAGGCCTGGTGCGAGAAACAGTATCCCCTCGTAGCGCGCTTCGTGAGTGGCCTTTTACCACTCCTTGGCCAGCTTGGCAGTTTCAGTGAGCGTATGCTTCTATGGGGTTTAGATGCCTGCCAGTCCATCCACGATCGGCAGCTCATGGCAGTTTTCCTCCAGTGCCTGGGAAGCCTCTACTCTACTCGCGGGCAACTCGTCTCCGCTCGCTGTATGTTCGAGGAAAGCCTGGCGCTTGCTAAATTGCTTGGCCAACCCGTGTACCTATGGCAGCCACTGGCTAATCTGGCCTATATCGCCTACCTTTCTGGTGAATATGATGCCACGCGGCGCTTTGCTGAAACGTATCTACAACATTGTCAAGAAGCAGGAGACTACGATTTCATCTCTGGAGCACTCCTCACATGTGCATCTTATGCGCGCCTCCAAGGAGACGTAGACGCGGCCTATAACTATGTGAATTCCTGCTTGCACTTGCTTACTATACCGGACACTGATGCATCCTTCTATGGCCGCGATATCGTTGAATTGAGAGCGAGAACCGAACTTGCCCGTGTGCAGGGTGATTACGCTTGCTCGCGAGAATATAACGAAAAGGCCCTGTCGCTTGCCCTGCCCAGTTATGGCCCCTACTTCACTGCCGATGAGTTATTGATCCAGGCGTACTTCGCCCGGCAGCAGGGCGTGTATGATGACGCGCGCACACTGGCACTGCGATCTGTCCAGTTCGCGGAGCAGGCAGGCGCATCTCACACCCGTGGACTCGCCATGGACCTGTTACAAAAGCTCCCCGGTAGCCTGCTCCCACAATTTTGACGAACCTCGCCATTCTCCTGAAAAATCACGTTTGTTGAATACCGCGCCACCAGCCATCAGGCCTGCCGTGCCGCGACAGGCGTATTGGCACCTATTGTTTCCGCGATTTCTCCGCGTTTTATCCCCCCTTTCCGCGCAAGGCGGAACGGTGTTGTGGCTATGATCTTTTCAGAACTGTTGAGCGCTATGAAACAGTGTACTCGCTCTGTTTCTGATTTCATGAAGGTAGATGATTTATCAGGAAGTAACTCCCCATGTTGCATGATCTCAAAGTTATTCCCCGGCGCACTGTCGTTAAAGGGTTGGTGGGGCTGACCTTGACGATCAGTGGCATCAGATGTGCTCCTGCTGGTTCAAGCACTACGCCAGCACCAGCGAAAATACTTACAGGTGCTACTTCCGCTCCCTCTGCTTCTCCAACTCCAGGACCCACCCTCTATACCTATTCCGGTCATAGTGGTTGGGTGTTTGCAGTGGCGTGGTCGCCTGATGGTAAGCGTATCGCCTCGACGAGCAATGATGTAGAGGTCTGGGATGCCATCGATGGAGGCCACGCTTTCATCTATTCTGGACACTCCTCTAATGCCGTGCGTACGGTGGCATGGAACCCTGGTGGCAAACGCATTGCCTCGGCGGGAGATGACAAACAGTACAGGTCTGGGATGCAGCAGATGGAAACCACGTTTTTGTCTACCGGGGACATACTGCTGCCGTCGATACGGTGGCCTGGTCTCCCGATGGCAGGCATATTGCCTCAGCTGGTGGTGATCAGGTGGTCCAGGTCTGGGATACGGCGAGCGGAAAGCTCACCTTCATCTACCATGGGCATTATGACAATGTGTTTGCCGTGGCCTGGTCGTCCGATGGCAGATATATTGCCTCGGCCAGTGGTGATCAGGCGGTACAGGTCTGGCATGCACCTAGTGGCGGGCATATCTTTACCTATCGGGGACACACCAATGGCGTGGGTGCTGTGGCGTGGTTACCAGATGGCAGATACATTGTTTCAGCCAGTGATGATACAACTGCGCAGGTGTGGCAAGCGCAATGAAACAAACCATCAAGCTGTATACCCTTCTGTGAAACACGAGAAAAAGGAGCAAGCATATGTATTTTCCTCGGATCTTCCCGCTAATAATAAGAAGGAGCGCCCTGTTACTTCTGCCGGTGCTATTCCTATCTGCCTGTGGCACAACACCTGTTCAAACATCCCCCACTGCGACGCCATCCGCCCAGGCGCACGTGACTCCGACGGTGGCTGCAACTCCCACGGAGAATGTTCCTACACTTTCTACCCCGCTTGTGACATACAAAGGACACCTGGCGAGCGTCATCAGTCTAGCCTGGTCGCCTGATGGCAAGCAGCTCGTCTCCTGCAGCGATGATGCCTCAGTGCAGGAATGGAGCGCGACAACGGGCCACCCGTCCTGGACCTATACCTTTCCCAGCCCCAGGTCGACCTACTTGTTTGCGGTGACCATGTCGCCGGATGGCAAGCGCGTCGCTGCCGCCGGCAATACCGGTATCGTAGCAATTCTAGATGCCGCGAATGGGCATCTCCTGGCAAACTACAGCAGTCAATCCACGTTCATCGAGGGGCTGGCCTGGTCGCCTGACGGCAAGCGTATCGCCCTTGGAGATGGCGACAACACTGTAGAAGTCTTGAATGCGGCAACTGTTAATCTACTCCTGACCTATAAAGGACACTCTGACCATGTGACGCGTATAGCCTGGTCGCCCGATGGCAAGCGTATCGCTTCGGCCAGCCATGATGGCACGGTGCAGGTCTGGAATGCGACGACCGGCCAGACACAGCTGACCTACCGCGCGCACGGCGCTCCGGTCTGGTCGGTGGCCTGGTCGCCCGATGGCAAGCGCATCGTTTCGGGGACTGCCTCGGCGGGCCTCGATGGTCCTGTCACCTCGAATAATTCGGTGAAGGTGTGGGATGCCTCGACAGGCCAGACACTATTCACCTACACGGGTCATGCTGGTCAGGTGTATGCGCTGGCGTGGTCGCCCGATGGCAAGGAAATCGCCTCTGGCGGTGATGACAACGCGGTTCGCATATGGGATGCAGCAACAGGGCATACCATCCTGCTTTACCAGGGTCATAAAGACACAGTCTTCGCGGTGGCCTGGGCACCCGACGGGAAGCTCATTGCCTCGGCCAGCAATGATGACTCGGTGCAAGTGTGGCAGCCAGCCCCATAACCCTGCTTCTGGCTTCATAGTCGGCAATTGCGTCTCAAAGTTCTCGTAATACTGGCAGTCGTTGCCATCTGCACTAGCCTGGAGAACCCTACTGGAGTCGAATAGAACATGAGTACAAACGTTCCCTCATAGGGAACGTTTGACAAGCAAGCAGCAAAGCTCCTGAAAAAGCAGCAGTTCAGACAGGATTGACGCTTGTCTACAACAATGGCGTCGTCGAGGGAAAAGTGAATAAGTTGAAGTTCATTAAACGCATGGGGTACGGCAGAGCAGGGTTTGCTCTGCTGCGTCAGCGGGTTCTTCATGCGCTGTAACACTCGCAGGAGCGCTTAGCCTTCCTCTTCGTCCTGCGGTCCAACCGTCGCCGTACTCTCTCAAATAGACGACTTTCTCCTGGTTCACTGAGCCACCCGATGTGCATCCCTCACCATATCTCCCAACAAGTGCAACTCATATACTAATTGGTAGATAGAAGAGACCATCTTTCTGAGATGGAATCGACTATACTGGTGGAAGCAACGGGAGAGCCGAGGTTGCAACGTGCGGCCTCTCTGCAAGCAGAGAGTGACCGCCTACTACAGACAGCTCCCCGTCCATCAGGATCGCAAGCGACGATGAGGCTTGTTGCAGCTTGTGGCGCGAGCTGACAAGACTGCCGATCCACGATGAGTTCTCGCTCGTCCTGAGTGGGCGGCCTTCCCGTTGAGGACGTTGGTGAATGCTCACGCGCTCGGCGTGAGGAGGGAGACAACAAGAATGTCCGAATCTTCCGTTCCGCTGCTTGCCCCAGCCGCGCTGGTCTATGTGGTAGGCATCGACATTGGCATGGAGTCTTGTATGATGTGCAGCCTGACGATGCAGAAACGTCAGATGATCAAGCCGAGTCCTTTCGCCAATACGGCAGAGGGGTTCAAAAACCTTTTTGAGCGTCTTGGACGGTTAGAGACCCCGCCTGATCAGATTCTGGTGGGGTTAGAAGCGACCTCGCGCTATGGGGAAAATGTGTATCATGCGCTGCTCAAGCGAGGATATCGCGTGCGTCTGTTGCATCCAGCTCAGATGCATGCCTTTGCCCAACAGCGAGGTCTGCGAGCCAAAACGGATCAGGTGGATGCTGCGACGATTGCACGTGCCTTGCTCAGCGGAGAAGCTCGCTTTGGCTATGTGCCAAGTGAGCAAGTGGCCATCTACCGAGAACTGGTGCGTTTGCAGCAGCAGCGAGAGTCGATGACGTGGTGCGCTACAAAAACGAGCTCCACGCGCTAGTGGTGGTTCTGTTCCCCGAGTTTACTCAGGTGTTTGCCGACCCCACAGGGCCTACTGCTCTGGCATTCCTCAAGCGCTATCCCAGCGCACAAGCCGTTGCACAGACCGAAGTAGTCACGCTGAGCCAGGTTTTGCACCAATTGGCTCCCCGTCGTTATGGGCGACGGACCGCTGAGAAACTTCTCGCTTTAGCCAAGGAGTCGATCAGTAGTGGAGTAGCACTCTCGGCTCGCTCGACCAGTCTGCGTCTTCTCTGCGATCAGCTGGAACATAGCCAGGCCAATTTGAAGCGACTGCAACAAGAGATCGAGGCGTTGTTGGACCATGATCCCAAGGTCGCAGGCGTGTTAGGGATTCCGGAATTTGGAGTGATGACGGTTGCGGTGCTGCGAGCAGAATTGGGAGACCTGGATCGCTTCACCCGCATGGATCAGGTCGTGGCCTATGTGGGCCTGGATCTGCAGGTCAAGCAGAGTGGCAAGTACAAAGGGCAGACCAAACTTTCCAAACGGGGAAGTGGCCGCGTGCGTCGCATCCTGTATCTAGCAGCGTTACGCAGCATCCAGCTGGACGATTCCCCCTTTGGAGCCTATTATCGCCGTCTAGTTCATCGCGGAATGAAAAAAGGGATGGCTGTCGTAGCGGTGATGCGCAAATTGCTCATTGTTGCCGCCCATCTCATCTTGACCGAGCAGGTGTATGAGCCTGGCAAAGTCGCCGGCCTGGCAGTGCGCTAGCCGCGCGGCTAGCGCACTGCCAGGCCGGCGACCCCACCCCCACCCCCATCCAGTCTGTGAAAACAGCGTCTGGACACTGTCCAGACGCCAGGGGGAAACGTTGTGTCTTCGCAGGGTATCAGGATCTTGTCGTCGCGCCGATTTTCTACCATCTTTCCGCGGGGCTTGACAAATTCTATGGCTTCTGTAGTGGGAATCAAGTTTTCCGCACTTTTCCTCAGTTTTTTCCGCAAAGTATAGCTGTATTTCCACACTGAGTAGAGTAGAAATTGGCTATTATGTTCTTGACCCTAAATCACGTTAGATTATTCTCAAGGAGGATACAATGCTCAAGAGACCCCGACTTCGATCTCTTATGACGGCCTTTTCCTTCTTTGCCGGGCTGATCCTGCTGCTGGGAGCCTGTGGCGCACCCGGCCCAGGAACCTCACCATCTGGCGGCGGCACCCCCGTCAAAGGCGGCGTCTGGACCGATGACCTGTATGAAGAGCCTGATTCGCTCCTTCCCTATGCCTCGTCGGAGACGTTTTCGAACATGGTCGACCAGTCCCTCTACGCCCCGCTCTTTGTCGGCAATTCGAACGGTGCCATAATGCCTGGCGTAGCGACCGTCATTCCGACCGTTGCCAACGGCGGCATCAGCTCTGATCTCAAGACCTGGACCTTCCACATGCATCCTGGCCTCAAGTGGTCCGATGGTCAGCCCTACGATGCCAGGGACGTGGACTTTTCCTGGCGCCTCTGGACGAATCCCAAGTTCCCTGCCTACTCAACGGTCGGCATTAACCTGATCACCTCGGCAGATGTATCACCCGATAACCTGTCGATCACCTTCCATCTTAAGCAAGCCTTCTCCCCGTTCCTCTCGGTGTGGACGGATGGATTGCAAGCACCACTGCCGGCGCACCATTTCCAGGGGGTCGCACCTGACAAGGTCGTGACGTCTCCTGACAACCTGAACCCGTCAGTGACAAGTGGCCCCTTTATGATGAAGGAGAGTAAACCGGGTGATCACTACACCGTGGTGCGCAACCCGAATTACTACCTCGCCTCGCAAGGCCTGCCCTACCTGGACAGCGTGGTGTTCCGCATCGTACCCAGTCAAGACACCATTCTCAAGGATCTGCAGGCTGGCACCATCGATTCTGCCTGGTTCCTGGATGTCACCAAGTCCATCGCGTATCAGAGCTTACCCAACTATAAGCTGGCCTTCAACCCCAATGCCGCCAACTTTGAGGCGATGTACTTCAACTTCCACAACAAGATTCTGGGTCAGCATCCCGAAGTGCGGCAGGCGATGGCGATAGCGATCGATCACCAAGCCTTGATCGATACGGCACGCCGTGGACAGGCGGTTCCGTTGTGTACCGACCATGGCCAGTCGTATAAGCCCGGGTACCAGGCCAATGCGCCCTGCCCCAAATCTGATCCTGCGGCCGCTAATGCATTGCTGGATCAAAACGGCTGGGTCAAGGGGGCAGACGGTGTGCGCACCAAGGCTGGAATGAGGTTGGAGTTCGAGTACTCGACGACGGCCAACAACCTGTGGCGTGCCGATGACGAGTTGATCTTGCAAGCGGAATTTAGCGCGATTGGTGTCAAGATCGACATCGAGAACTATCCTGCCAGTACGTTCTTTGGCCCCTTCCTGGGTGGCGGTAACCCGTCTCCTCCCACCGGAGCCGTGGCAGGCAGGGATGATATATTCGAGTTCGAGGATAACTACACCTATGATGGCGATGATTCCGCGTTGTTCGCCTGCAACCAGTTCCCGCCGAACGGGCTGAATTACAACTTCTACTGCAACCCGGCCCTGGATAAGCTGTTCGTCCAGGAACAGTCGACAGCGGACTTCAATGCGCGGCAGCAGGTCTTCGACCAGGAACACCAGATCTACCTGACGCAGTTTCCATTTGTGACTTTGTACAGTCCGACGGACATCTCCATGCACAAGCTCACTGTGCATAACTACAACCCCGGTCCAGAGAGCGCATCGGAAACGGTCAACATCTGGCAGTGGTGGTGTACCGGCGGCCAGTGTTAACCCGGGTAGCATAAGCAGTATCCTAGCCTGGTAGGGGTCCTGGGCATAATACTGCTGCCTCCAACCCTGGTCGGATCAGATCCGACCAGGGTCTTGCTTACCATACAGCAGCGCGGAGGCCTCAACCTTATGGATGCCTGTTGTCCCTCCACTAGCCCATCAGTCCCCAGGGTTTGGCACGCCGCCGCGCCTTCTGCGCCTCCTGGGAGTTGCCCAGTGCCTCGTAGACATCCGCCTTCAGCGTCCAGGCGCGGGCGTAACTGCGGTCGAGTTCCGTTGCCTCGTTGAGCGCATCCAGCGCTGCGCGATTGTGGCCCAGGCGGATCAATGCTTCCGCCTTGTTGCACCATGCTACCGCGCTGCGTGGATTGACCAGCAATGCGCGAGTATACGCGTCAACGGCTCCAGTGAAGTCGCGCAAGGAGGAGCGCGCATTGCCCATGCCATTCCAGGCCTGGAAACTTCTCTGGTCATAGGCCAGTGCCTGTTCGTAAGAGGCCAATGCCTCTTCTGGCATATTCAGATCCAGTTGAGCGTCAGCTTTGCCGTTCCAGGCAGCCACGTAGCGCGGATCAATGTTGAGCGCCCGCTGGAAGTGTACCAGCGCCTGCTGGAAGCGCTGCAGTCGATTCAGTGTCATCCCCGCGCTTACCCATACCACGGCGCTTCCTGGGTCAATCTCGGTAGCACGCTGGTAAGCCTCATAAGCTTTCTTATAGTTACCCTGGTGATAGAGCGCTGTCCCCTTGCCGTTCCAGGCGTGGAAATTGCGCGGATCCATTTGTAGAGCCTCTTCATAGGCATGCAGCGCCTGGGTGTAGTGTTGCTGCTTGAGCAGTTGGTCGCCTTCCTGGCACTTTTCTCGCACGCTGCTGCTACTCTGGGCTGCCGGGGTAGAGCTTACTCTTGCATTCTGTCCAGGTATACCTGTCCCTGCATTCTGGAGGCCAGGGAAAGCGCTGCTCTCTACTCCCTCGGGAATCACAGGAGAAGAGGGATTCGTCTGGCCTCTTGCTGAAGGCACACTACGTATATCTGGCGGTGTGTTTTGTACCGGAATACGCAGGCTTGAGCCTGGATGGATGGCAAGATCGAATTGCTGCACAAGCTCCAGCATATCAGCGTACCGGTCCTCGGGCCGCGTGGCCAGAGCGCGCAGCAATACGTTATCCAGGGCCAGAGGTAAGTCGCCATTGAGCGCCGATGGCGGTGCGATCACCCCCCCGGTCGGCTCAAGTGGATGGTAACCCGTCAGCATCTCGTACAGTACCACAGCACAGCCGTACTCGTCGCTGCGCGGATCAACAATGCCATTGGCCTGCTCAGGCGCCATATACCCTATTGTGCCTCGCACTGTAATGGTTCTGCCGGTACGCTCTCCTGGCTCAAGCGAGCGAGCAATGCCAAAATCGGTAATTACCAGGCGGCGATCCTCCTGGTGTATGAGGATATTCTCCGGCTTGATATCGCGATGAATAACCGGGCGCGGCCGCGTATGGGCGTAGTGTAGCGCGCCTGCAAGTTGATGGAAGTTAGCGATGGTCTCGGTCGCCGGGAGTGGCCCGTTGGCGCTGGCGAGCCGGTTACGTAGTGACCCCGCCGTGTAGAGCGGCATGACCAGGAAAACGCTGGGTCCATCCCTGCCATAATCGAGCACGGGAGCGATATTGGGATGGTCGAGTGTCGCTGCGATACGCGCCTCGCGGAGGAAATGCTCGTGTTCGCCAGGTGTGGTTCTGCTGGGCAAGAGTATCTTGACAGCCACTGGCCGCGAGAGATGTCGATCGATCCCCCGGAATATCGCTGCATATCCGCCTTTGCTAATAAGCGCATCGACGGCGTATCGTCCAGCCAGTGCAGTGCCGAGCAGTGGTAGCGCACATGCCTTGCAAAACAGGTCGCTATCCCGATTGTCATATCCACAGTCAACCAGATCGGCGCAGCGTCGCATGCCTCCTCCTCTTCATGGGCGACCCCTCTGGATACTTACCTCGCCTGGGCGCCAATTTGGGGAGATAGGTGATCCGTGTTTGTGGGTCATGAAGCTGCCTGCTGCTCCAATGAGCGCGCCCACTCCTGGCAGGCGAGTGCTTCCTGCGTCCTGCCCAGCTTCTCAAGCACGATCGCTTTGTTGTGCCAGGCATCTGGCTCTTCTGGAGCGAATGATGTTGCTTGTTCGAAAGCGGCCAGGGCCTCTTCGAGGCGATCTAGCGCGAAGAGGGAGAGACCCTTATTGTTCCAGGCAGGGATATAGTTTACGTCTACGGCCAATGCACGATCAAAGGCCTGCAAGGCTTCTCGATCTCGGCCTAACTCGTGCAGCAGGCTTCCCTTGTTGTACCAGGCTGAGATCAGCCCGTCATCGTATGCCAGGGCACGATTGTAGGACTCCAGCGCATGATCGTACATTCGCATGGCAGCTAACACATTTGCTCTATTGTACCATACCCCAGCCATGGTTGGGTCAAGGGTAATTGCCTCGTCATAAGCCGCCAGCGCCTCGGCGAAGCGCTTTAGATCTCGTAAGTCATTCGCCATGTCGAACCACGTCATTGCATTGAGTGGCTCGATCTGCGTAGCATGCTCGTGCAAGGGCAGCGCCTGCTCGGGCTTTTTCATACGGCGTAGGATATTGCCTTTCGTATCCCATAACGCGACATTCTCAGGGTCAAGTTCCAGGGCGCGCTCGATAGTAATAAGCGCATCATTGTAACGGTTCAGGCTGTAAAGCGTATCGCTCATTGCCAGCCAGATCACACTCTGCCTGGGGTCAATCATAAGGGCGCGGTCGAATGCCAGCAGTGCCTCCTCTGAGCGGTTCTGCTCGGCCAGGGCCATGCCACGCCCACTCCAGGCGAAAACATAGTTCGGGTCTTGTGCAAGAGCCTGGTCATAGCAGTACATCTCCTCATCATAGCGGCGTAGCTCGTGAAGCACATGCGCGCGAGAACTCCACAAGTCCGGGTCATTTGGCTGGAGAGAAAGAGCGCGATCAAGCGCAACCAGTGCTTTGTCAGCGTGCCCAAGATGCAGCAGCGTAGCGCCTTTACCACTCCATGCCTCCACTAAGGCGCC
>Ga0137390_10005071_pt1 | contig 11052 bp, 3 predicted proteins | sample 15con2h24AmetaG_FD_104937 | JGI IMG/M metagenome (GOLD analysis project Ga0137390, IMG submission 104937) | Vadose zone soil microbial communities from Angelo Coast Range Reserve, California, USA - 15con2h2.4A metaG | ecosystem: Environmental > Terrestrial > Soil > Vadose zone > Saprolite... | reverse complement strand
CGGCCTCGAGACCGGCAACGACCACGGCACGGCGACGGCGCCCTTCCGGCGCGCGGGCCACAATCTGAGGACGCCATGAGGAAGACCCTGGTCCAACTCCCCCGGGGGCCCGTCCAGTGCTCGGGCGCTTCGCGCCCTGCGCGCTTCCGATGCCCCCAGACCCCGTCGGCCAAGATGACCGCTCTCGCGGTCGGCCTCCTGGCCCTCGCGCTCGCGAGCGCGCCGGCCGTCGCGCAGACGACCTGCACCCCGCTCGACACACCCCCGGGCACGATCCTCCGCGACGCTCACGGTGTGCCGCACATCTTCGCGAACAGCATGGACGATCTCCTGGTCGCCAACGGCTACGTCGAGGCGCAGGACCGCCTCTTCGAGATGGAGATCTTCCGCCGGGCGGGGAGGGGGACGCTCTCCGCGGTGCTGGGTGCCTCCTTCCTCGAGATGGACAGCGCGACCCGCCGCGACCTCTACACCGACGCGGAGCGCCAGGCGCAGTTCGACGCGCTCTCGCCCGCAGACCAGAACTCGCTCACCAAGTTCGCGCAGGGCGTGAACCTCTACATCTGCCAGGCGCGCCTCGACGCCTCGAAGATGCCCGCGGAGTACGCCGCGCTCGGCTTCCTGCCTGCGGACTGGTCGGCGCTCGACAGCGTCGCCGCCGCGGATTTCCTGATCGGCGTCTTCGGCTCCTTCGGCGGCGACGAGGTGCGCAACGCCGCCTTCTTCTTCGACGTGAAGAGCCGTCTCCGGAAGGCCCGGGCGAAGCGCGTCTTCAACGACCACTTCCCGCTCTTCGACCCGCAGAGCCCGACCACCATCCCGCAGCTGGAGAAGACCTACGACGACCCCCTGCTGCACTCGACGCGGCAGTTCTCCAGCCGCCAGCTGAAGGTGCTCGAGAAGTACCTCCCCAGCATCAACGCCGCGGCCGGGGTGACGAGCGCCCAGGCGCAGGCGGTGGCCCGCGCCGCCGAGGTCCTCGGGGTGCAGCCCGGGCACGTCCGCCACGCCTCCAACGCCATCCTGGTGAGCGGCGCGCTCACCGACACCGGGAACCCGATCCTGCTCGGCGGCCCGCAGGTGGGCGACGCGATCCCGAGCTTCTTCTTCGAGGTGGGGCTGCACGCGCCGGGCGTCGACGCGGTCGGCGTCCTCCCGCCCGCGGGGCCGAGCATCGTCATCGGACGCACGCAGAACTTCGCCTACACCATCACCTCGGGCATCTCGGACCAGGTCGACACCTACCTCGAGGTCCTGAACCCCGCGAACCCGAAGCAGTACCTCTTCAACGGCGCCTACGAGAACATGAGCTGCCGCACCGAGACCTTCACGGTGCAGGAGCCGCCGCCGCCCGCAGGCTCCGGCGGTGCGCCCATGACCGTGCAGCGCGAGTTCTGCCGCACGCGCCACGGGCCGGTCTTCTACAGCGACAGCGCCGCCGCCTTCAGCCACGCCTCCGCGCACCGCAACCTGGAGCTGCTCTCGGCCTCCAACTGGCTGCGCATGGCGCAGGCGACGAGCCTTGCCGAGTTCAAGACGCTGGCCGACGGCATGTCCATGTCTTTCAACTTCAACTACGCGGACAACCAGGGGAACATCGCGTACTTCCACGCCGGCATCCGGCCACTCCGCCCGCCGCGCACCGACCCGCGCTTCCCGCTCATCGGCACCGGCCGGCAGGAGTGGCAGGGCTTCCTCCCCAAGGACCAGATGCCCGGCATCGTGAACCCGACGCAGGGCTGGCTCACGAACTGGAACAACAACCCGATCCGCGGCTGGTCGAGCGGCGACGTCCGCGAGCTGTGGGGCACCGAGCACCGCGTGCAGGCGTTGCAGGACGGCATCCGGCACCAGCTCGCCGACCACCAGAAGCTCTCCATCGACGACGTGAACCTGGTCATGTACCAGGCCGCGAAGAAGGACGAATACGCGGGCGGGCGGGATGCCTTCGACGGTCGCCCGGCGGTCGCCGGCCCGTTCGTCGCGCTCTCGGCGGCGGTCGACGCGCTCCCTGCGAGCGATCCCGACAAGACCTCGCTCATGGGCGGGCGGGACCTCATGGGCGCGTGGGTCAACGCCGACTCGAGCGTCCCGATGACGGCCATCAAGGCGGGCATGTCCATCACGCGCAGCGTGCATGGCGCGCCGCTCATCGACCTCGACGGGGACGGCTTCAACGAGCAGAACGGCGCCGAGCTCTACGAGCGCTGGCGCGAGATCCTCCAGCACCGCGTCTTCGACGACGAGCTCGGGCAGTTCGTGAGCCCGATCGAGTACGATCCCGCACCGGGCGCGAACACCGGCGACCACGGCGGCGGCGACACCCAGGACAGCGTGCTCATCCACGCGCTCTCCGGGCTCGGCCCGAACGGCAGGCGCACCATCGACTACTTCGACGACATCAGGACGCCGGGACGCGAGAGCGCGGCCTTCCAGCTGGTCGAGAGCCTCCGCCAGGCGATGAGCGAGCTCGGCGACTGCCTCGCGGCGATGCCGACCACCTGCCGTCACCCGAACCACCTGAACGTCTTCAGCTCGCTCGGCGCGGCCCCCTCGCAGACGATCGGCCGGACGCGCGGCGGGGTCGACCGCGGGTCGTACAACCAGATCATCGAGCTCGCGCCGACCCTCTTCAGCGTGAACGTGCAGCCGCCCGGTCAGTCGGGGCTGGTGAATGCCGCGCTGCTGGCGCAGATCGAGGCCGAGTCGGGCGCGCAGCAGCGCATGACGATGGACCAGGCGCACCTGACCGACCAGCTGGATCTCTACGAGGCCTTCCAGTACAAGCCGATGCCCTTCACCCTAGCCGAAGTGATGGCGGCGCAGTGATGTGGCGCCTGCTCGCGGCCCTCGTGCTCGCGCTCTCGGCCGGCCCGGCCGGCGCGCAGGGCATGTTCATGATCGGGGCGGCGAAGGTCGACGTCACGCCGCCCCCCTTCGACGCAGCAGCCGATGCGGCCATGTTCCCCAACTGCCCGGCGGCGGTGTTCACCGGCCCGCGCCTCTTCGGCCTCCAGGAGCCGTACATCGACCGCGACGGCTCCGGCTTCTTCAACTACGACAGCGACGTCTACTGCGACGCCAACATGAACGGGCGCTACGACGGCATGTATTCGTCGGGCGGCGCCGACCACCTCTTCGAGTGGGTCCACGACCCGATCGACGCGCGCGCGATCGCCATCGGCGACGGGACGAAGTGGACCATCATCGTCTCGATCGTGTCGATCGGCCTGTTCGAGAACCAGACCAAGCGCATGCAGGCGGCGACGCTGGCCGGGCTGCCGGCGGGCACCGCGGTGACGCTCGTCTTCAGCGCCGACCACAACGAGTCGTCGCCCGACTCGATCGGGTTGTACGGCGCCCCCGACACCGGGCAGGGCATCGGCGCCAACTCCGGCATCAACGACTACTACATGGCGTTCCTGGTCGAGCGGGCCGCGCAGGCGGCCATCGACGCCTTCCACAACGCGGTGCCGGGACGGCTCCGCATGGCGGAGGTGCAGCCGCCCTCCGACATCATCACCCACCTGTCGCAGAACTTCCCCACCACCAACGACGACCGCACGCCGGCCGCGATCGACCCGAAGCTGCGCGTGCTCCAGGGCGTGACGGCGCTCGGAGCGCCCGTGTTCACGGTGCTCGGCCTCTCCGCCCACAACCAGCAGGTCGGGCATGCCGGCGACGACCAGATCGACACCGTCAGCCACCTGCGCGTGAACCGCGCCGTGTCGGGCGACTGGCCGGGCGCCTTCAACGCCCATCTCGAAGGGCAGGGCGTCGGGATGCCGATGTTCCTGGTCGGCGACAACGGCAGCATCGAGGATCCGGCGCAGCAACCCGAGGTGCCGGACACCTTCCTGCAGGCGATGCGCACGGGCGTCGGCCTCGGCGACGCGGTCCTGGCCGCCCTCCCGCAGGCCGATGACCTGACCTTCGGCCCGATCGTGGGCGACCAGATCGAGTTCTGCGTGCCGCTCGAGAACAACCTCTTCCTGGCCGCGGGCGAGGCCGGTCTCTTCGGCGACCGCCAGCTGTACACGGACTGCATGCCGACGGGGCGCACCGGCAATCAGGTGCTGACGGGCGCGACGATCGTCGACGTCGGCCCGGACCTCCAGCTCATCGGGCACCCCTCGGAGTCTTTCCCCGCGCTCGCGGTCGGGAGCCCGTGGGGCATCGAGGAGGCGAGCTGCCCCGGTGACCCGAGCGACCCGATCGACCGGCACAACCCCGAGGTGCCGGCCTGGCACGCGCGCGCGGGCCACCGCGTGGAGGTCGGGCTCGCGAACGACCTGATCGGCTATCTCATCCCGGCCTGGGGCTGGGCGACCGACCCGGGGGTCGCGCCCACCCCCTGCACCATCGACGAGAGCACGGGGAAGGACCCCGCGGGCCACAAGCACAAGCTCGAATCGGAGTCGGTCGGACCCACGGCCGGCAACGTCGTCGCCAACAACCTGGCCGCGATGCTCGACCGGCGGCCCGACCCGGTCGCCCACATCCGCCTCGGACGTTTCGTGATGCCCGACGGATCGCTCTCGCACCGCGCGCCAGGTGCGGTCGGAGTGCGGCTCGCCGCGCCCGGCAGCACCACGCTCGATCCGTGCGCGGACACCTTCGTGGCGACCTCGTCCGACCCCGTGGGTGGCCTCACCCCCGACCAGGTCGGCGGCTTCATGGACTACGACGGCCACGCGCAGGGCGCGCCCGATCTCCTGACGCGCGGCATGTGGGCGGGCGGCACGGCCGCCGCGCCCGCCGCCCGCTACTACGTGAACGTCTACCCGGCGCTCACGGAGAGCATGACCTGCGCCGTGTGCACCACCTGCGACGACCACCTCGCCTGCAACGGCGTGGAGACCTGTGACACCAGCAACGGCTGCCTCCCTGGCACGGCCGTCGACTGCTCGAACCTCGACGACCAGTGCCGGCAGGGCGCGTGCGTCGAGCCGGACGGGCACTGCGAGGCGCAGCCGGTCGCCGACGGAACGGTCTGCAACGCCAACGGCGACACCTGCAGCCAGCCTGACACCTGCCAGGGCGGCTTCTGCCGTGCGGGCGGGGGCGGGGACACGGACGGCGACGGCATCTGCGACGCCGACGACAACTGCCCGTTCGTGCCGAACCCCGACCAGAGCGACCTCGATGGCGACGGCGTGGGCGACCCGTGCGACGACGCGGACGCGACGCTGCAGCCGAAGCGCGTTCGGCTGCGCGCCGGCGCGGGGCGGGGTGCGGCCGGCGCCACGGGCACGTTCATGACCGTGCCGCCGGGCGACCGCTTCGGCGCCGAGGCGGGGATCGCGGTCGAGGTCGGCGATGGAGGGAGCATGCATGCCGGCGCGACGTGGCCGGCCTCCGCCTGCGTCACCTCGAGCTCGGGCCGCATCAGCTGCCAGAGCGCGGACCGGCGAGCGCGGGGGCGGTTCATGCCCGGGCCCGGGGCCTCCTTCCGCTTCGCGATCCGGCTCCGTGGCCTCGACCTCTCGGGACCGTTCGCCGCGCCGGCCCACGTGCGCATCACGCACGGCAGGATGATCGACCGGGTCGGCTCGATCTCCACCTGCGCCAGCTCGGCCAAAGGGCTCACGTGCCACCAGTGACGAGAGGAGAGACGATGACCATCCCCCGCGCGTTGGCCGCCGCCTTCGGAGTCCTGCTCTGCCTCGCCCCGCCACCCGCCGCCGGTCAGCCGGGGCCGGGCCGCTACCAGTCCTTCAACGACGCGCGTGGCTTCCTGAACATCGTGCCGCCCGGATCGGACGGCGTCCTCAACAGCGAGGAGGCGGTCGCGGCGCAGGGTGGGATGTTCCCACCGCACTTCATGGACCAGCTCAGCAAGTACGGCGATCTCGTCTATAACGCCCCCGGCCTCACCGAGGACCGCCTGCTCGAGTTCTACAAGGACGCGTCCTTCGGCGTGCCCGACGACGACATCGACCGCATGTACTCGCCGACCGCCAACGTCACCGTCATCCGCGACAAGGGCTTCGGCGTGCCGCACATCTTCGGCGACACCCGCTACGCGACCATGTTCGCGATGGGCTACACGGGCGCCGAGGACCGGCTCTTCCTGATGGACGTGCTGCGCCACCTCGGACGGGGACGCCTGTCCGAGTTCCTCGGTGGGTCGCAGTCGGACATCGACATGGACCGCGGTCAGCTCGCGATCGCGCCCTACAAGGAGGCCGACCTGACGGCGCAGCTGGTCGCGATCCGCGATTCCGGCCCCGAGGGCCTGAGCGGCTACATGGACCTGCAGGCGTACACCGACGGGGTGAACCAGTACATCAACGAGGCGCTGATGGATGCCTCGAAGATGCCGGCCGAGTACCCGGCCCTGCAGCAGACGCCGGCGCCGTGGAAGATCGAGGACGCGGTTGCGATCGCGTCGCTGGTGGGCGGCATCTTCGGCAAGGGAGGCGGCGGCGAGCTCACGAACTTCTGCGGCCTGAAGGCGATGACCACCGCACTCGGCGACGCGGCGACGGCGCGTGCGGTCTTCGACGATCTCCACTTCGCCAACGATGGCGAGGCGCCGACCACCTCGCACAACCCGACGCCGTACATGACGAACCTGGGGCCCGTCGATCCAGCCGCCAACCCCGACATCGACTGCTCGAGCCTGCAGCCGGTCGACGCCAGCGCCCCGTCGCTGCAGTCGCTCCTCGACGCGATCAGCGGCGCGAAGCCGCCGCTCGCCGTGCCGCACGCGATGAGCAACGCGCTGCTGGTCTCGGCCGCGCACACCAAGACGGGCCGGCCGATCGCCGTCTTCGGCCCGCAGACCGGCTACTTCGTGCCCCAGCTGCTGGTCGAGAAGGACGTTCACGGCCCCGACATCGACGCGCGCGGGGTGGCGTTCGCAGGCACCGATCTGATCGTCCAGCTCGGCCGCGGCCGGAACTACGCCTTCTCCGCCACCTCGGCTGGCGCCGACAACGTCGACCAGTGGGTGCTGAAGCTATGCGAGCCGGGCGGCGGACCAGCCACCACCTCGTCGATGGGTTACCTGCACAACGGCACCTGCGTGCCGATCGAGGCCTACGATCAGACCGAGGCCGCGAAGCCGAGCGCAGGTGGCCCACCCGCGACCGGGGAGAGCGGCGCGCAGTGTTCCAACAACACCGACGACGACAACGACGGGTTCGTCAACGACGGCTGCCCGGCGGTCGGGGCACCCGAGGTCGGACCACAGTGCCTGAACAACATCGACGACGACGGCGACGGATTCGTCAACGACGGCTGCCCGCCGGTCGGGGACGTCGTCCTCAACTTCCACATCGAGCGCACGCCGGACTACGGGCCGCTGGTCGCGCGCGGCAAGCTGACCGACGGGACGCCGATCGCGATCGCGAGTCTGCGCTCCACCTACATGCACGAGCTGGATTCGGCGCGCGGCTTCTTCGAAGTCAACAACCCGAACTTCATGACCGACGGCTACAACTCGTTCCGCCAGGCGATGGGCAAGGGCGTCGACTACACCTTCAACTGGTTCTACATCGACGCCAAGGACATCGGCTATCAGCACTCCTGCAAGTGCCCGCAGCGGGCGCAGGGTGTGGATCCTTACCTGCCGGTGTGGGGCACCGGGCAGTGGGACTGGCAGGGCTTCATCCCGTTCTCGGCCCAGCCGAACGACCTGAACCCGCCCGCCGGCTTCCTCACCTCGTGGAACAACAAGCAGGCGGCGCAGTTCAGGGCGAACGACCGCCAGTTCTCCTACGGTCCGGTATTCCGCAACCAGCTGCTCGCCACCCGCATCCAGGCCGCGATCGGCGCCGGGCCGATCGACCGCGCCGACCTGGTGAATGCGATGGAGGACGCCGCAACGTGCGACCTCCGGGGGCAGGAGGATCTGCCGCTCCTTCTCCAGGTGCTCGGCCCGACGGCGCCCGGTGGTGCCGACGCGCGCGCGCAGGAGATGCGGGACCGCCTCGCGACCTGGGTGACGACCGAGACGCACCGCCGTGACCGTGACCACGACGGCAGCTACGACGATCCCCAGTCGCCGGCGATCATCGACGCGTGGTGGACGCGCCTCTGCCACGCGATGTTCGACGCCAACTCGGGCAACGCGATCGACAACCTCGGGCTCGAGCTCGACGACGGCAACCGGCGCAACCACATCGGCGACGCGTTCGACGACTCGTTCTACAGCCACCCGAACAAGGATCTGCGCCAGGTGCTCGGCATGGCGGTCACCGACCCCTGGTCGCGGACCTACTGCGGCAATGGCGTCCTGGCCGACTGCCGGACCGCGCTCTGGAACGCGATGAGCCAGGCCGCCGCCGACCTGCAGAACGAGTTCAGCAGCCCAAACGTCGCCGACTGGAAGCGGCTGGTCACCGACGAGGACATTCGCCACACGACGGTCGGTGTCACGGGCGTCCCCGCCATTCACTGGGTCAACCGGCCGACCTTCCAGCAGGTGGTGCAGATCCCGAACGTCGACCACTTCAAGTGCTACCGGGCGAAGCCGAAGACGCCGTTCGCGCGGCGCGACGTGACGCTCGCCGACCAGTTCGGCCTGCGTAACACGGTCCTCCTCCGCCCCGACTCGATCTGCAACCCGGTCGACAAGAACGGCGAGGGGATCGAGGACCCGAGCACCCATCTCGCGTGCTACCGCATCCGGGACGTGGCGGGGCAGGGACCGTTCGGCTCCCGCCAGGTGACCACCACCGACCAGTTCGGCACGGAGAGCATGGGCCCGCTCCGTGCACGCACGGTCTGCGTGCCGTCCACGCAGGACGGCGTGCCGTCGCCGCTCGGCATCGACCACTTCAAGTGCTACAAGGCGTCGCGGGCGACGCCGCGTTTCGCCCGGCGGGACGCGACCCTCACCGACGCCTTCGGGACGACGAGCGCAGCGGTCGTGAAGCCGCAGGCGTTCTGCGACGCCGTCGACCAGGCCGGCACGGGGATCCGGGACGCGAGCGCTCGTCTCGTCTGCTACAAGATCCGGGACGGCGCCGCTCAGCCGGGGCTCCTGCCCCGCGACGCGATCGTCGCCAACGAGCTCGGCGCCGAGACGCTGACCGCCGTCAAGGCCACCATGCTCTGCCTGCCGGCCACGCAACAGTAGCGGGGAAAAGGCCATGCGACGTTGCATCGGCAAGGGAGGCGACATGCAGAGGTCCATCGCGCGGCCCGTTTCCACGGCGCTCCTCACGCTGATGATCGCGGCGGGTATCGCCCGGGCGCAGGCCCCGACGGCGGCGCGCGGGGTCGAGCCGGTCATCATCACCGGGGCCCAGATACCCGACTGGTCCGGCCCGCAGGCCGACACCGAGTGCATGCCCTACCCGTCCGGCGCCCTGACCGGCGCCCGTGATGCGCACAACGGGACCGACGTCGTCCCGCCCGGCTCCGGCGGCGGCGTGCCCGTCGGCCAGATCGTCGCCTATCGCTGGGATCCGCTCGCGCTCCAGTTCGTGGAGATCCCGGTGCAGGTGGACGAGAGGTACTACTACTGCCTCTCGAACCCGCCGTCCGGCTTCGCCGTCTACTCGGGCACGGACAAGGAGCTCACCTACGCCTGGGACGTCGAGTCGTGGAAGAAGATCGGGAACGACCCGAGCGGGTGCTCCACGGCGTATCTGCCGGGCGACGGGCCGAAGGCGGACCCCGTCCCCAACCTCGACGACGACGACGAGATCGTCTTCATGTGGAGTGACGCGGGCCCCCAGGCGCCGATCGGCGCGCCCGACCCGCCCGGGACGACGGCGATGACCGGGCATGGGCTCGCGGTGGTCGACCCCCTCGACTCCTCGAACACGAAGTTCGTCTACCTCTACCTCAAGCCAGGCGGCTCATCCTTCAACCTCGCGAACGGCTACGTCCACTACCTGCGCGATGCCAACGCCGACGAGTGGATCGACCGCTACGCCTTCTGTCGTGACGATTCTCAGGTCCTCGGCGTGAGCAACACCAACTACGGGCCGAACCTGCACGGGACGGTCTGCCGCACGGCGCAGAGCTGCAGCAGTCCGTCGCCGAAATGCGACGGGACGTCGGGCGGAACGCCCTGTCCGGACGACACACCGCGCGCCTCGACCGACCGCTTCGCGCGCGACGGCGTGACGGTGAGCACGCCGACCTACCAGTGGCATGCGACCGGGCGCTGGATGATGCGCAGCGTGAAGGTCGCGAAGCCCGGGCAGCCCGGCGTCTACGGACCCGACCTGATCGACCGCTGGAAGGGTCGTGCGTTCCAGCAGAGCCCGGACTCGAGCATCTCGCTGGTCGGCTTCGAGGACGAGCAGGTGAACTGGGAGGCCAACGACGCGCTCCTCGGCGAACGCATGGGCCCGGTGCGCGCCATCCGCGAGAACTGGGGCGCCGACTCGGGCACCAACGTGACCAAGACCGACACCTTCTACCGCGACGCGATCGCCTATCACTACCACGTGCGCGTGCACCCGATCCCGCCCGACGGGCTCTACACCTCGTGGGACTACAACCGGGGCGTGGCCGCCAAGTACTACAACCGGATCAAGACGAACGGGGTCGACATCGACGGCGTCAACGACGACGTCGGCAACGTCGATGGCGTGTTCGGCATGCCGGCCTACTTCGACGCGCCCGACCCGACCTTCAACGTGCCCTCGGCCGTCCTCAACTGGGAGGAGGTCTCGGGTGCCAACGACTACGGCTCGCTCGTCTACATCGTGGAGATCAAGGGCGCGACGACGGCCGAGAACCCGGCCGTGGTTCCGTACTATCGCGACGACGGCTGCCTCGACGACGGCACCGGCGACGACCCGGTCCCGCGCCCCTGGCCGGGCGAGGCATCCACCGACCCGCGCGTGCAGGACGGCTACTGCGCGGCCGCCGGCAAGCCGGCCGGGTGCCACGTCTGCCTCGGCCCCGACACGATCCCGGCGACGCCGCCGGATACGGGGCCCTGTGACGTGGACTGCAAGCTCGGTCAGACGCAGGGCGCTTACGGGTCCCATGGCATCCACTACTTCTTCAGCAGCGACACCGACAACGCCGCCTCGCCGGAGGTGCTGACCGAGATCGACGCGCAGCAGTGGCAGTTCACGG
>Ga0137390_10005070_pt1 | contig 11053 bp, 10 predicted proteins | sample 15con2h24AmetaG_FD_104937 | JGI IMG/M metagenome (GOLD analysis project Ga0137390, IMG submission 104937) | Vadose zone soil microbial communities from Angelo Coast Range Reserve, California, USA - 15con2h2.4A metaG | ecosystem: Environmental > Terrestrial > Soil > Vadose zone > Saprolite... | reverse complement strand
TTGTATTGGGCAGTGGGGTCGCCAGGTGTTCCGTGCCTGCATGGAGGGGTGGTGCAGGAAAATCACTGGCTCACCGAACGCCAATTTCTGGACGCAGTGGCCGTCGCGATGATTACTCCCGGGCCGGTGGTCATTACCGTTGCCTTCATTGGATATCTTGTGGCGGGATTCACCGGCGCTATTGCGGCCTCGCTCGGCGTCTTCGTTCCCATACTCCTGATTGTGCTTCTCTTAGGGCCGCGCTTCCGCAGACTTGCTTCCAACCCCAACCTTAAGGCCTTCGTTTCCGGAGTGACCGCAGCCGCCACCGGAGCAATTGCCGGAGCCGTGGTCGTGTTGGCGCGGAGATCGGTGACCGATGTCTGGACCATTGCCATCGCCGCTGGCGCCTTCCTTGTCCTCTCGAAGTGGAAGGTTCCGGAGCCCCTCATCATCGTGTGTGCCGGGATCATTGGCCTGGTCGTGCGCGGACTCGGGAGTGCTACTTGAGCTTGATTGATTGTGGCCAACGTTCGACGGCCCAAGCATGCGCGGAATTGGCACAAGGTGTTAAACTAGCGGCAGTTACAGCCCTTTGAGCGGGAGTAACTCAGTGGTAGAGTCACAGCTTCCCAAGCTGTTGGTCGCGGGTTCGATTCCCGTCTCCCGCTCCAGAATCTTCAAGAGAAACGGGTGAAACGCGGCGTGAGCGCCGTATAGCGCGAACGCAGCGTGAGGGCGAAGCAGCGCAAGCGTCGCGGAGCCCTTGCAAAGAAGCTCGCGGGTTCGATTCCCGTCTCCCGCTCCAAGCTTTCCGAAAACAAGCGGGTCAAACGAGAATCATCCAGCTTTGCTCAGATCACTAGGTCACCCGCTCAAAAGATCACCAGATGAAATTGATGAATGTGGATTGCGTTCGTGAAAAGGTTTTCCCAGGGCGAGGAATCGCTCCCAAAAGTCATGCGTGACGAGCCGAAACAGCGAAGCCCGTCACGCAATATCAGTCGAGTTACATATATGAATACGCCCGCGCGATTAGAGCATTATTGGAGAGGAATTAAAGACTCTAATTCTTAATTTCCCGATAACCATCCCTCGCGGAGGACGAGATGCTCTGTTCCGGTCTATTTTGGTATTGCGCCCTTATTGTTCTGGTTTCCTGGAATCGTCGCTCCGGTGGTGGATTTAGTTCCCGACGCCCTGAAGCTTTGGTTCGGGGTTGATGCGGCTGTTCCCGGGCCTTCCATTCCCGGACCTACGCCCGCGGGCGACAGGTCCCCTGGGCCGTACATGGTTCCATCAGCCCGGCTGACCAGCGAGCCGACCGGAAGCGCCATCCCCGCCTTCATGGGAGAGCTGGCCTGCAGGAACGGAGCAGGGTTAACGTTCTGCTGCACCACACCACCTTTGCCATCGCCGGCATACGGTGAAGCCACCGCCAGACTCGATCCACCATTGGAGTGGCTATCAATCTGCGGCGGTTCCACGGTCGCCTGGGCTCCGGCGCCTGCCGCGCCCTCAACCGACCCCGGCAACGACGGCATCATCATGCCGCCATTAGTTCCCGAACACCCCGCGACGATTATCATCAGCGTGCAGCAGACAGCAATGGCCAATAAATTCTTCACAAGTTCTCCCCGCAAAAATGAAGCGCTTTAAAGCGTGCATTCAGTATAGAAAAAAATCCGCTTCGCGGCGCAGGTTATTAAAAGAGTGTCATGATTTGCCAAACGATATTTGTGTGGCACAGCCGCCCCCTGTTCGCTGTATTTCACAAAGATAAAAAACGCCAGCGGCTAAAAAGCCGGGGCACGGGCCCGTGCCCTGATACGAACCTGATCGTCGCAAAACCAACATCCTTGCCGCCGAGTATTTGGAGACGTTGCGAGCTAGTAGCGAGCTACGTCTCTACGTCGGCGTTGCTGTAATTGCGATCTTTCGCGCAGACCGTAAGGGGATCCCTCGTTGTACTCGAGATGAACAACAACCGAAAAAGCTTACTCGCTTGCTCAATGCCCTATAATTTAATCATCTTGAGCAAATCATCCTGCATATTGCTCGTTCTGCTTATCGCAACGTGTCTGCCTGCACGCGCCCAGCAGGGGTCATCTCAGCAAGCGTTATCCCAGCAAGCGTTATCCCAGCAAGCGTTATCCCAGCAAGCGTTATCCCAGCAAGATGCTGCCGACCACTCCAGCCAGATCCTGCTCATGATGCCCTTTGAGAACAACTCAACCATGCCGGGCCTTGATTGGATTGGCGAAGCTTTTCCTGAAGTGCTGAGTACGCGGCTCAAATCCGAATCGCTTTACCTGATCGAACGCGACGACCGTCTGAACGCGCTTGATCGCCTGGGAATTCCCGCCACTGCCAAGCCTTCTCGCGCCACCGTATATCAGGTGGCCCAGGAGCTTGATGCCGATTACGTCCTGATCGGCAATTACAAATTTGACGGAACCACCCTCACCGCTCACGCCCGCATTATGGATGTTCCCCGCCTCCGCCTTGGACCTGAGTTGACAGAGTCCGGCCCGCTGGCCAACCTGGTCACAATGCAAACGGCGCTTGGGTGGGACATGTTGAACGCGCTCAAGCTTTCCGGCGATCTATCAAAGGACCAGTTCGTCGCCCAGTTCCCTGCCGTTCGCCTGGACGCACTGGAAAACTACGTGCGCGGCGTGCTGGCCGGCAATGCGCCGGAAAAGATCAAGCGCTTTCAGGAAACCCTGCGTCTGGAGCCGAAGGACACGCTGGCCATGCTGCAACTCGGCAAGGCCTACTATGCGGCCAGAAATTACAATGAGGCCGTCAACATATTCTCCAAAGTTCCGCCCGGCGACTCCTCCGCCAACGAAGCTCAGTTTTTTCTGGGACTTTCCGCCTTCTACGCTGATCAGATGGAAAAAGCTGAAAGCGCTTTCCACTCTCTTTCCACGCGACTGCCACTCACCGAAGTGTTCAACAATCTTGGCGTAGTCACGTCGCGTCGTGGACAGAGGCGCGCCCGCACATATTTCGAAAAGAGCGTGCACACCGATCCCAGCGATCCTGATTATCACTTCAATCTGGCCGTTGAGCTTTATCGCGAAGGGGACGCACAATCGGCGGCGCGTGAGCTCAAGGCTACGCTGGCCTTGCAGGGCGACACCGAAGCCAGGTCATTTCTCGACGCTATCTCCTCAGGCTCGCAAATCCAACGCATGCCGCTGGAGCGGATCAAGCGCAACTATGACGAATCAGGCTTTCGCCAGATATCGCTGGAGATCGCCAACGCCGATGAAGCCCGCTTACGCAAAGCCACTCCGGCTGAACATTCCGCCTTCCATGTCCAGCGCGGACAGGACATGCTGGCTGAAGGCCTGACCAGCGAAGCGGAAAAGCAATTTCGTGAAGCCATCTCACTGGACGCCGCCAGCGCCACGGCCCACTCCGGCCTGGCCCAGGTGCTGGAGATCATCCAGAATGTTGACGGCGCACGCAAGGAAGCAGGCGATTCCCTGCGCATTAAGCCATCAGCCGGAGCGCTTCTGGTGCTGGCGCGTCTTGCGCTCACGGAAAACAACCCAGCCGACGCGGAAAAGAATGTTGACCAGGCACTGGCGCTCGATCCCGCCAACGCCGCCGCTGTCGCTTTGAAACATGATCTGGCCACCCGTAGCGCGGCCCGTCCCCGGTAGGTTACAAGCTACTCAAGAGGTAACTCTATGCTGCACTTCAGTTCGCTTCGCAGGCTTCTTCTCCTCACGCTCAGCACAATTCTGCTCCTGCCGTGCGCGGCCTCGGCTGACGTAGTAAAGGTTGTTGTGGATTCGGTGATCCATCCGCTCTCAGCCGAGTATATCGACCGTGCTGTGCAGGAAGCCGAGCGCACTCACGCTGATGCTTTGCTGATTGAGATACGCACGCCGGGCGGGCTCATGAATTCCATGGAAGACATCGTCCATAAAGTACTTGACTCAAAAGTGCCGGTCATCATCTACGTTTCGCCTTCGGGCAAAGGCGCGTCTTCTGCGGGATTCTTCATCCTGGAAGCGGCTGATGTTGCCGCCATGGCCCCCGGCACAAACACCGGCGCCGCTCATCCCATCCGTGGCGATGGAGTGATCATGGATCCGGTGATGAAAGAAAAGGTGGAAAATTACGCCGCCTCTCTCATGCGTTCCTACGTCAGCAAGCGCGGACGCAACGTGGAAGTGGCCGAGAGCGCCGTTCGCCAGTCGAAATCATTTACCGCCGACGAGGCGCTCGCTCAGCACCTGATCGACTACATCGCCAAAGACCAGGACGACCTCTTCAAGCAGATTGACGGCAAATCTGTCACCCGTTTCGATGGTTCGAAAGTCGTGCTTCACGTCGCGGGCAAGCCGGTTACGAAATACGCCATGACGCTACGCGAGAAAATTCTCTCAGTCCTCATGGATCCCAACCTCACCGCGCTGCTGTTTACGCTGGGGATCTTCGCGATCCTCATTGAGTTCAATCATCCCGGCGGTGTTGTTCCCGGCGCAATCGGTCTGATCGCTGTTGCAGTCTCTATTTTCGCCATGCAGATGCTGCCCACACGCTATGAATCAGTGGCGCTGGTCATTGGCGCGTTTGTTCTTTTTGCGCTGGAAGCCAAATACCACTCGCACGGCCTGTTCACTGCCGGCGGCATGATTATGATGGTGACAGGAATGCTTCTGCTGGTGGATGGCCCCATCCCCGAAATGCGCGTAAAACTGATCACCGCGCTTTCCGTCGCCATCCCACTCGGCGCCATTACTGTCTTTCTGCTGACCCTCGCCATCCGTGCGCGACGAAATAAAGTTGTTACCGGAAAGGAATCGCTGATTGGAGAAATTGGCGTGGCGCGCTCGCCTCTGCTGCCCACCGGCAAGGTCTTTGTCCGCGGCAGTCTCTGGAACGCCGTGGCTTCAGCCAACATCGATGTCGGCCAGGCCGTGGTGGTACGCAATGTTCACAACCTGGTCTTACATGTGGACCCGGCGATGCAATCTGTTACGCTGGATGCGGTTAAATCCTGATTTTTGAAGTATGGCTGGCCGCCGGCTGGGATAGAATCTCTTCCGGCTCACAACGCGATTGCCTACAGGAGGCCGTGTGTTTTCTATTCCCTTGCTTGTTATTGTTGTCATCGTAGCCATCTACATCATCAACTCCATCAAGATCCTGCGCGAATATGAACGCGCCGTCATCTTCCGCTTAGGCAGGCTCTACGGTGCCAAAGGTCCTGGCGTGATTCTGGTCTTCGCCCCGCTGGACCGTATGGTGCGCGTTGATCTTCGCCAGCAGGCGCTTGAAGTTCCACCGCAGGACATCATCACCCGTGACAACGTGACCCTGAAGGTCAATGCCGTGATCTACTGGGAAGTGATTGACGCATCCCAGGCCGTGATTCGCGTGCAGAACTATTACTGGCAGACGCAACAGTTCTCGCAGACAACATTGCGCTCCGTGCTGGGCGAAGTTGATCTGGACGAACTGCTGGCCCATCGTGACAAACTGAACACACGCATACAGACCATCCTTGATCAGCACACCTCGCCCTACGGCGTGAAGGTGGCCAACGTGGAAATTAAGCAGGTTGACCTGCCGGACACCATGCAGCGCGCCATGGCCAAGCAGGCGGAAGCCGAGCGCGAAAAGCGCGCCAAGATCATCCATGCGGAAGGCGAGTTTGCCGCCTCACAGCGCCTCACGGAAGCCGCTCACCAGCTTGCTTCTGAACCGCTGACCATGCAGCTCCGTTATCTCCAAACGCTGACTGAAATCGGCGTGGAAAAAAACACCACCATCATCTTCCCTCTGCCCATTGATATTCTTGCGTCCCTCACTCAGGCGCTGGAAAAAATCAGCGGTCGCAATCTGGCTAAATAGGGTTAAACTGGCTGCAAACCAGAGCTGAATTTGAGGGGGACAACCGTGGACTTGGGGACCAGACAGGTGAAGGAAGACTTTGAAGATCAGGTGCAAGACACTGAAATAACACTCGGTACCGGCAAGCTGCTGGGCATTTTCTTTACCGTAGTGATTGTCTGCGCTGTCTTTTTCACCATGGGTTACCTGTTGGGCAAGAGCACCGCCACCGGTGGTCGGACGGAAATCGTGGGGAGCACAACCAGTGTTGGCGGCAGTGCGGCGGGCAAACCTTCCGCGGTTGCCAAAACCCCTGAAGTCCCCGCGCCAACTCCTTTGCCTGAGTCGCAGGCTGGGTCGTCAAGCTCTTCCGGATTAAACTCGGGAGGATCAAACTCTTCGGGATCAAATTCGGGAGCGTCCAACCCGGCCGGGACGAACACAGCGGCTACAAGCTCGACTGCGCCCACTTCCCCTGCCACCGAAATTAAGTCCAGCCCTAATGGGACCTTCATGGTGCAGGTGGCAGCGGTGTCGAAACAGGAAGACGCGGAGATCCTGAAATCAGCCCTGCAAAAGAAGCAGTACCCGGTCTTTGTGGCTAACTCCACCGCGGACGCGCTCTATCACGTCCAGGTCGGCCCATTCTCTAACCAGCAGGACGCTGACACCATGCGCAACCGCCTCTCCGGCGACGGTTATAACGCGATTGTTAAGCATTAGCGATTTCCCTTAGCCGCGAATGAACGCGAATTAGGCGTTCGATTGATTTGTCTCTCCAAATAAAAAATGATCCCGTCATCCCGAATCCCCGTCAACGAGGCAGCGCTTTCGTCAGCCGCCGAATCGGGGTGAGGGACCTTGCATTGTAAGCGAAGCACAAGGTCCCTCCATCCTACTCTCGCGCTGAAGACATCGCGCGTTCGCTTCACTGGACGGTCTGATGACGATCGTTAGATACACGTAAATTTGCAGAAGCGATCAGGGCGAGGCCGGCTCGCGCGCCGAGCCCGCTGCAACAGGAGCCTAGATCAAGGCAGCTACGAAATTTACACTTAAGCAGGTATTGGAGCGAAGCGACAAGAACAAAGCCTAGTCACGATCAAACCGCTGTTCCTTAAACGGATCGCCATACATGTGATAGCCGTTCTGCTCCCAGAAGCCAGCCTGATCGTGGTCCAGAAACTCAAAACCCCGCACCCATTTCACTGATTTCCAGGCGTACAGATGCGGAACAATCAGCCGCAGGGGAAAGCCGTGATCGGCCGATAGCGGCTGCCCATCATGATGCGTGGCCAGCAGAACATTGTCGCGATCCAGGTCCGCGAGCGGAACGTTGGCCGTATAACCCTGTTCCGCATGGACAAGAACGTAGCGGGCCTCCGGTTTGGGCCTGGCCAGCTTCAGCATTTCTTTAAACGACACGCCGTCCCAGTCATTATCAAAGCGGCTCCATCGCGTTACGCAGTGGAAGTCACTGTGGCTGTGGAAGCGCGGCAGCGCGCCAAATTCCTTCCACGTCAGCTTGACCGGATTCTCCACCAGCCCCCACATACGGAAGTCCCAGCGGGCCGGATCGAATTGCGGGACCGACCCGTAATGCAGCACCGGCCACTTCAACGTGAGCGCCTGATTGGGCGGCAAACGCCCCGCATCACGCATCTCCTGCTCTTTTTGTTTTCGTTCGTTGCTGTCAAATAATCCCATGATTTTCCTGACGATCACATTGTATGAGATGTCAGCTCACCAAAAAGGATACATCGTGGCAAATGCCCTCTTGACAGCCGGGATTCACATCGATATATATCTATATATGCCCACGCTCACCGACAAGCAGCTAGTGGACGCCTTGAAGGCCATTGCCGATCCCACACGACTGAAGATCCTTCGCCTGCTCAAGCAGAAAGGCTGCTGCTCCATTGGCAAAGGCGAAGGCATGTGCGCCTGTGACATTGAAGAACAGGTAAAGCTCTCACAGCCAACCATCTCTCATCACATGGGCATTCTGCGCAAGGCCGGCCTGATTCACGCGGAAAAGCAAGGCTTGTGGATGTGGTATCGGCGCAATGAGAAGTCACTTAAAGAGCTGGGCCAGTCCGTAAACACAGGCGTCTGACCTTTTTTTGCCGTGATACATCGATAGCCATCTATTTATAAAGGAGCCGCACTATGAACCCCCAAATCAATCCAAAGTTCCATCTCTCCCTTGACGTTGAAAGCCTGGACAATTCCGTCCGCTTTTACTCAACGCTGTTTGGCGTCCCGCCCACCAAACTCAAACCTGACTACGCCAAGTTTGACGTGGAAAAACCCGCTATCAACCTGACCATGCAGGCCAAAACTCATTGCTGCCTGCAGGGCCTAAATCATATGGGCCTGCGCATGGAGACGCTGGAAGAAGTGGAAACCATAAAGGCCCGCCTGAACGCCGCTGGGTTTACTACAGAAGACGAACTCAACACCACGTGCTGTTACGCCGTGCAGGACAAATTCTGGGTGCGCGACCCCAGCAAATATCGCTGGGAGGTCTATGTGGTAAAAACTGACTCAGAAACGGCTAGCGGAGAAAGCCACAAAGCCTGCTGCGAGTGAAGCGCCACGACCAGAAGAATCTCAGCGCAGTGACGGCATGCCACATCTCAGTATTTCTCACTCTCATAAAATCACGTCATCCCGACGTCCCCGTCAACGAGGCGGCGATTTTATCAGCCGCCGAGTAGGGGTGAGGGACCCTGTGCTTTGTCGGCTCAGGAAAAACACAAGGTCCCTCAGGGCGGCTCGCGAGCTGAAGAAAACGCTCGCTTCGCTTACGGCCGTCGGGATGACGATGTTTTTGGGTTAGCCGCGGTCGCCGCCACCACCCGGCTATCATTGAGCGCAGTCGGAGCGCCATGCGACGACGCAGTCGAAGGATCACGACGACGCACATTTGTAACCATGCAGTGTCAGGGAATTTTCTAGATAAATTCTTTACTTTTGTCTGTCGCAATTAAATGCCGATTTTTGTTATCGCAGAAACTCCCCGTGTCGGCAACGTTACAATTCGCATTCTCGGGATCTTTCGACTCCGTCGTCGCATGGCGCTCCGACTTCGCTCAAGATGACAGGGATAAACATGCTTGTGCGCGACAGCCTCCTTCGGCTATCCGTGAATCCCTCTCGCGAAACAAAAAAGGAACACCCAACCGGGTGTTCCCTTTTTCCAAAATAGATTTGTAAAAGCTCTAGTGAGTTACGGCTGCGAACATCGGCGAATCCAGGAGCTTCTGGAAACTATGATCATCGGCCTTGAAGTGCACCACCAGCTTGCCGGCGTCAGAATCGATGCTCGTGTCATCGATTGCATTCTTTTCCGTCGGCGTGGCATTCATCTTCTTGAACAGCAGACCGGCCTTCATGACCGACGACAACGTTGCCGCCGTCATATTGTCAGAAGTTGCCACATTCAGGTTGAAGTCCACACCATGATCGAAATCCATGGTGTAACGCGATCCCATCAGGCGCTGCTTGATGGTTTCATAATCGGCCAGATCAGAAGCTCCACCCAGCGCGGATTTCATCATGGTCTGCGTGCCCATTTGGTCGAGCACGCTCCATACCGTTCCCTGGTCCACTGAAGTGATCATATCCGTGACCGCGGTATTGGCGTTCAGGCTGCGCGCGCCGCCGTCGCGTGCGTCAAGAGCTGCTTTCAAAGCTGACTGGTCGCCGAACAGCATGGTCCAGTTGTCCAGGAACACCATGGAAAGACCGCCGGACATGGGATATACAAATGATCCATTGACCTTGTTGGCCTTAATCTTCTGCTTGGTCATCTTGAGCGCGATGGCTTTGCGCGGGAAGGTTCCCTGTGCGATCCCGATAATCTGGAGTCCGTTGTCTTTGTTGCGAAACGAAGCCAGCGTGATCTGATCAATGTCACGGTCCGGGACCACGCCTACATCTTTCAGCGCGTCTTCGAACTGCTTCATGTTCGCAGGCAGGAGTTTGGCCTTCATCTGCATGGCCGTATCTGAGTTCTTCATCCGCCGGTAATCCACGTTGATGATCTGCTGGACATCCTGCGGGATCACTGAACGGGCAGCCGTGGCCAGCGAGGCCGCAAAACTTGGCACGCCGCTCAGTAGAAATACAAGAGCGAACACAATATTGCGTTTCATGGTTACCTATTTTAATCCGGATTTCTGGATTTTGAGATGCCCATAGGTGCAGCTTGGGATGCACTTTTGGATAACAACTAAGGTATTCACCTCTGGAGTTCGGCTACTTTTGCCCGCACATCATCTACGAAATCGCTATCTTTGATCGCTCCCAGGTTGATGTCCACGTTTGCCAGTGCGCCAACAATTGCCGCGCTCACCAGTGCCCCGGCGACTGTGAGATCAGATGCCATATTGGGATTAGTGATGGGCTTGAGCGAGGTCACAATATCCCCGACTTCCCTTGCCTTCGTCGCAGTCTCGAGCGGCACTGATGTGGCACCCTTGAGCGCATCTTGTATCGCGACTTCACCGGCTCCGTCAGACGACGCCTTGGCTTGTTTGTAAGCTGCCATCACGTGGCTGTAGCTTTCGGCGTCGGCGTCGATCCCGGCTTTGAGTTCTTCACGCAGTTGGGCCAGCCTGGACAACGCCTGGCTCAGCTCTTGCTCATACTGCAGATACGCTTTCTTACCGCGCGACATTCCGGCGACCATGCTGCCCAGTGCTGCCGCCATGGCCGCGGTTGCCGCGGAAGCGCTGCCGCCACCCGGTGTCGCCGTGGGCGCAGCCAGTTGTTCGATAAATGGCTCAGCACCGGCGCGCAGCCCGCCCACAGCCATCTTGCCGCCCATCACGCCGGCCAGCCGGTTCTCCAGAATCATAGACGAGTCAAAATTTTCGATCTGCAAAAACCACTCTGCTGCCTGCTCCAGAGCTTTCTTGGGGATGAGCCCGACAATCTCGCTACTCAGCGGCATCACGCCATAACGCGCCGCTTCGAGTTTTACAAATTCGAATACGCGAGCGATTGGCGTCTGCTCAAAGTCGGTCAGGTTCATGGAAACCTGGGCCAGCCCGCGGACTTCAAATCCCGCGCCCTTCACAAAACGCAGTCCGCCCGTGGAGTTGCGCACGGCCTTGGCAATCTTCTTCGCGATATCTACGTTCGTGGTGTTCAAAAAAACGTTGTAAGCAATGAGCGCCTTGCGTGCTCCCACAACTGTTGCTCCGGC
>Ga0137390_10005068_pt1 | contig 11054 bp, 13 predicted proteins | sample 15con2h24AmetaG_FD_104937 | JGI IMG/M metagenome (GOLD analysis project Ga0137390, IMG submission 104937) | Vadose zone soil microbial communities from Angelo Coast Range Reserve, California, USA - 15con2h2.4A metaG | ecosystem: Environmental > Terrestrial > Soil > Vadose zone > Saprolite... | reverse complement strand
GCTCGCCTTCGCCCTGATCACCGCCTCGATCGCGCTGGTCTTTTTCTACGCGCCCCTGGACGCGGACGGACTGAACCAGAAGATCTTCTACTTCCACGTCGGCATCGCTTTCACGGCGTACGCCTGCTTCGCCTGGGGCGGCTGGAAGGCGCTGCGCGTGCTCTGGAAGGGCGACGAGAACGCCGACCTGGAGAGCTATGTCGCGATTCACCAGGGCGTCATCTTCGGCGCGCTGACCCTGGTGACGGGTTCGATCTGGGCGCGTTACCGCTGGGGGCACTGGTGGGAATGGCATGAAGACCAACTCGTTCTCTTCCTCGTGCTGTTCCTGTTCTACGCGGCGTACTTCATGCTGCGCTTCTCCGTTCCGGCAGGTCCTCGACGCGCGAATCTCAGTGCCGTCTACGCGCTCTTCGGCGTCGCGCTCGTGCCGGTCAGCATCCTCGCGATTCGCCTGTCGGAACGTTTCATCCATCCAGTCGCGTTCGACCGACACGGGCCCGACATGGCGGGATCGCAGTTCTTCACGTTCTGTGTCTCGCTAGCGGCGATGCTGACTCTCGCAGCGACGCTCTACCACGTCGAGCTCGCCGGGAAGCGGATCGACGTGCGCCTGCGCGAGTTGCGGGAAGCGCTGCGATGAGCACGGAGGAGAAGTACGTCGCCGCCGCGTACCTCGTCATCTTCGCCGTGGTGCTCGCGTACGTCGTGATCATCGCGTTGAAGCTCCAGCGCCTCGAGCGTGAGCTGAGCGAGTTGACCGAGCTTGCGCGCACGAAACAGGAAGAACGAAAGGCGGTCGCAGTTGGCTGAGCTGCTGTTCTGGCCCGCGCTGCTCGCCTACAGCGAGGCCGCTGTCGCGTACCTGAACGACGTTCGCCACCCCGGACTGGCGGGCCGGCTCGCGACCTGGGGCGTCCGGGTGGGCTGGCTCGTCCAGACGGCGTTGCTCGGCGCGCAGGCTGCTCGCGCGGACGGCTTCCCCTGGTCGACGTGGGCCGGCTCGCTCAACCTCTTCGTCTGGTTCGTGGTCGGGGCGTACCTGATCTGGGGCTGCCAACCACGCTACCGCTTGCTCGGTCTCGCGGTTCTTCCCCTCGCCGTCCTGCTGTTCGTCCTCGCGCGTGTCGGCGGCGGAACGGGCGTCGGGGCACGCAGTCACTACTCGAATCTGTTCCTCGTGCTGCACGTCGGGCTCGTGCTTGCGGCCTTCGCGGGGTTCACGCTCGCCGCCGCCCTGTCAGCTCTCTACCTCTGGCAGGAACGACGACTGAAACGACGCGAGAGCTCGATCCTCCGTCTGCGCGCACCGGCGCTGTCACGACTGGACGAGGTGGCCGCACGGACGATCGCGATCGCCCTGCCCGCGCTCACCCTCGGGATCGCGGTCGGCATTGCACGCCTGCGCGACCGTGGCGGCGGCTTCGACGCGCTGATGGCCGTCACTGTGCTCACGTGGACGGTCTACAGCGGCTATCTCGCGCTCCGGCACTTCGCCGGCTGGCGCGGCCGCCGCGCCGCATATCTCGTCCTCGCGGGCTTCGTGCTCGTCGCCGTCGTCCGCCTTGCTCTCCCCGTCACCCACTTCGCGACATGAGCGTCACTCGCCTTCGGCTCGCTCCCGTGAGGGAAACCATGTTTCCCTCACGAGCTCCCTTCTTTAGAGATCGCCTCAGCCCCCGCCCCGCTGAGATCGCCGCGTGGGCTGAGGAGAACAAGAGGGGGAACCTCCCGGTTTCCCCCTTCGCCCCTTCCACCGCTCATAGGCCAAAGGGCGGCCCATGAGCATCGTCCTCGTCGGCATCTCGCATCACCAGGCGCCGGTCGAATTGCGCGAGCGCGCAGCGCTCGACCGGGAACGCGCGGCGGAGCTGGCGGCGACCCTCGCGGGCGGCCGCAGCGAAGCCGTCTGCCTCTCGACCTGCAACCGCACCGAGCTCTACCTCGCGGACGAGTCCGCCGACGCAGCGGAAGAGAAGGCCGAGGCTGCGCTCCTCGCTCTCGAGTCGAAGCTCGGCCCGGCCCTCTATCGCCTGCGGGACGAGGACGCGGCCCTCCATCTCTTTCGTGTCGCGGCCGGCCTCGACTCGATGATTCCCGGGGAGGGCGAGATTCTCGGGCAGGTGCGCGCCGCGTACGAGTCCGGCGCGACCGGACCGTTGCTCGACCGCCTCTTCCGCCAGGCTGTTCAGGCCGGTCGCAAAGCCCGTAGTCAGACTGCGATCGGGGAGAACCCGGCGTCGGTGTCCTCGGCGGCAGCCGCTCTCGCCGAGCAGGTGTTCGGCGATCTGAAGGGCCGCAGCGTTCTCGTCGTCGGCGCCGGCAAGGTCGGCGAGCTTGCGATTCGGAGCCTCGTCTCGCGCGGTGCGACGATCGCGTTCGTCGCGAATCGCACCGGCCCGCGTGCCGAAGCTCTCACGGACCGTTTCGGCGGCGAGGCCCTGCCTCTGGAGCGCATCGAGGAGGAGCTCGTGCGCGCGGATGTGGTGCTGTCGTCGACGAGCGCGCAAGGTTGGGTTCTCACCCGTGAGCAAGTCGAGCGAGCGCTGCCCGCCCGCAAGGGACGTCCCCTCTTCCTGATCGACCTCGCGGTGCCGCGCGATCTCGATCCCGCCATTCACGAGCTCGACGGCTGCTACCTGTATGACATCGACGATCTCGAAGCGGTGGTGGCCGAGACGCTCGCAGGGCGGCAGCGTGAGGCCGATCGAGCGGAGACCATCGTCGCGCAAGAAGCGGATCGCTTTCGCGCGTGGCAGGCGTCGCTCGACGTCGTTCCCGCGATCACCTCGCTACGCGCGCGAGCCGAAGAGATTCGCGACGCCGAGTTGAGCCGCGCCAAGCTCAACGATGCTGAGCGGCGCGCCGCGGAGTCCGTCACCGCGGCCGTCTTGAACAAACTCCTGCATCTCCCCACGATCCGGATGAAGCAGGCAGCCGCGGCAGCCGACGGCGTGATTTATGCTGATGCGGTGCGTCACCTCTTCGGTCTCGAGGACGAGCGCTGAAGTCGGCGAATCTGATCGGTCGGCCGCTCCCCGTGCAGGCGCCGACCGCGTTCGTGCGTGTGCGCAGGCGCAGGCCCTGCGGGCAAACGCGCGTCAAGCGCACTTGGTGCAGTGCTGATCCGCGTCGGTTCCCGCGGCAGTAGGCTCGCGCTCACGCAGGCCGAGCTGGCGGCGGGCAGGCTGCGCGGGCCGGGAGTCGAGATCGCTCTCGTTCCCATCACGACGGCCGGCGACCGCGATCGCACTCGCCCATTCGGTGAGATCGGGGCGCGCGGCGTCTTCGTGAAGGAGCTCGAGGAGGCTCTGCTCGATGGACGCATCGACGTTGCCGTGCACTCCGCGAAGGACATGACTTCCACCGACACGGAAGGTCTTGCCGTCGGCGCCTATCTCGAGCGCGAAGACGCTCGTGACGCGCTCTGTGGCAGTTCTCGGCTGCGGCCGGAGATGCGCGTCGGCACGGCCTCGGCCCGGCGGAGAGCGCAGCTGCTCGCGCTCGAGCCGACGCTTTCGATCGAGCCCTTGCGCGGCAACATCGATACGCGACTGCGGAAACGCGGCGAGCGGCGGCTCGATGCGATCGTCCTCGCGGCATGCGGCCTCGATCGCCTGAACCTCGCCGGCGAGATCGGGCACCGCTTCGATCCGGAAGAGATGGTCCCGGAGGCGGGGCAGGGTGCGCTTGCGCTTCAGGTGCGGGAAGGCGAGGAGCACCTCGCCGGTGCTGCCGATCATCCCGAAACACGGCGGCGCGTCGAGGCCGAGCGAGCGTGTGTCGCCGTGATCGGCGGGGGCTGTCTCGCTCCCATCGCCGCCTATCACGACGGCGCGCGGCTCACCGCACTTGTTGCGGCCGACGACGGCAGCTGGATCGAGCGCCGCAGCGGCGACGATCCCGAGGAGGTCGCAGCCGCGCTGATGCCCTTCGTCGCCGCCTGACGTGCGCGTGATCGTCACGCGGCCGCAAGCGCAGGCCGAGCCGCTCATCACCGCTCTACGCGAGCAGGGATTCGAAGCAGTCTCGTGTCCGGTGATCGAGACCGAGTCGATCGACGACGGGCCGATCGAGGTGAGCGGTTACGACTGGGTGATCGTGACGAGTGCGAACGGCGCTGCCGAGCTCGCAGCGCGCCGCCGCGGCGAGCTTCCGCGCATCGCGGCCGTCGGGGAGACGACCGCCGCCGCCCTCTCGGCCCGTGGGATCCCGGTCGACTTCGTCCCCTCGCTCGCGTCGCAAGAGGGGCTCGTGGCGGAGCTTCCGCGCCCGGTGGGCCGCGCGCTGTTCGTAGGCGCAGAGCGGGCCCGGCGGTTGCTCGTCGACGAGCTGGCCGCGGATTTCCGCGCGGTCTACCGCACGGTCGACCTGTCGCCCTCGCCGCCTGACGGCGACCTCGTCGTGCTCGCTTCACCTTCGGCTGCCCAGGCCTGGGCGAAGCTCGGTTCGACCGTTCCGGCGATCACGATCGGGCCGCAAACGACGGCCGCCGCGGTGGCCGTGGGCGTGACCGTGGTGGCGGAAGCCGGTACGCAGGATGTCGCGGGCCTCGTAGACTCCGCCGCGGGGTGGCGCGCTTCATCACGTTCCTGACGGACTTCGGCCTGCAGGACGACTTCGTCGGCACGTGCCACGGCGTGATCAAACGGATCGCGCCCGAGGTCGAGATCATCGACATCACGCACGGCATCTCGCCGCAGGCCGTCCTGCAGGGAGCGCTCACCCTGGCCAACACGCTGCCGTTCATGCCCGCAGGCGTCCACCTTGCCGTCGTCGACCCGGGCGTCGGCGGCTCGCGACGCGCCCTCGTTTTGCGTGACGCGCAGGGCCGCGTCTACGTCGGTCCCGACAACGGGCTCTTGATCCCGGCGGCCGAGAAGCTCGGCGGAATCGCCGAGGCGCACGAGCTCGCAAACCCCGAGTATGCGCTCGAGTCCGTCTCGCGTACGTTCCACGGCCGCGACCTCTTCTCTCCCGCGGCCGCGCATCTCGCACTCGGGGTTCCACTCAGCGCGCTCGGGCCGCCGATCGACCCCGACGCACTCGCCCGGCTCGACATCCCGCAGCCGGAAGTCGGATCGACGCGCATCCACTCGACGGTCCTGTCGATCGATCGGTTCGGGAACGTCGGCCTCAACCTCGATCGCTCCCACCTCGACGAGGCCGGCGTCGTGCCGGGGACGCGCATCGAGCTCCAGATCGGTTCCGAGCGCTACTACGCGGTGGCCGCACGCACGTTCGCGGACGCCAGGCCGGGCGACATCATCCTCTACGAGGACGCCTACAGGAACATCTCGATCGCGATCAACGGCGGCAACGCCGCGGGGATGTTCGGGATCAGGGACGGCCAGGACATCGGCATTCACCTGGACGTCCTTTGAACCGGCGAGAGCTCGGCCAGAGGTTTGCGCGACTGGCGACGAACGCGGTGCTGCGGAACCCGCGGCTCTGGCGCTTCTTTCGGCCACTCGTGCGGAAGCAATTCGACGCGATCGCCGGAAGCTGGGACACGATGCGCGACCCCACGCATCTCGCGCCCTACGAGGCGGGCCTCGCCGCGGTCGACCCGGCTCCCTCCACTGCGCTCGATCTCGGCACGGGCACGGGCCAGGGCGCCTTCGCGATCGCGCGACGCTTTCCATACGCGCAGGTCGTCGGCGTCGATCTTGCCGAAGGGATGCTCGCCGAAGCGCGACGCAAGACGCCGGCCGAGCTGGTCGAACGAGTCCGCTTCGAACGGGGCGACGCGTCTGCGCTTCCGTTTGCGGACGCCTCGTTCGACGTCGTAGCGCACGCGAACATGATTCCGTTCTTCGACGAGCTCGAGCGTGTGCTCGTTCCCGGCGGCCAGGCGCTCTTTGCGTTCTCGCTCGGCCCTGGGACGCCGATCTACGTGGCGCCGGAGCGTTTGCAGGAGGAGCTCCGTCGGCGTGGATTCACGGAGTTTGCGAGCTTCGACGCAGGCAAGGGCTCGGCGCTGCTTGCCCGTAAGGGTGCGCGCGCCTAAGCTCGGGGCACAAGGTCGTTCGCGGCGCGGTATCACCGGTCCGGACGGCCTTTCTTTCTGCGGCGCCTGCGCTACTAGTTGCGCTCGAGCACGACGTCGAAGCCGCGGGCGTTCGCCTGAGCGACGAATGCTTCGGCTTCGCGCTGATCCTCGAATCCGGCGAGGTAGGCCTCGAACCCGCCGCATGGATCGTTGCGCAGCTTGACGCCCGGAAAGCCTGCGGCATCGGCGCGGTTCACGATCGCGGTCGCGGTGGGTCGGTCCCGCCCGTGGCCGAAGATGGCCTCGAGCCGGCCGAGCGGCTTCGCCTGAATGCACTCGAGCGTGACCGCGAAGCCTTCACGGCGCGCCTCGCTCTGAAGGTCGACTCCCACGTCGAAGGTGTCGATCCCGCGAACCACGACCCGGAAGCCGTCGCAGCCCTCGATGATGTTGGCGTTGACGAACCCGCGTCCGGTCACCTGGGTGCGAAAGGCGAGGGCTTGCTGGTGGGTCGTGCGGCGGCCGAAGACCGCCTCGAGGCCGCTGATGAACTCGATGCGTCCGCATGCCTGTTGGGCCTTTGCGGAGCCAGGCGCCGAGCCCGAAAGCCCAAGAGACGGCACCAAGCCCGCAACCCCGCCCACCAGGCACGCCAGCGCCAGGAATCGTGCGACCCTCACGGCGGACAGTCGTACCAGACCCCAAGGAGGGCAGCCGCACTCTTAACGAATCCTTTAGATCCACTCGCCGCCGCGACGGGCTTTGCCCGGCGCGGCCGCTGAGGCAACGGATCGAAACGAGAAACCCGGCGAAATCATCATGGTCGGCGCAAAGCGCCGGCCGGATTTCGCCGGGTGATGGCGAGGGCCGGAATCGAACCGGCGACACCACGGTTTTCAGCCGTGCAAAGTGTCGAGAGAGGCGGCGGATACGGCGCGGGGATGGGCCGCCGCGCGATGTACGTCTAGCCCCGCGTTAGGAGGGCCTGGCCTAGGTTCGGAAATAGACGCGCCGGTCGAAGTTCTCCGGCGATGGTGATCCCGTCTTTGCCTCCCGAAAGGGGACGCCGCTCCAGCATCGCAACGTCACGAGTCGTGGGTTCGCGCCTGCGGCGAAGCTCGCGGGACTTGAGGTCTCCATCCATGACACACGACACGCTTTTGCCTCGCGGATGATCTCGCGAGGTATCGACGTGGTCACGCTCTCGGGCCTTCTTGGTCATAGGAATCCGCGCGTGACGTTGGAGGCCTATTCACACATGTATGACCGCCAGAAGACGGACGACGTGATCCGTGAGGCGATGGCATGAGCGACGAGACGGCAAAGATGTACGAAGCGATGACCGACGACGACCCGGCGGACTTCTGGAACAAGGGCAAGATGATCGACGACGATGGCACGCTAGAGGACGAACTCATGTTCAGAGGGTTCAAGGACTTGTACCGCTCGAACGGCCGCCGCAATCGAAGGTTGGACGCGGGCGACAAGGACGGCTGGGGAGCGTTCTTCTCAGAGAACTGTCCACCTCAGAAACGCGAGACGTCATCAGTTCTGGCAACGCGCTTCTCGTTTGAACCGAGCCAGGCGCGCTTTAAAGGGGGCTGAATCTCGATTGGCCGTACCGTCCACTTCGAGAGCGCAGCTCTTTCTTCTTCCTGCGACCTCGGTTGCATCCAGCGGTGGCCATCGACTGCTTCGGCACCGTGACGACCGCGAATGTCGTTTCACGTTTCGAGGTGCGTAGCTGTCGCGTTTTGGCCGGAACGCGGCGAGCGCCCGGGCCCTTCTATGTGGCGTCTTCCGCCGGATCTGCAGCGTGGCGGTCACGGTGCGGGCAGGCCTTCGGTCTCGGCTGCCGGGCCGGCACAGCGGCATACCCGCACAGCGACGACGATTCCAGTTGCTAGAGCCACCTGGTGGACACCTTTGGTCGGAGGTTCCGGCACACCGGCACTGGAATCCGCAGCGACGGGCGTGCTCGATGAGCGGACCGCGTTTCGCGGCCCGCACGGAAATTACCGCTCTTACAGCAGCTTGATACCCGGCTGGTTGGCCTTGGTGACCTCTTCCATGACCGCGAAGTCGCGGGACGCGAGGCCTGTGACTGAACGTCGGCAACTGGGCCGACGGGCTTCGCTCGCCCGTCGAGATGATCGCCGATGATCACTCCCGAGCGCCAGCTGAGATTCTTGCCGGTACAGTCCAAGGGGAGCGCCGCGAGCGGCGCTAGCCAGACTAATCGAAGCATGAGACGATGGCGGGGTACACATTCGCTATCACGTACGAAAACATGGAGCTCGCCGGCTGGATCAACGAGAAGCTCTTCGACGCCTTCCTCGTCGGGACGGTTCCGATCTACCGCGGAGCGCCGGATGTACACGACTACTTCCCGACGACTGTTTCATCGACGCTCGGCGTTTCGAGACCTGCGAGGAGCTCGAGGCAGGTTTGCGCTTCGCTCGGCGAGGACGAGATCGAGACGTATCGGGACAACGCGCGCGCTTTCATTGCGTCCGATCGCTACCGGCCCTTCACCAAGCAAGCCTTCGCGGAGCTTCTCGTCGAAGCCGTCGAGGAAGACCTTGCCTCCCGCACCTAGCTGGGCGGGACGCCACGTCCTCGTTACAGGCGCCGGGGGTTTCATCGGGAGCCACCTCGTCGATCTACTGACCGAGCTCGGCGCCGAGGTGACGGCCTTCGTGCGCTACAACTCGCGCAACGAGCGGGGCCTGCTCGAACTTCGGGGCCTCGATCGCGAACTTCGCGTCAAGTACGGCGACATCACGGAACTCGACACGGTTCGCAGCCTCGTCCAGGAGGCCGAAGTCGTCTTCCACCTCGCGGCGCTCGTCGGCATCCCTTATTCGTACATCCACCCGAGCGAGGTCGTCGACGTGAACACGATCGGGACGCTCAACATCCTGATCGCCGCGCGAGAGCACGAACTCGAGAAGGTCGTCCTCACGTCGACCAGCGAGGTCTACGGCAGCGCACGCTTCACGCCGATGGGCGAGGACCACCCGAGGCAGCCGCAGTCCCCGTACTCGGCGAGCAAGATCGCCGCGGATGCGCTCGCCACGAGTTTCCACCGGTCCTTCGACCTGCCGGTCGCGATCGCGCGCCCCTTCAACACCTACGGGCCTCGCCAGTCCGACCGCGCCATCATCCCTACGGTCATCTCCCAGGCGCTGTCGGGGGCGGAAGAGATCGTTCTCGGCAATCTTGCGCCGCGGCGTGATCTCACCTTCGTTCGTGACACCGTTCACGGTCTCGTGCTGGCCGCAGAGGGCGACGCGTCGATCGGCGAGGAGATCAACTTCGGAAACGGCCGCTCGATCTCGATCGGCGAACTAGCGGAAAAGATCGTCGGGCTGGTGGGTCGCGACATTCCTGTGCGCCAGTCCGATGAGCGCGTACGCCCGGCGTCGAGCGAAGTCGACGAGCTCGTGGCCGACACTTCCAAAGCACGCGCGTTGCTCGGGTGGGAACCGGAGGTGAGTCTGAACGACGGCCTGTTGCAAACGATCGAGTGGGTCCGCGCAAATCCTCGGCTCTACGACCCGGCTGTCTACCGGATCTAGTTGGGGAGTTCGTGAAGGCGGTCATTCTGGTCGGTGGCTTGGGCACGCGGCTGCAGCCGCTGACCTTTTCGATTCCAAAGCCGTTGCTCCCGGTCGGCGACAAGCCGCTCCTGCAGATCGTGATCGAGTACCTCCGCGCCGACGGCGTCGACGAGATCGTGCTTGCCACCGGACACCACGCCGAGCTGATCCGGGCGTTCTGCGAAGACGGCCGGAAGTTCGGAGTCGAGATCGACTACGTCGACGAGCGCGAGCCACTGGGGACCGCGGGGCCGCTCTCGCTCGTGCGGGGCCGATTCTCGGCGAGCGAGCGGTTCATCGTGATGAACGGCGACGTGCTGGCGAAGCCGGAATTCAGGCAGATGGTCCAGTTTGCGGAGCGCCACGGCTACGAGCTGACCGTCGGCTACACGCGACACGTGTACGAGTCTCCTTTCGGTGTCCTGTCGCTAGAAGACGACCGCGTCGTGCGGATCGTCGAGAAGCCGCGCAGCGAATACCCAATCAGCGCCGGGATCTACGTCGTCAGCCCCAGCGTCCTCGACCTGGTCCCCGACGCGACCTTCTTCACGATGCCCGAGCTGATCACGGCACTGATCTCCAGTGGCCGACCGGTGGGCGCCTACCACATCGACCAGTTCTGGATTGGCCTGGAAACAATTGCGGCGTTCGACGAGGCGCTCGAGCAGCTACAGACGTTCTCCAACGACCTGGAAGGGCGCTAGCGATGCAGGTCGACCGGAGACCGCGAGTGCTCGTCCTCTCGCGGAATTATCCGAACGACGTTCAGAAATTGCTTGGCATGTGGGTGAGACAGATCGTGGCGGCGTCGACGGAGATCTGCGATCCGAAGGTGATCGCGCCGGAAGCGCGTCGTCGACCGTCACGGCTGGATGCTGTTTCGTCGCTGCTAACCAAGCGCCGTCTCGTAGGCGGCGAGCGTCGCGGCCGCGGCCACGTCGCGTGAGTAGCGCTCCCTGACCCGCTCGCGTCCTGCCGCTCCAAGACGGGCGCGCAGCTCCGCGTCCCCGAGCAGGCGCCCGAGTGCGGCACGGAGCGCGGCCATGTCCCCGGCCGGGACGAGCAAGCCGGTCTCGCCGTCCACGACCGCCTCGGCCAGGCCGCCGACGGCCGTCGCCACGACTGGTCGCCCGTGGGCCATCGCCTGGCGCGCGACGACGCCGTAGCCCTCCCGGCGCGACGGACACACGACCACCGCGGCGCGGTCGAAGTAGCCGGGAAGCTCGGCTGAGGGCACGAAGCCGAGCGCGCCGGGGACGCGATCGCGCAGCGGCCCGTCGCCGACGACGACGAGCGGGACGTCATCGACGAGCGCAAGCGCCCGCAAGGCGAGGGAGACGTTCTTCTGCGGGACGAGCCGCCCCACGACGGCCACGTAGCGACCCGAGAAGCCGAGCTCTGCGCGGAGCGCCGCGCTGTCGCCCGGCGGCGGGGCCGGCGCGACGCCGTTGATGACGGTG
>Ga0137390_10005067_pt1 | contig 11055 bp, 9 predicted proteins | sample 15con2h24AmetaG_FD_104937 | JGI IMG/M metagenome (GOLD analysis project Ga0137390, IMG submission 104937) | Vadose zone soil microbial communities from Angelo Coast Range Reserve, California, USA - 15con2h2.4A metaG | ecosystem: Environmental > Terrestrial > Soil > Vadose zone > Saprolite... | reverse complement strand
TGTCCCGTTCCCAATCTCTTCGACGAAAGTGCCGCTCCCGTGGCGATTCCCGCGCTTCCTCCCACGATTGCATTCGCCCCCAGGTTGCCGGTCGCGGGATCGGCAATGTGCATCGATCCCCCTTTGCCCCGGCAATACCCCGCTTCTTTTCCGAGCAGCTCCGCAAACATGCGGTCCGGTGAAGCGCCCTTCGCAACGCAGTGACCGTGCCCCCGGTGCGTGCTGGTGATGTAATCCGTGGACCGCAAGGCTTCACAAATTCCTACCGCTACCGCTTCCTCGCCCACATAAAGGTGCGCCAGCCCCGGCATCAGCGCCCGCGTATAAAGTTCGTTCACCTGTTCTTCGAACTCCCGGATCATCACCATCCGCCGGTACATCCGCATCCACTGCTCGGTTTTCACTTCCGCTTTGGCCTTGGATTGATCCGTTGCAATTGTCATGGCCTCACTCCGGACATCTGCGCCAAAACATGGAACACCACGGCAAAGTCCTTCTCCTCTAGCCCCAGTCCGCGCGCCGCCGTCAGGAACTCGTTCGTGACCGCCGTCGTCGGCATCGGCACGTCCAGTTGCCGCCCCAACTCCAATGCCAGATTCATGTCTTTCTGCATCATGTTGATGTTGAACCATGCCTCTTCCCGCATCTTCAGAAAAGAGGGGCCCGAATACTGGACGATCGGCGACGCAAACACGCTGTGCGTCAGCACGTCCACGGCGATTTCTCGTGCGATCCCGCTCTTTTCCGCCAGCAGCACTCCCTCGCAGAACGCCAGCATCTGCACGGCGAGGCTCAGGTTTGTCCCGATCTTCATCACCAACGCCAGGCCGTTATCCCCGACGTATGTCACTTTTGGTCCGATGTCCTGCAGCAGCGGCTTCACTTTTTCGAAAGTTTCTTTGCGCCCTCCCACCATCACCGATAATTTCCCCTCTTGCAGCGTGATCACGCTCCCGGAAACCGGCGAGTCCACCATGTCGCCGCCCTTTTCCCGCACTTTGGCCGCAACCTCCCGGCTGAACGCCGGGCTCAAGGTGCTCATATCCACGAAAATCTTGCCCGGCGTCACTCCTGCCAGCATTCCATCGGGCCCATTCATCACCGCTCCCAGCGCCGCGGAATTCGTAACCATGGAAAACGTAACATCCGCCGCTGCCACCACCGCGCGCGGCGAGTCGGCCCACTTCATCCCTTTCTTGACCAGCCACTCCGCTTTCGAACGCGTGCGGTTGTAACCCGTAACGCTGTGGCCTTTCCCGAGCAGCCGGTTCACCATTTCGCCGCCCATTACGCCAAGCCCGACAAATCCAAGATTCGCCATGAATCCTTTTTCTCCCCGCAATAGGCGGCTTTAAGTCCCTTGTACGATTCCCGGCCCTTCTGGTGCGTTCCGCCGCGCTTTCGAGCACGCTCTCTACTTGTATCGATCAAGTTCCGCATTTCAGATCACTATGGGAAGACCCATCACCCAACACTAATTTTTTCTCCTACTGAAAACTTAGGACTGAGAACTGACCACTCCTCTTTAGGATTCCTGCCCGCCCGGCGCCCGCCGCGAATCCTCTCGCACTTGCCGCAGGTGCGCCTTCATCGCGTCTCGCGCTCCCAGCGGATCGCGGTGCTCAATAGCCTCCAGGATCCTCTTGTGGTGATACTGCCCGCGCTCCGGGCCGCCTTCCACGTGGAAGATTCCCATCCGCTGTTCGCGCAGCAGCCCCACAATCGAATCGATCAACGAAAGAATTAGGGGATTTGCTGCGGCTTCCGCGAGAGCTAGGTGAAAATCGAGGTCTGCCTCAATGAACGCATCCGGGTCCTTGCGCGCGCTGTCCATCACCGCGATTTCTTCCCGCATCGAAGCAAGGTCTTCGTCGTCGACGCGAGTTGCGGCCAGCGCGGCAATCTCCGGCTCCAGGATTTCGCGTACTTCCGCTAGAAACGCAGACCCCTCGGGCTGCCCAATCTTCAGCATCCGGTCGAGCGACTGCCGCATGGAATACGAGGTGCCATCGGTGACAAACGTTCCGCGGCCCGGATAGGCTTCCACCAGCCCCTTTTCATGCAGCGCCTTCACCGCTTCGCGCACCGCGGTCCGGCTGACGCCAAATTGTTGAGCCAATTCCCGTTCCGGGGGAAGCTGGTCCCCGGGCTTCATCGCGCCCTTGTGGATGGATTCCTCGACCTGCTGCACGATCTGTTCATACAAGCGAGAAGAACGCACGATCTTGTACATGACATCCTCCTCGAGAAAAGTCATTTCGCTCTTTGGTACGACCGCCGTACCAAAGTGAACTCGCCTAAGTCCAGTTGTTTGACGTGGGACTCGTCACTATCTGGTTGAGTTGTCGGACCAATCTACCACCCCCTCCTCCATTCCGCAAACTACTTAGGAGGCCTCCTCAATCCACACCGTCTTGATGTTCGTGAACTCACGGATTCCAAGGGCCCCCAGTTCTCGTCCGTGTCCAGACCACTTAACTCCCCCGAAAGGCATGCGAGGATCGGAAGCCACCATGCGGTTTATGAACACCATTCCGGATTCCAGATCGTTGATGAAGCGCTCGCGTTCATTCCTGTCGTTCGTCCAGGCGCTCGCCCCCAATCCAAACCGGCTGTCGTTCGCGATTCGAATTGCGTCATCCAGGTCTGCAGCCCGGAACACGCTCGCCACCGGTCCAAATAGTTCTTCCTTGTGCGCCGGTGAACCCTTGGGAATATTTGTCAGCACCGTGGGAGCATAAAAATTCCCCGCACGATCCAGCGGTTTGCCCCCGGTCAAGACCTTCGCCCCTGCCTCGACCGTCTTCTTCACATCGCGGTCCAGATCAGCCAGGCCGTCCGCCGTCGACATTGGCCCGAGTTCCGTCTTCTCGTCGAAAGGATCACCGACTTTCAGCGCGGCCATTTTCTCTGCGAATACCCGTTCGAATCGGTCCGCGATGGATTCGGCCACAATAAAACGCTTGGCCGCGATACACGATTGTCCGTTGTTGAAGATCCGCGCCTTCACCGCTGTGGCCGCCGCCACCTCCAGATTCGCGCTCGGCATCACAATAAAGGGATCGCTGCCTCCGAGTTCCAGCACCACCTTCTTGATTCTTTTCGCCGCGCCGATTCCCACTTCAATTCCTGCTCCTTCGCTTCCCGTCAATGTGGCTGCCATTACTCGCGGATCCCCCAGTATTTTGTCCACTTTTTGCGAGCCCACCAGAAGTGTTTGGAAAGCGCCGTCGGGAAATCCGGCTCTCCGGAAGACGTTCTCAATCGCTAACGCGCATTGTGGAACGATCGACGCGTGCTTCAGAAGTCCTACGTTCCCGGCCATCAACGCCGGCGCGGCGAATCGCAGCACTTGCCAAAACGGAAAATTCCACGGCATCACCGCCAGAACCGCCCCGAGTGGCTGGTAACGGATGTAACTCCGGCTTGCGGTCGTCTCCACTACTTCGTCGGCCAGAAAACGCTCCGCGTTTTCCGCATAGTAGCGGCAGACCCACGCGCATTTCGCGGCTTCATCGACCGCGGACCGGAACGTCTTGCCCATTTCGGTCGTCATCATCTTGGCAAAAGTCTCTTTTTCGCCCTCCAGGATAGCTGCCGCCTTCAACATCTTCTGCGCGCGTTCAGCGAACGGTACTTTTCGGTAGCTCAGAAACGTATCCGCTGCCTTTTGAAGTTTTACTTCAATCTGTGCATCCGATAGCGGTTCGAATGTCTTGACCACTTGACCGGTTGCGGGATTGATGGTTGCAATTGCCATTTCGGTTCTCCCTCTGAAATCCTTCTCTGTCCTTCTGCCTAGACAGATCTCTGCCGTTGTGCGGGCTCGCTGCCTGTCGTTCGAACGATTGCCAAGCGATGAACGGCCACGGCCGACACTCTCTCGTTTTGGTCCAACCACTATACCCGAACACTTTTTCGCGAATCATACTAACTGCAACCATCTCCAATCCATAGAAGAATATTCTTGACAGCCTTTGTTTACGAATGGTACAGCGGTCCTACCTTTTGGATATCATGGCCTTCGCTACGCTTCTCACATACTAAGTTGAGAGCAGGGGCCAGACACGGATTCGAACGAGGAAGCCGTCGTCATCGCCTCGATCGCAAGCACTGCGAGCCAAGAGTTTATGAGCCAAGGAGCCGCTTAAGATGAAGGACAGGACTGGCGCGAGGATGCCAAATTCCGGGACTATGAAGTTTCGAAACACGCTGGAAGGAGCCGGACTACCGACTCGGCGCGAGTTCCTGCGAACTGCGGCCGGCGCCGGCGCGGCCATACAAAGGAGTGAAGAATGATGCACGCCATACGATGGGCCCGTCTGCCGATTCTCGCTGCCGGATTGCTGTGCAGTGGCGGTGCGTACGCTCAGGCGCAGAGTCCGCAAAGAATACGATTGACCAGCCTGCCGGGCCGTCCGCTGCCTGTAGTTGCCGCGGAAATGAACGGCACGTTCGCGAAGTTCGGAATCGAGGTGGAGGTCAGCTCGGCGCCGAATTCGGATGCGATGCGGGCCGCCTTGGCGGAGGGAAAGGCGGACCTTGCCCACGCGGCCGTGGACAACTCCGTCGCGATGGTGGAACTGACGGGCACGGACGTGGTCATTGTGATAGGAGGAGAAGGCTCGTTGAACGAACTTTTCGTGCAGCCGGACCTTCATTCGGCCGCGGAATTGCGCGGGAAAACTCTGATCGTCGATGCGGTGAACACGGCATACGCCCTTCAGATGAAAAAGATTTTGCTTATGAATGGACTGCAAGCCGGGCGGGACTACGAGATGAAGCCTTATGGCGCCACGCCGCAGCGATTGGTGGCCATGCGCGAACACAAAGAATTTGCAGGTTCGATGCTTGGTCCGCCAGCATCGATTGTTGCCAAGCGCGAAGGGTTCGTGAGCCTCGGCTCGACGCAGAAGCTCATCGGGCCGTATCAGAGTTATGGCGCTTTCGTGCAGCGCAAATGGGCAAGCGAACACAAGGATATGCTGGTGCGATATCTTGCCGCGTACATCGAGGCGCAGCGATGGCTGATGGCCCCGGCCAACAAACAGGAGGTGATTGAGTTGATGATGAAGGAATCGAAAATTCCCGCGGACGTTGCTGGGGAGACATACGCGGTCTTGATTGAAGGACACGGCGGATACGCGGAGGACGCGCACTTCGATTTGGATGGCTTCAAAAATGTGCTCAAGCTGCGCGCGGAAGTGGAAGGCCAGTGGGGCGGGCAGCCGCCTGCTCCGGAGAAATACTACGATTCCTCGTATTACGACGCCGCTGTGGCGAAACTGAAAGGTGCGAAGTAAATGGAATTCATGACGACGCAGGGCGGAAAGCGAGTCTTGTGGTTGGCGTGGATGATTTTCGGAGCGCTTGCATGGACAGGAAGCGCGATGGCACAGGCGCAGAAAGAGCGCACGCTCGACGAAATAAAAGCCGAAGCGATCAAGCGCGCGGAAAATGGGATGTATCCGCTGATCGGGCTCGATCCTGCGGACGTGCGCGAGGCGTTTGCTTCCATAAAGACCACCGACAAAGATGAATGGGCTGCTGCATTCATCGCGGTCGCGGACCGCTACATGGCGGAAGCGAAATCGCTGGAAAAGAGCGATCCGGCGAAAGCCAACGCCGATTACATCCGGGCGTGGCGCATCTATTCTTTCGGCCGCTGGCCCGTGCCGGTGTCGCCCGGGAAACAGCGCGCCTATGCCAAAGCGATCGAGGCATTTCGTGCTCACGCACGCTTCTGGGACCCGCCCTTGGAGATCGTGCACATCCCTTTTGAAGGCTCCGAGATCGTTGGCTATCTGCGGCTGCCGAAAAATGCGCCGGGCCCAGTGCCGCTGGTGCTGGCGATTAGCGGCTTGGATAGCCGCAAGGAAGATCTGTCCGAAAGCTTTAGCGCCACCCTGCCGACCGGCATCGGATTTTTCGCGGTTGACGGGCCAGGCACCGGCCAGGCGCCGATCAAAGTAAGCCCAACAGCGGATCGAATGTTCTCGTGCGTGCTCGACTATCTGCAAACTCGGCGAGAAGTGGATAAGACGAGAATTGCCGTTCACGGTGTCAGTTGGGGCGCTTACTGGGGAACGAAGCTGGCCATCGTGGAGCGGACACGCCTGAAGGCCGTGAGCGTGCAGTCCCCGCCAGCGCATCTCTTCTTTCAGAAGGAATACATGCTGAACTCCATGTTTGGGAACAGGGAGTACCTGTTCGACCATGCGCCAGCCTTCATGTCCATCATCGAAGGAGTTAACAACTTGGACGATATGGTGGCCAGGTTTCCCAAGTTGTCCCTCGTGGATCAGCAGCTCCTCGGAAAACCTTCCGCGCCGATGCTGATTCTCGCCGGAGTTCTGGACACGCAGGTTCCGATTTCCGACATTTATTTGATCCTCAGCAGCGGCGATGTGCCCAAGGAGGCTTGGATCAATCCGCAGGGCGGACATCTGGGACGGCAGGTGAAAGTGTGGCCGGACCCGGTGATTTTCCGGCAGGTGATTATTCCGTATTTGGTGAGGAAGCTGGGCGTGGAAGGCGGAGGTTGAAAGTTGACAGTTGAAGGTTGAAAGTTCGGAACGGAGAAGAAAAGATAACGCGGAGACGCCCCGACCCGGTCGGGGTAAACGCCGAGCGCAGAAGTCTCGCGGAGAGGGCGAGCAGAAAAGAGAAGAAAAGCGCGGAGCGCGGAGGACGCGACTTCCCAGCGAGTTCCAGATTGGGAATTGTTGGTCGGGCTTTGGAAAATAGCTGAGCAACCAGAGACCTCCGCCGCTCATGCCCCCCATTTCTCGATCGGGCTATCGGCGTCTTGAGAAGGTTTGATGGTAATGAAGGCAAGGTCTCCTTCGGATTCTTCCCGGACCTCGCCGTTGGCGAAGACCCCGCGAAGTTCGAAGGCAAGGTGATCCCATTCTGATTTGCCTAAAACTCCCGGCGCACCTGCAACAAGGATATCTTGGTGGAGTTCATCTTCCCTTGCGTTAAATACCTTATTCAGAGGCACGAAACCAAGACGAGTTTCGATACGGTTGGCGTCGATTGGATTCAGCTCAAGCAAAGTCAAATCTGGTGAGGTAGGGGTAAGATCCTCATACGGAATATCGTCGAGGGAGTGCGGCGTCAATGCTTCCCGCCTGATCTGAGAAGAGTGATTCATTCCGCGAACCATCGTGAAATGGATCACGTCGTGTTTGCGCAGACGTTGCCAGACATGCGTAGCAGTCAGAATGAAACGACGATCTCGGAATTGGACCAACGTTCCCGAGCCGACCATTTTTACGCCGCCCGCGGAGTGGGATTCGGGCGTAAGAAGAGCTAAACAGTATCTGCCTACGAAACTCGCTGCATCATGTGCACTTTCGGTTGGAACTGGATGACTCATTGGTCCTCCGGAGTGCCACCATCGGTGTGCCGCGTAGTTAGGATTGTAGCCGCACTGACTAAGACGCCGCGCGATGCGCTACCCACAACTCCATGTCCGTAACCATCCGATTGAGTTCGGACGCGCAAAAAATGCGCAAGGCGATTCCAGGCTAGGCCTTGCTGAAATGAGGCGCAGCATGCTGCGCCCCTACAAATGCGAGCTTCGCGGTCAGCGGAGTTCGTCTTCAGGTTCTGGAGCGACACGGGGCACACTGCGAAGGTATTTCATCAGGCCGTCGCCCTTGGCCTTTCCCGCACGCTTCTTGAAAAAGTCCGCGGCCGTTTCAATAACACCAACTTTTTCCGCGACTGCGGCAGTAATCCACTGGTTCAAGGACACGCCGTCCTCTTTCGCGAGGCGCTGGGCCGCTTTTTTGATGGAGTGTGGAGGCTTTAATGGATAGGTAGCCATACTCATGGTTTCACCCTCTTCAAAGTGTCGGCCGGCCGGAGAATCGAAATACCAGGATATAACAATCGGAGGTGTCTCTCAGACGCCCCGAAAAATGGCCTCAAGGAATGCAGAGGGTCAGGCCCAGGAGGAAACGTGTTTGGAGAGCCAGAGGGAGCGGGGTAGGATGGGGCTCGTCCGACTTTTCTTGAGAGTAATTGTGATACGTTTGCGACGTTTCGCAGGTGCAAGCGTCAATACCAGGGAGGAGGTGTGTCCCGCCATGGTGAGAACTGCCCGAATTGTGTTAACGATTGCTTACTTTTTCTCCTGCGCTCTGCAGCTAGGCGCTCAATCCAAAAGCTCCGCCGATTCTCACCGGAAACAAGAGGATCAGGAAACGCGCATTCATCGCGTGGAAACGACGGTGGTCGATCTGCCGATGGGGGAGAATCAGGCCCCGCTGCGGATGGACCTCTCGCAGCTGATGAAGCTTTACAACGTGCCGGGGCTGAGTATTGCGGTGATCGACGATTGCAAAATGGTTTGGGCCAAGGGATATGGGGTGATCGAAACGGGATCGAGCACGCCGGTTACCCCGAAAACATTGTTCCAGGCAGGCTCGATCAGCAAACCGGTGGCGGCGACGGGCGCGCTTTACCTGGCCGAACACGGCAAGCTGGTACTCGACGAGAGCGTGAACGAAAAACTCAAGACCTGGAAAGTGCCGGAAAACGACTTTACGAAAAATGAAAAGGTGACGCTGCGGCGATTGATGTCGCACACCGCAGGGCTGACGGTCCACGGCTTTCCGGGATACGACATAAACGACATTCTGCCGACGCTGGTGCAGATTTTCAACGGCGAGAAACCGGCGAACACGGCGCCGATCCGCGTGGATATTCTGCCGGGAACAAAGGAAGTCTACTCGGGCGGGGGCATTACGATCGAACAACAGATCATGATGGACGTCACCGGCAAGTCCTTTCCCGCGCTGATGCGCGAGCTGGTGCTCGACAAATTGGGAATGGCGGACAGCAGCTATGAGCAGCCGCTGCCTTCTGCCCGAGCGGCAATGACGGCCAGCGGAACTCATGCGGACGGAAAAGTGGTTCATGGGAGATGGCACATTTATCCGGAGATGGCCGCGGCGGGTTTGTGGACCACACCCACGGACTTGAGCAAGTTCGCGATTGAAATTGCGGTGTCAAAGCATGGCAAAGCGAACCGCGTGCTCTCCGAGAAAATGACGAATGAAATGCTTAAGCCGGTGTTGGAAGAGGCGGGGCTCGGATTGTTCATGGATAAAAACAATCCCGGGCAGTTCGGTCATAACGGCGCCGACGAAGGCTTTCAGGCGATCCTCACGATGAATGCGGAATCGGGAAAAGGTGTGGCGATCATGGCGAACTCGGACAACGGGATCGCCGTCGGCGACATTCTGTTGCGGAGCGTCGCGAAAGAGTATGACTGGAATTACAAGTCCGGCGGCCAGGGTGCATACCCGATGCTGGTGCTGATCGCAAAAGCAAAGGGCACGCAAGCGGCGCTGCAGCGGTACGCGGAACTCAAAAAATTCCCGTCGGCTGAGTACAAAGTCGAAGAGCGCACGCTTAATAGCCTGGGTTACACGCTGCCGTTCTCCGGTCAAATGCAGGACGCGATTACCGTGTTCCAACGCAACGTGCAGGAATATCCGGAGTCGGGCAATGTTTATGACAGCTTGGGTGAGGCGTACATGAAAGCCGGGCAGAAGGAGCTAGCCATTCAGAATTATGAAAAGTCGCTGCAGCTTGATCCGAAAAACCAGAATGCGGTGGACATGTTGAAGAAGCTGAAAGAGATGAAATGAGAGCGAGCATCTGGGGGATGCCCTACCCGCCAGTGTTGCTGATAGGGGTTTTCACGTGCTCGGGGCGGAAGCCGATGCCGACGATGCGGCCGCGAATCCGGCTTAGGAATTTGGAACGAAGCATCAGGCGGAGAGGCGTTGGAAGCTCTACGCGCTCGGTGGTGGCGAGGACGCGAGCGATGAGGCGCTTCTGGATGATCAACTGAAATCCCTGGGTGAGGCAGGTCGGCAAGGCGCGGCGGCGTTGAACCTTTGCAAGGTGATCAGGTGTAACGGCATCTTCGCGAAGGGGCTGAGCCAGAATGTTGGCTGCGGCGATGGCATCCTGGATGGCAAGATTAATGCCGACGCCGCCGATGGGAGACATGGCGTGGGCGGCGTCGCCGATGCACAGAAGCCCCGGACGATACCACTGACGTAAGCGATCGACCCTGACGCTTAAGAGCTTGATTTCACTCCAGTCCTGCAACTCACTGACGCGATCCTGCAAAAATGGAGCGATCTCCACGATGCTGGCGCGCAGGCGTTCGAGGCCCCGGCGCTGAGTTGCCTCGTTGCCTCCTTTAGGAATCAAAAACGCGCATTGCCAATAGTCTCCGCGGTCGATCATCACCACAATCTTGCCGCGGTCGAAGCGGAGTGACGTTGCCGATTCGCCCGGCTTGCGGGACAGCCGAAACCAGAGTCCGTCCATGGGGGCGCCGAAGTCTTCGACCTGCAGGCCGGAGCGTTCCCGAATAATGGAGTTTCGGCCATCGGCGCCGACGACCAGTTGCGCACGGACCTCCAGCACACCGCCGGGAGTCTTGGCCCGAACGCCTACGACGCGCCCGCCATCTTCGATGAGCCCGGTGACCTCTGCCTGCGTCCTTAGATGAAAAGTGGAATAGCGACGGGCATGTTCGGCGAGGAAATTCAGGAAGTCCCACTGAGGCATCAGCGCAATAAATGGGCATTGAACGGGAAGGCGCGAAAAATCAGCCATCACGACTTCAGTGCTTCCGATCTGTGCTCTGAGCTGCGGCAGCTTCTGATGTGGCCGTTTCAAAAGTATTTCGAGGATGCCAAGTTCGTGCATCACCTCGAGGGTTGAGGGATGGATGGTGTCGCCACGGAAGTCGGCAGGAAGTCCGCATGCTTTTCGAGAACCACGACGTCGATTCCCGCGCGGGCAAGCAGGAAGCCAAGCATCATGCCGACTGGGCCACCGCCAGCGATGCAACAGCGGGACTGGAGGTTTTCTGGCAACGCAGAGGTGGATTGTATCTAAAGATTCTCTAAAGAGCTTGAGAAAAGTATGTAAACCAATGGCTGGTTCATCATACGTCGTTGGCAGAATCTACGTGACCTGGAAGAGGGGCGACTTTTTGTGGTTGGTGGCGTCGAACTT
>Ga0137390_10005057_pt1 | contig 11061 bp, 6 predicted proteins | sample 15con2h24AmetaG_FD_104937 | JGI IMG/M metagenome (GOLD analysis project Ga0137390, IMG submission 104937) | Vadose zone soil microbial communities from Angelo Coast Range Reserve, California, USA - 15con2h2.4A metaG | ecosystem: Environmental > Terrestrial > Soil > Vadose zone > Saprolite... | reverse complement strand
TGATCTCAGCTCAGGGAGGCTCCGGATGGCCAGCCTGGTGTAAGGCTCCTCGTTTATTCCTGCGAATTGGCCGAGTATTCCGCGATGCTCGTCGTAACGATCTTTAGCGCCCGCGCCGCTCACCATTACCAGAGTGCCTCCCGCCCTTACCCACTCGACGATGCCACGCTGGCCTTCAATCGGGATGTCCGGTTCGGTGATGTAAAGTGTCCTGTAAGGCTTGAGTCCGCCGGCGGAGGAAAGAGCGTCTTCATCGACGAAGTCCGCCGGGATGTCCGAGTGCTGCAACGCCAGGTACAGGTCAAAAACCTCGGCCATGTAATCAACGGTGAAGGCATTGGTCTTGCTGTTGGTAGGGTCAGTAATGATATTGGCGTGAGCCGCGGCGGGAATGTCGAGCACGTCCCACAGTTGCGCGCTTCGAGGGGCCAAAATTGCCGCCTGGGCCGGCAGCGGATGGCCCTCCCACAACAGGTCTTCAGCCGCCGCGATGGTACGATTGACCTGCGCGATCTCACGCAAAGCTTCAGGCCGCTCCGAATAGCAGTTCTCGGAAAAATTATATTCGGGACCAAATACGTAGTAATAGATCGCCTTGCCGCCAGCGCCTATAACCGAGAGCACTCGCTGAAGAAGTCCGCCCCTGCGCTCAGCGCCAGCGCGTACAACTATATAGCCGCCGAATTGGAGGCCGCTTTGTTGTGCCGCGGAACGGAGCTTCGCTCCGTAAAAGGACCACTGGTAGAGCTGTTGCGCGTGGAGCCAGTCTTCAGTCCACAAAAACGTCCCACCATGCAGTCGAGCAAACTCGAACCAGTCCTGTGAAGCACTCGCCACGTCGGGTGCGTTGGGATCTGGATTTTTGCCGAAAGGGCCCGGTTCATAAAACCTGCCGCTAGGCCAGCCCCAGTTCGTGAATATAGGGAGATCCGGATAGAACTCGCGTTGCAGCGCACGCGTGCTCGCGGCATAGTGTTGGGCGGAAAGCCACGAAAAAAAACGCATTGTCCAGTAGTACCGGCGCCTCAATCCAAGCCGGGAACTAGTCGCCGGCGATAGCAGGAAGCTGTCCCCTGTCGGCTCGACTTCGCTCCAATTGCGAGCTTCCACATCTGCTGGAGACAGGCCCTGGTCTTTGAGATAGTCTCTGAACCGGTTAAGCGCCGCCGGATTCGCGGAGAGCAATCGCAGCGAGGCAGGATAGTACCAGCCGGGCTCGTCGGATAATGCAAAGATACCGACATCTCGAACTTTGTAGCCAGCCTTAACATAAGACGCCGCCTCCTGATGGGCCCAACTTTGAATCGCCTCGTCGCTGATAGCGGGCGCGAGACCCAACACGCCACCAGGTGGTACGTAAATAGCGCCTGAGGCTTTTCGCACTCCGGCATTCCGAAGAAGCTCGTGCAGCTCTGGCTGTGGCGGCATGGCCAGCGTGTTGACTCCTATGCGGGCCAAGGCCGCGAGTCCGTCATGCCAGTCTCGCGAATCGTCATCGCCGCCGATAAAGCGATCGACGATCGTAAATTTATTGGGGCGCTCCGAAGGGCCGAGATTGATGCCGTCCAACGTAGCCCAGTAACGGCGATTATAATCAGCCATCGTCGCAGCGTGGGGCTGTCCGCTTTCGTCGCGCCAAACCACAACTCCCATTACTGGGCCGAACAACTCTGCGTGGAGCTTGGTGATTTGACCGCTACTTTCAAATCTCAACTCAGCCTCGACTATAGCTGGGTTGCTAACTCCAGTGGCTGGGTTAGTAACGTGGCCCAGATATACTTTTACGACCGTGGGTAAGCTTGCGCTCGCCGGATGCACCGGTGGCAATGTTGCCAAGCTGGCGGGGTTAAAATTGAGCCAGCCGCTCCATTGGGAGTCCTGCGACCTTACTACGCGCTCTGTTCCAGCCGTAAGGACAACCTTCGTTTGGCCGTGTGCCAGGGCAACAGCAGAAAAGGAAAACATCGTTGGGGCGGGCTGAGCGCGGCCGGTAGAGATCACCTGGATGCGGATGTCAAAGGCCGGCACGGCCTGCCCTTTTGCCGGTTCGGCGCCTGAGACTGCGTTTGCAAAGAGCAACATCAGCGTGAGGAGCTTGACCGCAGCGATAGAATGCCAGATACACGCCCGTTTAGTGCGAAGCCGGGCATTATGCGCAGCAACCTGGAAGGGCGAATAGAATAGTGCCTTCGATCTCATTATGAATGTTGCAATAATCGTCAAGGTACGGGTTTGAAATACTCGAGAATCCGGTTTGCACCTGCGTCGGTCACGTAGAGGTTGCTCGAACCGTCGACCGCGATCCCTTGAGGGTTGCATAGTGAGTCCGGGCCGATGCTCTGACAAGTATGGCTAGTGAACTGGTTCAACTGACCGAATACAAGGTCGGCCTGCGCATTGGAAGCCAAGGGATTATTGTACTCAAGCACCCGATTATTGCCGCGGTCAGCGATGTAGAGATTGCCGCCAGGCGTGACCGTCAGAAAGGATGGAAAGCAGAGACTCAAGGAACCAATGCCGCCTTCGTTGCAAGTATTAGTCGTGAAATCGGGTTGCCCAAAGACCCTGTCGGCGAGGGTGTCGCTCGCAGCAGACAGGGGCGTGTCATACTCCAGTACGCGACTATTGTTTTTGTCGCTGACGTAGAGGTCCCCCGTTGAGTCGACCGCTACTCCTAGGGGTTCGCAGAGCCCGTTGTTGCCAGCCGTCGCGCACGTGCTTGCGGTACCATTAGGCTGGCCAACAATTGCCGCAACGACCGGACTGGCGGCAAGCGGCGTTGAGTATACGACGACGCGGTTATTGCCGGTATCGGCGATATAGAGGTTTCCCGCCTTATCGACTGCAACTCCCCACGGATTGCAGAGACTAGTGGCGCTGATGCCGCTCTGATTGCAAGCAAATGCCGTGAAATCGCCCCGTTGACCGAAAACACGATTGGCAGTGAGATTGTAAGGTTTTATGAAAGGTTGATCATACTCCAGCACCCGGTTGTTGCCGGTGTCCGCTACGTAGAGGTTTCCAACGTTGTCTACTGCCACACCCGCGGGATGGCAGAGATTCGTTGCGCTAACGCCGTTCGGCTGGAAGCAACCTAGCTTGGTGAGCAGCCAGGGCTGCCCGATCGCCAGGGTTGCCGACTGCTGCGTCACAAAGGCATTTATGCTCCCCCAGCCCAACACTCGGTTATTCGCGGTGTCTGCGACATAGACGCGATTCGGCGAAACGCTCCGATCTATGGCGACAGCGGCGCCGGAACTAAAATCCACCCCGCGGCCGTCGAGGAAGTTCGCGGTATTGGTCGTGAATTCGACCTGGCCCACAATCCCGGTGGCCGAGGGTTTGGCCGTCAGCGGGTTATCGTATTGAAGGACGCGATTGTTGACCGAATCAACTACGTACAGCTCATCCTCACTGTCGATCGCCACGCCCAGGGGGACGCACATCGACTGACTGTTCACCGCCGAGAAAATCCCCCCTTTGCTGTTGTTGCACATTGATGAAGAAAAGCTGCCGAATTGTCCGAAAACCCTGTCCGCGACGGTATCGGAACTGAGCGGCGTATTATACTCCAAAACCCTGTTCGAGTTGGTGTCGGCCACATATAAATTACCGTTGTCGTCCACTGCGACTCGGATTGGGTAGCACAAACTCCGGGCGCTCAGCTTCCCTTTATCGCACAGCGCGGTGTTGAAAACATCGCCTTGTCCAAAGACCCTGTCGGCGGTCCGGCCAGTGCTCAAGGGAGCGTCGTACTCCAGGACGCGGCTGTTGAAAGTGTCGGCAATGTAAACGGCGCCTCCAGGATCAACTGCCACACCCTCTGGACTACATAATGAGTCGGCGCTCAAGCCTCCGTTATTGCACCCATATGTATCGAAATTGTCTGATTGGCCAAAAACGAGGTCAGCCGTCGTATCCCCAGAGCCTGGCACGGCAGTCACGGTCAGCGGCGTAAAATAGACCAGAACTCGATTGCTGTAGATGTCGGCCACGTAGAGGTTGTCTGCGGAGTCGAGTGCCACTGCGTATGGTTGGCAAAGTCCGTCGCGTCCCGATTGGGTGCAGGTCTTTGTGACGAAGCTGCCGAATTGTCCAAAAACCAGGTTCGCCACTTGCCCCGCGGCCTTGAGGTTCTTAAAGGGTTGGGCATACTCCACTACGCGGCCGTTCAGCCGGTCGGCTACGTACAGGTTACCATGGTTGTCGACCGCGACGCCCTTCGGAAAGCACAGGCTGGAGGCACTTCTGCCAGCCGTGTTGCAACCGGTCGAACCGAAGTCCGGCTGCCCCAAAACTTTAGTCGCTGGCACATTAGCAGTAAAAGCCGCCACACTCGACCATCCAAGCACTCGATTATTACTGGTATCCCCTATGTAGAAACGGTTGGGAACAACGCTCTTATCGATGGCCACGTCTCCCCAATGAAGTGTTAAAGAAGTGTCCAGCCCGCGGCCATCCACCTGGTTTTTAGCAGAATGGTCGAAGTCCAACTGGCCTAATAGCAGGTCGGCGGTCGTGTCTCCGCGGATCCCCGGAGCTGCCCGGACCGCTAGTGGACCAAGCGTAATTCCGCTGGTCGACACGCCCACCAGCCAAAAGACAAACAGTGCCCGTCGCATTTTCATCGCTGGCCCGGGAAAAGGGCTGGACTAATCCTTTGCGGCCTAATCGAGCCGTTCGGCGATTCACATCACGAATCGACTTCGCGAAAGAAGCCCTAGATCGCAAGAAAGGTTGGGCCCTATTTCTGCAGCACAGCAGAGACTGCAACTTCGGCCGGAGTTTGCAATGTCCGCCGTGAAGCACTCCCGGCGATCCTGCGTTCTATTCTCGGTCTTAGAGCGAGGAAACGGCGTTCGATCAACTCGAAGTGCAGCCACGACACAGCCACGACACATATCCAAGTCACAACTAGTAAGCCTAACTGCGGTCCGCCGCCGAGCTGACGCGTTCGTCCATGAGAGAGGCCTGCGATTACGCTCCAGGTCAAAGGGTGGAAAAGATACATGCCATAAGAAATGCTACCAATAAATACCATGGATGGCGATGCTAGCGATTTAGTGAGAAGAGATCGGGGGCACGAGAATACGGTGGCGATGAGTAACGCACTGCAGATTGCGATGACCGTGAAACCTATGGTATAGGTGACGCAATCGCTATGTAAGGCCCACGCGCTGACCGCCACCGCCGCTACCGGAACCGCTACCGGCGTAGGCCCCCATCTGGCAAAACGTCGCCAAAAGCCTGCGAACCGGGGATCACGCATCGATAGTGCCAGCGCGCATCCCACAATGATCGTGTCCACCCTGGTATCGGTCGCATAGTAAATGCGAAGGATCGATGGCCTTCCCGCGATCAATGGATGTGCCCAATTCATCCTGAGGTAGATGGAGCATCTATGGAGCAGGACCAACACAATGGCGCAAAAGCAGATGTTAAGCAATCGGCGGCAGTTATCGCCGAGCCCTCTCATAACAAATGACCACGTGAAATAGAATTGTTCTTCGATACACAGAGACCAGGCTACAGCGAATATCGGGAGCGTGAATAGCGAGAGCGCCACCGCCTCGTTCATGCTATAGGTAAGATAGTACGGCAATGCTTTTCGCAGCCCCACGAACGCGGTACGCTCGAAAAAGTAATAAGCCAACAGGTTGAGTCCGACGGCGGAGAAATACGCGGGCTGGAGTCTTAGTGCGCGCCGAGTATAGAAACGTGGAATATTGATGGTGGTTGTAGCGGCCATCTCGTCCAACAGAATCCACGTAATCAGAAAGCCGCTCAGCACAAAGAAGACGTCCACGCCTACCGAGCAGTGAGTACTTATCACATGGATTTTCGTCGACGGAGTAATGACATGCGAGAAGATCACTAAAGAAGCACATATCGCCCGCAGCCCATTGAGCGCCGGGATATCGTAATGCCGGGGAAGGTGATTAGCCATTGTTTAGTATCTCGCGGATTCGCAGCGCAACTGTCAATCCAGCTTCTTCACCCCTGCCGCACACCAATAAGGTGGTGAGTCGGAAAAACGTATCTTCGCGAAGCCTGCGGCTTCCAGCATTTCATGGATTTGGACTCGGCTAAACCGCTGTTCGAGCCGGGTTCCGAATCGGTCGAGCGCATCGGTCCGCATAACGTAAAAGGACGTGTCACGATAGTATTTCAGCGGCCAATTTTCGGGCATGACGCCCCGACGATCCAAGGCCCTCGCGGCACGAGCAAACGGCCAATAAACCGAAGCCGCCAGCAGCTGACTGAACGCGTACCGCCATCGCGGCGGAAGGCGTGAAATCACCAGGCGGCAGATGTCGGTGCTCCGCCACAGGGTCCGGTACCAAAACGGCCGGTGTTCGAAACTATAGTAGAGATAGAGGAGGAACGGCGCGCCCGGCTTGAGCTTACTTGCTACTGAGCTAATCGCGGAGAAGGTATCCGGGACATGGTGCAAGACCCCTAACGAGAAAGCAAAGTCCAGAGAGTTATCCAAAAATGGCAGGGAGTCAACCGAACTCAGGTGAAATTCCACATTCGGAGCGCCGGCCAGGTTAGACCTGGCAACTGCAAGCGCATCCTCGCTCGCATCTACCAGGTGAAGTCGCCTGGCTTTGGGTGCGACCAGCACCGACCACCGGCCGCTGCCGCAACCGATGTCGGCGCCCACGCCACCTCCGGTGGGCAGCAACTCCCAGGGAAAGATTGAAAAGTACGTGTCGAAAAGCCGGCGCCTTTCTGCTGGATCAAGTTCGCGCTGATTGAAGCGGCTCCATTCGTAACCGAAGCCAACGATCGTCGCAACATCCCTGTTCTTTTGCAGCAGGGCAGCTTCGGACTCCTGACCGTCGGCCAACACTCTGTTTCGGCTTGTCAACTTAACGCCGGCGGATGGCGGTTGTCATCAAAGCGAGTCTTTAGCCACCGATGCAGTTCAACTGTCTCGCAGTTTCCTGAAACAGGGAAATATAGACAGGGGCCTGAGCTGCTACCGAGTATCTCCGAAGTACATATTGCCTGGCACAGTGGCCCATCGTCCGCCAGCGCAGGCGGTTGTCGAGTAGCCATGTCAAAGCGCCGTACCAGGCCCTTTCGCTATTCTCCACTACTACACCGGTTTTACCATCCTGCACTACCTCGGGACCCGAACCAACGTTCGAAACCACGGGCACTATCCCAAGTGCCGAATACTGAATTGCCTTCAAACCGACCTTGCCCTTCTCCCACGTCCCCTCGGGCACGGGCATCAGGCCAATATCGAGCCCCGACAGATCTTCCACTTCTGTGGCTGACCGCCATTTGACGAAGCGATACCGCTTCAACTCAGAAAAACCAGGATCGTAGTTACAAATCACGACGAACTCAAAATCGTACCGCTCTTGCAGCCTCACCAAGGCCGAGCGCACCAGATCGAGGTACTTCGCGGTCGAATATGACCCCGTCCACCCGAGCACAGGAATCTGGTCAGTACGATAGCACTTGGAATGATCGAAATATTTGGAATCTACCGTAGTGGGCAAAACAACAACATTAGTATTATACTGCAAAGCCCACTCTTTAAGAAACTGATTGCATACCGTTACCTGGCGGCTACGCTTAGTGATCCATGGCACTTTGGAAACACATTTCGCCTTTTCAACGAAGCGACTGCCGCTGAGGCTACCCATGCTCAGAAATATGGCATCGTCGAAGTCATAGATCACCTGGCAACCGAGCATGAACATAACCGATTCAAACACAGGAGGACCAAGCGGAGCGGCTTCTCGGAACAAAAGTACATAATCGAAGCCGCGCAATCGCGGGAGCAGCGCTATGCGCCGCAGGTAACCTGCCGTTACGCCGGCCGCTTTGCGCATGAAGTGGCCGGATTCATAGAGTACTTCCAAGGTTTTCGCACTGAGAAAAGGTCTTATCGTGACATCAATACCCGCGTCGGCCATGATCTGCAGGTATTGTTCGAACCGAAAGCGTTGGCCGGGAGCCGTATCAATTGGATAGGGGCAAACGATCAGAACTTTTTTTCGTTCCATGCTTACTGACCAACAAGGACCCGGAGCATCGCGGGTGCTCTGAGTTGGCGGTTTCGCCGGCCACACCGATTGGTTTCACGGGCTAAGTGCATCGTATACGCGCGCATAAGCCTGCACGCCCATATCGAGGGAAAAATACCGTCTCGCAGCAGCGCGGCATCGGGTCGAGATGTCGGGCTCGCGTGCAAGTGCGATCAAACTTTCAACAGCTTGGGCGAGTTCCTGAGCGTCGACGCGTTCGACCACAATACCAACGCGTTCTGCGTGAAGAATCTCATCCACATCGCCAATACCCGCTCCGGTCAGACAGGGAATTCCCGCCGCAAGCAGCTCGCCGAGCTTTGTGGGCGCACTCGCCTTTTTGGAAAAGACAGGCTTAATAAAGAACACTGCGGCATCGATTGCCCCTATCTCCTCTGGCATTTCAGTGGCTGTGACAGCCTTCATTTCGACACGTTCCAAAGGCACCTGGTGTTCCTGGAGACATTTGAGAATGGCTCGGTGCTCACCGCGGTTTAAAATCAGCCCACGTCCGCGTGGGTCCACCTCAAGGAAGAGCCGAAAGCATTCGGCCGCGGGATCCATCAAGTACCAGGTTCCGGCAGTGCCGACATAGCCAAGGGTAAGACCGCCCACGGGGTAGTGTTTCTTTCTCGGTCTAAAGGCCTCCAGGTCAGTGCAGGTTGATATCACATGGAAGTCAGGCTCACGGCCGCGGAGATAATCGAACTTTCGCATTTCTGTGACAGCCGAGTGCGTCAGAGAAATAACCGCGTCGGCCTGTGTCAGAAATCTTCGCTCCAACGATTTCGCCCATCTATATAATCTGGAGTCTTGGCGCCACAGCCCTCCGTCTACCCGCTCGTCGGCCCAGAAGCCGCGCATGTCGAAGATGAATCGGGTCCGGGATACTCGCTTCAGGGTGAGCGCAATCAGTGAAGGAACGTAACTGCGTGCATGCACGACCGCTATTCGGTATCGGCTCACGAGATAGAGGCTTACGATCAGGGCTCGCAGCACATCCCAGGTGGTAGCCAAGATGGTTGGCCGCTTGTGGTAAGTGAGTGCGATCCATTTGATCTGCGCTCGCGCAATCTCGGCCGTCATCCCGCGCCGTCGCGCGATATCCATCCAGTCCTCGCGCTTCTCGAAGCTGATCAAGGCGATCTGCCGTCCCGGAGCAAGTCTCGTCAAGTATCGCAGCACCTGTGAATAACCGAGAGGCTCAAGAATTCCGTCGTAGGTTATATAAAGAATGCGTTGCTGATGGAGTTTGCCGTTACAATTCGCGATATTTCCTTGAGTGTCACCCACTTCAGCCGCGTCATGGTTAGGTAATGCAAGCATTCCTTCAGATTCTAACTCCAAGCAACTATGTGGTCGAATCTTGGCAGTACCTATCGCCGATAACGGTTCTCGCGGTCACAAACTGCGCCGAGTATCGCCCATCTCACCAAGGCGGCCGCCAGGAGTCGAGCGCCAAATTTCCGTGAAGCTGCTTTTCTACTCGGCCCGCGCATTCGTCGACGCGCTCCCTTGACGCGTTCGTACCATTGAGTATCTAGCACGCTGCGGAAAAAGGTCTTCGGCACCCTGCTTTTCCCCCTCCGTAATCTCCCCCAAAAGGAGGAGAACTAAAGAAGGAAGCCATCTTTATCGCAGAGTGCGACTGAGGGCGACGCTTCAAATTGCAGCCCCGGCGACTGGACATCCGAAAGAAAGACTGTTCATAAGCAAAATATGTTTTTCCGCACCCAGCTAGGGCTGAGACACTGTATGATTCGTACCAGTTCAACAGCTTAGCAACGCTCTCATTCGGTCGAACCTCGAGGGATGCATGAAAATCCAGTTGTCCTCCTCAACGTCGCTGGCAGATTTCGGCTTAAGGAGCCCGTTCTGATAACGGTATAGTTCATACCCAAGTGCAGAGAAAAAGCTCGTTAGATCGCTAACAGCAAGACCATAGCCTTCGAGAAACCAAGGGTTAATCTCACACACTACCAGTGGCCGATGGTGTTGGAGCGTGCTCGCGGCGCCCCGCAATGCATACAGGTCAGCCCCCTCGATGTCACATTTTAGAAAGCTTACATCGCTTAAAACAGGCAGTTGATCATCGATGCGGATGATTTCGCAATCAACCTGTTTCGTCTTCGTGAAGCGCGCGTGACATTCTCGTCCGGCTCGTTCATTGTTGCGCCCGCTGTGGTGTACTTGTCCGGCCATAATGGTACCCGTAGCATGAAACGGCACATTGAACTGGGCGCGCCCCGGTTGTTCCCCGCAACCCTTTTCTATTAACTGCACGTTGTTCAGTCGAAGCAGCCTTGCGACCTTTCTGAAGACGCCCGCAGTGAATGAGATTGGCTCGAATGCGTAAACCTTGCCATTGCGGCCGACGGCCTTGGACAGGTAGAAAGAATAAAGTCCGTAGTTGGCCCCAATGTCCAGAGTGGTCTCCCCCTCACGGACTGCATATTCGATAAGCTCCAATTCCGGCTCTTTCCATGAACCCGACCAAATATCATAGGCCATCGCGAGTGCCTGTAGACCCTGATAAGTGTACTCATTGAGAAAAGGGGCGAGACCCCGCTTCACGAGTCGGCGGACCAAAGAATCGGCTGCCATGGCTCTCCTTAACTCGGACAGGACTCAAGTGCGCGTTGGATATCGGCTCTGGAAAAGTTCAGATATGGAGCATCGTAGTGTCCGGGAGAGAGCCGTCCCTCGATCGGACGCCCTGTTTCCAGATCCCCGACAAGTTGTTGGATCGCCGATGGAGAAAGCAGCGACCTCGCGGACGGCAGCAACTTGCGCACCTGTGATGAGATATGCTCGTTACCCGTCCGTTGAACGACATGAAAGAGACTGTGCAGATAATCCTCATTGGGTCCGCGCGGGAAATATATCCGCTGCTTTAACCGCTTGAAGCCTCGCCCGTCAGGGTAGAAGTCGAAACTGTCGACTACCTTCAGGTCGAGGGCCCGCTTCAGGCCCGCTGACACGGCGATGTTGCGCAGGATTGCTGCGTGATTAT
>Ga0137390_10005054_pt1 | contig 11063 bp, 8 predicted proteins | sample 15con2h24AmetaG_FD_104937 | JGI IMG/M metagenome (GOLD analysis project Ga0137390, IMG submission 104937) | Vadose zone soil microbial communities from Angelo Coast Range Reserve, California, USA - 15con2h2.4A metaG | ecosystem: Environmental > Terrestrial > Soil > Vadose zone > Saprolite... | reverse complement strand
GCCTCCCCTTCAGCAAAAATGTCTTCGTGGAATGGATACTGCTGCAGGCATGAACGGCGCGTCAGAGGAGCAATCATGTCGATCGATCCGCGCAAGTGCTCCAGACACATCTCCCGGAAGATCCATCCTGAGGCTCCGAAGCTCGGCGTCAACCACATTTTGCCGGTGAGATCATTGAGCCCGTAGCCTCTGCTGTAGACCACGCCGTATTCGGGATCCAGCCGGTCGAACGCTGCAACCTGCCGCTCGAGCTTCGCCGGCAGGTAGTAGTCATCCGAGTACAAGAAGGAAATGAACTCTCCCCGCGCGGCCTCAACGCCTTCGTTGAAGCGGCGGGTCACCGGCACGTTAGTGTCGTGCAAAAACAGGCGGACCTTCGGATCGGACGCGTAACGCCGGAGAATTGCTCGCGACTCATCCGTGGATCCGTTGTCGATGACGATGAGCTCGTAATCGGCTAATTTCTGATTCAGAACACTCTCAACGGCCGTGGCGAGGTACCGTCCCTGATTGAACGAATTCAGAATGACCGACACACGTGGCATCTAGGACCAGGCTCCCAGATGTTTGAATCGCTTGACGGGACCGATCACGCGATCGTATCGCGAGGGGCCGATCAGACTGCGCAGGCTTTCCTTCAGATCGTGATGCCAGTAGCCGCGGCGGAAATACACCTGCCAGCAAGTTCGGGCCAGTCTCTGCCTGATCCGCGGAGAATGCGGTGACGCGTCCACCGCGAGCAACAGCTCGCGCATGACCTGGCGTCGCAACATGCGCGGCACTCTCTGGCCGGCGCCGCCAACATAGTCGAGCATCTCACGCCACGAGCGATAGTCCGACAGGCGAACCGGCCGCCGCTTGAAGTGCAGTACCTCGGGGACCTGCAAAACGCGGCCGTAGAGGACCATCTGAGCAACGAACATCACATCGGCAGCCAGGCGGATGCGCAGGAGCTTCGTTCGCGCTGCGACATCGCGCCGCATCACGCCGTACACGCAGGCATTGAGACGCCAATCCTCCAGAACTCGACGCCAGCGCACCACCACGTCGGCATTGTCCACAGCCAAGTCGGTCAGTGGCGCTCCGAGCGATGTTCCGTCAGGCGCAATCGGTTGCATGTGAGAGTAGCAAAGCGCCGCATCGTCGTTGCGCCTCAACTGCTCTACGCAACGGCGGATGAAGTGCGGGTGCCAACGGTCGTCTTGCGCGCTCCACATGAAGTAATCGCCGCCGGCCAGGTGAAAGACATCGTTGAAGTTCGCATATGCGCCGCAATTTTGTAAATGTCGCACGAGTCTGATACGCCTGTCCGACGCAGCAAATCGGCTGCAAAGGTCGAACGTCTCGTCCTGCGAACCGTCATCGCTGATGATCAGCTCGATATTCGGGTAATCCTGCGACAAAAGCGATGTGATTGCCTCTTCGAGGGTGGCACTGCCGTTGTACGCCGGCATGCCGATGCTGACGAGCGGCAAAGACCGGCTCAACCCATTGCCCTCTGCGGCGATTGTTGAACTGCCCCTGCATCGCGTGACAGCCACGCGCCAAGAACATCGCCGGCGTTCCGGGCGCGCGCCTCCATGTTCTGCAGAGCATCTCCGATTCTCGCCCGCGCCGTGATCATCGGCCGCACGGGCAATTCGCGACTTTCCTGATCCTCACGCCGGAATGTTGCCGCCCACGACCAGCCGTTGCGAAACTCGAATGTCTCCAGCCCTCGAACGACCAGGCCGGCCTGTGCTGCTGCCATCTTTATCGTGTCGGGCGAGAAGAGCACCAGATGACGCGGCGCGTCGAGGTGCAGCCAGTACGTCCGCCACCGGCGGAAACCCACGGAGTTTGTATTCGGCGTCTCGACGTAGATCGCACCACCGTCTTTCAGCAATTCTGCAGCACGCGACAACAGAGCGACAGGATCGGCGACGTGCTCCACCACGTGGCGTATCGAGATGAAATCGAACGAGCCGGCGCCCCATGGTGCGCCGTCAAGCTCTCCCACGAAGACGTCGATTCCAAAGGTGTTGCGTGCCGCTTTGGCAGCTTTGTCGCTGATCTCGATCCCGGCAACATTCCACCCGTGGTACTTCAAGTAGCTCAAGTAGGAACCGTTGCCACAACCAACGTCTAGCGCTCGGCCGCTTTCGACATAAGGCGGAAAACCGCGCAAATCGTAAACAGCAGGATTGTGAAACAGCGCCACGAACGGTCGCTGCAGGAGCCGCTGCCACCATCTCAATGGCGGAACTCGATAGTTGAGTGATTCCAAAACCGAATCGCGGATTCCGTCACGTATCCAGCGTGAGAAACCACGAGCCTTGATCGTGTTCATCGAGCTGACAGGCGCTTGATAGCTGTAATAGTGCTCGCTTGGATAGAAACTGGTAAGGCCCGAGCGAGAAGGGCGCGTACGCAGTCGGACTAGAGTGCATGCGGAGCATTCCACGACCGGAAACTCGCCAGGCAGACGATGCAACCGGTCGGCCGCCGTAAAAAGAAAACGGCTCTCAGCGCTGCCGCACAGAGGACAATCGGGGACTTCTTCAAGCATTCCGGACACTGACCGTTTCCCTCAATCGCCGCACGAGCAGGCGGATGGACTCTCTCTCCATGCCGTAAAGGACCTGAAACCAGACCAACGGTCCGTAAATGAGGAGACTGGCAGCACACGCGATCCGCGGATCGGCATGCAGAACAAGAACGGCGACGGCGACCGCGATAAGAAGAACTGAAAGAACTAGCGCTGAGTGGCGATCGATGATTGGTTCTCTCTTTTTCAGTCTCTTCTGCGCTCCGAGAAACAAAAAGGCGCTGTCGATCGTGACGCGGGCCGCCCACGCCGCTGCTGCCCCCGCCGCACCGCCCCGGCTCACCAACACCGCCACGCCGACGACATATGGCAGCACCTCCGCCGCATGCAATCGAGCGATGTAGGCACTCTCCCCGACCGACAGAAGTGCCGCCTGGGGCACGACGGCGAGAACGTTGAAGAAGACGCCGACCAACAGGATGTTCAACGGAGCGATACTGGGCGCGGCCAAATCGCCGACCCAAAGCCGCAGCACGAGCGGGGAGAACGCCAGCATCGTCACCAGAGCCGGAATCGCACACAAGAGATTCAAACGCGCAGCGCGCACATACATGCTGCGCAAATCATCCGTGGCACCCTCCTTCCCTGCCAGCCGGCTGAATGCCGGCAAAAGTGCTTGGCTGAGCGACGATGGAAACAGGGTGAACAGCATCGCGAACGTGAAAGCGATCGAGTAGTGGCCGAGCTCTTCGACCGAGGCGAACCGGGGCAGCAGCAGCTTGTCCGCGCTGGTCAGGAAAGCGGCCGCAATCGCTGAAATGAGGAGTGATCGCCCGAAACTCCACAAACGCCCCGCGATCGCAGAGTCGAATGCGATGTTCTTTAGTTGCGGAAGGAGCCGGCGCGACATCAGATAGTTGACAATCGCCGACATCGATGCGGCGATGACGATCGCCACCACCGCCCACTCCGCTCCGCGCGTCAGAAGCGCTGCCGCGAGGATCAACAGCGTCTGCAATACCGATCCACCGCTGGTCACAGCGCTGTTCAAATCGAAGCGCATGCGGACCAGTTGCGGGGTGTTGAGGACTGTGACAGCACTTCGGGCCAAAAGGGCGACACATGCCAGGCGAAGAGCGAAGGCGGTGTGGCCCGCTGCCGCGCCGGTCAGATGCAATACGTTGCGTGCAATCCAGCCGGAAGCGCCGAAGACCACCAGCGAAGCGGGCACAGTGCCGAACAGAGCGATCGCCAACGCGGTCCATATCACTTTTGCTTCGTCAACCCCGTCGTCCTCGCGATGGACTTGCGAGGCCAGCCGGGTGGAGGAGACGCTCATTCCGAGATCGGCCCAGGCAAGATACGCGAGCATCACATTGACGAATGCCAGGATGCCGTAGCCGGCCGGCCCCAAGGAGCGCACGATGGCCGGCGTCGCACAGAACGACACCAGAGCGGCCACTGCTTGTCCGCCGAGTACATAGAGACTCGAAGGAAGGACCGAACCGGCAATACTTCGCCTGGTAGCGGCCACGTCGCTCATTGAGACTCCACCATCGCTGGGACAGGTAGCGCCGCAACGGGAACGGCGCGCGTCGCACGCATCTTCAGCGTCATCTGCCTGGCGCGCGCGGCGATGTACCAGTGCAACCCAAGAACAATCGGCAGGATCGATAGTCGAAACCGAACCGATGCGCCGAGGTTCTGATAAGACACGAAGCCATAAATCGAGGACCAGATGATGATAAGAAGCACGCCCCAATAGACAGCCGCGTCGCCGCGAATTGCCGCTCGTCCGGCCGCCGTCATGAGGCGGCGCAGAGTGCGAAACGTCAGTACGACCAGGAAGAGGTTCTCCAAACCGGACAGGAAACCGAACATGTTCATGACTTCACCGGGCAAGGGCCGGAACAAGACGGTGATGATGCCGACGGGCATGAAGGCGGCCATCATGCCTATGGACGTGAATTCGGTAGCGATCTCACGCCCGGAACCGCCATAAGCCCAACTATGTGAAATGTAGTCGGTGACCGCGGGAATGTCGCTGGCGCTCGCGATTCCCATTCCGGCCGCAAAACTGCGCAGCAGCAGGAAAAATGCGGCGCAACCCAACCCGGCCAGGACCACTTTGGAAAACATCGTGCGCGCGCCGTGAAGAACGAAGGCGAGGAGAGGCAGCAGTAAGATCACGCCGAGCCAGCTTCTTACAGCCGAGGCCAGAAACACGCCCGCGCCGATGGCGAGCAGATATTGAAAACGATGCGCTGTGCTCCAGCGGGCCACGCCCCATGCATAAAGCCCCGTCCCCAAAAACACGATGGGATCCTTGCCGAGGATGGAGGACCAGAAGATGATCGACGGAAAGAACGCCAGCGCAAGGAGAGCGCGCGGTTCGGAATCGCGTCCTGACAACGCCATACCCGCGCGATAGAAAAGATAGACGGCCACGAATCCAAGCAACGCGAAGATAAGTTTTTCCGTGTGATACGAATCCACGATGCGATCGACGAACCGGGCGATGGCGATGACCAGCTCCCGTCCCTGCGGGAAATCGCCACTCTCCAGTGCGGGCGCCGGCACGCGGGACCACGCGAAATATCCGAAGCAATCGAGTTCGTAATACCACTCGTACGGAAGCATCACGATGAGCACGACGATGGCCTTGGCGAACCAGGCGAGCACCAGAGCCGGTTTCTCGTCATTCCTCACCGGCCACGCAAAGATGCTCATGCCAATCAGCAGCGAGCAGAGAACGGCTGCCCAATAATCCCCCTGCAGATTCTCTTGCGGGATACGGTCGCCCAAGGTGACCGTCAGGCCGCTGATGGAGAGAAGAGCGGCGCCGGCGAGCAGCACGGCGAAAGCGACGAACATGAGATTCCGCAGATTGCCCTGATGCACGATTACAAGCGTTGCACTGGCCCGTTCGCCAGAACCGCAGCAGGATTACGATCGAACAAAGCGGACTCGGCTTCGGCGCCCCAGGCCTTCTTCACCCACTCACGGGCAGGAGCAAGTTGGGGCGGACGGCGTTCCATCGAATGCGCGTCGCTGGCGATGAAGTGGACCAGCCGACGGTGAAAGAAGTCGTTGCACGCCGCCGCTGCACGTTTTCCGAAGAGGCCGAGGACGCTGGCGCAGGTGAGCTGCACCAGCGCTCCTAACTCCACGAGGCGTGCGAGCCTGTCGCTGTTTGATGCGAAGACCGTGTTGCGTTCGGGATGGGCGATGACCGGCTTCACTCCGATAAGCGAGAATTCGTGAAAGACCGCCTCTGCCTGATCGTGTACGCTGGCGGCAGGAAATTCGACCAGCAGATACGACGTGCGATTGAGCGGCGTGAGCGGGCTGAGTCGCGAGTGCTGCTCGTTCCTCCACAGCTCCAGTGCATCGGCTGCGAAGAGGAATTCGCACCCCGGAAGCACGGCTGGTTTTCCGCCTAACAGATCGTTCAGTTTGGCGACCAGCTCATCGCGCGTCCGCGGATTATCATTGATCCACGGATCGCGGAGTACATGCGGTGTTGCCACGATCGTGTGCGTGCCCTCCGCCTGCGCCGCCTTGCAGAGCGCAACGGCTTCTTCCCAATCCCGCGGGCCGTCATCGATTCCCGGAAGACAATGGAAATGGATGTCGATCAAGGGCCAGGGCGGTCAGCGCGTCATCGCCGCCTTCGGCGATTCGGCGTACACCTTCTCCTGACCGTAGCCTGCGCCGTAGTACGCGTAGTACTTGCCGTACAGCGCGGTTTGCTCTTCGAGATTGTTGATCAGGACACCGAGAATTTTTGCGTCGCTTCGCAGCAGTTTATCCCGCACGCGCACGACGTGCTCGCGTGGCGTGCGGCCTCCACGGACCGTCAGCACGACGCCATCGACGGCGTTGCCGAGCAGCAGCGCATCCGCCACCGGCGAGATGGGCGGCGTATCGAGGATGACATAGTCGAAGTTCATGGCCACGAACTGCAGGAACTTCCGCATGGCCTCTGATGAAAGCAGCCCGGAGGGATTCGGCGAGCTCGGCCCCGACGGAACGACCGAGACATTCGGCACGACGGTTTTCTGAATCACATCGGTCGGCGCGACGTTCTCGGCCAGGATCGAGACCAGGCCGGTGCGATTGGACACGCGAAGGATTTCATGCAGCCGCGGTTTGTGCAGGTCGGCGTCGACGATGGCGACGCGTTTCCCGAGTTGCCCCAGAACCACGGCCAGATTGAGCGCGGTGGTCGTCTTTCCCTCCTTGGGAAGGGACGAGGTGATGGCGATCGTCTTGACGCCGCCCGCCCGCGACAGCATCAAGGCCGTCCGGAACGCCCGATAAGCCTCGGCGATGTTGGAACGCGGCTGTTCGTGCGGTAATAGCTCGATCACCACGTTCTGATCCCCTTCGCCGAGCGTTTTCCTCCGCAAACCACCTGCAGATCGGCGGCCATAAGAGCGACCATTCCGTCGACCGCCACCCACGGACGGAATGACACCGAGAGCCGGCAGTTGCAGCGAACGCTCGACCTGTTCCGGCGTCCGCAGCGAGCGATCGAGATATTCCAGCAGGAATGCCAGGATGACGCCGATGGCCCCGCCCAGAAGCAGCGAGACCAGCCCGTTGAGCTTGTACGAAGGGCGGAACCGGCTGGTGGGCGGAAGGGCGCGGTCGACGATGCGAATGTTCGACAGGCGTTCTCCCCGCAACCGCGACGTGATCTGAGTCTCGGCATTGCGTTTGAGCAGCGTGTCGTAGAGGGCCCGCTTGGTTTCCACTTCCACTCGGAGATTGTTGTACTCGACGGCGTTCGTGTTGAGGGCCATCGCTTCGCTCTTCTGGCCCTGCAACACATTCTTGAGCGACTCCTCGCGGCGTTGTGCGGTCAGGTAATCGCTTCGGGCCACATCCCTCGCCTTCGCCACTGTTTCCTGGACGACGGCGGTGAGATGCTGCTTCCCTTTCTCGATCTGCGCCCTGAGCTGCTGCATGGCCGGCCACTCGGGCTTGAAGAGATTCAGCTTCTCGGCGTACTCGCGCTCGAGCCTGGCCTGATCATTCCGCAACTGCGACACCAGCCCGCTGGAAAGCGTGTCGGCGACGGCGTCGGGTCGGGCGGTGGATACTTCGTGATAGCGCGCTTCCTTGGTCACGCGATCCGAAACGGCTTCGGCGTAGTCTTTGTTCAGCGATTCGAGCTTCTGCAGCGTCACGTTCGACTGCGGATCGACCGACACGATGTCCTTCAGCCGCCCATACGCCTGGAGCTGTCGCTCCTTGGCGTCTATCTCGCTCTTGAGCTGCTCGATCTGCGCGGCCAGGAACTGCGAGGCCTGCCCGATCACCTGAAACTTCGATTCCAGGTTCCAGTCGATGTAGGCATCGGCCATGGCGTTGGCAACGTCTGCGGCCGCTGTGGGCGACGGCGCCACGAACGACACCTCGACGAGGTTTGTGCCGCGAACCGGCACGACCTCGACGGCACTCTGCAGCCGGTTGGCCACGCGAATGACAGCCTCTTTCGAGTTCTTTGCGCCCTCGGAACTGCCCAGGGACAGCAATTTTCTCTGTGGATTCATCTCAGGATTCGACAACAGGTTCAGCCGCTGCACGACCCGCTCCGCCACTTCGCGGCTGCGCATCAACTTCGTCTGAGTCGGAAGAAACTCCTGGTCGTACAGATAGGGTTGCGGGGTGCTGCTGATGTCGAATGGCGTCGCCTTGTCGCGTTCCACATCCAGAACGGTGGTGGCTTTGTACGTCGGGCGCGAAAGGAGCGATATGGCCGCGCCGATGAACAGCGAGACCGCCACGCACAGCGCGATCAGCCGCCGCCGCTTGGTGATGATCGCCCAATACTCGGCGAGTTGAATCTCCGGCTGCTGGCCGGCGGGGTCACTCCCCTGCGTTGCGATGAGGTCCATTAGAAGAATGACTCCTGGATGATCACAATGTCGTCGGCGCGCAATACTGGATCGGGCACCTTCCCCGTGATCACCGCCTTATAGTTCACTTTGGTTTCGACGTCTTTTCCGTCGGGTCCCCTGCGCTTGATCAACACACCGCTGGAGGCGCGATCAGTCAATCCCCCCGCTTTGGCAATCACCGACAGCAACGTGATGCGGTCGTCGCTGTCGAATTCGAGCGCTCCCGGCTGCCTGACCTCACCCAGACAGAAAACCTTCACAGTCGAGCGCGCCGGAATGTTGATGATGTCGGAGGGAAAAATCGGAATGTTCCACATCGCCGAAGAGCTCTGTAGCAAGTCTTCACGGCGGATTTCCAGAACGTCCGAAAGTCCGTTCTCGCCACGGCGCAACACGTAAATCTTCTTGCCGGCAGCGGCATCGAGCCCGCCCGCGGCCGAAATTGCCTGCAGCAGCGACCATTTCCCCGAGACATTGAGAAAGCCGGGACGCGTCACTGCTCCGACCACCGACACCGGCCGGCTCGCAAATTCCTTCACTACCACCGAGACGTTGGCGCGATTGACGTATTTCGCGCGCAGCAGCTCCTCGAGCTGCCCCCGGGCCTCCAATGCGGTCTTGCCTGCGATGCTGAGCTGCCCGAGAAGCGGCAGATCGATCGTGCCGCTGTCGGCGACTCGGCGCTCGATGTTGAGCTCCGGAATCTCCAGCACCCGGATCTCCAGCACGTCCTTCGCTCCGATTCGGTAGTCCCCGCTCGCTTCCTGCGAATAAGCCGCGAGCGGAAAAATGAACATCAGACAGAGCAGGTTGGCAAACAGGCGATGTCTCATCGAAAAAATTCTCGCTGAAGAGAAATTGCAGTCAGAACGCGCACCAGCGATCGGTCCTGTCCCGCCACGTTTGATGTGTACTGCGTTTTCGTGACGACGGTCGTCAGCCCGATGTCGCGATAGAAACGGAGCGCGAGACCGCCACCCCAGGTCTTCGCATCGTCGGAGCGCTTAACAGACTGGATGGCGTGCGGATAGTCGTTCGTGCCGGTCTCGCCGAACGCGCGCACCGCAATGCGACGGCCGAGTGGGACGACAATGCCGGCGCCATTTCGCGTCTCAATGTAGTAGGCATTATCTGCGTAGAGCGAATACACCAGCCGACGATGTCCATACACATCCATCAGCGCCCGCATCGGGAGCTCATGCGAGGCGTAATAGGAGCCGGTGGCAGTGCGGTAACGGGGAAAAGCCGCGCTGCGGACGTCCGCTTCGCCCGTCCGTGATCCAGCCGAAAGATTGATGAACGTGCGAGGCCGATCGTAACGGACTCCGAGCAGTACGGCGTGCGACCCGTTGTTGCGACTGGTGGCGCTCAAAAAATTACTCCGCGTTTTCTCTGCAACGACGGAGACATCGAAGAAGGATCTCATCTGATAACGCAGCCCGCCGCGGACGGCTTGTTCATTGCGCTCGAGCTCTCGGAGCAAATTCCCGTTCGCGGCCGCCTCGGCTGACAGGTCATAGCGCTGGCGTTCTTCTCTGGCGCTGGCGATCACGGAGAGCCGTCGAAGTACTTGAACTTCGGCCCTTCCGTATGCGCCGATGCGTTTGCCGATCGACTCGCGCTCGAGCTCCGAGCTGAGGATCGAGATCCCCTTGAACGTCTCCGCTCCTCCCTCCAGCGACAGGCGATTGAAGAGTGCGAGCAGCGAGCCGCTGTAGTTTCCGCCGAGGATGCGTCGATCCGTCAGTTTGCGATACCAGGTGTACTCGGGGACAACGGCGCCGCCGGCATACATCTTCGGCCCAAGAGGAACGATGAAGCGGGCGCCCGCCGAAACCGTGGAGCGCCAGTCCGCGAAGGGATCGGTGGAACTGCCGAAAACGTTGTTGTCATAACCAAGATCGCGCAGCGCAAATGAAGGGCGGATGCGGAAGATGCCCACCCGCAGCCGGCTCGTTTCCAAATCCCGCCGGATCTGCTCGCTGACCGGAAGGGTGCGTTGATGCGGAACTTCGTCGCTCGCCAGTTGTGCCAGTACCGTGTTCGGTATGGCCAGCAGAAACGCAGCGGCGACTGTGATGAGCGGCTTCTTCACCAGATCACCTGCATCATTCTGAAGCTCCGCCCCTTCGGTATACAACCTCCGGCCAGCAACGCAGCTGAGAAACCTGGTTGTCCCGACTTGTTCTTGCTGAAGACGCAAAAATTATATTGATATCTTTGGGCGGGCGCCAGCCGCATTGACCACTAGCCGCGCTGACCAAGAATCGCGCGCAGGTAATAGTCGACCATTGGACTCGAGACCATGCGAGGGCGTGCTCGCTCCATCAGCGGCTTGGCCTCTTCTTTCCTGCCGGTTTCGTACATCGCGACTGAGGCGTAGAACATGTAGAGCTCTTCCCCGGTCGCAAGGGGCATGACGGAGCCGACCTGCAAAGCCGCCGTGCGCCAGACCTTTGCCAGGACGGCAGCTTCGAGCAGCGCCAGTCGGAGCTGCCGGTTGTTCGGATCGCCGTCTGCAGCGGACTGCAGCCGGGCCAAGGCGTCGGCGTATTTTCCATCGCGAATCAGACGCCGGGTGACGTCAATTACATCGCCGGCTTTCGCGGGTCCGGGCGCCGGCTTCG
>Ga0137390_10005050_pt1 | contig 11066 bp, 9 predicted proteins | sample 15con2h24AmetaG_FD_104937 | JGI IMG/M metagenome (GOLD analysis project Ga0137390, IMG submission 104937) | Vadose zone soil microbial communities from Angelo Coast Range Reserve, California, USA - 15con2h2.4A metaG | ecosystem: Environmental > Terrestrial > Soil > Vadose zone > Saprolite... | reverse complement strand
CTCCTTCTAACTATTGATGGACTCGGCGGTTGCCGCGCCGACCGTGTGTGACCAGGTACTGGGCCAGTAAACTTCGCAGTTCGTCTGGGTGTAGTACTTGAAATACGGCCGATGGCCGGTCAAGTCGGCCTCGATGACTGTGAAGACGATGGCCTGATCCACCTGGTGGTCAACGGCGCTTCCTTGCCGCAGGACCCAGGGGGCGAGGGCATAAGTGCCGGGATAAACGGAAATCTTTGGGATCTGAACGCGGAACCGGTGCGGGCCCACTTCCAGCGGTCCTTTCAATCCTTCCCAGGTGGAGACGAAGAGCTGTAAATTCAATCCCATGCTGTTTTGCAAGGCGATACCTACTTCCGGCAAGGCTAGCCGCTGCGTAATCAGGACCTCCAGCTCAACGGTCAGAGAGTCGCCCATGCAGAAGGTATCACAGGGCAGGCCGGCTTCGTTCAAGAGGGCAATGGATTTGATCCGCGCGTACCGGCACGGGCCCGAATGGAGAGCGTTTTCTAAGTCTCTTCCTTTGCCAGCGGACACCGCGCCCATGTACCGTTCGATTCCGGCACGGGTGGGCCCATCGAAGACGACCTTTCCGGCCTCCAGCAAGACCACGCGTTCACATAGCCCGCCGATCGCCGACATGTTGTGGCTGACGAAGAGGACCGTTAACCCTTCTTTGGCGACGCGGCCCATTTTCCCCAAGCACTTCTTCTGGAAGGCTGCATCGCCGACTGCCAGGACCTCGTCCAGAATCAAGATTTCAGGCTCCAAATGGGCCGCGACGGCGAACGCCAGCCGCACATACATACCGCTCGAGTACCATTTCACGGGCGTATCCAGGAATTTTCCAATCTCTGCAAAGTCCACAATCTCGTCGAATTTGCTTTTGATTTCCCGGCGGCTCATGCCCAAGATCGCGCCGTTGAGAAAAATGTTTTCACGGCCGGTTAACTCGGGATGAAAGCCCGTGCCGACTTCCAGCAAGCTGGAGACGCGGCCGCGGATCTCGATTCGGCCGGAGGTGGGTTGCGTGATCCGGCTCAAGACTTTCAAAAGCGTCGATTTCCCCGAGCCGTTGGCGCCGATGATGCCGAGCACCGCCCCCGGCTGGACTTCGAAGGAGACGTCTTTCAGTGCCCAGATCGCATAATCGAGGGCTTCCCCGTTGGCGATTTCGGACTCGAGAGCTCCCCAGCGCGACAACTGTCGCAACCGGCGCCATGGTGTCGCCGCGACTTCCATAATGGTTTCCCGCAGCGTGCGATAGGCTTTCTGCTTCGCCCCGATCTGGTAAAGCTTGGCAATGTTATCGACGGTGATCACAGGCTTCATGAATAATGTCCAATGACGAATGTCCAATGACGAAAGAATGACGAAGCACAAAATCCATTCGTCATTTCAAATGATGTCGGCGAACGTCCGTTCCACGCGGCGGAAGTAGAAACAGCCGACAACAACAAGCACTAAGCTGACCGCGATCGAGATGAACAGAGAATAGAGGTCCAGGTCGCCGCCGAGCGCGGCTTGGCGGAAATTCTTGATCAACCCGTAGGCTGGGTTCAACGGCAAGAGCCACTGCAAGAGCGGCAGCCACCGCTCGCCGATCATCCCCTTCTCGTCCTGGATATAGACTGCCGGCGTCGCAAACAGCCAGAGCTGGATCATGAAGGGGATAACGCTGCGGAAATCGCGGTAGGCGACGGTCAGCGCGGAGAGCAAGATTCCTAGGCCCAGCGAAGCAATCGACAAGCCGAGCACGAGAAAAGGCAAAAACAGCAGACTCCAACCGGGCAGAACCCCGCTGATCAACATCAGCAAGGAGAGAATACCAAGGCTGACGGCCAGATCGACAAAAGGGACCCCGGCAGCCGCCACCGGAATGATGAGCCGCGGGAAGTAAATCTTGGTGATCAGGTTGGTACCGGTCACGACGCTCTGGCTGGACAAGCTGAGTGTATTGGCGAAGAAAGTCCAGGGTAGCATGCCCGTAAACACGAACAGCCAATAGGGTGGGTACAGGGCTTCCCCGTCCGGGCCCCGCGCTGCGGCCATTTTTCCCAAGAAGATCGTGAAAACAGCCATGGTGGCCAAGGGCTGCAGAAGCGCCCACAGACCGCCGAGCACGGTCTGTTTGTAGCGCGTCTTGAGGTCGCGCCAGGCGAGGAAATACATCAACTCGCGGAACCGCCAAATTTCTCGGAAGTTGACCGCTTGCCAGCCATGCGCTGGTCGAATGATCGTCACCGGGTGATCGACTTGCTCAGCCGGCGGCGGATTCTCCACGGCCTCTTGAAATTGATCAGGAACTTCTATCTGTGTACTCATAAGATTTCGGTTTTCAGCGAGCGGCGCGGTTGATCCCCACCGGGCGGCCGCACGGCCGGGATCAACCCGGCGGCTCGCCGCCAACATTCAGTTCACGTTTCTGCCATTCCCACTGGCGGGACAGCCCTTCCTGAAGGGTCGTATGCGGTTGCCAGCCGAGGTGCCGGCGCAGCTTGGCGGTGTCGGCAAACGTGTAGCGCTGGTCGCCGGGACGAGCCGGTTCTTGCTTAATCGCGGCTCGACATCCCGCCAGGGTTTCGAGCTTGTGAAGGATGTCCCAAACGGTAGCCGCTTCACCGCCGCCGATGTTGTAGGTTTCGCCACGCTGGGCTCCGACTGCGGCAACAGTGGCCGACACGCAATCCGACACGTACGTATTGCCACGTACCTGCTGCCCATCACCGTGGACGGTCACCGGCTCCTTGCACAGCAGAGCCCGAATGAAGCGGTAGTACCCCATATCGGGACGTTGCCGCGGACCGTAGACGGAAAAATAACGCAGCACCACAAGCGGCAGATCATGCGCCTCGGCATAGGCCCGGCAAAGATGCTCGGCGGCCAACTTGGTGACTCCGTAAGGCGACACGGGCCGTGGCGGCATCATTTCATCGCCCGAGGCATAGCTGCCATAGACAGACGAAGTCGAAGCGTACACGAATTGCCTCAGCCGGCCAGCCCGGCGCACGACCGCCTCGAGAAGCCGTTGCGTCGCCTTCACGTTGCACGTCCAGTAACCATCGAAGTCCGTCCAGCTTTGGAGCAATCCCGGCATGGCAGCCAAGTGAAAGATAACTTCCACGTCGGCCAAGAAGGCGTCGAGGGAGGCATCCCGAAGGTCAAGGCGCTCGAACCGATAGTGCGGGTGAACCAGGGCTGCCCCTTGATTGCGTTCCTTGACAGCCTGGGGATAGTAGGGGACGTAGGCATCGACTCCCGTCACATCATGGCCGCCGCGAAGCAGCTCCTCACACAGGTGAGAACCGATGAAACCCGCTGCCCCCGTTACCATGCACTTCATCGCAATCGCCTCACCTCACCGGCGCCGGCGTGCCGATGAGGAATGCCCTTGGCGCACACTCCGTGCTCGTGGGTCGCATCTGGTGTGGGCGGTTTGATCGTAATAAGTCTAGGCCATAGTTTTCGGGACGCCAATGCGGCAACAGACCGCTCGCTACCAAGGCGAGGGTTCGGCTTCCTCCAGGGTTCGGAGGAGGTAATTGCCATAGCTATTGTTCAGCTCCTGGGCAAGCTGTCGCAGCTGAGCGGCGTCGACATACCCCATCCGGTAGGCGATCTCTTCGGGGCAGGAAATCATCATTCCCTGTCGCTCCTCCACCGCTTGAACGAAATTCGCTGCTTGCAGAAGAGATTCATGCGTTCCCGCGTCCAACCAGGCAATGCCACGCCCCCAGAGTTGCACGCGGAGCTGGCCGCGCTCGAGATACAATCGGTTCAGATCGGTTATCTCCAGCTCTCCCCGCGCCGAAGGCTTCAAGGTGTCCGCCAGATCGCAAACTTCGCCGTCATAGAAATAAAGGCCGGGCACGGCAAAATGCGAGCGCGGTTGCTGCGGTTTTTCTTCGATGGAAATGGCCCGTCCGTTCGAATCAAATTCCACCACGCCGTAGCGTTGCGGATCTTGCACGGGATAGCCGAAAATCACCGCACCCTTGGTCAAGCGCGCCGTGGCCCGCAATTGATCGACCAGTCCGGATCCGTAGAAAATGTTGTCGCCGAGAATAAGACCCACGGGTTGTCGGCTGACGAACTCGCGGCCAATCAGAAACGCCTCGGCCAGCCCACCCGGTTCCGGCTGTTCCGCATAACTCAAGCGGAGTCCCCACTGGCTGCCGTCTCCCAGCAGGTGGCGAAAGGCGGGCACATCGGCGGGCGTGCTGATGATTAGAATATCCCGCAAACCCGCCAGCATGAGGGTCGACAGAGGATAGTAGATCATCGGCTTGTTGTAGATCGGCAAGATTTGTTTACTCGCCGCTCGAGTCAACGGATAGAGCCGTGTGCCTTTACCCCCTGCCAGAATGATTCCTTTCATGGACTAATCTTCCTATTGGCCAGAATAAGTCCGCGCGCGCGAAACGCAAACCCAAGAAATCTCAGAGCCGCGCCAGTGAGTCAGTGGTGAATGAACCCCTGCTTGACCGTCGCGGCTCGAAAAATAGCGTAGCAGCCAGGTGTCTATTGCAAAAGGACGAAACCACCTCCACGACACTCTCTGCAGATTAGGCCTCCTTAGGAAACTTGCATCGTCAAGTCAACCTTCCCATTGGCAAGGACACCTTGATAGGCTCGCTCGACGACACTTCCGTTCGGCAATTTCAGAAAACGATTCGAGAACGCGAACGGAATGCCGAGCAGCAGGCAACCGGTGCACAGCAGGATGCGCAGGTCCAACGACGAGCTCAGATTCTGCACGTAATAGAGATCGTACGCCAACTTGGTTCGTACGCTGGCCAAATCGCAATCCGGCGGGAGCTGCACCTGCGCCAAGCCCGTCAGTCCCGGGCGGACGACCAAGCGTTCCACGTACCCCGGGATCAATCGTTCCAGGTGCTCCGCGATCTCCGGCCGCTCGGGTCGAGGGCCCACCAAGCTCATTTCGCCGCGCAGAACATTCCCAAGTTGCGGCAGCTCATCGACGTGGAAGCGACGCAGCCAACGTCCAACCGGGGTAATGCGCGGGTCTCCAGCGGTGGCCCAGCGCGGGCCGGTGAAGCGCTCGCAATCATGGAACATGGTCCGGATCTTGTAGAGCGTATAGATTTGGCCCTTCCGGCCGACTCTCCTTTGCAGATAGAAGATCGGACCGCGCGAGGTGATCTTAACCAGGAGCGCCGCAACCACAATCACGGGTAGCGCGGGCAGCAGCAGAAGCAGGGTTAGAACGGTCTCCGTGAGAGTTCGGTACGAAATATAGCGACCTCCACGAGTCGGGCCGATCGCTTGGCCATTGACGGAGTGGGGATCGTCCAGGCGGAGATTACGTTCCCTCGGAAAAGCGTCCCGCTCGAGAAACATAAGAGACCTACCTTGGTTCCAGGTTAACTCGGGCTAAGGTCGGGATTTGAAATCTGGACCGAACAGCCGTTTCTGTAATTCCGGCATGAATACTTTGATGAAGTCTAAAGTCGGGTCCTCTTCCAATTTCTCATCCCGGCGCGACATCTGCCGCACGATGTAAATCTTGTAGAGCGAGGGATAGCGTGCAAAACTGAACCGGGGATTATCCTCGGCGGTCCATGTTCCGTTCGGGCTATACGTCCAAAACTGGCGTCGATCCCTTCGCAGCCCGCCATCAAACCAGTAGAATTGACCGGCCCAGAATTCTACGCGCTTGTCCGGAGGGGCCAAATCAACACCCAGGCGTTCCCTTCTGCCATCCAGGGTACAGCCCTCTCCCCCAAGACAGACCTCGGGAGAATGTACGGCAATTGGACCGGGACGGCCACAGAGAACCAGGACGTGGATCACAGACCCGTTGGGGTGTGTGAACTCTTGATTGAAATAGCCCGCAATTTCGCCGATGACGATGTCCTCATGCGGCAGCTCTTTCGCCGGCCGGCCTTTCCAGTCGCCGACGGTCATGGCTTCGTCTTGCTTGGGGAGCCTGGCGCATGCGGCGTCGAGCTCACCGGAGAAGCTCCAGCGGTCGGTCCAAGGACCGTGGAGTAACTCCGAACCCATCACGACGAGAAGACCCACGACAAAGGGAATGGGAAGGATTCGTGACATGCGGACAGCCTCGGTTCCAGGTTTAGCGGCGGCTCGCAGAACCGCGCGGTTCTACGAACCTCGGTTCCATGTTTAACGGCGGTTCGCAGAACCGCGCGGTTCTACGAACCGCCGCTAAACGTCTAAACTTTGGTGTACTGACGGGAATAACCGTAACTCCCGGTATCGACGCCGTTGACCACCGCACCGAGAATTCGGACGCCAAGCGTGGCCAGCCGCTGGTAGGCGGCATAGACACTGGGGATACGGCTGACGTCGCGGAGCAGGGAGAAGACCACCACATCCACGTTCTGAGCGACCACCAACGTATCCACGACGGGAAGCACCGGGCTGGAATCGATCACAATGAAATCGAACTGGGCTTTCAGCTGTTCCAGGAGAGGAGAAAAACCGTCTTGCGAAAGGGTGAACGTTTGCAGGGCCTGTTCATCGAATTGGCCGGCGGGAATCAGCCATAAATTGGTGGCGGGCGTAGCGCGAATCACGTCGGCCAGCTGAGCCTCCCCGCGCAAGACTTCGCACAGGCCTGGCTCGCTGGGCAACTCAAACAAGCGATGCGCGGCGGGATTGCGCATGTCGCAATCGAGCAGAAGGGTCTTTCGGCCGGCGCGGGCGAGGCTGCAGGCGAGATGACAGGACAAGGAGGTTTTGCCTTCCCCGGAAACGGCGCTCGTGACCATCACGGTTCGGAGCCCTTCGGCGCGGGCCGCGTGCAGAATCATGGTGCGGGTGGCATCCACCGATTCGGTCATCAGATTCTGCCAGTACTGCGGATCGGCATGTTTCCGCAGCAGTCCGCCGCGCGAGCGCTCGGGCAAGGGCGGCAACTGCCCGACCAGACGCCAGCCCAGCCCATAGACCACATCCTCCCCGGTGTTGATCCGGCGAACGCGGAATTCCCAGTAGGAGATCACGAAGAGTACGAGCGCCAGGGCTCCACCACCGGCACCGCTCGCCATTATGACTTGTTTCTTGAAGTTCTGCTCTGCGAAGGCGACCACGTCGCCTTTCGACGTGGCGCTGCTCGCCGCCTGTTCAGCTTCAGCCTGCAAAAGTGCCCTTCTTCTACGCAGGACATCGACAACCCCGTCTTCCGCAGCATATCGCGCTTTCCGCTCTTCGATTTCGAAGGTTTGCGGGCCTTCCTCCTTGAGTGCCTTTTCCAGGTCCTCCATTTGTTGGTCTATCATCTTGATGAGCGCGTTGGTTGCGGCAATTTCATTCTTGTTATCCTCGGCGCTATCGTCACCTAAGAACTTTTTCTTTTCCAGTAGAATCTTCCTGATCTCTGGAGTCAACTTTGTCCGCAGAGCCTGCAAGTCGTCTTCGAGTTTTTTGATCGCATCCCGATCATCTTGCAATCTTTTATGATTCTTTTCCATGCCGACGCCGATGCGAGCGTCCATCACCTTTTTCCGCGCTTCGATCTGAGCGTTGAAATCTCTAACCTCCTTGTTCTCCTCCAACTCTCTCATGACTTCTGAGTTACGGACACGGGGACCTGCCCCTTTTTTGCTTTGCTCATCCTCAAGGTTGAGCGCATCCAAGCGCATACGAGCATCTACCTTCTGCTGGATGAGCCTTGCCAGTCGCATCCGGTCGAAGTCGGCTTGGTTTTGCCTTTGCTGCGCATTGGCTGCCCCGTTCGTCTGGATAAAAGCCAGAAACTCTGTCTTCTCGCGCTTGACGAACCCGTTTAGTTTGTCGATGATCGCGGTGATTTTACTTACCCGATCCAGCCGAATAGTGCGTTCTGCGGCGCCCAATTCTTGCACGTAGACTCGGGCGACCGCGTCGACCAAGGTGACCAGTTCAGCCGAATTATACCCGGAAAGGGTAATGGTCATTAATTCTTCGCTCTGATAAGTAACCTGCAGCCCCCGCCGCAACCATTCGACAGGATAAAGTTGGTCCCTTACGCTGGGCAGCTTGGAGACACCTGGTTCCTCCAGAGCCTTCTGAACAATCCAACGTTGCTTGACCAGTTGAGACAGCGTCAGAGCAGTGAACGGGGAAAACCCTTCATTATCCACTGGGACAAGCCTGTTTTTATTCATAACGATCACAGCTTCGGCGGTGTACCTCACCGGCATGAGGTACCAGGCAGCCGCGGAGGCGGCCGTCGCGGCCATGAGACCCAAGGTGGTCGCGAGCAACCAATGGCGTTTGAGTGCCTTGGCGAGGGACTTCATGTCCGGCGGTGCGGCCAGCCCGGGAGGTAAGGGAGTGATCGGCGCGGGCGCACCGTAGGCTGAGGAGTTGCCGACAGGAGCCAATGACTGGTTGACCGGGCCTTGTGCGGAACTGGGTTCGGGCAAATGGAGGGGAGACTCTGATCTGTTACCGTCGGAAGAAGCCATGGAAAAAGTCTCCAAAACAGGTCTTTTGTGCCTTGATCGTATCGGGACGTGCACCACAGAGGTGCTGGATGCCTGGCCTCAGTATCTCGACCAGGACTTCCCCTCAAGCCCGCGATCGTCAGCATCTCAAGTTTTTTGGGAAGGCGATGATCTCCGGAAGCCCCTGCCCCGGGCGAAGTCGAAGGTTACGCTCGGTTTTGCCGCTTCGACCGGGATGAAAAGTCGATCGAGAATCCAGAGCTCGACCAACAACAGGACCAGGGCCACCAGCATCATCAAATAGCCCGCGCCGTCGTGGAAAAGAACATGGGCCTTCTGGTTGAGCCAAGCATTATCGAAATAGCCTGCCACCTTGAACAGCAACGCGGTCATCGTGATGCGCACGATGTTCGCTAGAATGGCGATCGGAATGGCGCTGAGCAGAACGATCAGCTTGTCAATCCACGGCCGCTTGATCACCAGGACGATGGCAGTGGACAGGGCAAAGAAGATCAACAGGATCCCCATGCCGCTGCACGAGGGAGCGATCTGGAGGATGTCGTTGTCGATGAAAATATCCGTGCCGTCGGCGATGGCGGGGAATCCGAGAGTTTGCAAGGCGAAGGTACTGCTGACCGTGGCGGTCAGCCGCAGCCGATAGGCCCAAGCCGTCTCGACCGAGTACGGCAGCGGCAACATGAAGAACAAAAAGGCAATCGCCGGCCAGGCCCAGCGCAGTGCCGTCCAGCCGCCCAGTAAGAGACACAGACCGGCCAGGCAGGGCAGGAGCGACAGGGTATCAAACCAGCGCACGAAAAAGAAGCCATCGGTGAGCCGCAGTGCAACCGCGACGGCAATGAACGCCAGTCCCCACCAATTCGGCTTCCAGTCGACCGTGGCAAGGTATTGGCGGCGATGCCAAAGGAGGAAGAGGGAAAAGAAGGGCACGAGCCAGCCGTGGGAGTAGTGGGCCGCGCTCCATTTCTGCGCAATGATGCCGAGGGCTGGCCAGTACGTCCAGAAAACGGCTAGGACGAGGACCGAGAGGATAACCCAGACATGAGTGGGCAGCGAACGCAGGCGGGCAACAACGTCTTTTAGCATGGCAATGGCTTTCGCCGGCTTCCCAGGGTGACCGCCTCAAAAAAGCATAGAGCGCGCTGGAGGTCCGCGCGCACTTCGTCCCCGTGGGTTACAGCTCACTTGTTTTCGTAATTCATTGGCCTCCTTGCCCTTGCGGCAGAAAACGCGAGGCCGCCCGTTCCGTGCGGCTTAGCATCTTTTGTCTGGAACTGTGATTTTAGCGTTCCGGACACTTTTTGAAAGTAAACTCACGCCCCAAGGGTCGCGATCGACGCCTGGCTGCTCTTCGGTTCGATCATCCAGCTTTCAATTTCGACCGATACGCCGCTCTGCAGAAACTGTACTTCCACAATAAATTTTAGTTGCTTTCCGCGCCGCAGAACCTTCCCGTCCAGCCCCGCCAGCGGACCACTGGTAATCTCAACCAAAGCCCCCGGCTTAAGACGCTCCTCGGGAGTCAACGGCGCATCCGACGCAATCAAACAGTATACCCGCGCCAAGTCGCCGTGCAACTGCGCCTGATCCGGCACCGGCAAAACCCGGGCGACCAAATTCGTTTCCAGCGTTTTGAAGACCAACTGGCTGTCCGCGCGCAGAAAGACGTAGCCCGGGAAAAGGGGCACGTAGGAGCAAAGCAAGCGACCCCGGTGCCGCCACTGCCGCTTACAGAGGGGAAGGAAGAAGGGCGTCGTGGCGCGCAACAGCCTTCGAGCCAGTGATTTCTCCGCCCGCGGCCGCGTGTGCAGCACCCACCACGGCGCCGAGCCTTCCTGGGCCGCGGCAGGCTGGTCAGACTGGTCGAGAAGATCATCGGGAAATACGAAGGGCTCTAAAGGCAAGAGAGGCATAGGTCTATCCTCCAATGTTGCATCAACCAAAGGTCCGTAGCAGCCCTGAGGCACCTGACTCGCAGGGAGATGGTCAGCGGCAGGAAATGAAAAGAACGTGCGGCACGCCGGCATGCACGCGGTGCCCATCGCCGTGGCCGGCTGCCGCACTTTCAGCCCAATGAATGAGCAATAACCTAGGAGCAAAAGCTATGCCAGGCATTTTCCGTATCCCGATCCATCGAATTCGCGTGCCACATCCCATTATGTACTTAGCACTTCGGAACAGGTCCGCGCAGACGGTTCGCTGGGGGAGATATTGGTTGACGCCCTCTTTCACGTCCGAGCATAAAGGAAGGCTTACAATTCGGTGTTAACACTGTTAACTTCTATTAACATCATTTTTTTGTTTGACGGCTTTCCCTGATCCGCGAGACTTCCGGCACCACCAAGTATAAGTCATCGATCCTTTCGTAGCCGTTTCGCTTTCCAGGTGTTTGCTATCCGCCTCATGCCCTGCGAATAATTGAAGGCCGGTATAAGAATAAGGACACTTCTCGCTTAACGCGGCAGGCAGTGCCCGCTCTCGCTCGCCACTTCCACTCGCCACACTGGCGGGCATGGTTCAACCGGAGGTAACAGTCGGCAGGGTCGCCTCTGGCCCACTGGCAAGTGGCAAGTCACTCGGTGTTACGGGCGCAACTGTCTGCGGGAGCAAGACTTCCGTGCGTTCGAGTGACTT
>Ga0137390_10005045_pt1 | contig 11070 bp, 8 predicted proteins | sample 15con2h24AmetaG_FD_104937 | JGI IMG/M metagenome (GOLD analysis project Ga0137390, IMG submission 104937) | Vadose zone soil microbial communities from Angelo Coast Range Reserve, California, USA - 15con2h2.4A metaG | ecosystem: Environmental > Terrestrial > Soil > Vadose zone > Saprolite... | reverse complement strand
TGTGAAGCGCGACGGCACTTACCAAATCCATCGCAACGTGCGCGACATCTGCACGTTTGCCCGTCAAAATATCACGGCCGATCCGCCATTTTCACGGCTCGACCTGATCAGTTGCCGCAACGTGCTCATTTACTTGAGCTCGGAACTGCACAAGCGCTGCATTCCGCAGTTTCATTACGCGCTCAATCCCGGCGGCTACTTAATTCTCGGGCCCGCCGAATCGGTGGGCATGTACGACGAGCTTTTCAAATTGGGGGACAAGAAAAACAAAATTTACGCGAAGACTGTCGTTACTACACCGCGCATGGCAGACCTCATCCCGCAGCGTGGCCTTGAACTCGCGCACTTCGGGGGAAGATCGGCAGCCGGCGCTGGCGCAGATTTCGGGGGCGATCTTTTGAAAGTAGCCGACCGCATTATGCTCAGTGCCTACGCGCCGGCGGCGGTCGTAATCGACCAAGACATGCACGTGCAGCAATTCCGCGGCCGGACCGAGTTGTTTCTCGAGCACGCACCGGGTCCGGCGACATTCAACCTCCTGCGCCTGGCGCGGCCGACCCTGGTGCCAGACCTGCGGGCCACGATCCATCGCGCGATCAAAACGGACAAGCCCGCCCGGAAAGAGCGGGCGAAAGTTAAGCTGAGCGGCCGAACCTACGAAATAAATATTCAGGCTGTGCCATTCAAAATCCCCGGCACCGACAAATCGTGGCTGCTGGTTATTTTTGATGAGACCACCGAAGGAACTAAACGTGAAAAGCTGACGCGGGCGTTGGGAAAAACGGCGACGGAGCGTGAAGTGGGCGAATTGCGGCGGGAATTGGCCGTTTCGAAGGAATCGTTGCAAGCCATCATCGAAGAACAGGAAGCGACCAATGAAGAGTTGAAGTCGGCCAACGAAGAGATCGAGTCGAGCAACGAGGAGCTGCAATCGACCAACGAAGAACTGGAAACGGCCAAGGAAGAATTGCAATCGACCAATGAAGAGCTGACCACGTTGAACGAAGAGCTGAGCAATCGAAATCTCGAGATGATGCAACTGACGGGCGAGCTGAACAATCTGCTGGCCAGCATTCAGATGCCAATCGTGATGGTGGACAATGCGTTGACGGTGCGGCGGGCAACGCCGGCGGCGCGCGGCGCTTTTAATATTTTGCCAACCGATATCGGACGTCCATTAAGCGAACTGCGGCCGAACATTGACGTGCCCGATCTGGAAAATATTTTGCGCGAGGTGATCGAAACATTGAGCACGCGCGAGCGCAAAGTGACTGACAAGAACGGCCGCCAGTATTCATTGCGGGTCCGGCCTTACCGCGCAACCGACAATAAGATCGACGGCGCTGTTCTCACGCTCATCGACATCGATGGAAACAGCGAACGCGGGTCGCGGCGAAAAAGGGAGTAGCCGAGCGACGATGAAAAAATTGAAGCAGCCCGCCCGGAAGGAAAAACGATCGACGCGTAACGGCGCCGAGCTCGATTCAAACGGCGGACGCGAACGAGGATCGTCCATTCATGGGCTGCGCCATCCCAAGACCGAACTGGAATCAGCTATTCAGCGATATGTCGACCTTTACGATTTTGCGCCGATCGCGTACGTCAGCTTTGACCGCGCCGGGCGAATCGAGGAAGCGAATCTGGCTGCAACCGAATTGCTGCGCGAGCCGCGGGACCTGTTAATTGGCCGGCCGTTTGCGTTCTACGTCGCGGATCTGGATTCGCTTCTCCGTCACCTGCTTTATTGCCGCACTTCGCAGCAACAAGTGAAGACGGAACTGGTATTGAAAAGCAGAAAGGGAGAACAGATTCCAGCGCTGCTTTTGAGCACTCCGATCACTTCGACGGCGAGAAACGGCGCGTTGCTCTATCAAACCGCCATCATTGATTTGCGCGAACGCAGAATGGCGGAAGAAGCGTTGCGCGCAAAGGAGGCCGAATTGGAAGCGATTATCAATCGCACGCCTTTCATGCTTACTCGCTGCACTCGCGATCTCCGCTTCCGATTCGTCAGTCGCACCTACGCCGAGATGCTTGGCCGGCCTGCGGAAGAAATCAGCGGCAAGCCGATGATTGAAATCGTGGGCAAAAAAGCTTTTAAGACGATTTTGCCCTACGTCGAAAAAGTACTGCAGGGACAGCGGGTCGAATACGAAACCGAAGTTTCTTATCGCACAGCTCGACCGCGCTCGATGCATTGTGTTTATACGCCGGATCGCGATGGGAAAGGCAATGTGATCGGATGGTTTGGTTCGATCATTGACGTTACTCAGCGCAAGCAGGCGGAAGATGCGCTGCGCCAATCAAAAAACCTTTTGGAGAAGCGAGTCCGCGCACGAACCGCGGAGTTGCGCGCAGCTAACGAGGAACTGAAAACGGAAATCAGCCGGCGCAAGGGACTCGAAGGTCAGATTCTCGAAATCAGCGATCGCGAGCAGGAACGGCTCGGTCAGGAATTGCACGACGGACTTTGCCAGCAACTGACGGCGATCGGGTTCCTGGCCCGCGCCACCGCGCTGCGCTTAAAGGATCATCGCGTGGTGCAGACGGACGATCTGGAAAAAATCGCGCAGTTGATCAACGGCTCGGTCATGGACGCGCGCAATATCGCCCGCGATCTGCACAAGGAGGAGATCGACGCCGCCGAATTTCTGTCCGCGCTGCGAGATCTGGTCGAAAGAAAAATTTGGCAAACGTCCTGCCGGCTCTATTTGAAAACGGAAGTGAATATTGAAGACGACGATGTTGCCTCGCAACTTTATCGGATTTTGCGGGAAGCGCTCATCAACGCGAACAAACATGCTCGCGCCACCCAAATTTTGTTGGAGGTCAGGCGTCTCAAAAGCGACCTCATCTTCAGCGTGACCGACAACGGCGTCGGACTTAACACGAAAACAAAGACCGGCCACGGTTTGGGCTTCCGCATCATGAAGTACCGCGCCGAGTCGATCGGTGCTCGGTTAGAATTCGAGTCTCTCGAGAAAGGCGGCGCCCGTGTCGCCTGCTACTTGCCGATGACGATGACCAAATGAAAAGCGCGACCACAATAAAGGAAAGTTCGAAACCGAGCTCGAAATCGGAGCGCGCAAAACGTATCGTCATTGTTGACGATCATCCGCTGTTTCGAAAAGGACTCGAACAGTTGATCAACAGTTCGGACGACGCTTTCAATATCTGCGGTGAGGCGGGAGACGCGGCCGAAGGCATGAACGTGATTCGACAATTGAAGCCTGACCTGGCGATTGTCGATCTTAGTTTGCCCGGCGCCAACGGGATCGAGCTGATCAAGAATATCCGTGCTGAATTCCAAAAGCTACCGGTGCTTATTCTCTCGATGCACGATGAATCGCTCTACGCTTTGCGCGCATTGCGCGCCGGCGCGCAGGGTTACGTGATGAAACAGGAGGCGCTCGAAAATGTGATCAACGCGATCCGCGAAGTGCTCGCCGGCCGGCCATATCTGAGTCATGACATGTCGGCGAAACTGATCACCAATTTCGCGAGCGGATCCAATCACGGGAACCCGACTGATAAGTTGAGCGATCGCGAGCTCGAGATCCTCGAATTGTTCGGGAAAGGCCGCGACGTTCACGAAATCGCACGGACACTGCACATCAGCGCGAAAACGGTGGAGACGCATCGCGCGCACATCAAAGAGAAATTGAATTTGAAGAACGCCCGCCAGGTGACTCGGTTTGCCGTGCAATGGTTGGAAGGCCAGGCGGCGTGAAAAAGATTTATCCGCCAGCATCCCGAACGAAGTGAAGGATCTCGCGCAGGCTGGGTTGATGACACTAAGTAATTTGCGTGATCCATGCTCCGACCGTGAGATTCCTCGCTCCGCTCGGAATGACCGCGGAGGAAAATCTTTAAATCGTTAACCTGTTAAATTTGATGTCCGCGAAACAAGCCCAACCAAACAAGAAACGAATTCTGCTGGTGGACGATCATCCGGTTTTGCGCAAAGGCCTCGTGCGCCTGATCGATTCGAAAGACGAGTTCGTTGTTTGCGGCGAGGCGAGCACAGCGGCGGACGCGATGGCGCTTATCCGCGAACTGGAACCTCATCTGGCCATCGTCGATATCGGTTTGCCCGGCGCGAGCGGGATCGAATTAACGAAAACAATCCGCGCTGAATTCCAAAAGCTGCCGGTGCTTATTCTTTCCATGCACCAAGAAGCGTTTTACGCGACGCGAGCGCTTAGGGCCGGAGCGATGGGTTACATCGTGAAACAGGACGCGATCGACAACATCGCGGACGCGTTGCGGGAAGCACTGAACGGACGCTGTTACCTGAGTCCGGTGATCGCAGCGCAACTCCAACATAACGGACCCGATAAGCAAATCCAGCCGACCGACGATCCGGTGAGTCTTTTGACCGATCGCGAATTCGAAATCTTCGAGCTCATCGGCAAAGGCCACGAAGTGCGGGAGATTTCCCATGCCTTGGGGGTAAGCCCAAAAACTGTCGAAACGCATCGCACGAATATTAAGGAAAAGCTGAAGCTTAAGAACGCGCGGCAGGTCACGCGCTTGGCCGTGCAATGGCTTGGGCAACGCGCAGTGTAATCGAACCGCGCGCGTTCGACGCGCAATTAAGCCTTTGCCGGATGATCTCCGACATGTCGATCGCGATTTGTAGCTGGATGGAATGAACGTTGCGACCAAAACGGTCGTCAAACTTAATTCAGGCTTTCGCTCTGCGGACCGTTCGGTCGGCGAAGGCGAGGAAAACTGAAAAGGAAAGGGCAAAACCATGAAGTTAGGGAATTCCACGGCTTTGGCCATTGTCATAGCTGCTTGCTTTTCGCTATCTGCATACGTGATGGAAAAGGGCATAGCGGTGCAACGTCAATGCACGTGAATCAGTCTGGCCACCTGACGGGCACGGCACTGGCAAGCACAAAAGTGAAGACGAGCCCGACTCCGCCGGGACACCACTTCGGCTGGCAAAAGGGCAGGCACAACCCGCACCGGTCGCCGACTCCGTAGTCGATAGTCCGGAAAATCAAAGACACGCCGCCCCGAAATTTTTTCGGGGCTGCTTTGTTTTGGCCAGAAAAGATCCTGGCTCGACTCGCGCACGCCGCAGCGATAATCGTTGCGGCGTGCGCGCGAACTCAAAGATCGAGATGCTGCTTGTCGGCTTCGCCAGTCTCTCTCTTTGCGCTTTGTCGTTCGCGACCACCAAAGGACTCAGCCAGATCGTGACACCTGATCTGCAGGAGGAGGGCGATTTATCTTTGAGTCTGCAAATTCAGGATAAGCGGATCGCGAACCCGTATGAGCTGCAAGCCGAGCTTGGCCTAACGAAATGGGCTGAGGTTGCCGTGTTCCAGGGCTTCAAACCAAATGAAGAAATTTTCGCTACTGAGTTAGGTATCCTGACGAAAGAGCCTTATCTGCTTTCGATCGGTATCACCAATTGGTCTCCCCGCAGTCACGTCGATCCGCAGCCTTACATCGAAGCGGGATATTATACCGAACACAATAAGTTCATCGTCGGAGCGATCCATGCCGGATACAAAAACGAAGCGATCCTCGGGTACGCCTACGACTTCAATAAGCAATGGCGTGTCCAAGTGGATTTTCAAAGCGGTGCCGAGAACTCATCCACCATCGGCTTTACCTGGAATATCACTCCGGATTTTCAGATGAACCCCGCCATCTACTTCGCAAATTATCACCCGGAGCGGATCATGGGTTACATCGTCTTCACCTACACATTCCATTTGTGGAAACCTAAGACCGAAAAAACTGGCGAATCGCCGAAGTGACTTCCTCAAAAAACTGTTGCTTACTGCCTCGGTTGGACGCAAGCTCGGCCCCGATGAAAAGCAGCACGACGACCCGTGCTTTGATCGGACTTCTCGCTTCCGCCGCTTTTCTCTGGACGCTTACGCTCAGCGTCTCGCCGCAGTTACATGAACGGATTCACCCTGATGCGAATCGCATCGACCACTCATGCGCGATAACCTTCATTGCTTCCGGCAGCTATAATTATTCGCCAGCCGCTCCGCTCCTCAGCGTTCCGGCGCTCGTCGATCAATTTTCTTCAATTCCGACTCTGACTCCGCAATGGGTTGAGTCCTCATTTCTTCTCGCTCGCGTTTTCGAGCACGCGCCGCCTGCGCACTCCTGACCGTTAACTGTCCCGCGTCTGTGGGATGGCGGCGCCTCGCGCGTTCGTTCCGTCGCCAGTTTAACGTGCGCGAACGCAAATCCGTTGGGCGATTTCGTCCGAGTTTTTAATCAGGAGTTTTAATGAACAAATTTCTTTTAATTGGAGTAACGACCGCTGCGCTCGCGAGCGCGCGCGCCCAAGATGCGGCGTCTACTCCAGCTGCTTCGCCGGATCTGGAAAATCTGCGGCAGCAGGTGCAAGCGCTCACCGAAACGGTAAAGGCGCTGCAACAACAAGTGAAAGATCAGCAAGCCGCGATTGAGAAGGCGAATGGAAATGCAGGTTCGCCGCCGCAAAATCCGGAACCTTCGCCGATCGCTGCCGCCGCAAATTCACCAACTCCGGCTCCGAGCGCGCCGGCGCGTTTTCAAACTGAGGACACGTCCGTGGTCGCATCGACAGCCGCGCCGGCTGCTTCGCCCGGCCCCGGTGTAAACGCCAATGGAACCGGGATGTCCGGAAATTTTCCAACGACCGACACATCGGTCGTTTCATCGGCGCCAGAAACAATTTCAAGCACCGGAGCTGGAGCTTCTCTGACGCAACCGATCTCGATCGGCGGCGGAGGCAAAAATTACATGAACATTTCGTTCGACGGATTGTTTGCCCTCGCCGGCTCGACCGCGCGCGATCTCGACCACATCGAAGTCGGCGATCACGACCCGATGCAGCGCGGATTCAACGCGCGCAACATCGAGCTCGCCTTCGACGGCGCGGTCGATCCTTACTTCGAAGGTTTCGCCAACATCGTGTTCAAACTCGACAACGACAACAACACCGATGTCGAAGTTGAAGAAGCGTTCATGCAAACGACGAGTTTGCCGTTCAACCTGCAATTGAAGGGCGGACAATTCTTCGCTGGGTTCGGCCGAATCAATCCGACGCACCCGCACACCTGGGATTTTGTAGATTATCCGATCGTCGCCGGACGTTTCCTCGGCCCGGACGGTTTGCGGGGCGTCGGCTCGCAAATTTCCTGGATCGTGCCGGTGCCATGGTATTCGCAATTAATTCTCGGCGTGCAAAACGGCCGCGGGAACACCGGTTACTCATTTCGTAATCCGGGCGCCGACGGAATATTTTTCGATCGGCGAACCACCGATCGCGAATTGCGCGGTCTGCAGGATTTCGTTTGGATTCCGCGCTGGGAAAATTCGGTCGATCTTAGCCCGACCCAAGTCGTACTCGCAGGAGTATCGGGCGCGTTCGGATCGAACGAGACCGGCGCGAATTCGCGCACGCAGATTTACGGCGCAGATCTTCTTTACAAATGGAAAAGCGCGAACGCCGAGGGCGGATTTCCGTTCGTGAAATGGCAAACTGAATTCATGTATCGGCGATTCGAAGCCGGCCGCGGAATCGACGAATCATTCCCGGTCGCTGAAACATTTCACGATTGGGGACTTTATTCGCAGGTGCTTTGGGGATTCAAAAAAGGCTGGGTCGCCGGAATCCGCGGCGATTACTACGACGCCGAGGATTCAAGATTCACCGATGATTTGGATCGACAATCGCGTTCGCGTATTTCCGCGAACCTGACCTGGTATCCGACCGAGTTCTCAAAAATCCGGCTCCAGTACAATCATGATTTTCTCGACGACACATTTTTCCTGGCCGGCCGGGACGTCGATTCGGTTTTTCTCCAGTTTGAATTCATTCTCGGCGCACACGGAGCCCATAAATTTTAAATGATGCATTTAACACTCTGTCATCCTGAGCGAAGCGAAGGATCCCCTAAAAGGTCCAGCGTCACACGATCCAACCAGAGTGATCCTCGCTTCGATTGGGAGATTCCTCGCTCTGCTCGGAATGACAAACTCCGCGGTGCGCGTCGCTCAAAATTTAATCAACCTATGAAACGAATTTTTCTAACTCTTCTAATTTCAAGCGCTGTTGCGATTTCCGCGCAGGCAAAGCTGAATGTCGTTGCCACACTTCCCGATTTCGGCTCGCTCGCGCGCGAAATTGGCGGAGACAAGATCAACATCATCGTCCTCGCTAAGGCGACCGAGGATCCGCACTTTGTCGATGCGCGTCCAAGCTTTGTTGTTTCTCTGCGCAACGCCGACGCGTTGATCGACGGCGGGGCCGAGCTGGAACTCGGCTGGTTACCGCCGCTTCTGCAAAATGCGCGTAATCCGAAAATCGAGGTTGGTAAACCTGGACGTATCCAGGCGTCGCAAGGAATTCGTCTGATGAATGTCCCGACAACCGCGACCCGCGCTGCCGGCGATGTTCACGCGCTTGGCAATCCGCACTTCACGGTCGATCCGATCATTGCCAAAGCGATAGCGCAACACATCGCGCAATCGTTTGCTGCCCTCGATGCGCCGAACGCGGCATTTTACGACGGCAATTACAAAAAATTCGAAGCGACCATTAACGCGAAACTGCAAGAATGGGGCGCGGCCATGTTGCCGTTCAAGGACCAGCATGTCGTTGCTTATCACGATTCGTGGCCGTACTTCGCGCATCGATTCGGCATTAACATCGACATCTTCCTCGAACCGAAACCTGGAATCCCACCTTCGCCCTCGCATTTGACCGAAGTGATCGCGCAAATGAAAGCGCAGCATGTGAAAGCGGTGATTGTCGAGCCGTATCACGACCGGCGCATTGCCGAAAAAGTCGCGAGCGCGACCGGAGCGAAAGTGGTGGAGTTCTCGCAATTTCCTGGAGGAATTCCCGGAACCGACACCTACGTGAAATTAATCGATACGCTCATCTCGCGGCTTGCGGCTGCGCTCAAATAATATGTGGGAAGTAATGTTGTGGCCGATCGTGGCCTGCGTTCTTTTGCCGTGGCTGCTGGTTTATCTCGGTCTTCACGTCGTCCAACGCGGCATCATCTTCATCGACATCGCGATGGCACAAATGGCGTCGCTCGGGATTTGTCTGGCCGTTTTGTTGCATCTCGATCTTGAGAGCTGGACCACATTCGGAATCGCGCTCGCCTTCACTTTGGTTGGCGCAGCGATCTTTTCAGTGACGGGAAAACGCGCGAGCCAGATTCCGCAGGAAGCGGTCATCGGAATTTCTTACGTCGTAGCAGCCGCCGCGGCGGTGTTGTTATTGAGTCGCGCCGCGGAAGGCGATGAAGAAATCAAAAACATGTTGATTGGAAATATTCTTCTGGTAACACCGCGCGAAGTTTGGGAAAGGTTCGCGCTTTTCGCCGCGGTCGGGATTTTTCATTTCGCCTTCCGCAGAAATTTTCTGCTCGTTTCGTTCGATCGCGATGGCGCTTATCAAAAAGGTTTGCGCGTCCGCTTGTGGGATTTTCTTTTTTACGCACTCTTTGGTTTGGTCGTGACTAGTTTCGTCCGCATTGCCGGCGTGCTCCTGGTTTTCAGTTACCTGATTGTGCCGGCCGTTTGTGGGATCAATCTTGCGCAGCGAATCGGAATCCGGTTGCTCATCGGCTGGATCATCGCACTTGTCGGCGGGGTCGCTGGACTGTTTCTCTCCTATTGGTGGGACTTGCCCTCCGGCGCGGCGATTGTTTGCACCTTCGGAGCGCTACTGATCGCCGTTGCCGGCTATGCACTAATTCGCGCTCGGCTTCGTCCAAATTAATCGTCGGCCAATTGCGAGGTTTTTTTGCTGACGTCGCGATAATCGCGCTATCTTCGGGAAGATGAACCGGGCCGAGCATTCCCGTTTCCGCCATTCCCACGATTTCGTGAGCGACTTCACGAAAGGCGAACGCCGCACCCGCATCGTCATCGCCATCACCGGCGTGATGATGGTCGTCGAAATTACCGCCGGCGTTCTTTCTCACTCCATGGCGCTGCTGGCCGATGGCTGGCACATGAGCACGCATGTGACGGCGTTCCTGATCACGGCGATCGCCTATTATTTCATGCGCCGACATTCATCGAGCGAGCGATACAGCTTTGGAACAGGCAAAATCGGCGTCCTCGGAGGATTCGCCAGCGCGGTTGTGCTCTCAGTCGTTGCGCTGTTGATGGCCGGCGAATCCGTCCACCGCCTCTTTGTTCCTTTGGCGATTCATTTTAATGAGGCGATTGGTATTGCCTTCGTTGCGCTGACCGTGAATGTCGCCTGCGCTCTCATTCTCAAAGACGCTCACCACGATTCAGGGCACGACCACGGCGGACAGGATCGACATCATTCGCATCAACGCGATTTGAATTTGCAGGCAGCTTACTTGCACGTGCTGGCCGACGCGTTCACAACGTTGCTGGCGATTATCGCACTAACTTCCGGCAAGTTTTTCGGTTGGGGCTGGCTCGATCCAGTCGTGGGTTTGGTCGGAAGCGGCGTTGTTTTTTCATGGGCTTACCAATTGTTGCGAGACACGAGCGGTATTTTGGTCGATCGGACACCGCTTTCCTCCGATTTGCCTGACGAGATACGGCGCGCGGTAGAAAGCGACGGCGATTCAATTGTGACCGATCTCCACGTCTGGCAGGTGGGCGCCGGAAAATTTGCCGCCATTGTTTCGATCGTCGCCCACGAGCCGAGGCCGTCGGATTATTATCGAGCGCTTTTCCGCGACCACGACGAACTGGTGCACGTCACGATCGAGACGCAGCACTGCCGCGAAGACCACGAAACGGTGGCAAGCTCTTGAACGGGCAAATCACCTTCTGGCAGGTCGTGGCCGCTTATGTATTCGCGCTGGCCGGCGGATCGATCAGCACCTTGTTGCGTTTAACTCACAGGCCGCTTTGCGCATTGATCAGTTTCGCCGCCGGCACACTGCTCGGCGTTACCCTCTTTGCGATTTTACCGGAAAGCTTAACTGATTGCCCGTGGTGGGCGGTGGCATTGGCGGCTGCGACCGGCTACGCGCTTTTTTTCTTCCTCAGCAAGTATGTTCATCACGTTTGTCCCGCTTGCGCGGCCAGCCATTTTGACGC
>Ga0137390_10005044_pt1 | contig 11070 bp, 13 predicted proteins | sample 15con2h24AmetaG_FD_104937 | JGI IMG/M metagenome (GOLD analysis project Ga0137390, IMG submission 104937) | Vadose zone soil microbial communities from Angelo Coast Range Reserve, California, USA - 15con2h2.4A metaG | ecosystem: Environmental > Terrestrial > Soil > Vadose zone > Saprolite... | reverse complement strand
GAGCTCGAGCTGGCGCTGGTCGCCGCCCACATGCGCACTGCCGAGGCGGCCGAAGGACTCCGCGCTTTCGCCGAGAAGCGGAAGCCCGTCTTCCACGCGCCCTAGGAATCGAGGAGACCATGGATTTCGCGCTCAGTTCCGAGCAGGACGAGCTGGTCCGGACCCTCCGCGCCTTCGCGCGCAAAGAGCTCGCGCTGCGCTCTCGGGAGTGGGACCGGACGGGCGACTTCCCGTGGAAGGTGTGGCGCCAGATGGGCGAGTTGGGGCTGCTCGGCCTACGCGTGCCGTCCGCGTATGGCGGCCAGGACTCCGACTACATGACCTTCGGCCTGGCGATGGAAGAGATCGCGCGCGGCGATTTCGGCTGCACCTACGGGATACAGCTTGCGGGGCTCGCGGGCGAGATCGTGGGCGCGACCGGCAGCGAGGAGATCAAGAAGCGCTGGCTGCCGCCGACGGCGCGCGGCGAAGAGGTCATCGCGCTGGCGCTGACCGAACCCAGTGTGGGCTCGGACGCCGCGCACCTGGCCTGCCGCGCCGAGCGGGACGGCGACGGCTACGTGATCACGGGCGAGAAGTCCGGAATCAGTCTGGCCATGGTCGCCCAGTCGGCCGTCCTCTTCGCCCGCACGGGCGCCGGCGGAGGGGCGAAGGGCGTGACGGCCTTTCTCGTGCCGCTCGATCTGCCGGGCGTTTCGCGGAGTCCGCTGCGCGACATGGGCTCGCATTCCGTCGGGCGCGCCGTCCTGTCTTTCGATCACGTGCGCGTCCCCGCCTCGCACCGGCTCGGGGACGAAGGCCAGGGCTTCTACCAGGTGATGCGCGGCTTCGACTACAACCGCGTGGGCATCGCGCTGTCCTGCCTCGGCGTCGCCCAGGTCTCGCTCGAGGAAACCATGGCATACGTCAAGGAGCGCCGCGCCTTCGGCAAGCCGCTGGCAACGTTCGAGGGTATCTCGTTCAAGATCGCCGAGGCGGCGACCCACATCGACGCCTGCCGCGGCCTCTGTTACCGGGCGCTCTGGCTTGCCGATCAAGGCCAGCCGCACACGAAGGAATCAGCCATGGTCAAGTGGTGGGGCCCGAAGCTAGCGGTCGAGACCATCCACCAGTGCCTGCTCTTCCACGGCCACTACGGCTACACCGACGAGCTGCCCTTCGAGCAGCGCATGCGGGACGTCATCGGTCTCGAGATCGGTGACGGCACGGCTGAAGTGATGAAGACTGTCATCGCCCGAGAGCTGATGGGCCGCGAGAGCCGTCCCTACTAACCCCAACCACGCACCCGAACGGAGAGCCATGGACCTCGAACGCCCGCTGCCCCAGCCCATCACGCCTGAAGCCAAGCCCTACTGGGAGGGTTTGCGCGAGCAGAAGCTCATGCTGCCCCGCTGCCGTGCCTGCCGACGCGCCCACTTCTACCCGCGCGTTCTGTGCCCGCACTGCCACGCCGCCGACATCGAGTGGTTCCAGGCGAGCGGCCGCGGCAAGCTCCACTCCTTCGAGATCGGCTACCAGTCGTTCAACAAGGCTTTCAAGGTCAAGCCGCCCTTCGTGCTGGCCATGATCGAGCTGGAGGAGGGGCCGCGCATGATGTCGAACCTCGTCGGCATCGAGCCCGATCCGAAGAAGATCCGCTGCGACATGCCGGTCGAGGTGGTCTTCGAGAAGCAGACCGACGAGATCACGCTGCCGCTCTTCCGCCCCGCGGGAGGTGCGAGATGAAGGAGCTGCGCAACTCCGTCTGCATCGTGGGCGTGGACGAAAGCGACGAGCTGGGCACACTGCCGCACAAGAGCCAGCTGACGCTTCACGTGGAAGCCGTGCGGAACGCCGTGCGCGACGCCGGGCTCAAGATCAGCGACGTTGACGGCATCTTCACCGCCGGCCAGCATTCTCCGGCCACCATCGGCGAAGCGCTCGGCATCGTGCCGCGCTACGTGGACGGCACGACCGTGGGCGGCTGCTCCTTCATCATCATGGTCGGCCACGCCCTCGTCGCGCTTCACCACGGGCTTTGCGATGTGGCAGTGGTTTGCCATGGCGAGTCTGGCCGCTCTGGCGTAGGCGTGACGCCTCGCCGCGACACCGCGCTACCTGGACAATACGAGGCGCCTTTCGGCTTCGGTGGCGCGTCGACCATGTTCGGCATGATCACCACGCGCCACATGCACGAGCACGGGACGACGCTCGAGCAGTGGGCGCAGGTGGCGGTCTCTACTCGTCAGTGGGCGGCGCTCAACCCCAAGGCGAAGAACCGCGAGCCCATCACCGTGGCCGACGTGCTGAACTCGCGCCCAGTCTGCTATCCCTTTAATCTCTTGAACATCTGCCTGGTGACCGATGCCGGCGGTGCCGTCGTGCTGACCCGTGCCGATCGCGCCAAGGACTGCGCGAAGAAGCCGGTCTATGTACGTGGAGCGGGGGAGGCGACCGAGCACGTCAGCCTCACGCAGATGAAGAACCTGACCTTCAGCGAGGCGACGAAGCTCTCCGGCGCCAAAGCCTTCGGCATGGCCGGCCTCGGTCACAAGGACTTCAACCACCTCATGTTCTATGACGCCTTCACCTCGGGGCCGCCGATCATGCTCGAGTCACTGGGCTTCTGTAAGCCCGGCGAGGGCGTGGGGTTCTTCGAGCAGGGCAAGTCCACGCCCGGCGGCTCGCTGCCCATCAACACCAACGGCGGCGGCCTCTCGTACACGCACTCCGGCATGTACGGCATCTTCCCCATCATCGAGGCCGCCCGCCAGCTCCGCGGCGAATGCGGCCCGCGTCAGGTGCCGAACTGCAAGGTCTCCCTCGTCAACGGCATGGGAGGCATGCTGTCGGCGGCGGGTACGCTGGTGCTGGCCAACGAGAAGTAAGCTGGTCGTCCCTCGGAAAACGATGAGGTGGATCGTCGAAAGAACCTTTCTGGGCGCGTGACGGGATCGCGCCGATCGCAAAATCTGTGTGCGACTTGGAACACCTCGCCGTTCAGGCAGGACAGCTTGGGCTTGTCGCGCTGAGGTTACTGGTCTTCTGAAGCCAAAGCTCATTTTCGGTGAAGACGCGCTACAGGCCCTGTCCTTGGCTCTCGAGTTCATCGGGACCGTCCTCTATTCACAGCGCCGCCGCGGGCTACAACTTAAGTCCTTGGACGGAGGCATCGTCCCGCTTTCCGCTTACTTTCGAGTCCGCGAACTACACCGCCGACTAGCAGCTCTTGCACGAGCGCGAGACCGTCGGGGATTGAAACGCCGACCGCCGAATGTCTAGAAGGAACGACCCGGCTACTCTGGTCGGTCAACGCCTTCGTGATGGCCTTGCCATGTACGTCCCATGAGTGAACTTGAGTGGCTCGTCCGGCATCGCTTCAAGGAGCTCACGCGGCGTGATTACGATTGGGTGTTTGTGGTCGATGTGGAGGTGACTCTCGTAGCGGCTTGCCTGTGGCGCCTGCTCGAAGGTGGTCGTATACGACTCACCAATCAGGATGACGGCCATCAGTTTGGTCATCCGGCACCTGTAGACGCAGCTATCGAAGTCAACCGGCGACTTGAAAATGTGTCCGTCGAAGCGGTCGAGCTGCGTCAGGGCACTCTCGACCTCGAGCTTCGCTTCAGCACGGGACACGTTCTGCAGGTTATTCCCGACTCTTCCGGATATGAGTCGTGGGATTTATCCGATGGGAGGCGACAGTTCATCGCAGTGGGTGGAGGCGAGCTAGCCACCTTTCGTGACGATCCGGCGAGGGGTTAGCCAGGGATCGTCAGGACCAGATTGACGCGGGGTCGATCCGCAGGTCGCTGAACGGTGGCAGCGCGGTCGGCTCGCCAATCACGCGAGCCGATAGCGCGAAGGGCCGCATAGTCGCTGTAGGTCAGGAGAGCTCGTGTCGGCATCGCTCAGTGCTCCACGCTCCGCGTGTCTGGACTACGAGGATTGGGATGGCGGTTTGGCATCGTCAATGTCTACCCTTGGATACACCAGACTACAACGAGTCCGTCGAGTTAGATTGCGGGCGCCAGAGCCTGGTCGAGGAGTAGAATCGGTGGCATGAATCCCGATCCCAGCAGGCTCTTGGCGGAAGCGCTGAAGCTGTCGCCCGAGGCGCGGGCTGCCCTCGCAACCTCGCTGTTGGAAAGCCTTGACGAGGCGGTCGATGAGGGGGCGGAGGCTGCTTGGGCGGAGGAGATTGGCAAGCGGATCTGCGAGCTCGACTCTGGAGCAGTTACGCCAGCAGCGTGGTCTGAAGCACGCCGCCTGATTCTCGGTCTGTAGTGCCTGCACCTGCTAGGTCTAAGAGAGGAGAATGCGGTCATGAGTAGCGTACGCAAAGACATTCTGACGCTCAGCGTGACCGACCGTCTGAAATTGCTCGGGGAGATCTGGGACAGCCTCGCTACCACGCCCGAGGCTATCCGTGTGACCGACGCACAGCGCAAGGAACTCGCGAGGCGTCGCCGTGCGCACGGGCGCAATCCCTCGGCTGCGAAATCGTGGGAAGAGGTGCGGGCTAGGCTCGAACACCGGAAGTGAGGGGCCTTCGGTTCACTCCAGAGGCCGAGTTGGATGTTGGGGAGGCCTACGCTTGGTATCACGGCCAAGAGATGGGACTCGGCCGCGAATTCCTTCGAGCGGTCGATACATGCCTCGCGCTAGTCCGAAGCGAACCGGAGGCGTACCAACTTGTCGGCCGCAAGATGCGCCGCTCGCTACTGCGGCGCTTCCCGTACGCGGTCTTCTTTGAGGCAAGATCGTTGTCTACGCAGTGTTCCATTGCGCCAGGAACCCGCGAGCTTGGCGCCGCAGAGGAGCCGGCTGAGGCATGCCCGCAGTCTTTCTTCACGGTGTGCCTGACACGAAGCGCGTGTGGAATGGAGTCATTCCACGGCTAGGCCGGAACGATGTCGTAACGCTGGCGTTACCGGGGTTTGGCTGCCAGGTTCCGGCGGGATTCAGTGCGACGAAAGAAGCGTACGTGGAGTGGCTCCTCGGCCAGCTCGCGGCGATTCAGGGGCCGATCGATCTGGTCGGGCACGATTGGGGCGGGCTTTTGGTCGTGCGTACGGTTTCGGTTCGGCCGGACGCGGTGCGGAGCTGGGCTGCTGGCGGGGCGCCGCTCGATCGAGAGTACGTGTGGCACCAGGCGGCGAAGGCGTGGCAGACGCCTGGGATGGGGGAGAAGGTGATGGCGGGCATGACGGCGGAGGGTTTGGCAGCGGCGCTCGTTGCCGCGGGGGTGCCGGCCGCGGATGCGGTTCAGACGGCTGCGCACGTCGATCCAACGATGAAGGATTGTATTCTCAAGCTCTACCGGTCGGCGGTCCGCGTTGGAGACGAGTGGGAGGACGATCTCAAGCGTGTGTCGGCACCGGGGCTCGTGCTTTGGGGGGAGAAGGATCCGTATGCGGCGGTGAAGTTCGGGACGCGGCTTGCTGAGAGGACTCGCGCGCGGTTTGTGTCGTTTCCGGCGTGTTCGCACTGGTGGCAGCTTGAGCGGCCGGGTGAGGTGGCTGCGGAGCTCGAGAGGCACTGGGAAAAAATCTGAACCGCCCCCTCACCCTACCCTCTCCCCCGGTGGGAGAGAGGGAAATGTCGAGAGAGGTTTACCTAGAAGCGGGGCATTACCTTTTCGGCGAAGAGCTTCATGGAGCGGCGGACTTTCTCGTGGGCCAGGCCGCCGCGCGAGAAGGCGCCCATCATGAAGTCGATGTCGAGGGCGTCCTGGTGCATGCGGATCTTGTCGGCGACCTCTTCCGCGTCGCCGGCTATGGCGGCCTGCTCGAGGGCTTTCTCTTCGCTGAGGGAGAGCAGGTTCTCCCGCACGCGCCGGTAGAACTTGTACTGCTCGGGCGGAACGCCCGTTTCGTCGGCGATGAGGCCCGCCTGCGTCTGGAAGAACCAGCGGATCGGCTCGCGCAGGTCGTCGCGCGCCTGCTTCGGCGTCTCCGCCACGTGGATGATCTTGTTCAAACAGATGTCCGCGCCCTTGTCAGTCCCGTGCGACTCGCGCCAGGTCTGGCGGTAGGCGTCGTAGTTCTTGCGCAAGATGTCGAAGGGCGTGAAGGCTGGCGAGGTCAAGATCTTGAGCCCGCGCTTGGCGGCCAGCGCGTAGGTGTCCGGAGAGACGGCGGCGGTCCAAAAGGGCGGGTGGGGCTTCTGGACGGGCTTGGGCAAGACGCAGACGTCGCGCACCTGGTAGAACTCGCCCTCGAAATTGCAGCGCTCGTCCGTCCACGAGCGGCGAATCACTTCCAGGCTCTCGTCGAAGCGTTCGCGCGTCTTCTCCATCGAGATGGCGAGCCCGCGGAACTCGGCCGGCTGGTATCCGCGCCCGATGCCGAAGTCGAGCCGCCCTCCGGAGAGAATGTCCACCATCGCCCACTCTTCGGCGATGCGCACGGGGTGGGCGAAGGGCGAGACGACGACGGCGGTGCCGATCCGCACGCGGCGCGTCTCGCGCGCGATCGCCGCCGCCAGCACCGGCAGAGACGGCGCGATGCCGTAGGGGGAGAAGTGGTGCTCGGCGAGCCAGACCGTGTGGAAGCCCAGCTCCTCCGCCAGGCGGCACTCGTCCAGCGTGTTGGCGTAGACCTGTGCGTGGCTCTGGCCTTCACGGAGTGAGAGAAGGTTCTGGGTCGAGAATCGCATCGCGCTACCTCCCACGCCGCACCCTAAGGCGAGGGGACCGCCAAGTCAAATCGGTAGGGTGGTACTCTGTGGTGGGTTTTCCAACGCCGAAAGGAGATGACCGATGAGCCGAGTGGGCCGCATCCTCCATCCCACCGATTTTTCCCGCGCCTCGAGCGCCGCTTTCGCCCGCGCCGTCCGGATGGCCAAGGCCGATCGCGCGCAGCTCCTGATCGTCCACGTGCTGGCGCCCCCCGTGCCGATCGCCGGCGAGGGATACATCTCGCCCTCTGTCTATGAAGACCTCGAGGCCTCGTCCCGCAAGTACGCCCAGAAGCGCCTGAGCGCGCTGCTGGCCAAGGCGCGCAAGGCGGGGGCCCGCGCCGCCACGCTGCTCCTCGAGGGCGTCGCCCACGAACAGATCATCCGCGCCGCCAAGTCGAAGAAGGCCGACCTGATCGTCATGGGCACCCACGGACACACGGGCATCGTGAGGTTCTTCGTCGGCAGCATCGCCTCGCGTGTTGTGGCCGGAGCACCCTGCCCGGTCTTGACGGTGCGCGGCAGGTAGTCCTCTTCTTCGCGGTTCGGGGGCGGCGCGGCCGGATTCAGCCGCGCCGTCCCCGCGGCGTCTTGTCTAGTGCCCGCCGGTCCCGCCCATGCCGGGCTTGAGCGTCCTGAAGATGTCAGGCTGCTCAGCACCTGCAACCTCGATGGATCCAGCACGCCCTTGTCCATGGCCCGCACGATGCTGTGGTCCACGAGGAGATAGCGGCCGGGGACGTTCATCTTCATCTCCACGACAACGGCGCCGCCGGCCAGCACCAGCGTCGTCTGAACGTTCTGCGCCGGCTGGCCTGTGATCGCGCCCTCCGTGTACACGGCGTCGAAGATCTCGCCGATCACGTGGAAGGAGGAGACCAGGTTCGGGCCGCCGTTGCCCACGAAGAGCCGCACCGTCTCGCCCAGGTTGGCCTTCAGCGCCTGCTCGCCCATGAGCGCGCCCATCTTGCCGTTGAAGACCACGTACTCGGGCCGCTCGTTCCTGTTCTTCTCGTGGTCGTAGGCCTGCATCCCCTGGGCGAGCGTCTTGCCCTTCGTATAGAACTCGCCCTGCATCACGTAGTACTCGCGATCCACCCGCGGCAGGCCCTTCTCGGGCTCGACGAGGATCAATCCGTACATGCCGTTGGCGATGTGCATCGGCACGCTCGGCGTGGCGCAGTGGTACACGAAGAGGCCGGGGTTGAGCGTCTTGAACTCGAAGGCGCCCTCCTGGCCCGGGCCGAGCTGGGTCACCGCGGCGCCGCCGCCGGGACCGGTGACCGCGTGCAGGTCGATCGAATGCGGATTGCGGCTGCCGTGGTTGTTCTTGAGATTGATCTGGACGATGTCGCCCACGCGCACGCGCACGAACGGACCGGGCACGCTGCCGCCGAAGGTCCAGAACGCGTACTTGACGCCGCCCGCGAGCGTCGCTGTCACTTCCGTCATTTCGAGGTTGACGATGACGCGGGCGTTGCCCTGGCGGTAAACCGGAGGCGGGACCTGCGGCGCCGTGGTCAGGATGGCTTTGACCTCCGGCAGCGTCGCACCGCCGGCCGACTGGGCCCAGATCTTCATGCCCGCGCCCGCGATGATCGTGGCAGCGATCGCCACACCGGCTACCATCATTAGGGGCTTTCTCATCCGGCATCCGTTCACGTTGTACATGGCCTGATCCTCCTCGAGAACAAGCGTACTCGAGCAGGAACAGGGTGCTTATGACCGGCGTCATGAGCCGTGAAGCTTCAGTTCTCGGGATTGCCCGCAGCGATCTCGGCCAACGCCGCCGTGTCGAACGACTTGACGGAGTCGTGGGCGTTGCGAAGCCTGCGCCCGATCATGAGCGCCATCTCCTTGACGATGACCGGGTGCCGCTCGCTCGCGGCGATCAACGCCTCGGCGGGAATCTTGAGCACGGCCGTGGGCTCGAGGGCCTGGGCGGCGGCGGGATACGGCCGCTTCTCGATGACGGCGACGCCGCCGAAGATTTCTCCGGGGCCCAGGAGCTCGAGCACAACGTCCTTCCCCGCGCTCGAATGCCTCACGATCTTCACGCGCCCCGATGCGACCACGCAGAGCCAGCGCGCAGGGTCGCCCTCCATGAAGATGTACTCCCGCGCCCGGTAGGTATCCTCGCGGGTCACGCCTGCAAGGGCTTCGAGCTCCTTGGCCGGCAAGCCGGCAAACACGGCGCTCGATTTGAGAGCGCCGATGCGGTCACCCGTGGTCATGGCCGAGACGATAGCATGGCGTGCGGCAGCCCATCCGTGGCGCCGTGCCCTGTCGACGCGGAGTGCGTCAGGGAAATCGGTGGGATAATCAGAATCAGCGGCCACGGCGTGCCGATTGTAGCGTGAACCGGAGCCTCTGGAGGATGACCGATGGCCATCCAGATTCGTGGAATTGGAAGAGACAGAGCGCTCAGCGCTCGAGTGTCCGCCCATGTCGGCGCCGCGCTCGCGAGCCTCCGCGTCGCGCCGGTCGCAGCGCGGATCACGTTTTTTGACGACAACGGCCCCAAGGGCGGCCTCGGCATGCGCTGCGCGCTCGACGTGCGGGTGCCCTATCGCCCGGCGATCCGGATCGAGCGCGTGGCCGCGACGAGCCGGCTGGCGTTCGACCAGGCGTTCGCCACTCTCGGGCGCCAACTCGAGCGCTACCGCGAGCGCGATCGCGACATCAAGCGGCGCCCCAAGAAATACTTCGTCGCCAAGCGCCTGCTCACCGGCGGTCTCGAAACCCCGGGTAGTCCGGCGCGCGTGAGGCGCCGGAAGACGGCCTAGCTGGGTGTTCGACATCCCGGCTTTGCTCACCGCCTTCGGCGCATCGCCGCGGCGCGTCTCGGTCACAGTGGTGCGCCCGTCTCCGGGCCGGCGTGCCGGGCGCGCGCTCAAGGCGGGCGGGGTCTTCTGGGCCGTCGCCGCCGGGTGTGTGTTCCTTCCAGGGCTTCACTTCGTGCTCGTCCCGAGCTTTCTCCTGGTCGGTGTCGTCGTCGGGTTCAGGCACCTCCGCGACCAGAAGATCGTGTCTCGCGTGCATGGGCCCTGTCCCCGCTGCGGGCTCGAGCAGGATTTTGCCGCGGGGAACGGGCTGACTCCGTCCTGGGAGCTCGATTGCCCAGCTTGCCACAACCGCCTGACGCTGACCCTCGACGCGCGGGATGCGCAAGTGTCTCCCGGGGTGCCGAGGAAGAACTAGCGGAGATCGGCCAGCGGGAGGGCTTGCTCGCCGACGGCGGCGGCGACCGCCGGATAGACGACGCGCCCGCGCCACACGTTGACGCCGCGGGCCAGCTCGGGGCTCTCGCGCACGGCCCTGAGCGTGCCCTTCTGCGCGAGTTCGAGCGCGTAGGGCAGGGTGGCGTTGGTGAGCGCGAAGGTCGAGGTACGCGGCACCAGCGCCGGCATGTTGGTGACACCGTAGTGCAGCACGCCGTGGAGCGTGTAGACAGGCTCCACGAGCGTCGTCGGCCGGATGGTCTCGACGCAGCCGCCCTGGTCCACCGCCACGTCCACGATGACGGCGCCGGGCTTCATGCGCCGGACCGCGGCTTCCGTGACGAGCCTCGGCGCTTTCGCTCCCGCCACGAGCACGCCGCCGATCAGAAGATCGGCCCGCTGCGCGGCCTGCTCGATATTGAAGGCGTTCGAAGACAATGTCACGACACGCCTGTTGAAGAGATCGTCGGCGGCGCGGCGGCGGTCGAGGTTGATGTCCAGGAGCGCGACGTCGGCGCCCAGGCCGAGCGCGACCTTGGCTGCGTTGATCCCCGTACGCGATGGCGAGGACGCCGCGCGCCTGTAGCGCTCGGACGAGATCGGGCACGGGCGCCAGATGGAGATAGGTAAAGAGTGTCTGTTCCTCGCGAATGCGGGGGATTTCCTCGGCGAGAGGTTCCTTCACCTTGAGCACGAGTTCGGATCGGCTCCAGACGGCGCCGACGTCGCCGGTCTCGGCGCCGGCCTGCGTGTACTCCTCGTCGCGGAATCCGCTGCCGCGCCGGCTCCCGCTTCGACGAGAACCCGATGGCCGGCCTCCGAAAACGCCCGGGCGCCCGCCGGCGTGAGCGCCACGCGCTGCTCCCCGACCTTTGTTTCTCTCGGCACGCCGACGACCATGGTGTCAATATGCCCGCCCCGATTTCGGCGGGCAAGCCTGGACGGCGGCCTTGGGTAAAATCCTCCACGCTTGGGTCACGATTTCCCCGGTCGGAAGCCGGGGGCGCTCGCCAACTCCGCGGAAGAGCGCGGCTTCACCCTGGCACCCTGCTGGCACCATGGATGCTTCCCGGAGGGAGGGGGCCCTCGCCTCGATCAGTGTGAAAGGAGGGATCAGGTAATGCGTTCACTGATGCCGTGGATGGGAATGCCGAGCCTCAAGCAGGAGATGGACAAGCTCTTCGACCGG
>Ga0137390_10005042_pt1 | contig 11072 bp, 14 predicted proteins | sample 15con2h24AmetaG_FD_104937 | JGI IMG/M metagenome (GOLD analysis project Ga0137390, IMG submission 104937) | Vadose zone soil microbial communities from Angelo Coast Range Reserve, California, USA - 15con2h2.4A metaG | ecosystem: Environmental > Terrestrial > Soil > Vadose zone > Saprolite... | reverse complement strand
TTCGGCCACCCCACCCTGGATGTACGTGCGCGCCTAGGTGCCACCCTTGCCGGGGACGTCGCGCGCGAGTTTGCGCGGAGGTACCAATGAGCAAGACAGCCCCACGCAGCGCCGTTGCGGGGCGTTCGGCTGGCTTATGGTATGCAACTGACTGCTAACGAGCTCGGTGCGTGTCCGGCGAGTTCCGTTGTGGTCCGCTCCAATCCCACAACATCCGCTTCCGACGATACATCCCGGCGCGTCGTGTCTGTGCAGGTCCGTCTGCGTCCGCTCGCGTCCCGCTGAAACTGCCCGCATTTTTGCCCGCTAAGCCGCGCAAAGGACCTGACAATTGACTGCGCCTGTCGACTTACGGTACATGCTCGCCGCTCCGACGTTGGGATTCCTGGCCTTCGCGGGGCTGCTACTCACGCATTGGCGCCTCGTTCCCTCTGTACCTTGCGTCGCTCCTGCTCGCCCGGAGCGGTTCCCCCACGACGCGGCGGTGTTTCTGCCGACGGCGAATCTTGGTTTCACAGTAGGGAGGGCAGGAGGACGGTACGGGTTGGTCATTGTAGTCCGTGACACCGTCGCTCCCGCCTCCGTGACGATGGAATTGACACGACCCCGGACACGGGCGGACAGTGACTGGGTGGTACAGACGAGAAAGGCCCTTGGTCGCGCACCGGCGCTTCTCGGTGCAAGCGATCAACTCAACGGCCCCCAGTTGCCCACCAACGGTTATCTCATTGGGATGGGTGACGGGCGATTGGGGGTTCAAGCCGATGTTACCCCCAGTGGTGCTCTCGTCTTCGTCCTGGGCGATCATCTGTACGACGGCCGGGCGACGGTATTTCAGACAATCGTCCGCGATGACTCCATGCGTTGGCGGGGATGGTGGTGGTATCCTGGTTGGCCGTCAGCCGACGGGCAGGGCTACTTCTGCTTGCGAAGGCTGTGAGACTAAGAGACCTTGGGGCCAGGTAATATTATGATCTGCCTACTCACTCTTCTCACCGCTCTCCACGCATTTCCAGTTGTCGTGACGCAGGCGCCGGTGGTGCCGACGTTACGACACTCCTCACTAGAGACCACGCTCTTCGAGCGCGCGCGACATGCCGTCTTCAGAGTCGAGGTCGGCCTCTCTCATGGATCGGGGTTTCTCGTCGACGCGAAGGCTGGACACATCGTGACGAATGACCACGTCATTGGATCACGTGACATTCGCGATATCTCCGTCTACTTCGATTCAGTTACGCGCGTCCCAGCGCGAGTAGTCGTCCGCGACCTGCAAGCAGACATCGCCGTCCTGCAGGTCGCCGTGCAGCGATGTCACGAGTGCGCTGCCCTACCACTCGCGGGCGGCGAGCCATTGGTATTGCCCGGGGAGCGGGTCTTTGCATTTGGTTATCCGCTCAACCAGCCTCTCACGATCACCAGTGGCCTCGTCAGTAACGTTCGCCGTGGGGCACTGCTGACTGAAGCAGCGATCAATCCCGGCAACTCGGGCGGCCCTCTCGTCAACGTGGATGGGGCGGTCGTCGGGGTGAACACGTTCCGCGATGTAGATGACCAACGCCTTGGTTCAGGTCTCTCGGGAGCCGTACTAGTTGACCAGGTGCTACCGCTCCTAACACGGGCTGCGGCGGTCCGTGACAGTCTGCCCGCCGACGTTGCCTTGCCCGTGATACCGTTGACACGCTACCCGAGCAGTCTGCTGACGAGCATTGCGGAGACGATTGAGACGCACCTCCGGTGCGACACCGACTGCGGCGACCTGAAGTACCGGCTCTATAGCGATCTCACCCGCGATATTAGCGTCGGGTCTTTCAACGTCAGTATCTTGACGCCTCTGTCTCAAGTGGTAAGTGAGCGAGCCTCTTCGAGCCCCACCGGCACTCGTCGTCAGCGAAGAGAGGAGAAGACAGCAGGTCTCCCGGCCGGCGAGCGATACTCAGCTCGCGTCCAGCGTCGCGACTGGAACGAATATATCGGTGACGAGAACGCTCCAGTGGTCGCCATCTTGGTCGAGCCGAAGATCGGCCAGTCGTTCTTGAGCGGACTTGCGCAGGTCCTGACGGCTGCCGCGGGGGCAGCCGTCAATGCCGCACAGGGTAATCAGCGTCCGGTCACGCTACCACCGGCAGCGATGCGCTTCAGTGGCGACGTGCGGAGTTTTACGCTTAAGCGAAATGGCCAGGCGATCGCTCCGCTACGCGGCGGCCACGAGCCGAAACACACTCTCGTGAATAGCGCCTGGGTCCAGATGGATGATGTCGCAGATCTGGGATACTACGTCTTCTCACCTGAAGTCTTCAGAGCGGACCCCAACGGTAAGCCACCCGTTATCACGCTCGAAATCGAGAACCTAGGAAGCCGGAAGATGGAGACCGACACGCTGCCGTCATTCGGCTGGGGTCGCGCGTGGAATGACTTTGAGGGCTTCTATCGGATGATCAAACCAAGGGAAGCCTTCCGGCCATATACGTTCAGCTACGTATGCAGCACAGACAACGATGCACTTAGCGGCGCAGGTCGCAGCGAATGCAACTACCAGGCCCAATGAGGCCGCGATCGCGTAACCCCGCGATACGAGTGAGAATCGAATCGAGAGCCTACTGATTAAGAGGGAGTCGCGCGACACGGCCGTTGGCGGAAAGTCACGGAAAATGGGCCCTTCCAAGCCGTCAGACCGGAAGAAGACGGAATGAACCCACCCGATGACGGACCGAAGGTGGTGGGATTTGTGGTGGGACCGAACCGAGCGATCTGCCGCCCTCTTGAGCGCACACGCGACTAACACCGAACGAGCGAGTCTGAAGGCGGGTGGCTGCGCGCGAGCTCAACCTGCTCAATGCGCGCGTCTGAGGGAATGCTGTCCGGCTCGAGAGTCGCGGGCCAGTGACCATCGGACAGCAACAGCATGAAGGAAAGGCCCGGCATCCGACAGCTTTGGGCCTCGATTCCGAGCTCTCCGCTTGAGACGCTCAGCCCGTGCGGGTAGGCCTTGCGAAAATCACCCCACACTTTTGGGAGGATTCCTCCGCCGGGCAGCACAATTCCTTCTCCCGAAACGATCCAGTAGTCCGCCGCCCTGTTGGGGTTCATCCGGTCATCTTGCTGCGATGCGACTACTGTCGCACGACCGAATGCAAACGTCCAGATGACGATGGGAGTGGCCTCCAACTAGGCCGAGGACGCTATGGGTTTTGGAAACTGACTCCGAATCTCGCCGAGCGTGGAGTCCCATGCGATCGGGCCGATGCAATGCGCGGAAATCCTCAGGCCCGCACTCTGTGGGGACGGACAGTCATCCATCCTCCCGCGGCCATCGACGGACGCCGTCGCCGGCGCTGTGTCTGTCGGTTCCACGTCCCCGCCCGGATGGAACTTTAGGACATACGTGGTATTAGCCCATACCAGCTCGGCCCAGTTGTCGCATTGCATGCAAGACCACCAGCCCAACCCGCCAGCGCGCTCACGCGAGAGCAAGCTGAATCCAGGGTCTCCGGGCACGGCCCGGAGGAATGTCCTCTGCCAGTGGTCGGGGCGGATCTCGGTGAGGATCAAGAGAAACCGCCCTTGCTCGCATGCGCGGGTCCGGTAGACGCCAACGACAGCGCGGTCTCTGCGCCCGTCCCCGTTGAAGTCACCGTCGAAAGAGAAACCGAAGGTGCCAGTCTCCGCTAAGGCACCCGGGTCATCGTGGGCTTGCGGTGGCATCAGGTCTCTCGTGAGAACTGTAGCTTTCGACCAACTGGAATCAACGAGATTCACCGGCACGGATAGGATGGTATCTGCTGCGGGTCTGAATCGAGCGGTGAGCCACCAGGCGTCGTTGTAATGAGAGTCCGGAGTGGATTCGGTTGTCGACTGAGCTACCGCGGGCTGCTGAGTCTGGAGCCGCTTGCAGCCATCAGAGGCTGTGGTCGATTCGGCTGTCGCACGAGCTACGCTCGGCCTTTGCGCGTCCCGGCGCTCGTTGCAAGCTAGAGACGCCGCTATGACAACAGCGACGACAGCGGCACCCGTACAACAGTAGATCGGGCTTTGGCGATACGTCCGGGTGAGCGAACGGAACAATGGGTCAGTCGTCATGCCAGCCCTCCAACTCATATTCAGGCCCTGCGCGGTTCGGTGGTGTTGCCCAACTCGTCGTAGACGCCCCGGCTGCACCACGGAACTCAGCAGAGGGCCGCATTCGCACACGACATGGCGTGCTTCGACAAGCTACTCATCAGTCGGGGCCGCTCCGAGGTGGCACAACGGCCTTGACCATGCGGCCTAGCCCCCGCACTGCAAGTCCAGACGCCAAGACCGAACCGTCGCCCATTCGGCTGAGTCGATGGTGCCGCGGCCTTCCACCCTCGCACTCGCTCCCGGCATCGGTAGTTTCACATGGCTGTCCGACGATCGAGCCTAAGCTGCCGGCGGCTCGCCCGGTGTCGCAAGGCCGGTCACTGCGTGAGCCGTACGTCGGCGATGGAGCCATCAGGCCGGAAGTGCACAACCGCCCCACCGCCCCGCGCCAGACGCACCGGCGTTAGGACGACCTGGATGCCTGTGGAATCCTGCACGAATCCGTAGACACGGAGGGCGAGCGAGTCAGAGACTCCTCGAACCGAGTCAACTGCGGCCATAGCACGCGCGATTATCTGAGCGCTATCGCCTACGAATCGCGCAGGGTAGGCGGAGCGAAGGGCACCGCAAGTCAGTGGATTCAACTGCCCCTTCTCGCGCTGCAGAGGTATTTGCCCGTCGATTCGGATGGTATCGGTGCGCGAAGCGGCCTTCTTGTATAGCTGAACGCATGCTGTGGTGGCGAAAGCGTCACTCCGCTCAGTACGAGTGAAGAACCACGCGACGACACCGACGATCGCCGCGACGCCCAGGGTGGCGACTACGGAACTGCGTTCAGGAAGGTGCGTGGTAGTGGGTGCTCGCAAACTCTTCGCGCACGCGGGCCGACCGAAAGATGAAAAGCAACCATAGTAGGATCGCGACGACCCCGACCACCAGAAGGCCCGCGAGTGCCAAACCGGATCCCATCCCTGGCGGCACCTGACCGGTTGGGGACCTTGATGCGAGTTGTGTCGCCAGCCCCATCCCGATCGATTGACCCACGGAGAGACCCACGATGACTGCAACGATCTCGATTCCGAGGACGGCGACGAAGGCCCGACGGGCCCACTCCTTCCGTCGAAGGACGCCGATCGACGCGATTAGCACTGCAGCCCACCATACTAACTTGATAAGCGCGATGAGATGAACGTGGTGCAGCATGAATAGATACGGCGCCGGGAGCAGGTGGATGAATGCGGTGTCTTCAGCGACGCGATTGAGAGCAGCATTGACTGTGGCAGGTTTGACCGCGAGGACGAAGGCGTTTAACAACGCGCCGAGAGTTGCCAACGTGCTGAGGACGATGAAGAGCCAAGCCACAACCGTAACGAGCAGAGATCGGTGGCCGGATTCCCCAGGCGTTACTGGTAGAGCGGTCATGTGCCTCCGTCGGCGTGCGCCGTAACTAACAATTAGACTGCGAGAACCCCCAGGATCGAGTCACAGCCTTTCGAGCGGGTCAACGCTCTTGTAGCTCCAGCCCCAAGACAATCTACGTACGCCAATAGTTCCAAGGTCGGTGACTAGACAGGCCGAGCGACGGGCCCTTAACGAGTTTGCGCGTGTTCGCCGATGAGCGATCGCAGCTCGCCTGATCTGGGGTCGGGAGAGCTCCGGACCGCCGCGCCAGCGATCGCGTAAGTCTAATGGGCCGACTCGGAATCGAACCGAGAAGCTACTGATTAAGAGTTCCAGGAAGGGACGGCACTCCTGTCCCTTGTTGGCACGAACAGCCACGACCGGCGGCCCGTCGGCCGGCTTGACTACCGGCTCGGGCCCCTCGGTCGCGTTGGTTCTTTCAGTGTTCTTTCACCAGTCAGGGGTCGCCCTCGGGCCTTTAGCGCCTCGTGGTCTGGTATGAGGTCACTATCCCATTGTCGAGATACACGTAGGGGCCGAAGTCGCCGTAGACCCACTGGTCGCGTTCCCCCTCGGCAAATACACTTCGGTTGTTCGTCCGGGGGCTCCCCCACGACGCCATCAGTTGGGCCGCCGTCATGCCAACCCAGATCGCGTGACAGGCCACTCGCACCAGGTCGTTATCTGACCAACCGACACCATCCTCTACGTACCCCGCGGCCCGCTCCTGACCATCGCTCTTGCACCGGCTTCCGTCACTAAAGTGGAAGGCCTCGACCGCGACCCGAACCCGCTCGGCGCGCCGCTGCTGGGCGACCTGCTGCTGGGTCGCGCGGGTCCGTCGCTGCTGCTCTGCGAGCACCCGCCGTTGCTGTTCCACGTGCTCTGCGAGCACCCGCCGTTGCTGTTCCACGCGGGCGCGTCGGCGCGCTTCCCTCGCCTGCCCTTCCGTGAACACGGCACGACGGCGGCTCGTATCTGCGGTGCTATCAGTCCATTGGGACAAGAGCCCTAAGGTTGAATCGGGAAGCTGCGGAATCATTGTCGTGGAGACTGACGCTAAGATTGACTCGGCCCGTAGCCGAATCTTGTGGTGCGCCGCACGGTCCCGGTCGCGTTGCTGTGCGGCGTCATGACTTAACGAGGCGATCGCTACGGCAATCAGTAGTCCGATGATAACATAGGCTTTCGCCTTGACCGGTAGAGCCAGGTTCAGCTTCTGCCGAAGCACTCGGGTAACCGGAGGGAGCAATAACGCCGCTATCAGGAGTATGAGGAGGCCCGCGAGCGGGTCCGTGAGCGCGAGCACGATTCCGGCTAGCGCTGCTAAGACACCGAACACCCAGGCTAGGACTCCCAGGACAGCCTGCTGGACTCGCCCTAGCTGGGGCGGCCGCTCGGCGGGTAACGGCTCCTCTAATGCCGCCGGTTGTGTGCTACCTAACTCCGTCGGACGCGGCGCTCCGCAATGCGGGCAGATGGGAGCTTCTGTGCTAACCGGATGGCCACACTCTCGACATGCCTGGAGCCCCATCGTCTGGGCCTCGTGGTGGTGGTTGGCTCCCAATTATAAGACACGGGGGCGCGATCCGGCGACCGCGCCCCCGTCCTACCCTTTCTCCTAGGGGCCTTTTAGGACTCGATAGAACGCCTTGCCAATCTGCGATAAGGTGATCCACTCAATGGCCACCGCCCCAAGGACAAACGGCGTGCGGTCGTCTGCGGCCACGGCCCACGGTGTGGTCACGGTCAGAGCCTCGATGCCGAACTTGGCTCCCTGCACTGCTGCGGCGGATGCGAGGAAGACGGCGACGAACTGGCCCAGGTCGGGCCACTGCTTCGGCTTCAAGTGGCACAGGATGAAGGCCGCGCCGACAACGATGGCGACGTAGACAGGAAGGAGCTTGCTCACTGCCCGGGCGGCTTAGTCCACAGATTGTAGTGCGGACCCTGCTGCCCAAACGTCGGCTTCGGCCTCGACGTGCTCGTGGAACTCAAGACCAGACCCACGATGCCCCCGATCACGGCCCCAATTCCGGGAGCAAAGAGATCACCTATCACTGCCCCACCGATCATGCCCGCTATCGCTCGCGTAGGTTCGAGGTAGCGGTGCTGCGAACAGTATCGCGAGCCGGGGGTCGCCCCGTTTGGGCACTGGCGCCCATCGGATAGGCGGCCCTCACACTGCTGCAAGTAGACGAAGACCATAGTTCGACACCCCAGGTTCGCTTCAAGCTGTTGCTTGTGAAAGCTAACCGTCCGGGCAAGGATTGCCTCGACCCCCGGCGCGTGGTGCCCCGCTCCGTTCAAATGGTCGGGAGATCGAACCTGACGCGACTTGTTGGGGGGCTTATAGGTCGAGACGGAGTTCTTTGCTCTTGCCGTCCAAGCAGGCCAAGAAGAAGTACAATAGGTCCTGACCTATGAGCGTGCACTGCATCTTGGTCGCCTGAGAGTGTTGGCAGACCGGGATGGTCCAGAATCCGGTCGCGATTTGAACGGTCACGAGATAGCGCCTCACCGTGCGGGCTCTTCCGCCAATCGGCACCACGTTTGCCTTACCTACCCCTAGATGGCGTGAAGGATGTCGCTCGAATCGGGATCGAAGGACGCGAAGAGTTGGAAGAACCGGTTCATGTTCGCGACGGACTCCCTCGCCACGTGGAGAGGGTGTTTCACCGGGCTGAGATGAGATGATCCTGCTGCGGACCCTACTTCCTTCGTCTTCGGATGAGCTAACCGATTGCGAGCCTCAGAGAGGGAACGAGCAACGGAAACGATCTCTGCATCGTCGTCCAATCGCATACCGCAACACGTCGCGATAATCCCCGTGAGCTTGGGAACCAAGCCCAGGCGCTCGTAGTGCCCCTCGTAGAACTCCTGGCCCATTCGCTTGACACCGTAGAAGTTGAGAAAGGCTTCTGCGGCCATTGAGCTCAGCACGACAGCAGCGGTGGTGAAGAGATTCCTCTCGACGATCCTTTCGCGTGACACGAGGCGACCAGCGGCTTTGTCCCCTGCTAGCTGGCGTGCCCGTGCCACCTCCCATTCCATGCGGAGTTCGGAGGATACCTGTTCCGCAAGCTCAAGAGCCCTAACGGCCTGTTCTCGGAGACCGCCCTCGAACTCCCATGACCCCGGTCTACGAAACGGGGCGATTGTTGCTTGTTTCGACGAGTGACTCATCGGGTTCCCAGAATTTTACCACCAATTGTTGTGCGGGTCACCGCGTGTGCGGCTCGACCCCATTTCCCCCCCGTATACCCACCCCCTCGTGCGTTCCGCGTCGATCCCCTGCCGCGTCCCTGCACTCCTCCCGCCGTCTATCCCGCTGTCGCTCAATCCCGCATCGTAACCGCTAAGCACAGCAGGTGCGCGAGCCGAAAGTACTTCAGGCCGTTTCCCCCCGTGCACTCCACCGCGCACGATCTCAAACGTGCACCTCCCTCGAAAGCTCTGCGCGCGAACCCCCCCTACAGTCCCAGGGTGATGGCGAGGGTGATGCTGACGGCGGCTCCAGCGAGAAACGCGATCAGCGCCCAGAAGCGATACCGGTGGCCCTCGAAAGTGAAGAGCCACATACCGAACTCACCGAAGAACACCGTGAACAGCCGCTCACCAGGGCGCGGCGAGCGAAGGGTACGGAAAGCTAGGAATTGGAGATAGCCTGCGACGAACCACCCGATGACTATTGGTGCAAAGACGAGAATGTTGCGCAGCGTCAGCCACATGGGGCTGCTCGTCCATGCCCGCCACCCACGGTCGGACTGCCACCAAGCTCCTCCGCCTCCACCCCGAGGAGCTCGCAGACATCATGGCCCGCGCCGAGGCCCGCGGCCTCAAGCCAGCGCGCTTCATCATAGGAGTGAACTGTGCCGCTGCAGGTGGCCTACACGCTCCGACGCGATCAGAGACAGATTTCCAGAGGACCCAATCAGCTCTTTCCCGCTCCCACCGTCCCACCATCCCCGTGAGAGCCAGATGACCGAACACCCCGCCCCCGCTACCCTGATTCGCTTGCACCCCGGAACACTCACGGGCACCTCGCGCACGGTGGCCTCAGCCGACGATGCTGAGATCGAGCCATTGATGACGGCTGCGGAGGTGGGACGCCTCCTACATATCCCCCGAAAGCGAGCCTACGAGATCGTTGGGCATCTGGCAGTGCAGATCGCCCCGCGCACGCTGCGCTGGCGCCGTGGGGACATCCTGGGGTTAATTGATGCACGCAGGAGGACCAGATGAGCATTTACAAACGGCCCGAGAGCAGCTGCTACGTCATCGAGATCCGCTGGCAGGGCCTGCCACGCTTGAAGCTCTCTACCGGCTCCTCCAGGAAGAAGCTGGCTGAGGCAATGCAGCGGACCCTGCACGGTCTCAAGGATGCAGGGCGGTTGGATGTGCTGCGACTCCTCGCGGAGAGAAAACTTCGCCTCGCCGACGTCCACGAAGACTACGTGCGGAACCCAGCAGCGCTGCGGCACCGTCTCGCGGAGGTTGCCAGTCCGACTTTGGGGCCGCTACTCGACGAGTGGTTCGCGTGGCTCGACGATCCTGCGACCCTGAGCTCGAAAACGAGGCAGCCTTACGCTCCCAAAACGATTCAGCGGTACAAAGTGAGTTGGTCACGGGTGCTCGCGCTGCTTCCTCAGGGCCGCGAAGCCGTGCTTGCCGACATGACGAAGGGCTTCCTCGCTGACTTCCGGGCACGCCGTCGTCGCGAAGGCGCGGGCGGCGCGACTATCAATCGAGATCTATGCGCTCTGGGCTCTTTCCTGACCTGGTGCGAGCAGGAGCGGGAGATCGGGGTGCACCGCCCTGCCCTACCCCGCGAGCGCGAATCCGCCGGTCGGGAGCGCTGGCTCGATGCCTCGGAGCTAAGCCAACTCGAAGCCGCCCTTCCCCGCTCGTGGTGGCCTCTATTCGCCACCCTCGCGTACACAGGACTGCGAGTCGGCGAAGCGCAGGGGCTGTGCTGGAGCGACATTCGCCTGTCGGATCAGGTGATCACGGTGCACGACCGAGGGCGTCGGCTCAAGACGTCGGCGAGCGCGCGCGTGGCACCCATCGCAGTGCCCCTGGCGCGCCTGTTAGCCGAACATCGTACGCGCTACACAGGCGGACCCGCAGACTACGTGTTTCCTCACCCGTTCGGCTCTTATCAGCTGGCACAACGGGTCTTCCAGCGCGCCTGCCGCGAGGCCGGCCTGCACGACATTAGGATCCACGACCTCCGGCATACCTTCGGCGTGCACTGCGCGCAGGCCGGCATTCCGATCGTCCGAATCCAACGGTTCCTTGGGCACTCGACTCCCGTGATGGCATTGCGCTACATGAAGCACGCGCCCGAGAATTACTTCGCCGCAGACGCGGCGCGAGTGGCTGCGAGTCTGTCCGGCGCCGCCAATCGAGAGGCCGGTGCGCAGGCGGAGCTCGCACGGAAGGGACTCAAGCAAAGCTGATCGGCACGGGTGTGCCACCAATTTTGCCACCAGTCGACTCGCCGCCGTAGCGTTCGGTCGTTAACAGGGGGTTGCATAAGCCTAGGTGACTGGCGACGTTGTGCTGTTCCGGGAGAGGTGGCCGAGTGGCTGAAGGCGGCGGTTTGCTAA
>Ga0137390_10005027_pt1 | contig 11084 bp, 7 predicted proteins | sample 15con2h24AmetaG_FD_104937 | JGI IMG/M metagenome (GOLD analysis project Ga0137390, IMG submission 104937) | Vadose zone soil microbial communities from Angelo Coast Range Reserve, California, USA - 15con2h2.4A metaG | ecosystem: Environmental > Terrestrial > Soil > Vadose zone > Saprolite... | reverse complement strand
TGATGCCCATCTTGTGTTCTTCGGCGCCGCTGGTCACGCCGGGAAAGCTGCGCTCCACCAGGAACGCCGTGAACTTCTCGCCGCCTATTTTAGCGAATACGGTAAAGAGGTCTGCCGCGCCTCCGTTGGTGATCCACATCTTCTGTCCGTTGAGGACGTAGTATTTGCCGTCTGCGCTGAGATCCGCCCGGGTACGCGCGGCGAGAGCATCGGAGCCGGCCAGCGGTTCGGTTAGCGCGTAAGCGGCCAACAGCTCAACCTTCGCCAGCTTGGGAAGATATCTCCGCTTCTGTTCTTCGTTGCCAAAGAAAAGAACGGGCAGCGTACCGATCCCGGTATGGGAGGAGTGCCAGGACCCGTAAGAAGCGTCCCGGGCCAGATGCTCACCCGCGATCATTACAGACGGCAGGTCCATTTCCATGCCGCCGAATTTCTCGGGGATCGGTATCGCGGCGAGTCCCAGCTCGGCCGCTTTGCGAAGCACGCTTAGTGCGACCCCCGGAGTCTGCTGGCGGATCGCCTCGAGATGAGGTTCCACCTCATTCGTCCAGAATTGGTCGACCGTGCGGGCTATTGCAAGGTGTTCTTCGTTCAGATCTTCGGCCGTGAAAATTTCGTTGGGCGAGCGATCCTCAATGAGGAACGCGCCGCCTTTAACTTGAAGAGGAGTTGCCTCGGCAGTTGTCATCATCTTCCCCTGGGTCGAACGATTGCGAGGCCACACGCGCAAATCTGTGACCGCAATGCTGATATTCCGATGTTGCAAAGTCACAGCTCGCAAGCCAGCCGAATCACGTGTAGGTCCTGATCCAGAAAATCACGTTCTCAAATTGTGTTAGTCTATATCAGATATGAGTAACTAACGTCAACCTGGGTAGCGGGTCAGACTGATTTCCAGGGGTATCGCATCTGCGCTGATTGGGTGGCGCACCAGAATTCGCATCTGTCACGGAACCCATTGATATTGATAAGGGCCTTATCCTGAAAGGCGCCTGGGGAGAAGGTCAGCTGAATGAGATTTGCCGTTCAGTCCTTAATTCTCACGGGGGCGACTGTCTCATTGGTAAGTTTCTGCGGGCTAGCTTATGTATTTCCCGGCCCTCGTTAGATAGTGCATTTTCTGAAACCTTTTGGAAGCACCCAGGCCCGGAAGGGTCGTTTTGGTTCCACTGGTGTTTGACTTTCTTGGTGGTCGGCATATTCATGACGTACTGATTGTATCGTACCTATCGTAGGCAATACGGAAAGCTGTGGAAATCAGACTGACCCACGAACGTCAATATGCAACACAAATATTGAACACCGGGATCCGCGATTTGGGAGAACAGTCGCTCGAATCTCAATTGTTAAAATCGATCCGGGTATATTGAGCACTCAACCTGTAGCGTGTCCTGCAACCCCTGATCAGGAGAATATACGACTATGGTTCGTGTTGAAGTCGCCGTACCGCGAAGAAGCCGGAATCACAGAAGCTCGGTGAAGCGAAATGCGCCAGCGCAGATCCACCCAGCGCAGAACCACGAGGTCCGAGGGCTTCGGGAGCGCAAGAAGACGCGACTTCGTCAGCAAATTATCGACACAGCCATCCGATTGTTCCGCAAACAGGGTTACGAGAAAACTCGGGTCGATGATATTGTCAAAATTCTCGAAATCAGCCAGCCGACTTTCTTCCGCTATTTCCCGAGCAAGGACGCTGTTTTACGGGATGTGGGTAAGCTCGGCTTCGAATGCGTGGCGGAGCGCCTCAAATCCGAACTTTCCACCAAGGCGGATACCACGGAGCGCTTGCATCGCCTGTATCACGCCATGGCGCTCGAAGTGGAAACCGACCGGCCGCTATGGAAAGCGGTGGTGCTGTCGGGCGCGATGGATCCGGTGCGTTCTCCGGAGGTGCGCGGAGTCGAGGGAGTTGCGGTGAGCCGGCTGCGGGAAATCTTGGCGCAGGGTCAGGAACGCGGCGAAATCACGAGCGTGTTCCCGGTGGTGCATCTCGCGGAATTCATGGAGGCCCTCTACCACACCGTGGTCCGCCAGTGGACCGTCGACCTGACAGGACCCCACAAACTCACTGAGCGCGTGGATAGCGCCGTTGAGTTTTTCCTGCGCGGTGTTAAGCCGTGATTGGTTCCTGGACCAGTCTGCTCTGCCCGTTCCTGCAAGGCTAAAGGTAAATGAAAGCCGCTATCCTGCACGATTTCAAGAAGCCGCTCTCGATCGAGGAAGTGGAACGCCCTCATCCCGAAGCAGATGAAGTTTTGATCCAGGTGGAAGCCTGTGGTGCCTGCCATTCCGACTTGCACGTGGCTGATGGAGATTGGACACAGCTGGCGGGAATCGTGAAGAGACCGCTGATTCTCGGCCACGAAATTGCCGGTCACGTAGTGGAGAAAGGCCCGGCAGTGCACGACTTGCAAGTCGGTGATCGCGTCGGCGTGCCCTGGATTCACTGGAGCTGCGGTGAGTGCGAATTTTGCCGCGAAGGAAACGAGAACTTGTGCAGCCGGCAGAAGATCACAGGTGTCACCGTTGACGGTGGCTACGCCGAATTTGTGAAGGCACCTGCAACTCACGCGCTGAAAATTCCAGATGGTCTTTCAGCGCTCGAAGCCGCCCCGCTTTTTTGTGCTGGACTCACAGTGTATCGCGCCCTGAAGGGCGCCGGGATTTTGCCCGGTCAGCGCCTGGCTGTTTTCGGCATAGGTGGCCTGGGACACCTTGCAGTGCAGTTCGGACGGACCTTTGGCGCGGAGGTGACCGCGATCGACATTTCGCCGGAGAAGCTTGAACGCGCCAGATCCTATGGCGCCTCCGACACGCTCAATGCTGCCACCACTGAGGCGGCTAAACAGTTGCGCCGCAAAGGTGGAGTTCACGTTTCATTGGTTACCACCGCAGCGAAATCCGCTTACGACACGGCCTTTTCCTGCGTGCGGCCAACTGGCACGCTTCTTGTAGTGGGCTTGCCCCTGAGAACATCTGTTTCCCGCCGATTCTGATGGCAGCGCGAGAAGTCCGGATCCATGCATCAACGGTCGGTACTCGGCAAGACTTGCGGGAAGTACTCGCCATGGCTGCCGCCGGGAAGATACGCTGCCATGTGGTTAAGCGGCCGCTTGCTGAAGCCAACGAGGCGCTGGATCTACTGCGCAAAGGCGAAGTCTCGGGCCGAATCGTCCTGACTCCATAAGGGGCTGGCGGCGGGAATTCGCCGAGGTCGGAGTCTCGTCCTGCGCATCGTCGCCATTTCCGAACGACTATGGCCTTGCCGCCATTGAATTATCGGGGCGCGCGATAACATCGCCTCGGGAATATCGACGTTTCACTTCTTGACGTTAGTGACTCTTATGTGATACTAACTCTCACAATCTGCGGTTTCGTTGGACACGATTTTGAATTCTTGATCGAGGACGAAATGGGCAGCTGGATCACAATTGAACGGCCTTTTGGGGTTGTCGCGGCACCGGGCGGGCTTTAGGGAGTTGCTCAGCGTTGGGGAATACGCCGGACCAATGCGGCGACGTGCAGATGCTTCCGCAAGGAGAATCCTATGAAGACACTCGCGCGTGTTTTTGTGTACTTGCTGCTGGCCGCCGGTGTAGCCCTGGCGCAGGGCGTCGGCTCCTCGGGAGATATCACAGGAACGGTCGTCGACTCCCTTGGCGCCGTTTTGCCCAAAGTAACCATCAACGTGGTCGAGACGCAGACCGGGTTGAAGCGCCAGGCCGCCACCGATGGCGCGGGTCAGTACCGTGTGACAGGTCTGTCCCCGTCTGGGTATGAAGTAAGTGCCGAACTGCCAGGCTTCGCCACCGAGATTCGTAAGAGCGTCTCGGTCGCCGTTGGGCAGACGGTAATCTCAGACTTCCGCATGAAACCGGCGCAGGTCGCAACAGTCATCGAAGTGCAGAGCGAACCGCCGGTGGTGGAAACGGAGAGAGGAAGTCAGGCCGACAGAATCAACCAGCAATTCATCGCTGACCTGCCCATTGACCGCCGCGATTACCTCACGTTCACCTTGCTCGCCCCCGGTGTCTCAGATTCCACCCGCCTAGCCGGTGACCAGGATTTCCGAGTCAAGCAGACGCCGCAAAGCGGGTTGTCGTTCTATGGCAGCAACGGCCGCGGAAACAGCATCACGGTGGATGGTGGCGAGACCTCAGGCGACAGCGGTGGCCAGCGCCTGACGGTGAGCCAGGACGCGGTGCAGGAATTCCAAATCAATCGCAGCAACTACGCCGCGGACCTGGGATCAGCCACCGGCGCTTCGATCAACATTGTGACCAAGTCGGGCACCAACAATGTGCATGGCAGTCTCTATGGTTTTTTCCGCAACGATGCGATGGACTCGCAAAATCCGTTTTCGTTCAGCCAGGCATTGCATCCCGGCCAGACCTTCAATCCCACCAATCCGGACACTCTAGGTTCGCCGATCAAGGATACTTTGAGTCGCCAACAGTTCGGCGGAACTCTGAGTTTTCCAGTTAAGAAAGACAAGACATTTCTGTTTGTTGCCTTCGAAGGCTTGCGGCAGGATGCGCAGAATGCAGTTCCTCTGCTGACAAACACCAACGTGTTTCGTCCGAGCGCCGCGCAGGATGCCATTATTGCCCAGTTGGGAGCGAACTCCTCGCCGGTGCCGGTAGGTTGCCTTAATCTTCCAAACGGAACCGTCTTACCCCTGCCGCCAAGCGTTTGCGCCTTAGCGCTTCAGAGCATATTGACGGTGAACCCGAATCCGGGTCCGAATCCGTTCGTGACCCCGGGCCAGGCCGCGTTAAATGGCTTCCTGGTAAACCAGTTTGAAACCCAGGGAGGAGTCTTTCCTTACAACACGCGCGAATACCTGGCCTCCGGCCGCGTGGATCACCGCTTTAACGCGAACAACGAGATTTCCTTGACCTATAGGTACGGACACGATCTGGAGCAATCGCCGGATGTGCAGTCTCTAACCGCCTTTTCGGCTGGGAGTTCGATCCACACCTACGATAACAATCTGCAGGCCGCCTGGTACCGCCAGTTCAGCCCGAACGCTCAGAACGAGGCACGGGTGCAGTGGAACTACTACCACTTCAACGTGATTCCTAATGAGCCGGGAGAAGTAGGGCTTCAGATTCCCAGTTTCATTAATAATCTGGGAACGAATATCTTCACACCCAACCTCACCATTCTGCGCCGCTACGAATTCGCGGACAATTTCACTTTGATCCGCGGCCATCACACATTTAAGTTCGGCGGTTACGAACTGCTCCGCGGCAATCACACGGAATCGCACACTTTCTTCCCGGGTCGCTTTGTGTTCGGGTCGCTCCCTGGGTTTTTGATCAGTCCACAACTTGCAACTACCACCATCAACCCCTTGCAATCGGCATCTTTTGGGCTGCCCCAAGTTTACCAGCAGGGTTTTGGCGATCCGACATACCCCTACTACACCCGGCCGTTGACAGGTCTCTACGCCCAAGACTCCTGGAAGATAACCCCTGGTTTCACACTGAACTACGGTCTGCGCTACGAACTGGACACGCAGTTCGCTCCTTTAACCACGTATAAGAAGGATTTTGCCCCGCGGGTATCCTTCGCGTGGGATCCATTCAAGGATCACAAGACGGTGATCCGGGGCGGGTACGGAATCTTCTATGGACCCGTCGACGTCCAAATCCCGGACGTCGATTTGAGTCTGGGGGTTGTGAACAGCAATAAGACCGCGGTCGAGAACAGGCCAGGAGCCTCTCAGGTGGCTAATCTGACCGCGATCTGCGGGTTCTCGCAGTTCGGGATCCCGATAATCCCAGGTAGCGGTTCCAGCCCTTGCAACCGGGAAATCTCCATTTATGTAGATCCGCTCGGTGGGGTGCCGGCTTTAGGCCTAAAAGGCGCGAACACTGTTTTCCAGACACTCTTTAGCCAGGGATTGGTTCAGTGCACGACGCCGGCCGCAGGGAATGCTGCCTGCATCACTCCCGCTGCTGTGGCGCCGCTGGGCATCGACGTTACGAATCGCGGTCCCGTTGGTCCGCTGCAAGTGGTTTTCGTGAATCAGCCGGGTTACCGTCCCCCGATCGCGCAACAGGCCTCGTTTGGCATCGAACGTGAGATCGGACTTGGGCTCTCAGTTTCTCTTAGCGGCATTTATTCGCACACCCAGCGACTGCCGGTCGCAATCGATACCAATCTGCTGCCGGCGCCGCTCACCACGCTAACCCTGGCCAATGGCCAGACGGTTTCCTATCGCAACTGGAATACGACGGCTGCTGGGGCCGATCCACTCGGGGGCACTGAGCCGGGCGGCTTGCCCTGCGACAACCCGGTTACGAATGCTACTCAATGCTTTGCGAATCCGCTGGTTGTGCAGAACAACCAATATAGCTCGGAGGCATACGCAGTGTACGAAGGCGGAATTGTAGAAGTGAAGAAGCGCTTCAGCGATCACTTCACCTTGTTCGGCAACTACACCTTCAGTAAGGGCTTTGACACGTCGACCGACTACAACTCCGACTACGGGCCGCAGGATCCGACAAACCCCAATTTAGATCGAAGTCTTTCTGAGTTCGACGAGCGGCACAAAGTGGTGATCGCGGGCGTGTTCGATAGCCCTTCGAAACAGAGCATTTTGTCGGGTTTTCAGCTGGCTCCGATTTTCTCTTACCACAGCGGACATCCATTTAATCTGCTGGCTGGCGGCGAGGTGAACGGCGACAATCACACCACCAACGAACGTCCCATCGGAGCAGCGCGCGACACCGGGCTTGGGGCCAATTATTACGACTTCGACGCACGCTTGACGTGGCGGCACAAAATCGGCGAGAGGGCACAGGTGCAGATTACGGCCGAGGGATTTAACATCGTCAACCGCACGAACTTCGCCAGCGTGAACAACGAAGTAAGCCCGCTGTTTGGTTTGACCCCGGGATTCACGACTTTCAACGTGCATGGCATTCGCCCCGGAACGGCCCTTGCCAGTGGAGGCACGGCTACGCCCAGCACACCGCTGGCGTTTACATCGGCCTTGCCCAAACGCCAAGTGCAACTCGGCATTCGCCTCTCGTTCTAGTGTTGAGGACACTCCATGCCGTTCGTTGAAAATCAGGGAGCCAGGATTTATTGGGACGAACAAGGCCACGGCACTCCCGTTTTGCTGATCATGGGACTAAGTTACCCCTCTTACATGTGGCATCGCACACGCCCTGCCTTGGCGGCGCACTACCATAGCGTCGCGTTCGATAATCGTGGCGTAGGAAGGAGCGAAGTGCCATTGGGTCCGTATCCGATCGCCTTGATGGCATCCGACGCAGCGGCGGTTCTCGACGCTGCCGGAATTGAAAGCGCCCACCTGTTCGGCGTGTCGATGGGTGGCATGATTGCGCAGGAGTTTGCGCTGCAATACCCGAAGCGAGTGCTGTCGCTGATACTGGGCTGCACCGCGGCGGGCGGGCCGACTGCGGTGCGCGCCGAACCAGAGGCTGCCCAGATGCTGAAGATGCGTGACAAAATGAGCCCTGAGCAGGCCGCCGAGGTGTCCGTGCCGTTTATCTACGATTCGACAACTCCGCGTGAACGGATTGATGAGGATATTGCGATTCGCCGGCCGTGGTTTCCGCGGCCCGAAGCATACACGGCACAGCTGCAGGGAATACTTGCTTGGGAGGCGTACAGCCGCCTCTCCGGAATCGCCGCCCCCACCCTGGTGATCCATGGGGAGTCCGACCGACTGGTGCCGCCGGGCAATGCCAAATTAATCGCAGAACGCATTCCAGGTGCGAAGCTCGTGATGATTCCGCATGCCAGCCATCTCTTCTTAACTGACCAGACGGAAGTTTCACACCACGCTATTCTGCAATTTCTTAACGAGCAGGCCGGAAGTGCGGGAAGCGATGCCGGGTCGGAGAAGGAGAAGGCTTCATGTTAAAGGAGGCCGCCAGCACCACGCGGGATTCCACGGTGAATGTGAAGCAGCTTTTCGATCTAACCGGGCGCGTTGCAATCGTCACCGGAGGGTCAATCGGACTGGGCCGCCAAATGGCGGACGGTCTGGCGGAAATGGGCGCCGACCTGGTGTTGTGCGCTCGCAAGAAGGAACGCTGCCATCAGGCCGCCGAAGAATTGCAGCAACTCGGCGTCAAAGCCATTGCCCTTGGCTGCGATGTCAAGAACCCGGACAGTATTCAGGACATGGTGGAAGCGACCCTCTCCCAGTTCGGGCGAATCGATGTACTCATCAATAACGCGGGAATATCCTGGGGCGCTCCCGTCGAGGAGATGCGGCTCGAGGATTGGAACAAGGTCATCGAGACGAACCTGACCGGAACTTTTCTGTGTGCCCAGGCGGTCGGCAAAGTCATGATCCGCCAAGGCAGGGGTGAGAACAGGGCGTGCCAGAACAGCGCGGGAAAAATCATTAATATTGCGTCAGTGGCTGGACTGGGTGGGGCTCCGGCGGAACTTCCAGCCATTGGCTATCACGCCAGCAAGGGTGGAGTCATCAGTTTTACCAAAGACTTGGCCTGCAAATGGGCAAGTCACAACATTCAGGTAAATGCAATTGCTCCTGGCTGGTTTCCCACACACATGTCGAACCGCGTCCTGGAGCACCATGAGGAGCTTTTCCTCTCCCACATTCCGTTGCGGCGTTTTGGCAATGAACATGACTTGAAAGGAGCTGCTGTGTTTCTCGCTTCGGCCGCCTCGAACTATGTCACAGGTCACGTGCTGGTGGTGGATGGAGGTCAGTCAGCCTGGTAAGCGGCGAGATAAGGCCATGAATATTCCGCTCACCCCCGTGCGATTCCTGCGTTATGCCGAACAGCAGTTCCCCGGCAAGACCGCCGTGGTTTGTGGAGACCGTCGTTTCACTTACGCGCAGTTCGGTGAACGCGCCAGCCGTCTCGCCGGTGCTCTGCGCGAAGCGGGGGTGAAAGCGGGCGACCGGGTTGCATTTCTCAGCCTGAATTGCCATCGGCTTCTCGAAGCGTATTACGGCGTACTGGAAACCGGCGCGGTGTTGCTCCCGTTGAACTTCCGGCTCGCTCCTCGGGAATTGGGCTACATTCTGAATGACGCCGGGGTGAAAGTGCTCTTCCTGGAAAAAGAGTTCGCTGAGGTCGTGGATTCTTTCCGGCAAAACGTTTCAACTGTGCAGACTTTCTTCATGCTTGACGCTGCACCGCAGGGAGCCTGGCTCTCGCCAAGAAATTATGAAGACATTCTGGCGGCGGCGACGCCTTACCGGGCGGATGTGATGGACTTCGACGAAAACTCCTTGGCTGAACTGTTCTATACCAGCGGCACCAGCGCCGATCCCAAGGGAGTGATGCTGACCCACCGAAATGTTTATCTCCACGCTCTCTCGGTTATTGTGACGTTCATGACCAAGCCGGATAGCGTAAATCTGCATACAATTCCACTGTTCCATGCCAACGGTTGGGGTACTGCCCATTCAGTCACCTTCGTGGGAGGGAAACATGTCATGCTTCAGCGCTTTACCTGCGCGGAAGTCTTCCAGTTGATCCAGCGCGAGCGCGTCGACTCGCTGAGCCTTGTGCCGATCATGGCAACGGCATTGGTGAATTCGCCAGAGCGGCAGAAATACGACTTGAGCAGTCTGGAGTGGATTTCGATCGGAGGAGCGGCTTGTTCTCCAACCTTGGTGCGCGAGACCGAGGAAAAGCTTGGCTGCGCGTGTTTTGCCGGATACGGCCTAACGGAAACTGCGCCGGTGCTCTCCACCGCCAAACTGAAGCCGGGAGAGCAATTCGATGGTGGAGAGCTTTACGCGGCACGGGCGATGACCGGGTACGCGATTCCGGGCGTGGAGCTTCGGGTCGTGGACTTCGAGGACAACGATGTGGCCCGCGACGGAAAGACCATGGGGGAGATTGTCGCTCGTTCCGACGGTGTGATGCAGGGCTACTGGCAACAGCCGGCGGCCACAGCGGAAGCGATGCGCGGTGGCTGGTTTCATACCGGAGACATGGCCACCATCAGCGAGGATGGACGCATCCTCATCGCTGATCGCAAGAAAGACATTATTGTCAGCGGCGGTGAGAACATTTCATCGCTCGAAGTGGAGAAGGCGCTCCTGGCGCATCCAGCGGTTTACGAGGCGGCCGTCATTCCGGTCCCAGACGAAAAATGGGGCGAGGTGCCCAAGGGGCTGGTGGTAGCGAAACCCGGATCAAACCCAACGGAAGCGGAACTGCTCGAATTCTGCCGCTCTCGTATTGCGCACTTCAAGTGCCCGCGGTCGATCGAGTTCCTGGAGAGCTTGTCCAAGACTGCTACCGGGAAAATTCTGAAAAAAGGATTGCGCAAAAAGTATTGGAGCGAACAGGAACACAAGGCGCACGAATTTACGGCGCGCAAGTGAACCCTTGAAGATGCTGGCGAAAGAGTTCAGTGCCATGGACGATCTAGTTCAACTTAGCCGAGATAAAGATGTCGCAATTATCACCATCAATAACCCGCCGGTGAACGCTTTGAGCCCTGGGGTTGCCAAGGCGATTGGACAGACTATTGCGCAGGTGGGCCATGACGATGGCGTCAAGGCTGTGGTGCTGATTGGTGGCGGCCGTACGTTCATCGCCGGCGCGGACATAAAAGAATTCGGCAAGATCACGTCCGGCAAGACCCAGCGAGGCGCGGGCCTGCTTCCGCTCCTGCTTCAGATAGAAGATGTGCGAAGACCAGTGGTGGTGGCCATTCATGGCTCTGCTTTTGGTGGTGGGCTGGAACTGGCGATGGCCGGCCACTATCGTGTGGCGGCTCCGAATGCACAGCTGGGTCAGCCCGAGGTGAAGCTAGGCATTATTCCCGGCGCAGGCGGCACCCAGCGGCTGCCTCGGCTGGTGGGCGTCGCCAAGGCCGTCGAGATGTGCGCAGAAGGCAATCCGATTACCGCTCAGGAGGCGCTGAAACTCGGTCTCGTCGATCATCTGATCGAAGGCGATCTGTTGCCGGGCGCCATAGCGTTCTCCCGCGACATCGCTGCGAAACCACTGCGCAAAACTCGCGAGCGGAACGAAAAAAATAAACTCGGCGTTCCCGAGCAGAACGCATCGGTCTTCGCTGCCGCGCGCGAAAAGGCTCGCACC
>Ga0137390_10005021_pt1 | contig 11089 bp, 9 predicted proteins | sample 15con2h24AmetaG_FD_104937 | JGI IMG/M metagenome (GOLD analysis project Ga0137390, IMG submission 104937) | Vadose zone soil microbial communities from Angelo Coast Range Reserve, California, USA - 15con2h2.4A metaG | ecosystem: Environmental > Terrestrial > Soil > Vadose zone > Saprolite... | reverse complement strand
GGGCAAGCTCATCCGCGTCGTCGCCGGGGAAATCTTCGATGTCGCGGTGGACATCCGCAGCGGCTCACCCACTTTCGGCCGGTGGGAAGGCATTCGCCTGAGCGCCGAATCGCACCAGCTGCTCTGGGTACCGATAGGTTTCGCGCACGGGTTCTGCGCGCTGAGCGAATTCGCCGAAGTGCTCTACAAGACGACCGACTTCTACGCGCCGGAGCACGAGTGCTGCATTCTCTGGGACGATCCGGAGCTCCATATCGACTGGCCCCTCCCGGGCGCGCCCACGCTGTCTGCCAAAGACGCCGCAGGGGTTCGGCTCCGGGACGCCGAAGTGTTTCCGTGAAAATTCTGCTGACGGGAAAGAACGGGCAGCTCGGGTGGGAGCTCGCGCGCGCGCTTGCGCCGCTCGGCGAGTTGGCTGCATATGATCGAGCGATTCTCGATCTTGCCAAACCGGATCAAATCGCCGCAGCGGTCAGCTCGGTCAAACCCGATATCATCGTCAACGCCGCCGCCTATACCGCTGTGGACAGGGCCGAAAGCGAGCCCGACGCGGCATTCGCGGTCAACGCGGCAGCGCCGGGTCTCCTCGCGGAGGGAGCAAAGCGCGCCGGAGCGCTTCTGATCCATTACTCGACCGACTACGTCTTTGACGGCACCAAGGAAATGCCCTATGTCGAAGAGGACCTGCCCAACCCCCTCAATGTATACGGCCGCAGCAAGCTCGCCGGGGAGCAAGCCATCCGCGATGTCGGTGGGAAATACCTAATACTGCGCACGAGTTGGGTATACGCGGCGCGCGGGAGAAATTTCCTGCTGACCATACGGCGCCTGCTGAAGGAAAAAGACGAGTTGCGCGTGGTCTCGGATCAGATCGGCGCGCCAACCTCCGCCGGCGCGCTCGCAAACGCCACGGCGGGGCTGCTGCGGGGGCGCAACCCAACAGCGCTGGGCGAGGCACGCAGCACTTATCACCTCACCGCTGCGGGGCACACTTCGTGGTACGGGTTCGCCGTGGAGATCGCGCGCCTTGAGGGGGCCCCGCGAGAAACTCGCCTCGTTCCGATCGCGTCGAGCGAATATCCCCTGCCCGCGCGCCGCCCCAAAAACTCGCGACTATCCAACGAAAAACTCTTTCGGCACTTCGGCTTGAAGCTACCGTCGTGGCAGGCCTGCCTGAAGGCGTGCCACGCCGAGCTGCGGGAAGGCAAGCGGCTGGGTGCCGGTGTTTGACTGAATTCGTCGATGGGTACTGAATCGGTAGGCAGCCGAAGGTCTTATTTCGCAAACCACCAGGAGAATTCTGCGGCCGACCATGTCCACCATCAAGAAAAATATCCTGGCGACCCTAGTAGGGAAAACCTGGTCCGGCCTGGTCTGGTTGGTGTTCCTTCCGGTTTACCTGAAATTCATGGGAGTCGAGGCTTACGGCCTCGTCGGCTTCTACCTGTCGCTGACCGCAGTGCTGGTGATCCTAGATCTGGGTCTCAACACCACCATCAACCGCGAATTGGCGCGACTTTCAGTACAGGAGGAGAAGCGCGAAACAATGCGCAATCTCCTGCGGAGCGCCGAAGGCGTCTATTGGGGGATTGCCCTGGTCATCGGGGTCGTACTCGTCGCAGTCGCGCCGCTGATCGCTTATTACTGGCTGACGCCGGAGAACCTTTCTCTTGACGCGGTGCGAGATGCCGTGACGCTTATCGGACTCACGATCGCTTTCCAATGGCCATCGGCACTATACACGGGTGGGCTATCGGGTTTGCAGCACCAGGTGCTGCTTAATGTCGTTAGCGGGACGATAATGACCCTACGCGCCGTGGGCGCAGTCCTTGTCCTTTGGCTGGTGTCTCCGACCGCGCAGGCATTCTTTGCCTGGCAGCTTTTCGCCGGCCTTCTTCACACGACTGCGCTAGGTTTTTTTCTATGGCGCAGTCTGCCACAAACCGGTCATCGCGCTCGCTTTGATATCAAATTGCTGAAGGGACTCTGGCGCTTTTCGTTCGGGGCTTGGGGGATCGGGTTCTTCGGCACCCTTCTTGGCCAGATGGACAAAATCATCCTGAGCGCGGTGCTGCCCCTTGCGGCCTTCGGTTATTACAGCGTCGCGGCCTTGGTTTCTAGTTCGCTCTATTATTTGATCGCCCCGGTTACTTCGGGCGTGTTCCCGCGCTTCGCGCAGCTCGGCAACCCGCAGACAAGAGATGCGCTGGCACAGACCTATCACAAGAGCTGCCAGCTCGCGGCAGTAGCCACACTTCCAGCGACGGTGCTCGTAGTGCTGTTTCCCTCCGAAATCCTTGGGCTCTGGACCCGAGACGCCCAAGTCGCAAAGGAGGGCCGTCTCGTTCTTAGCTTGCTGATGGCGGGGACTGCGCTGAATGCACTGGTCCAGCTTCCCTATTACCTTCAGCTTGCCTCGGGGCGAGTGAAGCTCGGTTTCTATACCAATATGTTGTCCGCAATAGCCGCCGTACCGTGCATGTATTTTTTTGCAACCCGTTACGGCGCGGCCGGCAGCGCTGCGGTGTGGCTTCTTTTGAATCTTGGCCATTTCATAATTGTCGTTCCTCTGATGCACAGGTTTATCTCGAAGGTAGAAACCTGGCGCTGGTATGTGGTGGATACGATGCTGCCCTTCGGAGCTTGTGTCCTGATAGTTGGCCTGGCCCGATGGCTCATGCCTGAAGGACAATCAGATTTCGCCAAAGCGGCCTACCTCGGCTTAGTGCTGGCAGCTTCTTATGCTGGTGCGATCCTTTCCGCGCCGGATACCCGAAGGTGGGCTCTAGGGTGGATGAACTGGAGACGCAAACGGCAGTAGATACGACCTACGCCCAAATAGAGCGCTCAGAATCGCATTCCTAATCTCGCCAAAGCTAGCTGACTCATCGTTTCGCGTCCCGCGTGAGATACCACGAAAGCGACCACCTTGAGCCTTGGGCCGCGAATGGGGCTATCATCTCCCGTGTGATAGATGTGAAAAGAATTGATTGCCCCAAAGCGTTTCTAAGTATCAGTTGGTCTGAGACAAATCAGACGGAGTCACGCAATTAGCAGTTGTAGTTGCGGTTAGCTGATCAATCAGCCCGAACCACGGCAAAACGGGAGCTAGTATGGGAATCGTAACCTCAGGGATACCTAGTGAAATCACCTTGGAGCTTGCCAAGCTCAACAACGCTACCGTTTTCGTGGAAACCGGCACTTTCCAAGGTGAAACTACCCGGTGGGCAGCAAATCACTTCGATTCCGTGTTCACGATCGAGCGGGCAGAAAGTATTTACAGATCGCAGAAAGAAAAACTAGCTAGTCTTGCGGGCGTAAAGTCGCTTCATGGAGATTCTCGGGATGTGCTGCCCTCGATAGTTGCAGAAATCGGCGCCCGAAAAGTAATGTTCTGGTTGGACGGACATTGGTCAGGAGGCGAGACGGCTGGTGCAGATGATGAGTGCCCGCTCTTGGGCGAACTAGCCTGCTTGTCGGGTCGCATAGGTGATATCGTCTTGATTGACGACGCTCGACTGTTTCTGTGCGCTCCCCCTCACCCACATAAGGCCTCGGAATGGCCCACGATTTCGGATGTCGTTGAAGCGTTATTGCGTTCGCATAACCGTCCATATATTCAAGTTATCGACGACGTAATTTTTGCCATTCCTAACGAGGCCCCGCTCAAGAACTGTCTTATAAACTATGCACAGGAACGTTCTAATTCTTTCTGGCAGAAGTATGAAAAGCTACAGCTCGAGAAGTCACCTCGTCGCGGACTGAGAACCTTTTTTGCTACGATCAGAAGGCGCGTGACCGGCTAACGCCGTGCTGAACTTGATGGCGACTTTATACACCGCTTCGTCGGCAATGAAATACGCGAACCACCCACCGCAGTCACAAGGGCGAGGTCATTGGGGACACGAGCTTCTCGGTATTGGTGGTTGACTTTACCTGAGTAACTGCAATAAGTTTCATGTCCCCGATGGGAGTTAGATTGAGCGCCATCCTAACCCGTTGGGTTGGCCTTGTACTCAATTTACCTGGGATTCTGTATGCCTACAGGCTCGCGCCCTTCGTCTTCCAGTGGAGGCGCTTTGCCGCACGGTCCGGGATCGTGGCCCCCGCCTCCGATCTTTATCCCTGCCTGGCCGACGCAACCCTCAAGACCGGCTTCGACCCGCACTATTTCTTCCAGGCGGCGTGGCTCGCGAGAAAGCTTGCCGCCACCCGGCCCTCGGTTCATACGGACATCGGATCCGACGTGGGAATGATAGGAGTGATGAGCGCTTTTGTGCCGATTGAGTTTCTCGATATCCGTCCTTTCGATGTTACACTTAAGGGATTGGTATCCAAGAAAGACGATCTATCCAGCCTGACGCTGGGATCCGACAGTGTTTCGTCCCTTTCATGCCTGCATGTGCTCGAGCACATAGGGCTTGGTCGATACGGCGATCCCCTCGATCCTGATGGACATGTGAAAGCCGCCGGGGAGTTGTCGAGAGTTCTTGCCTATGGTGGCGATTTATACCTGAGCGTCCCTGTTGGGCGGGAGCGAGCGTGCTTCAATGCGCACCGGGTATTCTCCGTGGCAACAGTAAGAAAGTTGTTTTCGACCCTCGACCTGTCAGAGTTCGCATTGGTCGACGATCGCGGGCGCTTTGAGCCAAACACGGATGCGTCAACAGTAGAGTCTTATGAGTATGCGTGCGGATTATTCCATTTCGTAAAGCGCAGGCGCGCAGCATCCGTTTGATGCCGACACGATATCCGGCCCACCCTGCCCTCCATTCGCCACGCCAATATGAGATACACGGATCTTTGTTCAGTGAAGGAGCCGCTGCTGGCCGGCGTCATTCCAGTTTCTTGCTTTTTCCTTGACCATTTCGATCGGGAACGGCGCTTTACAGTCGGCTATCATGTGACAGCGGTCCGATCCCCGATCTCCGGCTCCTAGGTGAAGGTTCTGTGGGTACCGGGCGAGTATGCGTACGGCCACGCAAGTCGCGACCTGGGGTACTATTTAGCACGGAATCGAAGCGACGTTTCAACGTTTCAGTTGAACGCAGGATGAGCCGGTGAACGGGCTTTTTTGAGTCGCAAATCACTGGTTGCTTTGACACCTTAGCTGGAAGGCAGGAGGGTCATGAAATCAGCACTTGTATGCGGCGCCGGGGGCTTTATCGGTTCTCATCTGGTCAAGCGGCTAAAAAGGGAAGGATATTGGGTGCGAGGAGTCGATCTCAAATATCCGAAATTTTCAGAGACCGTCGCGGACGATTTTGTCATTGGCGATCTGCGCGACTCACTTGTCTGTCGGGGAGTCGTGGAACGTCGGTTCGACGAGGTCTACCAGCTCGCGGCCGATATGGGCGGGGCCGGTTTCATTTTTACCGGAGAAAACGATGCGGACATCATGCACGACTCGGCGCTGATCAATATAAACATGCTGGAAGCGTGCGCGAGGAGAAACGTCAAGCGCGTGTTCTATTCCTCTTCCGCTTGCATATACCCCGAGTACAACCAGCTCGACCCGGAAAATCCAAAATGCTCGGAGGATTCCGTTTATCCGGCGGCGCCCGACAGTGAATATGGCTGGGAAAAGCTGTTCAGCGAGCGCTTATATCTTGCCTTCCATCGCAATCACGGGATGGAAGTGCGTATCGCCCGCTACCACAATGTGTTTGGCCCGGAAGGGGCTTGGAACGACGGCCGGGAAAAATCTCCCGCCGCACTATGCAGGAAGGTTGCGATGGCGGAAGACGGCGGAACAATTGAGGTATGGGGCGACGGCATGCAGACGCGCTCATTCCTGTACGTCGACGAGTGTTTGGAGGGAACTCTACGTCTGACCCGCTCGAATTGGACCGGGCCGGTCAACATCGGGTCGGAAGAAATGGTGACGATCAATCGTCTAGCGGAAGTGATCATGCGAATCTCCGGGAAGAAGCTTTCGATCCGCCATGTTCCCGGTCCGTTGGGAGTGCGGGGACGCAATTCGGACAACCGATTGATCGCCGAGAAACTGGACTGGAAGCCCTCGGCGTCGTTGCGCGACGGCCTGTCGGTCACCTATTCGTGGATTCTCGGCGAAGTTCGGAAATTCGGATTGGCGCCGTCCACGAACCAGGCGGCCATTCCGAAAAGTTCTGCAGCAAGAGGTGCTGGTCGCGGCCCCTGAACGAACCGGAACGCTCTTCTACGACTTTCCACATTCGGCACCTGCTATCCGCGGCCTATGCCGGCCGGCGGCGGCGTCTGGTACCGTTCAATTGCGGCCGCGGCCTGTTCGAGTTGGTAAAGGAAATCTAGTTGCGAGTGGCCGAAGTCGATCACCAGCATCGAAAGCAATGAGCCGCCGTATCGTCATCTCCAAGATTGCCGGCGGTATCGGCAACCAGCTGTTCTGCTACGCCGCGGCGCGCAGACTGGCATTGATAAGCGATGCGACGCTCTGCCTTGACGTTAATTTTTTCCGTTCTGACATCAATTTCGGGCGCGAGTACCGGCTCGATTGCTTCGCGCTGCCGCCGCACGAAATCCTACAAAGTTCTCGCCTGCTGCCGGCCAAGGCCGACCTTTACTTGTGGCGTCTGAAGCGCAAGCTCGCGGCGAGCGGTCTGCTGCCCGGGTGCGATTACGCGATTGAGGCCGATCCTCGCGTTTTCGAACCGCGCCTGCTGGGCCTTCGCGTGGAGCGAAATATGGTGCTCGACGGCTACTGGCAGGACGAACGATATTTTGCGGACGTCGCTTCAACCCTGCGTCGGGACCTCGATTTCCGGCTCAAGGCCGACACGCGGCAACGGGAACTCGCGGCGCGGATTGGATCGTCGATTGCAGTGGCGGTGCACAGCCGTCGATTGCACGGCGTCACTCCGTACAACCCCGCCGGCGCAAAAGATTCTCTTAACACGTGTTATTACCTGAATGCGCTTAAAGTCATCACTGAAAGAGTCCCGTCACCGGAATTCTTCTGCTTCGGCGACGATCCCAACTGGCTTGGAGAACTGTGGCCGCGGGACCTGCCCGTCACCTTCGTCCATCATACGGGGCGCATGGGCGAAATGACCGACCTGTGGCTCATGTCGCAGTGCCGCCATTTCATCATCGCCAACAGCACTTTCAGCTGGTGGGGCGCCTGGCTCGGCGCGGCCCCGGACAAAATCGTTCTTGCGCCGCGACCGAAGGGACTCCAGTACGAGGTGAAGAGCGCCACAGGCTGGCTCGAGTTGGACTGGTAAATAATGCAGTCCGTGACTTAGTGGACGTTAACGCGTGAATCCGTAGCGATGCGGGAAGCCGGAACGACAGGTCACGCATGCGTTGCTGCTTGATAGGAGGAAGCGGCTTCATCGGGAGTCATCTCGCGTCGCTGCTCGCAGCGAGCGGTAGAGAACTCACCGTCGTGGGACGAAGCGCCGCGCCCATCCGCAAGCTGCCTCCCGGCACGAAGTACGTATCTGGTGACTGTGGAGACCAACAACTGCTGCGAAAGCTCATCTCGCAGACCGATGAAGTCGTAGACCTTGCGTACGCCACGGTCCCGCAGACCAGTTTCGCGGACCCGATATTCGACATTCAGGCCAACTTGCCTCCCAGCGTTTCGATGCTCAGAAGCGCTGCCGAAGCGCGTCTGCGACGTGTCGTGCTGATCTCTTCGGGCGGCACGGTTTACGGAGTGGCACGATCACTTCCGATCAATGAAGAGCATCCGACCGACCCTATCTCCCCGTACGGGATCACAAAGCTGACGATAGAGAAATACGGCCTGATGTTTCACCGGCTGACCGGGCTGCCGGTGATCATCGTCAGGCCCGGCAATGCATTCGGACCCGGGCAAATACCCGAAGCAGGGCAAGGGTTCGTTGCTACCGCGATCGCTCGCGTCCTGGGCAATCGTGAGGTGACTATTTACGGGCAGGAAGGAACCATCCGAGACTACGTACACGTCACCGATATCGCGAGGGGGATCACTTCCGCCCTGGAGCACGGCCAGCCGGGATGCTGTTACAACATCGGCACCGGCGTCGGGAAATCCAATCTGGACGTGCTGAGAACTATCGAACCCCTTGCATCGACCCACGGGCGCCGCATCGAACTGCGCGTCGATGAGCGGCGCGGATTCGACGTGCCCGTGAACATTCTCGACAGCTCGAGGCTGAGGGAGGTCTCAGGCTGGACACCGCGGGTACCCTTCGAAGCGGGGATCGAGGAGACGTGGAATTTCCTCGCCTCGTTCTAAATGACGCCCGCTCCGCTCGTCAGCGTCGTTTTGCCCGTGTACAACGCCGGGCCGGCCTTGCCTCGGGCGCTTGCTTCTATCCGGCTCCAGACGTTCCGCGACTGGGAGCTGATCCTCATCGACGACGGCTCGACGGACGGCTGCATGGCCGGTTTTAACGCTTCAGACGATAGAATCCGATTCATCCGGGACGGGAGGAACCTAGGGCTGGCGGCCCGACTCAACCAGGGGATCGACCTCGCGCGAGGAAGGTACCTCGCGCGAATGGATCAGGACGACGTCGCCTACCCCTCCCGGCTCGAGCGCCAGGTCGAATTCCTCGAGCGCAATCCGAACGTGGACCTGGCCGGTACCAAGGCTATTGTGTTTCGGGACGAAGGGCATCCTGTCGGACTTTTCCCCTTTCGCGCTACCCACGCCGAAATCTGCGCTCACCCCTGGAACGGATTCTATTTGCCTCACCCGACTTGGATGGGGCGCATCGAATGGTTTCACCGCCACCGCTACACAATCCCTGAGCTCGCGCGGGCCGAAGATCAGGATTTGCTCCTTCGCGCTTATGATTCCAGCCGCTTCGCCTGCCTCGACGAAATCCTCTTTGGATACAGGAAGGCGCCGCAGCCCCTCCGAAATCTGTGGCCAGCCCGGATCAATATGGCCCGGGCACAGTTGCGGGCACATGCGGCCAAGGGACGATGGAGTTACTGCGTGCTCGGATCATCGATATCCCTGCTCAAGGGCGCGGCGGATATCTTGCGATCGCCGTTTCAGGTGGGCGGCGAGCCCGCGGGCCGATGGGGCCCATTGTCGGAATCCGAGATCGGCGCCTGGCGCCGCGTATGGAATTCGGTCACCCTCGGTGTCAACTACTGAACGCACCGCAATGCGTATCGTCAGGCTCGCCACCGTTCCGTTTTTCCTGCTGCATCATCTGCGCAGCCAGATCGACGCATCGGTCGCTGCCGGGCACGAGGTGATGCTGATCTCGAGCCCGATCGACGGCGCGGACGCGCTCGAACGCATCGCGGGCGTCCGTTTCGTCCCGATCGACATTCCGAGAGGGATCGCGCCGCTGCGTGATCTCGCCGCGCTCGTATCCATGTACCGGCTGTTCCGTTCGTTTCGTCCCGATGTCGTGCATTCGACCACGCCCAAGGCCGGACTCCTATGTGCTCTGGCCGCGTTCCTTGCCCGCGTGTGGGTCCGTCTGCACACTTTCACCGGACAGCCCTGGCTCGAGCTCTCCGGCCCCACGCGGTGGTTTTCAATGGCGAGCGACTGGTTGATTGCTCGTCTCAACACGCACTGTTACGCGGACAGTCCTTCGCAACGCGATTTTCTAATCACCGAAGGTCTGTGCCGGGCCGAGAACATCTCCGTGTTGGAAAGCGGATCCTTGGCGGGAGTCGATCTCTCACGGTTCAATTCGGCGTCGCTGACGGCACGCGCTCTGAAGTGCCGAGAGACGCTCGCGATCCCAGTTACGGCACGGGTTGTGCTCTTCATCGGTCGCGTAACGCGGGATAAGGGAGTATCGGAACTGGCTGATGCATTTTTCAGGATCAAGGCCGTGGATTCGGAGGCATATCTCGTCGTCGTCGGTCCCACTGAACCGAAGCGGGATCCGTTGTCGCCCGCTCTGTTGCAGGCGCTGGAGTCCGATGATCGCATCAGAATGACCGGCTACGATCCCGAGCCGGAGAAATACCTCGCCATGGCCGATCTGCTGTGTCTGCCGAGCTACCGCGAAGGTTTCGGGAACGTGGTCATCGAGGCAGGTGCGCTCGGCGTGCCGACGGTAGGGACGCGCATCAATGGACTTCGTGACGCGGTCGTCGACGGAGTCACGGGGCTGCTGGTGCCGCCGAAGAATGCAGCGGCTCTCGCTGACGCGCTTGCGAGCCTGCTCAAAAACGAGTCAAAGCGAAAACAGATGGGAAACGCTGCCAACGAACGCGTTCGAAATCTGTTCGATTCCAGGGTAGTCAACAGTCGCGTCCTGGGGGAATACGAGCGGCTGCTGAAGAATCGCAACCCGACGCCCTAGTTGGAATTCCCCAAGGGCTATCTCTTCGCGTCCGGCTCGCGACCGTAGCGATCGTCGAATCGCACGATGTCGTCCTCGCCCAGATAACTTCCTGACTGAACCTCGATCAGAAAGAGCGGTCTCTTCCCGGGGTTTTCCAGCCGATGCTTGGTGCCAATCGGGATGTAGGTGGATTCGTTCTCCGACACGAGTTTCACTTCCTCGTTCCGGGTCACCTTTGCCGTTCCCGACACGACCACCCAGTGTTCTGCACGATGGTGGTGCATTTGCAGCGACAGGGCCTCGCCCGGCTTGACCATGATGCGCTTGACCTGGAAGCGCTCGCCTGCGTCGATGCTCTCGTAGTAGCCCCACGGCCGATAGACGCGGCTGTGCGAAACATGCTCGGTGCGGGCCTGCCGGTCGAGGCGCTCGACCACTTCCTTGACCTCCTGCGCGCGCGCCTTGTCGGCCACGAGGACCGCGTCGTCGGTCTCGACGACAACGAGGTCGCGCACTCCCAGCGCCACCACCATGCGGTGCTCGGCGCGAACGTAGCAGCCCGTCGCCTCGCGCAGGTCCACGTCGCCGTGGGCGACGTTGTCGCTCACATCCTTTTCGCCGGCCTCCCAGAGCGCGGTCCACGAGCCCACGTCGCTCCAGCCGATGTCGGCCTGGACCACGGCGCTCGCAGAAGTGCGTTCCATTACCGCATAATCGACCGAGTCCGAAGGACAGGCGGCAAATGCCGCCGGATTCAGCCGGAGGAAATCGAGGTCGCGCGTGCTCGCCTCCCACGCGGACTTCGCCGCGGCCAGAATCTCGGGACGGAAGCG
>Ga0137390_10005012_pt1 | contig 11098 bp, 7 predicted proteins | sample 15con2h24AmetaG_FD_104937 | JGI IMG/M metagenome (GOLD analysis project Ga0137390, IMG submission 104937) | Vadose zone soil microbial communities from Angelo Coast Range Reserve, California, USA - 15con2h2.4A metaG | ecosystem: Environmental > Terrestrial > Soil > Vadose zone > Saprolite... | reverse complement strand
GAGAGCGGGGAGAAACGCGGGTAACTAGAGTAAGGAAGCGAGACGGCGTACACGACACGAACGGCGGTTGCGTGGAATCGAAGCTGAGCCGGGAGACGAGAGTTGGAAGGGGAGAGTATTTGCAAGAACATTTGCGATGTTGTGGATAGCAGATCCACAACATTGAGGTCGAGCTGGAGGCAAAGGCGATAAATAAAGAGTAAGGAGGAGCAAACGCACGCAAAGGGTCTTCAGAGAATGCGGACTAGATTCTACTAACAATCTCCTCAAGGAGCTGGAGAATTCATATATATCGCGGTACATACGAGCGTCTTGTCTTAGGCCGTGGGTAATGAATACGGAGGGGAGGCGGGGATAGAGAGGTTGTGGGAAGGAGAGGGGGTGTGTATGTGCATAGGACACACAGGAAGCTGTATGAAAAAGAAGGATTAGCACGATGAAAGACGCTAAGAAATAATAATAAGAGCGGCTAGGACTGAGCGACGATGTCCGAGAGTGAGAGAAGAGAGTGAGACAACCATGACTGAATAAAGCGGAAGAGGTTGACGGATGCCCGGACCGCTGTTCGACTCCTGGCTGTTGGCGATCGGACTCGGACGCTCCTCAAAAATACCGATTTTGGCGGCCATCTTATGCCCTGATGCTCAGGCTGTACGAGTTCTTTCCTTTATCATCGATCATCAGTCAACCACGTTGTAGTTGCCCAATTCGTACAGACATGTACGGCTGCGTCTAGCAGACACGTGTTGGAGGGATGTGGGTCGTAACCCTTGCCACCCATCCCGATCCTGGCGAATACCGCACCCTAACGGCTCCCTTTTGCGTCGTTCATTTTTCTTGATCCCAAATAGTCCCCAAACCGATTAATCATCCGTCCTGCTGTGTAGTATCCTTACTTTTGACAAGTTAGCGCTGAAGTATGGATATCCCACGATGTGAGTCCCAGTAAATCAATCAATTATTCCGAGTCCACCGTCTTTTTTAAGTCACGGTAGCTTACTTTCGAATTTTATAGCCCGTTATCGTGAATTAGATGTCAAAATATCTAATTTTGAGGATACTCTCCAGCTAATCCCCCGTTCCCATCCTCAACGCCATACGTTAGTGTACTTTTCGGGTCTCGCGCGGCTCCTACGCCACGATTTATTCAGTCAAAATGAAGACCTAGACCAATCTATCCTGCATCTCACTGAGGCAATCTTCCTCCCATTTTCTCCCTCTGGTGGATTCAGTGCAAATTTCATCGAGATTTTGTTCCAACTCGCGTCTGCCCTTCTCCGACGGTCTAAGAAATCTGAGCGGCTTGACGATGCCAATTCTGCTATTCAGTGCTTCCATCGTCTCCGAAGCCACCTCCCGGGACACCTCCGCATCCAACGAAATCAAGCGACAATATCACTTATAGAAGCATTGGCCTTTCGGATTCCGTTGGGGCCCAGTGATGGGATGCAGAATATCAAAGATATGATCGCACTCTGCGAGGAACTCTCTGCCTCGGATAGCTTGCAAGAGTTTGCAGTCCGGGCTGCAATGGACCTAATTATTGGCATTGGTGTATTTTTCAGCGTGGATGGACCATTGTTAGACCAGTGCATCAAATCCCTGCGGGAAGCCGGTATACGCCAGCCAAATTCACGCACGCTTTCCATTCCACTTGCCTACTCTCTTATACTCCGCTTTGGTGAAATGGTGACGGATGACGATTACGAGGAGGCGAAAACAATTCTAAACGAAATCCATGGTTCATCGTGCCCGGGAAATTCCATCGAAAGTTGGTACCAAATATCATCGCACCTGATTTCATTGCTCGCAGGCCTCCGTTCAACCAGATATAAGAAGCCAGAGCATTCAGAGGAAGCAATGTCTCACCTTCGCTCCCGTCTTCATTCACCCTTTTTGCCTGAGAAATCTCGCTCCGACATTATCAAGCTTCTGGACAGCGCAGCAGTTGGGCGCTTCAGGTCTTTTGGCGTTAAAGAATCGTCGGCACTTCAAGACGCACTTTCTCTCAACTACGAAGTTTTCGGCCCATCATCGTCGCGGCGCCTCGATACTTCTCGAGGTGATATCGCTGAATCACACTCAGTCATCGTCCCTCATTCGACGGAAGCCATGTCAGTGGACGCCGGCATTCAGCGTCTCCAAAAGCATCTTACGACAATCTCCCCAGGGACCAACGGCCATAGAGAATGCCTCGAGCAACTCGTGGAATCGTATCGCACCAAGATTTCGCTCACAAAAGATCCCACAGACATCGAAGAGGCTATCAAGCATTGTCGATCATTACGGGACGCAACCTCTCCGGGTGGCATGTCTTCATGTCACGCGGCCATTTCCCTTGCCCACCTTCTTAGACTCGCATTCGAGCATACACATAAAATTGAGGACCTCAATGAATCTATCAACTTGCTTTCTGGTGTTCTCAAGATTCCAGCGGGACGGACACTTTGCGATAGCGTAGTCGAAAAGTTGATCGCATCTTTATTTACACGTGACAAAGCACTGCTTCGCAAACAGGACACGCGTGCGACGCAATCCATGCGTGAAACTATACAGACCGTCATTGAAATCCTCCCCCTGGCAGTGGACAACAGATACATATCAGTACCCAGCCGACTCAGGCACTCGTGCAAATGGTCACGGTCGTTGCGGATCGGCAATCAGTTTGGAGCCTGTTCTTCCTCCGCCGTTTCAACTGCGTATGAGAAGTCTATGTCTTTGATGCGGGACTGTGTCGTGTTTGCGCCGAATCTCCACTTACAACATACACATTTCGTCGCAATGATTCAGGAGATAGAGACGATGCCGTTGGATTATGCATCGTATCAAGTCGACACAGGTCAACTCGAGCAAGCTATCGAAACTCTTGAACGAGGGAGGGCCTTATTGTGGTCCGAGCTCCGTGGTCTGCGTACTTCTATGCACCATATTTCCGGCGTCGACCCTCTTTTGGCGGAGAAATTCTCGGCAATTAATCGCGACCTCGAGAAGTTGACAATGTCTGTCTTGCCGAACAAGAGCACAAAAGTTAATGATAAAGGAGACCGGGCCGAGGATGGTGACGGGGTGGGGGTAGGGGTAGACCCATTCGGCCATTTGTTGATGAAGCAACGGAAATTGTTGGAGCAACGCGACAACGTCATTTCCCAGGTTCGGTCCTTGCCTGGTTTACAGAACTTCTTGATGCCACCCTCATTCGACGCCTTGCGCTCAGCTGCATCACATGGACCGGTCATCATCATTAACCATAATGAATGGCACTCCGACATTCTTATTCTCCTCTACGACTCTCCTCCTTCCCTCCTTCCCACTTCCAACGGCTTTTATGAGGATGCGAACAGATTAAGAGATGACCTGCTAGACGCGCGAAAGAAGCAGGGACTCGATTCAATAGAATACGAACGCGCTCTTGCTTCTGTTCTCGAGAACCTTTATAACCTCGTTGGTCGACCAGTTATCGACAGACTGCACGAGTTGAACATACCAGAACAATCGCGTATCTGGTGGTGTCCAACATCCGTATTTTGTTCTCTTCCTCTCCACGCGATGGGTCCAGTTCCGTCTCACGATGGCATGGAACGGTACTTTTCTGACCTGTACATCCCTTCATACACCCCAACACTCTCGGCGCTCATCGAGTCTCGCAATCCTGGTATACAGTTACAATCACCGAGGCAGCCCTCTTTACTCCTTGTGGCGCAGCCGGACAGTTCCCTTCCAGGAGTGAAGGGAGAGATCCAGGTGATACAGAGGCTCGATATCGAGGTAGAAAGTCTTATCCTCGGACATGCGACAACAGCGGCAGTAATCGAGGGTCTCAAGCGCCACGAGCTTGTTCATTTCGCGTGTCATGGTAACTTGGAGATTGGGAAGCCATTTGACGCCTCATTCAAGCTTCACGGAGACGAACAGCTTAAGCTACTTGACATCGTACACTCTCGATTGCCAACTGCCGAATTCGCGTTTCTCTCTGCTTGTCACACTGCTGAATTAACTGAGGAAAGCATCGCGGACGAGGGACTGCATCTTACTGCCGCACTACAATACTGTGGATTCCGGAGCGTGGTCGGGACGATGTGGGCGATGGCAGACACTGACGGACGCGACCTGGCGCGGCATGTGTATCGGTCGATGCTCTCTGGAAATGACGATGGACCGTTTTACTTGAGATCGGCGGAGGCCCTGAGGGACGCCGTGAGGAGGTTGCGGCGCACGAGGGGTGTCACACTAGAACGATGGGTGAATTTCGTTCACTATGGAGCGTGATCGGTGCGTCGTACATTGAATTTGGGTACCGCCATAATACTTACCCTTTGCCCGTACTACTAGTAGCCGCGCGTACTCAGGCCGCTGTATCGTGAGTGGTCCCGTTGCGCCAAGTACAGCACGCACGAGGCGGTGTAGTCGGAACACATGTCGGACATCGTTCCGAAATGCCATCGGTACATTTTGTTGGCACAATTTGCCCAACAGCCTTTCCACAACGGCTCCCCACTGCGTCGGCGCATTAAGAAGCCCTTTCTCCATTTGCCTTAACTGAAAGCCTTGCGACGACCTTCCGGACTTCTCGACGACTTCTTCATCGTCGCACCCAAATCAATACGATATGACTTCCTCAGCATCCAGTTTCCCTTCCTCTGGCATCCGAGTCATCGGTTACTATAATGGGACTGCTACGACATTCTATGCTTGTAGCGTGCCCTAGCGTGCCCTTTCCTTCGATACCTATTTGCGTATTGCGCCATTTCCGTTTGATTCTTCCCTAACCCTTGTGCTTCGTCGGCGTACTTCCAACTTCCTTTTCTCACTGTATTCAGTTTCGAACGGCCGCTCACTTGTAGCTACAGCATGTTCGTCTGTACGAAAAGCCTTCCAGGGTCTCCGACTCCCCCAAATATAGTGTCTGGCCCCTCAATGCTAGTCTGAGGCGTCGAGTACTTATTATCATCTGGATTTACATGTCAAAACCTTGTGTTCTCCTCTCTGTTACTCTCGCTTTTCTCGTACCTCTGCCACATCTCTAGCGTAGCCTTGGACCGGAATACCGTTGACATGCCTCAGGCTTATCCCAGTTAGATTCTTCCTCCTTTCTTCCTCTTTCCTCGTCCTCCATTCTTAAAGTCACGAGCGCGTCCCGGCGACCCGCACACTTCTCATAGTCTCACTGCGTGCCTGTGGTCGGTGTCAGGCCTTTCCTGACTCATGGGGACGATATATTGCATCATTCGTATGCAGATGTTGATCAGGAAGTGGAATTAGGCTATTTTAAGCGTGACAGACTCAAATATGACAGGAAACGCCAGTACAACAGCACTGATGAAATTGGGCGCTAGCCAGAAACCAACGAAAATCGGACACAGAGACATCCCATGCTCAGCTCAGAAGGATTGTAGCAACGGGTGATGATTTAAAGGTGAAGGTCATGAACAGGGAAAGGTTGGACAAGATCGCTGAGATCGAATGGACGCATGGGAAAGGCAACGTGGCCCATGCGCGGTGCTTCGCGCATGTCAGTCTATGAGGAGGATGGACGTGATCGTCTAAAGCACATTCGAAGGGGAGCTATCGACATGGGAAATGCGATTGTCCCAACCTATACCAACTGTTTTCTCGGGCCACGATGAAGTCAACAGCGGCGACGAATACGACCCGTGCGTTGACTGCCTGGGATTTGTGTGCTGTGATTTGGGGCAGTGATGGGGACAGGATGTCAACTTCGGCAACCATCTATTATAATCGCATATGCGGCAACCAAGGAGTGTTTACTGTATTTGCCGTTGGCCCAGGCTCGCGCTCCGGTCAACCTGAGGGGAAAGAACGGACACTGTGTTATCCCACCATGCTGATCGCCGTCACTCCGAGGCGATCACCAGCCTGCAGGTATTTGCAGACTCCGTAGGGACACGAAGCGGGATAGAGCGAGACTGAAATAATTACACCAAGGAAAAGGGGAGGTGATGCAAAGGAAAAGCGAGAAGCAGAAAGGGTTGCAGGAGAAACGAGAAAGAGGAATGAGAGATGCAAGCGAGAGGGGGGAAAAGAAAGGATGGCATGAGCGCAATGCGTAAGCGCGGTGAAAGGGGCAGGGCGAATGAAGATAAACAAGAAGTGGAGACAAATGAGACGCAAGAGGCACGTGGAGCTGAACACAAACAAAGGGGAGCCGATAGACGAGATGGCGCCGAGAGCGAGGCAGATGGTCGTTCCGCAATGTCAGGATCGGGTCTAGAGCAGGGGAGGAGAGAGGGCAAGAGGGAATCTTGGGTCACGCGAAGGACTTGGAGGACGCATACATGAAGGGCTGTTGCATTCGCGACAGGTTATATATGAGTCTAGTTACCTACGATCCATCTTGCCCGAGGCTATACGTAGTAAGAGAAATAAAAGAGGTCGGGAGGGTTCAGAAAAGGGGGTGGTCAAGGGAGAGAGGGCGCAGGGACGTGGGGGTACACGAGGGACACAAAAAGATATGGCCAGAGGGAGTCAACATGTGTGAAACAGGAGGAATAAAGGGTGTAAAACGGCGTACGGTGGCCGCGCGGTCGGTGGTCAGCCGGCGAGACCGGGCGCTCCGTCCCGGCAATTCCCGCTCGCTTACTGGACGGGTGAAAGAAAAACGCTAACCTCGACCGTCACATCGACCCTAGTGTTGCCGCATAACCAGGCTTTGAGAACTCTATCTCAAACTCCCGCGCGTCTCGCCCTCACTGCAGAAGGTTATTGGAAAGGACATACGGTGGAATGCTCCCCGCCAGCCAAAGCTTCGCCTAACACTGGCCTATTTCTACGCTTTTGAGACCTCAAGACCTCAACCGTCAGTGTTCCTTGAAGTGTGTTCCATTTAAGGACAACTGACTTCATTCTGAGAAGGTGGAAATTCCTCCACCGGCATGCTGCCCCGTGTAGACCATCCAAATCATTCGCACATTTAATATGTGTCATGTGTCGTGCTTCTGGAAGACACGTGTCGGAAGACTACTGTATAACCCTTGTCGTCTCAAAAACCGTTGTAACACTCTCTGCAACCCACGACTTCCTTGCTTCCCGATACCCCAGTGATTGCCTATCCTGCGTATTATTCTTTTTTTCGAGCACTGAAGGATGGACACCCGGCAATGTAAGTCCCAAAGTATAACCAACCATTCCGTCTTCTCCATGTCTCACAGTAGTTGACTTTCGTTTTTAAAGCCGTAGCCCATGAATTTGATGATATTGCCTCTCTTATTCAAGGTCTTCTCCTCCTACTACCCCGATCCCATCCTACACGTCATACGGCTCTCTACCTTTTGGGTCATGGGCGGCTCCAATGCTACGTGTTATCGGGTCAGAATGAAGACCTAGACCAATCTATCCTATATCTCACTGAGGCAATCCTCCTCCCATTTCGCGCCTCGGGTGAATTCGGCGTAAACATCGTCCAGAGTTTCATCGCTCTCTCGTCTGCCCTTCTCCAACGCTCCATGAAGTCTAAAAAACCTGACGATGCCAATTTTGCTATTCAATGCCTCCGTTATCTCCATGGCCAGCCCCTTGATAACCTCAGCATCCCACGAGATGAAGTGACGACATCGCTCATAGAGACATTAGCCGTTCGGGCTGCGTTGGGATACAGTGATGGGATGCAGGACATTAAAGACATGATCGTACTCTGCAATGAACTCTTTACCCTGGATATCTCGGAACAGTTCGCGCTCAGGACTTCAAGTGCCTTGCTTAACGCCATTGGTGTATGCACTAGAAACGATAGGCCACTTTTAGACCAGTGTATAGAACCCCTGCGGGAAGCGAGTATGCGCTGGCCAAATTCTCCAGCACTTTCCGTCGTATTTGCATACTCTCTGGTACGCCGCTTTTCCGAAACGCTCACAAATGATGATTTCGAGGAGGCGACAACCATCATAAACAGAGTCCTTACTTCCCAATGGCCCGAAGATTCCCTCGAATTTTGGCAGTGCATGTCATCCAATATCATCTCGGTGCTTGCGGTCATCCGATCAACCGTATATGATAAGCCGGAGTATGCAGAGGAAGCCATGTCTCACAATCGCTCCGTTCTCCGTTACCCCTCCTTATCCGACGACCTTCGCCATAGCGCCACGGAGAACCTGAAGCTGGTTGGGGATCTGCGTTTCAGGTCTTTTGGTGGCGATGAAGCATCAGCCATTCAAGAGGCACTTTCCCATAACCCCAAAGTTGACGGTCCTTCACCATCGTCGCACTTTGAGGTACCTCCTTCGATGGAAGCAGTAGAGATGAGAATTCGGCGTCTTCAAGGACTTCTCTCGACAACTCCTCCTGGGACTCACTACTACAGAGAGTGCCTCGACGAGCTGGTGGAATCATGTCGTGCCAAGTTTTCTCTTACTAATGACCCCACGGATATCGATGATGCGATCAAGTATTGCCGAATGTCACTTGATTCGACTCTTCCAGGTGGTTTATCTTCAACTCCTGTGGCTATTTCCCTCGCCGACCTTCTCAATCTCGCATTCGAGCATACCCATAAACTGGAGGACCTCGATGAATCCATTGGCTTACTGAGTCGTGTTCTCACAGCTCCAGCGGGACAAGCATTTTACAATAGCGTAGTCGGGAAGTTGATCTCGTCTTTATTCCGACGCGTCGAGTCACTCTTTCACAAACAGGACATCCATGTCTTGGAAGTAATACAGGCCATGGATGAAACCATGCAACGAGTCGATGAGGTTTTCTATCTGGCAGTGGACAATAAATACATATCAGTACCCAACCGACTCAGGCATTCATGCACATGGGCATGGCTGATGCATCAAGCCAGTCACTATGACATCAGCACCTCCTCCATCTCCCTTGCGTATGAAAAGGCTATGTCCTTGATGCAGGAATCCGCCATATTTGCGCCAAATCTTCAGTTGCAACACACACATCTCGTCGCAAGACTTTGGGTGGTAGAGGAGATGCCATTGAATTACGCATCACATCTTGTTCACACACATCGACTCCGGGAGGCTATCGAGACTCTAGAACAAGGGAGAGCCTTGTTGTGGTCCGAACTACGTGGTCTGCGTACTTCCATCCATCATATTTCCGGTGTCGACCGTCTTTTAGCAGAGAAATTCACACAGATCAATCTGGAGCTCGAGAGGTTGACAATGTCAGTCTTGCCAAGCGAGAGCACAGACGCTAATAATGATGCAGCCAATGATGGCGAAGGGCCAGACCCATTCGGTCGTCTCATGATGAAGCAGCGGAAACTTTTGGAGGAGCGCGACAATATCATTTTCCGCGTCCGATCCTTGCCTGGTTTACAGAATTTCATGACAGCATCTTCATTCGACAGCTTGCGCTCGGCCGCATCACATGGACCTGTCATCATCATCAACCATAGTAAATTCCGCTCAGATATTCTTATCCTCCTCTACGACTCTTATCCTTCTCTTATTCCCACTTCCGACGGCTTCTACAATGATGCGAACAGACTACGAGAAGACCTACTAGATGCGCGAAAGGAATGGGGACTTGATTCGATGGAATACGAGAGCGCTCTTGCCTCTGTTCTTGAGGAACTTTATAACCTCGTTGGCCGACCAGTTATCGAGAGACTGCACAAGTTGAACATACCAGACCAATCACGTATCTGGTGGTGTCCAACGTCTACATTTTGTTCTCTTCCTCTCCACGCCATGGGCCCGATTCTATCCAATGATGGCATGAAACGGTACTTTTCTGACCTGTACATTTCTTCATACACACCAACACTCTCTGCGCTTATCGAGTCTCGCAAGCCTGAGCCTGGTACACAACACCCGAAGCCACCCTCATTACTTCTTGTGGCACAGCCTGACAGATCTCTTCCAGGGGTGAAGGGAGAAATCCAGGTGATACAGAAACTCGATATCGAGGTAGAAAGTCTTATCCTCAGACATGCGACTACAGCGGCAGTACTCGAAGGCCTCAAGCACCACAAACTTGTTCATTTCGCGTGTCATGGTAACTTGGAGATTGGGAAGCCATTTGACGCCTCATTCAAGCTTTACGGAGACGAACAGCTTAAGCTACTCGACATCGTACACTCTCGATTTCCCGCAGCCGAATTCGCATTTCTCTCTGCTTGTCACACGGCGGAGCTAACTGAGGAAAGCATCGCAGACGAGGGACTGCACCTTACTGCCGCACTACAATACTGTGGATTTCGGAGTGTGGTGGGAACGATGTGGGCGATGGCGGACACTGATGGACGCGACCTCGCTCGCCATGTGTATCGCTCAATGCTCTCCGGAAACGAAGAAGGGCCATTTTACTTGAGATCGGCGGAGGCCCTGAGGGACGCCGTGAGGAGGTTGCGGTGCACGAGAGGCGTCACGTTAGAGCGTTGGGTGAACTTCGTTCACTATGGAGCGTGATCTCAAATGATTCGTACGTGGTCGAGATGCTTACTTTGCGCATAGCCTTAATCCTTACCCTTTCTCCGTAGCTGCGCGGACCCCGAAGCGCTACAAGCGATTTTCTACCCTTTCCTCAACAACCTCCCCGCTACCGCCTCCCCCGGCCATCACCGACAACCTTTTCTCCGTTTGTTTGAAAGCCTTACGATGAGTTTGCCACCCACTTCTCAGGCTAGGCCTTCCGCCCACGTCAATATGCTGTATTTTTCTTAGCGTCCGGTTTCCCTTCGACTGCACCATCACGTACTTTACTGGGACCGTGCTGTCGCCTTCTATGCGGACTGTATGCCTTTTCTTTGATACTTTTTCATGCGTTGTGCCGTTTTCATCTGGGTCTCACTTAACCCTTGAGCTTTGTCTGTGTACTTCTAACATGCTTTGTTCATTACTTTTAGTTTCGAACGGACTGTATTTCGTAGCTACAGAGTGTCCGTATATACGAGAGGCTTACCAGGGTCTCTGGCTCCCTGCAATGTAGTGTTAGTCCCTTACACGTCCATCAACATCATCGGGCGGAGAGAGGTATTAGTACGACGAGAATGTGAGTAAGGCAAACGCGGTTTGCAGATAATGTCTCGCGGGGGAGATCCGGGCCAGCGCGCAGTGATCAGGTTCTCGTGCATGCGCCCGTCGGCGGACATGCCCAGGCCGGGGCTGGCGTTTGCCAGCTCCAG
>Ga0137390_10005009_pt1 | contig 11101 bp, 16 predicted proteins | sample 15con2h24AmetaG_FD_104937 | JGI IMG/M metagenome (GOLD analysis project Ga0137390, IMG submission 104937) | Vadose zone soil microbial communities from Angelo Coast Range Reserve, California, USA - 15con2h2.4A metaG | ecosystem: Environmental > Terrestrial > Soil > Vadose zone > Saprolite... | reverse complement strand
TCGCAGGTCCAATGTCCGGAGAAGCAATCGCATACGGTTGAGAACATCCATGAGAAATCGACGCGGGCACAACAACATGAGAAGAGAAGGTTATCGTTGTACTTGTCCTTCTTGGACGTCGGCCCTTGAAGTGTGGTGCCCTTTATTGAAAGGATCACGGTATTGTTGTCGGACGACAAGAAGACATGCCCGCGAAAGCCTATAGTACGATCTTCCCAGCCGAAAGGAAAGCTCTTAGGCATGTGTGATTAAGCTGTAGGTGCCTCGGGCAATGACGACTTACGACGTTCCAAGCAGAATCAATATCGTACCAGTTCTTCTGTCCCGGTAGTGCGTAAGCATTGCCGCTTATGCGTGCGAGCTGGGATAGCGTGTGTCTGTCTTCAATGTCCGGTCCAAGCACCTCGATGCGATCCCACGATGTGTGGTGTATATCCTGTATAGCTCTAGGGCGATAAATGGTAGTTGGGACCGCCTTCACGGTCCATGAAGGCACGGGGATGTCTGGTAATGATGTGACAGGGTGAAACAAGGGTTGGATGTGTTGAGTGCTTGGACCATGATTATAACGATGCACTGGTTTGATCACGACCGGAACAGAATGTGGCTTCGCAGCTGCTACCGCTACGAGTTCCGCTACCAGACCGATTGCCAGAAGTAGTTCTAGGGAGAGACCAAAAACCATGATTGTTCGGTGCAAGATTGAACATAATCGCCGCTAGCGAGCCAGTATGTGAATGAGCGGCCCCGCTCGATCTAATCTAATGAAAAGGCAATAGAACAGGACCCACCTGAAGTGTCAACGTCAGCGACCGTGGGAGCGGCGTGGCAACAGACACAACAGTGGCAAATAGCGGTCACTGGGACGATGACGACTGCACGCTCTTTCTCTCTGAAGCGCGACTTTTTAGACAGTACCCGTTCTGATGTCGTTACCCCACGAAGAACGTGGTGATTCAGTTTAGCGCAGAAGCAAGTCGGCCGGGTATAAGAACACGCTCTGTCCCCCCTGCTCTTCGCTTCCATACTAGGCAGGGCGTGTGTCAGACCTCTCCTACAGTCGTCTATTTATTTACTCTCTTTTGCTGTACAGTAATACAGTGCGGTACATGTGAATGAGATAAAGAGACAGCTCCACGTCATCCACCGGACGCTGCTGCGAAGTGCGAAGCATGTGACGAGATGAGCGTCACGAAGGAGACGAGCTTTATCCCGAACCGAACGCACAAACTCACTCTTCTCTACTGCAACGCCAGAGAGCGTCAGCCCTTTCCTCCTTTCTTCCCTCCTCGTTTTTCGCATAATGTTCATCGTCAACTGGTTCTGGGACATCCTCGCCCAATTGGGTGCGCCACCTTCTCCCCGTAATTCCGCTCTCTCAGGCTCACCCCACCCGTGCAGGCCTATTGCATAAGAATGCCAAAATCCTTTTCCTCGGCTTGGACAACGCCGGGAAGACGGTGGGCCTCTATTTCATGTTATCTCGGTCACATTGTATAAACGAGGTCGTGCAGACACTTCTCCACATGCTCAAGAATGATAGATTGGCCACCCTGCAGCCTACTCTTCACCCAAGTCGGTTCATTCACGCCCGCGTTATCTGGAATTGCTTCCTCAAAATTTTCGTTTTCAGCCTCCGAGGAGCTTGCAATCGGCAACGTAAAGTTCACCACATATGATTTGGGTGGTCATCAACAAGGTCCGTGTGCCGTGTGCGCAATCTTCCTACAACGGTTCCCCATCTGAGCCCATCTCTTACAGCACGCCGTCTCTGGCGTGACTACTTCCCCGAAGTCGACGGTATTGTCTTCCTCGTCGATAGTGCCGACTTTGAGCGCTTCCCAGAGTCAAAGGCCGAGCTGGATGCCCTCCTTGCGATCGAGCAGCTCGCAAAGGTGCCCTTCCTTATTCTAGGCAATAAGATCGATGCATCGGGCGCCGTGAGTGAGGAAGAGCTCAGGCATCATCTGGGCTTATACCAGACCACCGGCAAGGTGCGCGCATGTTTGCCCCCCCCGAGGCATTTGTACAGGCTTGACCTGTGTCCCAGGGCAAGATACCGTTGAGCGATATACGCCCCATCGAGATTTTCATGTGCTCGGTTGTTATGCGACAAGGCTATGCCGAGGGTCAGTCCTTCGCTCGTCTTGTCTGCGCTGATCGTTGACCTGAAATGACCCTCATTAACAGGGTTCCGTTGGATCTCTCAATACGTACGTTTGCATCTTGGGCCCCTTCCGCGTGACGCTCACTGGCCCCCACTCCACAGATCTAAGGTTGCCTTGATTCACCGTCGCGGTTTCCGGGGTAGTATTGTGTTTCTTAGAACCTTAGTGCTCCGATTTTTTCATGGCCACCTTCTTTACTTGTTTACACACACTCGATATCTTTGTCTCTTTGTGTTGTGAAAATTACATTTTGCCACGTCACACTCGGCGCTTTTCACCGCCACAGGCGCGTCTGCACTCGTGACGCGTCCTCCCCCTGCCAGTGCATCCGTGACCATCGGTCATGTTATGAAGCTAAACTTTGTCGTGCACGTCATCACCTCAATCAGAGCAGTTCTCGTCTTCGCGGGCGTCATTCGCGTCGTTCTTATCCTTTATAGTGAATGGCATGACGCCCATTCACTTGTAAAGTATACGGATGTCGATTACTTGGTCTTCACTGATGCGACTTCCTTCACCCTGACGCCCGGGCCACTTAACCATGCCCAGGGTCCACTGGGTAAATGGCTCAATATCGGGGAGTGAGTACCTATCGGTTACGTCCTAACCACAGCCCCCTGATCCCTCCTGACGCGCTACAACGCATCGATCAGCCCCTATCGTCGAGAGACCTACCGTTACACACCTTTGTTGGCAATTCTCCTTGCACCCAACAAGTGGCTGCACAAGTCTTTTGGGAAATACCTTTTTTCGGGGTGTGATATTCTCGCAGGGATTCTGATACACAAGCTACTCGTCTCTACGATTCTACCGCATGCACGCCCTCGCGCTGATACGAGTCACGCGCCCTCTTCTCATTTCACATCCAAGTACGACGAACGGGCCCCCTACCATGGCTACCCGAATCCAGACGACGATGGCAAAAATGTAGCACCCGCACCCATATCGGAGGCCGACGCGCGGCGCGCCACCCTCCTTGTCACCCTCCACCTTCTGAACCCTATTGTGATCGGCATCTCCACCAGGGGGTCTTCAGAGTCCGTGCTGACGCTGTTGGTCCTTCTCACCCTATTCTGCGCCTTGCGCGGGTGGTGGGATCGCACCGCCGTCGTTCTCGGACTTTGCGCGCATTGGAAGATATATCCGGTTATCTATGGCGTGTCGTGCGTCGGCGTCATCGGCGTGGAACGCCAGCGCGGCGCTAAGAAGAAGACGAAGACGACTCGGGCGCGAGGCGCGTTCTCCAGAATCGTCGGATGCATCGATGTCGTCGTAAACGCAAAGACGGCAAGATTCGCGCTGATCAGCGCCGGAACTTTCCTCGTACTTGGCACTTTCATGTATGCCGTGTGAGTAAGATCTCCCGGCGGTTTGGGGAAGTTTTTTTTTTCGCTACCTCTGACCGCTAATGGTGTGTTTTTTCTCCCCCTTTGGCCAGTTGGGGATACCCGTTTGTTCATGAGACGTATCTCTACCATCTCCACCGGTTGGACCACCGACATAACTTCTCCCCGTACTTCTATCAAATTTATCTCACTCACCCAAGTATCTCAACATCCGCCGCCACGCAGTCGTCGGCGTGGGGAGCGTTTATTCGGTCCCCTTTGACAAGCTTTCTCACCCAGCTATCTTTATCCTTGAGTTCGGGCCTTTTCTTCATCCGTACAAGACGGGATATGATCATGGGGTGGTTCATCCAGACGGCAATATTCGTTATCTTTAACAAAGTTTGCACCTCACAGGTATGTGTAACATTTTACCTCTTCGTTACGTGGATTGACGGATATGACGATGACTTAGTATTTTCTCTGGTATATGTTATTCCTACCGCTGATTATCCCTCGTCTGTCGTTATCATGGCTCTCGTTTGCTAAGTATCTCATGTGCTGGATTGGGACACAGGCGTTGTGGCTCAGCCAGGCGTACAGAGTGGAATTTCTGGGGGAACCCATTTTCTTCCGCCTATGGATCTGCAGTGTCATTTATGTTGTCGGACACAGTTGGGTACTCGCGGGAATTATAAATAGCTACCAGATTTAGAGGACCGAAAATGCAGTATTGTCCGCCGTTACTGATTGACTCATTACCCGATGGCCTCGACGATACGGCAGATCTTTATGTTCTACGCATTTAACATTACAGGCTGAGTCTGCGGTTTGCATTCCTGGATATACAACACCCTCCCTTCTTAGTATACACTCGTAGCAGGGATACCTCAATAACGGCCATGCAGGCCTTCAGGACAATAGCTTGGCCTCAAGGGCACTCTTCGTCAGGCCGTCAGCACCGTCGCGCACTTCCAAGACCTTGGAAATGTCGACCTATAAGAATGTCAGCCTGAGCGAGCAAAGTCACTGTACATCGGGGCTGGGCGTACAGTATTCTGGAAATCATTCAAGGCGCTCGCGTGTAGAGTAAGGAGGCTGGTCTCGCAAGCCGGAGCCCAGTTGATGAGGACGAGGGGAGACGATGTCCGGCCGTCCTTGTGCACGAGGTTGTAAGAAAGCACGACGTATCGAGGCGCAGCCTCGGGGAGCTCTGCGGGAAAAGAAATCAGAGGGACCGAGTCGGATGCGCTCGATATACTTTACCCTCTGCCAGGTCCTCGGGAGAGATGTTGTCGAACGTGTCAACTTCCTCCATGATCAACTTTTGCTTGTTGATCTTGACCACGAGCGCAGCATTCCCTTTGTGCCGAGTAAACCTGAACTTGCGGATCGAGTCCTTGAGTTCTTGTGGGATGTCTACGGTGTGGGACTAGTAGGATGCGTCAGGAAAAAGACAAGTACGACCGCTGAAAAATAGAAATCAGGGAGGAGGACAAACCGTACCATGTTTTCCTGGTAGGAGGGAAGAAGTGATAAGCTCGGTACAGCTAATCAATCTCAATCTTGGCTGCAACACCTAGGCTCATCAGGCCAAGACGAGGTGATAAGCGCTTGACAAATTTCTCACAGCGTTATCATACCTGCGCGAATCTGTCATTCACGCGTCGTTTGCCCAAGAACGGGGGGTGTCCGCCCTTAATTTATTTATTGAAACAAGGAAGGGCACCACCAAGAGGGACGACAAGCAGACACCTTCTTGATGAAACAGGGATGAAATACGGGGTCCGAAAGGTGCAGACCAACTGCATGGGCCAGTGAAGAAAAGTTTGGTAACAATGATACATAAACTGGGCAGAAAATGATATCGATAAATGTCCGAGAAAAGAACCACGGGACTCGTGAACGGATTGTGCGGCGGCAATTGTCCTTATCCCTGGCCTTTTTCATCTTCTTTCGTGGGCATGCCAGCAACAATGCCGCTTAAATCCGCTGAAATTCAGATAACCTTCTTCATTGGTGATGGTGGAACGCTTCAATGCTAGAATGAAAGGGGTATCATCACGCGCTGCAACTACGGGTCATGATTCACATCGGCACAGATGCTATGGTGTTATCGTGCCCATTGTTGACGAATCCCGGATTCATTCATGTAGCAGGTGATGTCCGCGGGGTGATCCCAGAGGCCGTGCTGATATTCAGTGTACTGTAAACGGAGGTAGCAAGCAGAAAAAAAGTCCGTCGTTTGCTCGGTCAAGTATTACAAGGAAGGTTACGAAACACAAAATGGGAGGGCATGACCTACACATTTAGAGAACCATTTCCTGGTTTTGATCTCCACCATGTCCAGGCACCCAAACCTAAGATGAAATTGCAGATGCCAACCATCGGGTGGCCTGCCCCGATGAAAGCAAATGTCCACCAGACGAAACCGATGACCCTATCAAGCACACGTCCAGTATACTTTTTGATCCTGGCCAAGGGATCTGGCTTGGGGTGGAAATAATGCGGAAGAGAAAGTAAGGGGATGCTATCATACGACCGGGCTGCAAGGGTTGAAGACGGGAGGAGTAGAAGTGCCACTATAGGTTTCTAGTGACATGTCATTTTTTTTCCTGAAGGGGAATTGAGGATTGTGACGTACATGATCCGAGGTAGTGTATGATGGAATAGACGTGTATAGGAGATTCGTGATGCCAGAGCCATCCGTGACATCTGGTGTGTCGGAATAAGTTGCATATAAAACCCTGTCAGTCCAAGCCGGCATTCTCTGCCCGCTGTATACAGACAAGGAATGGAAGGATGAATTAGGTGTTAGGAAGTGGGTAAGGCATTGACGTGATTACACGTACCTATACTTGTCTACTTCTCCAATCTTGAACTTATAGCTACATTTAAAGGCCCAGAATTCGCCTTCCCGAAACATGTGGAAGATTGTACATTTTCTTCGCTCCAGCAGAAGCTGGTCAAATTCCTTGAGTTCTTCTCGTCCGGACTGTGTGTCAAGCGCAGCCTCGACGCGGTGAATGTTGACGCGGCCAGCATATGGGCTTGTTGGTGGGAAATCCAGGCGAAAGTTCAGGTCACCGAGGAAGAACAAATGTGACGTAGAATACATAGTAGTGGGTGCAGTCGAGGGGGAGCCGGGGAGGGGAGGGAAGAGCAGTGAGCCAACGATGTGATGGTAATCCGCGATCCGGGCTGCGACATTGTAATCATGGGCTGTGAGGTGAGCGCAGACGAAGCTAGGTGCGATTTAGCGCCAGAGAAGTGGAGACGGCGCTGGCGGACTCACGTATAGACTTCTCCTAGGCCATCGTCCTCGGTCTGCCAATGAACTCTAAAGCGCACACCCACTGCTCCCTTGTTTCCCATATAAGCTGGTCCACAGCTAGTCCATTGAGTCTGGACATCACGAACGCGACGGGATATACCGCCGTCAAGCGCATATACAAGCAAAGCGACTCCAACGTTTACGACACGAGCCACAAGACTGTACCGCTCGCCGTTCGGGGCGTGGGCCTCTAGTTGGGATAGGATGAGAGCGTCGCGGTCTTGGATGACACGGCTTGAGCGGCCGGCAACTAATCGTGCCCGCTGAGACGGGATGAGCGAAAGGGGAGTAAGTCGGTACAATACATACGGCCTTGGTGGAGAGGGAGAAGCTCCTGGAAGCCGACTGCGACGATGTCGGGGGCACGGGGCTGGCGAGACAGGAAAGTCGAGACTTTGAGTGTGGGAGTAAGCCAGTCGACAAGGTCTTGAGGTACGCCGCGGAGACCCTGGAGGGCCGTATTATAAGAGGCAATTTGTACGAGTAGTTGATCCGAAGAATTAGAAGAGGCTGTTGCAGTGGCCATTCTACTGTACTAGTGGTTGTCGACTGTGCTGACGGGTCGTGTAGGTTGCGCCGGTGCGCGTGTATATGCGGTGCACGACTAGACGTCAGTACGCGTCAGTCTATGACCGTCATGTGGTTACCAATAATCGCCTAGACCCCAACCCACGACCGGGTCCGGTGGATCTCTCCTAGTCTGGTCTTAAGAGCAAGCCATCCCCACTTATTGAGCTTGTCCCCAACGCAGACGTTGAACCCCTTCAACTTCCTCGCGAGTCATGCCAAACCAGCCCTCGCTGCTGGAGAGGTTCTATGGCTCTAGCTTTTCCTACAATATCTTCCTATTCGTCTGGACTAATGCCGTCAACACCTTCTTCCGGGAAATACGTCCGAGAGGCACGCTCAATATCCCGCGTAATGGTCCGGTTATATTCGTAGCCGCACCCCATCACAACCAGGCATGATGGTCTGTTCATCCTATCTCAATCTCTCATCATCTTTCTCTATTAGTTCCTCGATCCCGTCCTCCTTGCGATGGAGGTATACGGCGAGACCCGGCGACGCGTGAGCTTCCTTATTGCAGCCAAAAGCATGAAGCGAAAAGCTATCGGCTTCTTTGCTAGACTCATATCGTGCAGTACGTTCATTTACCGCATCGTGTTCGCTGTAATCTCACTGTCTCAAAGTCCCTGTTGTCCGTGCTGCTGATGATGCAAGACCGGGTACGGGAAGAATCCGTCTTTCCGACGAAGATCCATGTACCGTGTTAGGCGAAGGTACAAAGTTCCTGTCGGAATTCGCGCCTAAAATGCAAATTGTGTTGCCAAGATCTGTTGGCTCCCCTGTGGCTGAAGTTACTCAGGTCATTTCAGACACCAAACTGAAAATAAAGCGCGAATTCGGAGGTGAGAGTGGAAAGGGTACGAGTCGGATTCGAGAAAAGACAGCCGAATTGAGCGCCCGTGGTGTTAGTGGAATCGACTTCAAATGTCTTCCGTTCGTCGATCAGCAAGAAACATTTCGTCATGTCTACCAGCGACTTACCGAGGGGGGGTGCATTGGGATTTTCCCAGAAGGTCCGTGTCTCCAAGCGGTTTCCTTCGCACTCCAGCGTGCTGACCCGATGATTAGGCGGCAGCCATGACCGCACCGATCTTCTTCCTTTCAAAGCTGGCGTTTCTATCATGGCCCTGGGGGCTATGGCGAACAACCCAAACGTTAAAGTCAAACTGGTGCCCGTCGGCCTCTCATATTTCCACGCCCACCGCTTCCGCTCTCGTGCCGTGATCGAGTTTGGACCTGCATTGGATGTCCCTGAAGAATTTGTTGAGAAGTTTAAACAGGGAGGCCCGGAGAAGCGAGAGGCAGTATCCAAGTTCTTGGATTTGGTATATGAGGCCCTCAAAACCGTCACCATTCGGGCACCTGATTATGATACTCTCATGGTGGGCGGCACGGGAAATATTACGTGAATCTTCTTAACTCCACATTTTAGCTTATTCAAGCAGCAAGACGATTGTACCGGCCTCCTGGGCAACACCTGACATTGAATCAGGTGGTCGAACTGAACAAGCGTTTTCTACATGGCTATAGCATTTTCAAGGACGAGCCTCGTATACAAGCTTTGTTGGCCAATGTCCTCAAGTATGATCGTCTCCTGCGGGACTTGGGTCTGCGGGACCATCAGGTGAGTTCCTATCCCCGAGTTCAGGCACACCCAGGGATTAACTCTTACCAAAGGTGCCGGGAGCCCAGAGGGCGAACTGGAAGACGCTTGGCTTATTGCTTTACCGCGTGGGGTTGTTGAGTGTCTGGAGTACTTTCGCTTTGCCGGGCGTGATCTTGAACGGTCCTATCTTCTTGATGGCTTCCATCTTATCGAAGAAGAAAGCCAAAGGTACGCACGTTTCTGCAGGAAACTGGGTATTTCCTTATGCTATATTAGAGGCCCTAGCCGCATCGGCTGTGAAAATTCACGGTCGCGATGTCGTCGCGACTTGGAAAGTACTCATATCTCTCGGCGTAGCTTCGGTGCTATACAGCTTTTACGCCGTTGTCGCCACCATACTTGTCATGAAAGCAAGAGCCCCATGGAAATGGAGGTTGTTAACACCACCCGCGATCATTGCTGCGCTACCAGCGATCGGGTATGCAGCCCTCAAATTTGGTGAAGCAGGAGTGGACGTTCTGAAGTGAGTGCGTGCAACCCTTGTTCGGATTCGGCAACTGAATGATTCCTCAGATCCCTGAGGCCACTCATTGTGTCACTCATGCCGGGTCAACAGAAGTACCTTGAACGATTAAAAGTGATGCGCCAAACACTCTCAAATGAGCTGATGGACATCATTAATGAATTTGGACCTAAGCTCTATGATGACTTTGATAAGGCGTGTCGGTTTTCAGTGGCGTTTGATCCGTTCCTGACACAATAATATTGATTTTAGAACCGAGTTCTGTTCCCTTCCTCCAGCGTTCCCATGTCGAGTGGAAAGCCGGGGCTGCGGCGAATGAAGAGTGGGGCTGCAACGTTGGAAGCCCAAGAGAATCTCCTTTCACATCCTATGGTACGTATTCGCGAGCGAACTGGCGTAAGGGCTTCATCTCTTACGTCTTGACGTAGAATTGGCTGGACGAGCGTTTGTTCGGATGGAGCCGTAGCGCCGGGCGCGGGACAAGTGCATGGGCAGGCTCGTTACCCCGGAGTCGAGATATCAGCCGTGCTGCTTCGCCAGAGGTCTCAGATGACGAGGACACGGGGGATTATGACAACGTTCTCGGTATTTTGCGCTTAGATGATGGGAAAGCGACTCCCAATCGCGCAGGATCACGAAGCCAGCATGGATCTTACGCAGACCTGCAGAAGCTCAGGACGGTTGGGGCTCAGGGGCAACCGCCCAGCAGGCCTACGCAGCCAGGATCGCCTCGAAGGGAGAGGAAGGCAAGTTTATCGGATCGAGTCACGGTGGAGCGGATTAGTGCGTTAGATCCGCGGGACCAGTTCAAGGACTGCACCGAAGATATTAATAATGAAATTCGGAAAAACAAACCTTCAACGTTAGAGGAATGATGGTTGGTCCCAAGAAAGCACACTTCTAGCCTGCGTACGTTGTTCTGTATGTATGAGTAGGCCTCAGGCGTGTGCCGGGCCAGTGGTGGAATCCCGGCACACGGCCTGTAATGGGCGTATGGGCGTATAATTTATCTGATTTTGATTTGTACGGTAATCGGGCGGGTCATGATGTGGCCTCGCTGCGTTAATTTTAGCCACAACTCCGACCAGACGCCTGCAACCATAACGTTTCGATTCGTTGTGCGCTCTTTTTACACCTTCGTCTTCGAATACGATACGAAGCAAGTCGACCGACCACCAGGCAAGGCGGACCCCAGGCCCCTGAAACGTATTTCTCCGAAGCTCGGACGTGAAGACGGAAGTGAAGGCGAGAAGGGAAGGGTGACGAGCCTGGTGAGGTGAGGGGTGACAATCGGGGCATGCATCCCTGCATGAACCAATCACCGAACAAATTCCTCGTCATCTTCTAATTCATCAACCTGAGTTCAGGGAAAAAATTAATTGGCTGAATGGTTGACGCTCTCTCGGGACTAATTCCGTTGGGGATGCCGTGCGTGCGCTAGCGACAAGAGTCATATTCTCGAGAAAAACAAGATATATGTATATATGTATATATATGATGATGGTAACTGAAAGCGAGTATTGTGAACCGAGGTTTGTCGAACGGGGGCAAATTAAGCTGCGCTCGGACCAACGATGA
>Ga0137390_10005007_pt1 | contig 11101 bp, 6 predicted proteins | sample 15con2h24AmetaG_FD_104937 | JGI IMG/M metagenome (GOLD analysis project Ga0137390, IMG submission 104937) | Vadose zone soil microbial communities from Angelo Coast Range Reserve, California, USA - 15con2h2.4A metaG | ecosystem: Environmental > Terrestrial > Soil > Vadose zone > Saprolite... | reverse complement strand
ACCGGATGATGCCGCCAACAAGGAGCTGCCCCTCTTTGGCGGCCGCCTGTTCGTTCACACGCGAATGGATCCTTACGCGCTGGTGACCCCGATCACGCGCATCGTCCGCGACATGGCCGCCGATCAGCCAATTGAGCACGCCGCTACGCTTGAAGATATCCGCGCCGAAATACTCACGCCCGACCGCCTGAACACGATCGTCTTCGGCGGGTTCGCCGCCGTTGCTCTGGCCATCGCCATCGTCGGCGTCGCCGGCGTGCTGGCGTTTTCCGTCAGCGCCCGTACCCGCGAGTTTGGCATCCGTCTAGCCATCGGGTCGCAGCCAGGACGGCTCCTGGCTGGTGTCATCGCGGAGGGCGCCGTAATGGCCGGGGCTGGTGTCGTTGCCGGCGCCGCCTTGGGATACGCCCTCGCCCGCTTGGCCGGCGGCTACATCCCGGATATCCGCATGCCTAGCGCGGTCCCCGTCGTCGCTTCGGCGTTCGTGCTGCTCGCCGCAGCCGGCATCGCTTCCGCTCTGCCGGCTGCGCGCGCCGCGCGGGTTGATGTGATACAGGCGCTGCGATCGGAGTGAATCCGATCTGAGATTCGAAACCGGCCGCGCCAAGAGGCGCGGCCGGTTTGTATTTTGTATCGGCGACGAGCAAGAGGGGCTTAAGCTGATCTTCTAGTATAGTGTCCCAGCGATAACGAAAGTATGTTTCGGCCGTCTAAGAAGGCATGACGGATAATCGAAACTTGCTTCTACTGACCCTCGAAGAGAAACAGGACCTAGAGCGATGGGCACAGTCGCGCACGCTGCCCGCGGGCGACGTGTTCCGAGCGCGACTCATTCTGGCGCTGGCCGAAGGCCAGAGCTATCGCCAGATTGAGAACAGCATGCAAACCAGTGCGGCTACGATCGCGCGCTGGCGAACACGCTTTGAACAGGATCGTCTGGCCGGATTAGAAGGTCGCCATCGGGGCAGCCAACCGCGCACGGCCACGGCCGCAGTGCAAGCGCGAGTGGCGCGACGGGTGCAGCAGAAACCGAAGGATGGAAGCACGCACTGGTCCTGCCGTAAGTTGGCCCAGGAGCTGGGAGTGAGCAAATCGACGGTGCAGCGCATCTTGACGCAAGCCCGGCTGAAGCCGCACCGCCTGGAGCGGTATCTGGCCAGCGACGATCCCGAGTTCGAGAGCAAAGCGGCCGATATCATCGGTCTGTACTTGAACCCGCCGCAACATGCGGCCGTGTTCTGCGTCGACGAAAAGACGGCCATCCAGGCACTGGATCGCCTCGATCCGGTGTTGCCGCTCTCGCCGGGTCGCGCCGAACGGCACGGCTTCGAGTATTACCGTCATGGGACCCTATCGCTCTATGCTGCCCTCGATGTGAAAACCGGAAAGGTGGAAGGCAAGACTGCGAAACGGCATACCAGTGCGGAGTTCCTGGGATTTCTCAGCCAGTTAGTCAAGAAAGCTCGCTGGGCCAAGCAGATTCACATCGTGCTGGACAATCTGTCGGCCCACAAGACCAAAGCGGTGGAGGAGTTTCTAGAACAAAATCCCAAGGTCCGGTTCCATTTCACGCCGACCTATTCGTCTTGGTTGAATCAGGTGGAGCTGTGGTTTGCGAAAATCCAGCGCGACGTCATCGCCCGGGGAGTGTTCACCTCGCTCGCCGATCTAGCCCGCAAACTGCGGAAATACATTCGCGCTTACGCCAAATCGGCGAAACCATTTCGCTGGACTTATACCGATCCTCGACGACGAATTCGTACTTACGAAATCACCGGGACAGCTCACTAGCGCACGCATTGCGCCAAGATGGACGCCGGCAGACTGCAATACTTGCTTTCTGAGATTTAGAATGAGAGCAGCACTCAAGCCGTCGCTGAGCGCTGCGACTTGAGGAACGCGAGCAATTCCGCGTTGATTTGTTCTTTGAGGGTCGAGCACATGCCGTGCGGAGCGCCGGCAATGACCTTTAGCGTCGCTCCCTTGACAATTTTCGACGAGAGCAGGGCTGAAGCGCCGATCGGAACAATCTGGTCGGCGTCGCCGTGGAGGATGAGCGTCGGTACATCGAACTTCTTGAGATCTTCGGTAAAGTCCGTCTCGGAGAAGGCCTTGATACAATCGAAGACGGCTTTGTATCCCGCCAGCATTCCCTGCAACCAGAATGAGTCGCGCAATCCCTGCGACACCTTGGCGCCGGGCCGGTTGGCCCCGTAGAACGGTACGCTAAGATCCTTCCAGAACTGCGAGCGGTCGGCCAGAACGGAGGCGCGAATTTGGTCAAACGCTTCCATCGGCAAGCCGCCAGGATTCGCGGCGGTCTTCAACATCAATGGAGGTACCGCACCGATCAGCACGGCCTTCGCGACACGCTTCGTGCCGTGCCGGCCGATATAGCGAGCGACTTCGCCGCCGCCGGTGGAGTGACCGACATGGACTGCGTCTTTTACGTCAAGCGCCTCGACGAGTGCGGCGAGATCGTCGGCGTAGGTGTCCATTTCGTTGCCGTCCCACGGCTGGCTCGACCGGCCGTGGCCGCGACGGTCATGCGCGATGCAGCGGAAGCCGCGGTCGGCCAGAAAAATCATCTGGTCCTCCCAGGCGTCCGCGCTCAGCGGCCACCCGTGGCTGAAGACCACGGGCTGCCCCTTGCCCCAGTCCTTGTAGTAGATTTGCGTGCCGTCTTTTGTCGTGATCATTGTCATGGAATGTACTCCTTGCTTTTATTTTCCTTCGAGATTTGATCCTCAGGTGACGTTGCCCATTCTTCGCAGACAAGACGATCTGCCGTTCAGAGTGTCTCTGAATTGCTCACTCATTTTCAACCCAAACAGCGTCACGAGGCAGTATTAGCGCGGGAGACGAGCAGAATCGCAAGCAGGTAAAAAAGGAACAGTAGGCTGAGATAGGTCTTGGCTTGACGGTTGGCGCCGCGAAATTCCTTCCAGACCAGCACGCCCCAGAGAGCGGCGACCATTGGCGCGGATTGTCCAATCGCGTAGGAAATGGCGACTCCGGAGAATCTCGCGGCGACGAGATTGAAGACCGTGCCGAGGCCCCAAATGCAGCCGCCCAGAAGTCCGAGCAGATGACCTGCGGTTGGCCCGCGAAAAAAATCGCCGAAATGAACCGGCTCACCGACGAGCGGTTTCCTCATAAAATAGATATTCCAGAGGAAGCAGGAGAGCAGCGCGCCTAGCGTGAGGAACACTCCGACACTGTATGGGCCGAGGGTCTTGCCTCTTGTCATGGCGCGGGTAACAAACGGGGCCCACAGTCCCATCAAGACGCCCGAGACGATACAGGTGACGATGCTCTTTTTGGAGATGGAGCGGTTTACGTTGGAGAGGTGGCCGTACGCTTTGCCGTCCAGAACCACCGCGATCACCGCGCAGAGTACGCCAGCGGCGAGCATGCCCGCGTGGCCCTTGGGTTGCAAAATGTAGCTGGAGACAACCCCTACTACGAGCGCGATGCCGATGGAAACTGGGAAGGCGATGGCTAAGCCGGCCATGTCAATGCCGGCCACGAGCAAAAGATTGGCCAGATTGAATATGGCGCCCCCGGCTAGTGTGGAGAGGATGTTGGAGCCGTCTGCCGTGCTCACGTTATTGAGGAAGCTGGCGGAATCGTCCGCGGTGCTGCCCATGGTGAAGGCCAGGATGAGCGAGATCAAAAAAATCCCGACGGCGTAGTCCCAATAAAACAGCTCGAAGCGGTACGACTTGACGCCTTTGTAGGTGTTGGCCCAGGAGCCCCAGCAAACGGCGCTGGTGATCATCATCAGCAGGGCAAGAGCGAAACTGTGCGGGACAAACATCGGGCTGGTTCTCCTTACAAAGGAAACGCTTCCGAGGCCGCTCCTAGAACGAAGATGCTTCTTCAGGGTGCTGCGACTTGATGAGGGCGACGACTTCGTTGCGTTTGCCCATCGCGCGAGCTCCCACCTTGGTGCAGCAAATGGCGGCACAAGCATTCGCGAACAGGCCGACGCGCCGATGGTCCCAGCCCTGGAGGAGGCCGTAAGAGAGACCGCCCATGAAAGCATCGCCGGCACCGGTCGTGTCCACTACGTTCACTTTGAATGCCGGAACATGAGCCATTTTGCCGGCACTGGCGATGAGCGCGCCCTCCGCACCCATCGTGACTGCCACCACTTTAGGTCCGAGGGCCAGCAACTTGACGGCGATTTTTTCGTAGTCAGTTTCGCCCGTGATCTCGCGAGCGGCGGCTTTGCAGGGCTTGAGAACGTCGGCCAGTTGCAACGCGGCGATTAGATCTTTCTCAGAGCCAAGTTTTGCATGGGCGAAGTAGCTCGGCGCAACATCGAGATCGAAGATGACGCGGACACCTGCTTCGCGCGCCACCTGCATTCCCGCTTTGATGGGTAGTAAGGGGAGCTGCGAGGCCTCGGTATGAAAGTGTTTGGCACTTTTGATGTGCGGCGCGAAGCGGTTGCGCACCTGTTCCGTCGACAGCTTCCCGTTGATATTGGGAAACATGTAGATGCAGCGCTCGCCTTGGGCGTCGACGGGAATCCAGGTGAAGGTGGACTGCTCGCCCTTGATGGTTTCAACGCCGGAGAGGTCCAGCCCGTCGTCAGCGAAAGCCTTGGTTATCAAGCGTCCGCTCTCGTCGTCGCCGATGAGTCCGAGCCAGCCGGCGCTCGCGCCGAGGCGCGCGACCTGCGTGAGATTGTTGCCGGTAACACCGCCGGCGTGAATCTCCAGTCGATCGGCATTGATCTTCTCATCCGCGGCTAGGAGTCGCGGAACAATCGCGAAATAGTCGATCCCACAGCTTCCGATTCCAACGACCTGCGGGGGCATGTGCCTCCTTGGATGCCGGTGCTTATAGTTGCCGGAGTTCTAGTCTGTCAAGATAAAAACGGATTCCGGGCAGCACTGTTCTGGTGCCGCCATCCTTGACCGCTTTTGGTGGCGATGTTAGATTTTTGCTTCTGCGCGAGGAGCACCGGGGGCGCCGCCTGAGCCGGCTTGGAAAGAAAAGTCATTGGGTCGATCTGAGCCGACGCAAATTTCTCGCCCAGTACTGCCAAACCGCCTCGTTAGCTTTCCTTCCTGCCGGCCTCGGTCTGCCCTCCTTCAATCCCTTCCGTGTTGCCGCAGCCCTTCCGGGGTCGAGCGATTATCACTTGCATCCTCAGTATCGAGCGCAAAGGGAATTGGATACTGTCTTGCGAAAGGTTCAGTCGGGTTTCGACGCGTTCATCACGGAAAAATATCAGGATCAGGTTGCTAAGATTTTGACAGAGTGGAGTTCCCAACTACTGGAATCCCCGCAAAAAACGGCAGCGCTTGAAAGAGTGATGACGCTGAAGTTTTCCGGCGCCTCCCCGAGTGCGGCGGTGGCCCAGCCTGTCCGAGAGGTGGCCACACTGAAGGTGTTTCGGATGGAGTTCGCGGAAAACGCGCCTCGCGGGCGGGAAGCGTTTCTCCAGGAATGGCGTTCCTCCATGAGGCCCTTCTCAAGGATATTCACCGCTGAATTTCAGGTGACCAGCATTCGCACTGTATCTCCCGCGGTGTTTTCACCCGGCTCTACGGGATTGCTGGAAACTCGCGTCCGTTTCGAGCTAGTGGGCACTGGCGCGGATTTCTACCGGGAACAACGTGTGGGGAATTGGGAGCTCGGCTGGGAAATGCTGCCCTCAGGTGAGATGGAACTCCAGAAGTGGCGGATGCTTGAGGAAAGTCGCAGCCGCGCACTCGCTCCGATTTTCACGGATATCACTTCGCAGGCTCTAGGCGCCAATCATTCTTACGTTTCGCAGTTGCTTCCTGGGACGGACTACTGGCGCACCGTTCTCGACGGCGCCTGCGGGATCGATATCTACGGCCACAACGGAGTCTCGGTTGCGGACGTTGATGGAGACGGGCTTGACGATCTGTATATTTGTCAACCCTCCGGTCTTCCGAACCGCCTCTATCGCAACCGCGGAGACGGGACCTTCGAAGACATCACCGCGATGTCCGGACTCGGCATCTTGGAAAATACACCTTGCGCGCTTTTTGTTGACGTCGATAACGACGGGCGGCAAGACGCAATCATGGTGCGTTCCGATGGACCTCTTCTGTTTCTGAACGAGGGTGGAGGGAAATTCCGGCGGAGACCCGACGCCTTTCGGTTCGCGAATTCCCCGCAAGGCGCGTTTACCGGGGCGGCGGTGGCCGATTATGACCGTGATGGCTGGTTAGACGTTTATTTCTGTTTGTACGCCTATTACCAGGGCACGGACCAATACCGGTATCCCGCGCCCTACTACGATGCGGAGAATGGTCCGCCGAACTTCATGATGCGCAACAATCGAGATGGGACTTTTCGCGACGTCACGCGGGAATCGGGACTCGATCAAAACAACACGCGCTTCAGTTTTTGCTGCGGCTGGGGCGACGACAACGGCGACCAATGGCCTGACCTGTATGTGGTCAACGATTTTGGGCGCAAGAATCTTTACCGCAATAACGGGGACGGAACCTTTACGGACATCGCGCGAGAGGGGGGCGTGGAAGACGTCGGCGCCGGTATGAGCGTTTGCTGGTTGGACTATGACAACGACGGCAAAGACGATCTCTACGTCGGCAACATGTGGACTGCTGCCGGCAATCGCATTTCAGGGCAAGAGATCTTCCAGAAAAATGCAAGCGAACAAATCCGCGCTCTCTACCATAAGCACGCTATGGGCAACTCGTTGCTGCATAATCGCGGCGCCGGCCGTTTTGAGGATAGCGGCCCGCGCGCGCGGGCGGCCGTGGGGCGCTGGTCGTGGTCGAGCGACACCTGGGATTTTGATCAGGATGGATTCCCGGACCTTTATGTTGCCAACGGCATGATTTCTGGAACCACGCATGAAGATTTGAACAGTTTTTTTTGGCGCCAAGTGGTTGCCAATTCGCCGACAGGCGCGAAGCCTAAACACGATTACGAGCAGGGATGGAATGCCATCAACGAGCTCATACGCTCCGATGGCACCTGGAGTGGATTCGAGCGAAATGTTTTTTACCTGAATAACCGGGACGGTACATTCTCCGACATATCGGCAGCCGTTGGGTTGGACTTCATCGAAGACAGCAGATCCTTCGCACTCGGCGATATTGACCAGGATGGCCGGGTCGAAGTGATTTTGAAGAACCGTAACAGCCCCCAATTGCGAGTTCTGAAAAATGTAATGACCCAACTGGGGCCAGCAATCGCTTTTCGCCTCCGCGGCAAGACCAGCAATCGCGACGCAATTGGAGCGGCGGTCACAGTGGAAACCGAATGGGGTCGCCAGACTCGCTTGCTGCAAGCCGGATCGGGTTTTCTGGCCCAGCACAGCAAGGAATTGTTTTTTGGTCTGGGAGAGGCAAAAGGGCCTGTGGCAGCCGCAATCCGGTGGCCGAGCGGACTCGAGCAGCGTCTTCGCGACCTCCCGCTCAATCATCGAGTGTGGGTGGAGGAAGGCTCACCTCCCTCACGCATGGAGCCCTTCAAATCGTTCACGGCTCGACCTGCTTCCACGGAGCCCGCTCTTGTTTCAGAAACTACGGGGCGTCTCGATTCGGTGGAAACCTGGTTGCTCGTGCCGATCGTGGCGCCGGATTTTTCTTCGCCGGATCTGGCCGGGCGCGTCCAGACGCTCTCCGCTCGACGCGGCACACTGACGCTTCTCCATTTTTGGTCCGCGGCATCACCCGATTGTGACCGAGATCTGGAAGAGCTCAATCAGTCCTATAGGCGTTGGGCAAGCGAAGGACTGCAACTGGTCACGGTAAATGTCGACGAGTCCGCGAGTCCCGACGGAGGCCTCACACCCGCGCTTTACCGCCAGCTCTCTTTCCCGATTCTACGGGCATCTGCAGATACAATCGCCATTTACAACCTTCTTTATCGTTATCTCTTCGATCGGCATCGCGATTTGAGCCTGCCTACGTCCTTCTTGATCGATAAGTCCGGAGCAATCGTCAAGATTTATCAGGGAACGGTACCGAAGCAGCGCTTCGAGAGAGACTTCCGCAGCATTCCGCAAACTGCGGAGGAACGCCTGGCCAAGGCGCTGCCGTTTCCTGGCGTGAGCGAAACTTTCGAGTTTGCACGCAACTATCTCTCCCTCGGCTCGGTTTTCTTCGAGCGCGGCTATTTGGAGCCAGCCGAAGCCTGCTTCCAGTTGGCTCTTCGAGATGATCCCTCCGCCGCCGAAGCGCTCTACGGCATTGGAAGCGTCTATCTGCAACAGCAGAAGACCGCCAAGGCCCAGGAGAGTTTTGAACGCGCGCTGCAACTGCACGCCAACTATCCCGGCACTCTGCCCAATGCTTGGAACAACCTGGGAATTCTGGCAGCGCGAGCAGGGCGCACCGATGAGGCCATTCAAAATTTTCAGCGCGCACTTCAAATAGATCCCGATCACCTGATTGCCCTCAACAATCTGGGGAACGCTTATCGCGAGAAGAGGCGCTGGGAGGATGCCAAAACCGTGCTCCGGCGCGCTCTCCAATTGAACCCCGAGGACCCCGAAGCAAACTACAGCCTTGGCATGGTATTTGCGCAGCTCGACGATACGGAGCGTGCCTACGAGTTTCTCCAAAAAGCGCTCGCTTCCCGGCCCGCTTACCCCGAAGCCCTCAACAACCTCGGTGTTCTCTATCTGCGAACGCAACGTCAGGAAGAAGCGGAGAAAAGCTTTAAAGAATCCATCCGAGTAGCGCCGGCATTCGATCAGTCGTACCTTAATCTTGCGCGGCTCCACGCTTTCGAAGGCGATGCGCCAAAAGCGCGCGCTGTTCTTCTCGAGCTTCTGAAGCAGCATCCGGGGCACGCACAAGCGGAACAGGAGCTGGAGCAATTGCCGAAATAGCACGTCCCAGTATGCGCGACTGCGCGGTTTTGTTTAATGGTTGATTTTCTGGGGTGTCGCTGCGCTGAGCAGATCCACTAGCATCTTGTAAAATTTCTGCGTGTCCAGGTCCACTTGGATTTCAACCGGCCTGACCTCTGCTTTCGGTTTGTCGCCTTCGGCCCAAGTCAGTAGGTTGCCATAACCTGCTCCGCGGCCGAGATCGACGTCCATGAAACGCGTCTCTTTTTTCGTAATGATGCTCGGATCGAGCCAGGCCGCTGCCGCCAGTTCATCCCACAAGTAACCGTACTTGCGCACTACTGTGTACTCGCTGATGTAGCGCGCCGCCGGAGTATCGGCCACTTTGATGCGCTCAAGCAGTTCACGTGTCATAGCGGTCTTGACCGAAATATCTACGGGCGTGCAAACAATCTTCTTCCACTTGGCGCGTAGTACGATGTGAGCTGCTTCCGGATCAAACCACAAGTTGAATTCATGTCTGGGCAAGTTCACGAACTCAGGATTGTCTGTCTGCGGGCTCAAGCTTCCGCCCATGAAGACGAGTTCCTTGACCAAGCTGGAGAATTCCGGATCGATGGAGATAGCCAAGGCTAGGTTGGTCATCGGGCCCCCGGCATAAATAGTCACTTGGTTCGGAAACTGCCTCACCGTGCGCACCAGGAAGTGGGCAGCGTCCTCCTGAACTGGTTTGGCCTTGGGGTTTCCTTCCTTCAGTTCGCCGACCTGATCCGCGGGGTGATACATCCTCGGGGTCCAGGCGCCTATATACGCGACCCGCCCATATCGCTGCTCCCAGAGCTCGGTCTCCTCTTTCGTTCTGACCAATGGGTATTCGGCGCCAGGCACTACGGGGATGTCGGTTCGTCCGATCAGTTCGAGCATGCGCAAGGTGTGAGCTACTTCTTCCTTCAGCCACATGTCGCCGGTCACCACCGTGATGCCCAGCACGTCAGTTTGCGGAGACTGGATCAGTAGAAGGGTCGATTGCAGGTCGGTTCCCGCGGGTCCGGCTTCGTCTTGATCGATAATCACCTTGCGCCGGTCCTGGCTTGCGCATCTCGGACAGGCCAGCAGCAACCCCACGACGAGAAGAGCCAAGGACTGGCAAAATCTCATCGTGTATCCCTGATGTTGCACGCAAGCCTAGAAAGTAAGCTTGAGGCCAAATTGCACGACGCGTGGGTTGTTCACCGTCGACGATACGGAACCAAAATTCGGGGCACTGACATCGGCAAACGGGTTGCTTCCCGTATTGGGGAGACCGAACTGCGCGTGGTTAAACAAGTTGAAAAACTCCGCCCGGAAATTCAAGCCCATGCCCTCGCGAGGCAGCGCGAACTGCTTGATGACTGAGAAGTCTGTGTTTACGAAGTCAGGGCCGGAGAGCGGGGTTCGATTTGCGTTTCCGAGTTCACCTCGTGCAATTCCATTGATAACAGGTGCTGCCGCTGACGCAAACGCGCAGGGATTAAACCAATGGGTAGTCGTATGGACCTGAGAAGGTGCAGCGCAGCCTGGATTGGCGCTCACAGGCCCTGCTTTGTCCGGGTCGCCTAGTTGGTTGGGACGAATCAGGCTATTTCCGTTGTTTTGAAAGTTTACACCAGACGTGAAGTTGGCACTGTCAACAACGAAAACGGGAAACCCAGAGGTGATTTTCTCAATGAGGGTCACCTGCCAGTTCCCCAGGATGGTGTTGGTGGCGCCATTCCAATCGTGGCCAAAATGTTTACCCCTGCCGAATGGCAGGTCGTAAATGACACTGGCGGTGAAATTGTTGTTGAGGTTGATCTGCGACAATCCCCAATCCAGCTGGTTCCAATTCGTTAGGGGAAAGTAGGTCGCTCCTATGGAGCTGCCTAAGCCATCCGCGTAACCATTATCGTAAGCGCGCGAATAGGTGTAGCCGATCAAAGCGTAAATGCCGTACTTGGAGCTCTTCGTCTCCGCCTTGATCTGCAGACCGTTATAGTGAGCCCTACCGAAGTCGGTAATGTTAGCTATGGTGGAGAATTGAAAGGGTGTGCCGAAATACGGGGCTTGCTTGAACGTTCCACCCGGCCCGCAGCCTATGGTGTAACCAGAGACGGTTCCGCAAGCAGCCGGAGTGGCGACGTTAAGGTTATTTCCGTCGATCAAAATGTGGGAGCCGCGAGACCCTGCATATCCTACCGTCAGGACGATCTGACCGGGGAGCTGATGTTCTACGTTCACGTTAAACTGTTGGACCCGGCCCAGCTT
>Ga0137390_10005005_pt1 | contig 11102 bp, 5 predicted proteins | sample 15con2h24AmetaG_FD_104937 | JGI IMG/M metagenome (GOLD analysis project Ga0137390, IMG submission 104937) | Vadose zone soil microbial communities from Angelo Coast Range Reserve, California, USA - 15con2h2.4A metaG | ecosystem: Environmental > Terrestrial > Soil > Vadose zone > Saprolite... | reverse complement strand
GCGGGCGCGGACTGGGCCAGGCGGGAGCGCCACTCCGGAGGCGCCTCGACCTGGTCGTCGAAGGCCGCGGCCCAGAGAAGCTGGCGGTTGGGCGGGGCGAGGACACCCTCCGCGGTGACGCGCGCCACCTCGAACACGCGCGGCGCATCCGCGACCGGGCGCGAGAAGGGCGGGCGAATGACGTCCCACCAGGGATTGGCGACGGTGAAGGCGGTGCGGAGGGCGCGCACGCGCTGTTCGCGCCGAGCGCGGTCGGGCTCGCACGCGGCGAGCGCGAAGCGGCGGTGCGCGTCGTCGAGGCGATCGATGGTGTCGTAGAGGAAGAAGACGCGGCCCTGGTCGGCGGCCGCGAGCTGTACGAGGAAATCGCCCGGGCGCATCACGGACGCGCCCACGAAGTCCTGCCACAGCGCGGCCTCGGCATGGCCGCCCGGCACCAGGACGCGCCCGCCTTCGACCCGGAAGCTGGGGGCGAAGGCCGCGAACGCATCGGCGTGCCGGCGGTAGATCGTGCGCAGGGCCCTCCCGTCCGCCAGCGCGGCCAGGGTGGGGGAGTCCATGGTGGAGAGGCCGCGGTAGAGGCGCGCCGCGCCGCCGTCGAGGACGATCGCGGTCAGGATGTCCCGCGGCCGTCCCTTCCGATCGCGGCCCAGGATGCGGTCCCAGGCCGCGGGGGTGAGCGGCAGCGAGATCCGCTCGGCGCCGGCGGGCAGGAGCGACGGCGCGGCCCCGGGCGAGGGGACGTGGGGCTCGGCGGGAGCGAGGAGGAGGGGGGCGGTGCCGTCGCCCTGCTCACGCGACGCGATCGTGGTCGGCGGTGCGGTGCGGCCGGCGGCCGCGAAGAACGCGGAGAGCTGCGGAGCCACGTGGGTCGCCGTGCGCTCGCCGAACGACGCGTGCAGGCGGCGCGTGAGATCGGGAAGCAGGCGCCAGGCGTCCGTCGCCGGATCGAGTCCCGCGGCCTGGGCCAGGCGTGCCGTACCTCCCGGCACTTCCACCTCGAACGACGTGGGCGTCGCGTGCGCGTTCGAGGACCCAGGAGGCGCCGCGCCCAGCGAGGGGGCGAGGGTCACAACGACGAGGGCCGCGCGCGACGCCGCCTCACTTTGAAGAAGGCGAACCGACCGCCGGCTTCCGGGAGAGCGAGCGGTAGTACTCCTCGACCAGGGCCTGCCAGCCCGGCGGCAGGTCCTGGGTGCCGGAGAGGAAGAGCTTCTCGCGATCCGGCCCTTCCACTTCGCGTCGCATCGCGAACTCGGCGGCCTTCAGGCCCTGGACGACGGAGGCCACGAGCTCGGCCAGCCCCCGGGGCTCGCCGTACACGCGCGGATCCTCGAACCGACGCATCTCGCGCAGCGTGCTGCTGAGTCCGGCCGCCGCCCCGCGGTCACCGGGCCGTCCCTCCCCGAGCTCGCGGCCCAGCGCTTCCGCTTCGCGGGCCCTCTCGCGCAGCTCGCGCTGGAGCTGCCGTGCCTCGTCCGGGCGCGGGGCGGGGCCGGGGCGTCCGCCGCTGAAACCTGACGCCGATTGCGCGCTGCCGTCGGATGCACCCTCGCCCCCTGGCGCCGCGGCGCGGCCGGATTGCGAGCCCGACTGCTGTCCCTGCTGGCCGCTCTGTCCTTGCTGACCCTGTTGCTGGCCTTCGCGCAGCCGTTCCTCGACGGACTCGAGCCCGCGGACGAGTCCGCGCATCCGCTCGAGGGCGGCCATGCGCTTGTCTTGGCCCGACGCGCTGGCCGCGCCCGCCGCCTCGCCGAGCTTCTTCTGGAGGTTTCCGATGTCCGAGCCGATCTCCGCTTCGAGCTGCCGCGCCTGCTCGGCCGCGCCCGACTTCATCACACCCTTGGAATACCGGATCTTGTCCTTGAGCTTGCGATCGCGGATGCCGTCCGCCGCCTCCTGGAGCTTGCGCGCCGCGTCCTTGTTGGTGGCACGCGCGTCACGGGCCATGCGGTCGAGCTGGCTCTCGAGCTCACCGACCTGGCTCCCGAGCGTGTCCTTGCGCTCGAGCAGCCGCTCCAGGCGTCCGTTCTCGCCACTGCTGCCGCCGTTGCCGGCGCGCGCGCCCATCTCCTGCTCGGACTCGCCCGCGATCTTCTCCTGGGCCTGGCGCATCTCCTCCGCCGTGCGCAGGGCCTGCTGGACGTCGCGATCGAGGCGGCCCGTGCGCTCGCTCTCCAGCCGCTTGCGCGCGTCGCGCAGGCGATCGAGCGCGGCCTTCGCGTCCGCCTCACCCGTGCCCTGCCCGCCCGTGCTGGAGCGGCGCATCGCGTTGGCGGCGTCCTGCAACCGCCGCGCGGTCTCCTGCATCGCGGGGTTGGACTTCTCGCGCGCGAGACGCTCGAGGCGCCGGGCCAGCTCTTCCGTCTGCTCGGCGAGCTGGCGCTGGGAGCCGCCGCCTCCTCCGCCCATGTTGGGCGGGCCGCCGGACTGGCGGCGCATCCGCTCTGCCTCCTGCTCCTGGCGCTGGGCCAGCTCGCGCAGGCGCTCGAGGGCGGCGTCCACCTGGTCGTCCGCCTTTTGCTGCTGGCCGCGCTGGACGGTCTCGTACTGGTTCTTGAGCTTGTCCAGCTCCAGCTCGAAGAGGTCGGCCAGCTCCTCCGCGTTCATGGCCGAGTTGCCCCCGCCATCGCCTTCGCTGCCGAAGCTCACCTGGACCTCGCGGAAGGCGGCCTCCGCCCGCTGGAGGTGCTTGAGCGCGCCTTGCTCCGGTGTGAGCGCCTCCTTCGCCTTCTTCGCCTGGAGCTGCCCGCGGGCGGAAGCCATCTCCACCTGGGCCGCGCGCAGCGAGTCCGCCGTCTTGGCGAGGCCGGAGCCGGGCTCCGCCACGCCACGGTTCGCCATCCGTTGGACCAGGGACTGCACCTGGTCGTGCAAGCGGCCCTGGACCAGAGCGAGCGTGGCCAGGTCCTCGGCCGCCTGCTTGTCCGCCGCGCGCCGGTCGCGCACGATCTTGAAGGTGGCCGCGATGATCTGCCGCTGCTGATAGGACAGGGCGCCGCTGCTGTCCCCGCCGGGGGCGCCGCGCGCCCCGCGCTCCTCCGCCTGCTTGTACTCCTTGGCGAACGGCCGGACCTCCATGAAGTAGATGTCGGTGGTGGTGGTCTGGCGGGCCGCGCTCTCGTCCGCGGCGCGTCCGAAGTACGAGATGAAGTCGCCCGGCTCGAGCGACAGCTCCTCCAGGAAGAAGGTGTGCCCGGCCGAGACCGACTTGCGTCCGTGGCCCTGGTGCAGGACCACCGACTTCTCGGGGCCGCCGTTGACGGAGTACACGAGCTCGGCCCGCCCCACGCCGTAGTCGTCTTCGGCGCGCATCTCGGTGAAGACCTCTTCGATGGAGGTGACCTTCGCGTCGCGGCCGGGCTTGAGGAACGTGACCGTCGGGGGCTGGTCGGCCAGGACGTCGATCGTGTAGTCCGGGGAACCCGCGGCCATCCGGCCGTCCCGCCCAGGGAACGCGACGCGGTAGAAGCCGTCCTTCTGGACCGGGAAGGTCGCGACCAGCGTGCCGTCGTCCGCGACGGTCATCGGTCGTGCCTCTTCACCTTCGACCTGCAGACGTCCGCCCGCGACCTTCATGGTCGGCGTGACGTGCACGACGACCTCCGTGCCCTGGAGCGCGGCCACGTCGCCCGTGTCCGCGACGGCTTGCGGGGGCAGCCCGGTGTAGGCGGGGAAGCGGTACTCCAGGTCCACCCGCTTCACGTACGGGATGTCCGCGACATCGAGATGGAAGGGGGCCGAGCGCACGCCGCTGGCCTCGACGAAATAGTCCGTGGGCGCATCCAGGGCGAAGAGGATGAAGCGGAACCCGTCCAGGCCCGGCTCCGTCGTCATCGGCCAGCGCTTCCAATCACCGGCCGGACCCGAGCGCACGCTCAGCTCCACCGTCTCCGACTCGAAGCCCTTGAGCCGCGCGGTGACGGGCTGGCTCCCGCCGCGGGCCACGGTGGCGTTGCCGGGGTCGACCTCGATCGCGTACGGGCTTGCCGCGCGCACGCTCCAGGGAGCGAACAGCAGGGGGGCCGCGTGCCGCATGAAGGCGGGGCTGAGGATGGTCACGGCCATGCCGAGGGCGGCCGCCGCCGCGAGCAGGCCGGAGGCGCGGCGAAGCCCCTGCCGCTCGACCTGCCGGCCGTAATCGATGGTCTGGCACTTCTCGACTGCGTCCTCGATGAGCCGCTCGACCAAGGCGCGCGAGACCTCTCCCCGAGCGGCGTCTTCCTTGCCGCCGACCGCGACCGCGCTCAGCACCGCGGCCTGCAGGGAGGGCTCGTGCTCTTCGACGTAGAGCGCGACCCGGTCCTCGCTCACCCGGCCCCAGAGCGGTAGGACCAGGAACCGGCCCGCCAGGGCCAACAGGGTCACGTAGGCGAAGACGCGGAAGGCGTTCACGGCCCAGGCTTCGTAGCGGAAGTGGTCCATCGCGTAGGCGGACACCACGAAGGTGGCCAGGCCGGTGGCCACGAGCAGCGCGATTCCGCGCAGCGCGATCTTCAGCCGCCATCGCCGTCGCACGTCGTGGATGACGCGTCGCAGCTCGTCGTAGCTCGCGTGGGTCATGACTCTTTCACCGAGGAGTGTGTCCAAGTCGGGGCCGGGTGGGACATGGCCACACTCCTAATGGGTCCACTTCGGTCAAATCTATTAGGAATGTGTCCGAGTCCCAGTGCTAAAAGCCGACTCGGACGCATTCCTGCGCGGCGAGAGACGATTGGACAACACCGTCTCCGTCGCGAGCAACAGGAACGCGGCCATCAGGAAGTACTGCCACAGGGCCTGCCGGCTCTCGTGCTCGTCGGTCGTGAGGGCCGGCTCCGCGCGCGGGGCGGCAGAGCCGCGGCGGGCATGCAGGACGGCCCCGGCCAGCTCCTCCGGGTCCATCGAGGCGAGGTCGGACTCGGCGCGGTCTACGTTTACCGCCGCCACCTGGAGGGGCGCGCCCCCCGCCGCCGTCCGCACCTCGTAGAAGCCGGGCGCGGTGAGCTCGAGACCCTTGCTGCCGGCGGGGAGCCGCGACCTTTCCCCCGACGGGCCGAGCGCGGTGGCGTCGCTCTTCAGGAGCGAGGGCTCACGCGAGAGATCGAGGGCCTCCCCGACGGTGTGCCACGCCGGCGACTCCGCGTGGCTGGCCGCGTGGCGCACGAGCTGATGGAGGAAAGGCAGGAAGACGGGTTGAAGGGCGAGATCGTTCCAGGCGGTGTCGATGCTGCTGGTCCAGACGAGAACGCGGCCCTTGCCCACCTCCTTGTCCGCCAGCGCCACTGCGCCGTCGTCGAACCGGGAGAGCACGCCGTCCTTCGCCTCCAGCCTGCGATAGCGGAAGAATCGGGCGGACGAGAAGTCGCCGCTGTGCGGGCCGCGGAACAGCTCGAAGACGGGATGGCCGTAGTCCAGGTAGGCGAGCGTCGCTCCCCAATCCGCGGACCGGTCGACGGCCGGGCCGAACGGACCCGGGAGCAGGCTGGCCGCTTCGCCTTGCCAGGTGGCGGGCGCGCTCTGGTCGGCCAGCACCACGAGCAGTCCACCACCGGCCTCCACGAACTCGCGCAGCCGTCGTGCCCCGGGCCCCCGGGGTGGCGGGGCATCGTTGAGGACGACCAGCATGCCCGGACGGAGATCGTCGGGTCCGAGCTGCGCCACGTCCTTCAGGTCGACGCGGAACCGGGGCCGATGGCCGATGGCCAGGGCTCGCTGCAGGTAGAGGCTGCGGCCGCGCGGGGGACCGTTCTCCAGGATCAGGACGGGCAGGTCGCCTCCGGGCGCGAGGACGAAATGGAACGCATCGTCCTGGGGGAGGGCATCCGGGGTGACGCGGACGGTCGCGCGGGCGACGGCGGGCGGAAGAGGGAAGGGCTCGAAGGTGACGGTCGCCGAGGTGTTCGGACCGAGGCTCGCCCGCTGCTGGCGCACCGTCCGGCCGTCCACGTCGAAGGTGACTTCGACTCCTTCCACCGGACGCGGACCCTTGTTCACCAGGCGGGCGGTAGCGATGACGCGCTCGCGGCCCGACTCGTAGTCCCGCTCCATCTCGACGCCCGTGACCGCGAGGTTGGACGCGCCGCGATCGGACACGTCCACCCAGGTCAGCGTGGTGGACGGAGGCAACTGGACGTCGTCCGCGCCCTCCCACCCCGCCTTCTGGAAATCGGTGACGAGGACGATCTCGCGTCGCGGGAGAAGGGAGGCGTCGAGCATTTCCTGGGCCATGCGCAGGGCGGGGGCGTAGCGCGTCACGCCGAAGCCGGGCCGCGCGGCGGCCAGCGTGGCCAGGACGGCGGAGCGGTCGGCGCTCGGCTCTCCGCTCGACTCCGGCGCGCGATCGAAGAGGACCAGGGCCACGCGATCCTGTGGTCCCGGCTCCGTCACTGCTCGTCGCGCCGCCTCCAGGGCACGTGCCCAGCGCCCGGAGTAGCCCATGCTGTAGGAGCGATCGAGGAGCACGACGCGCAGCTTGGCGCCCGCGAGGGCGGTCGCGGCGCGGCCCCGTCCCCCGAAGAACGGTCGCGCGAAGGCGAGGGCCAGCAGGACGAAGGCCAGGCAGCGCATTGCGAAAAGCAGCCAATGGCGCAGGCTCTGCCGCCGCACCGATCGGTAGGGAATCCTCTGCAGGAACATGAGGGAAGGGAACGGCACCGTCTCGCGGCGCGGGCGATTGGTGAGGTGCACGAGCACCGGGATGGCGAGAAGGGCGAGGCCGGCCAGGAATGCAGGCGTGAGGAAGCCCATCAGCGCACCCGCATCATGCGCTCGCGCCGGGTGAGAAAGCTGGCCAGCGCGTGATCCAGGGGCTTGGACGTGTCGAAGAGGCCGTAATCGATCCGGTTCTCGCCCAGGACGCGGCCCAGGGTCTCGACGTGAGCGGCGACGAGGGCGCGGTAGCGCTCGCGCACGGCATCCGGCACCACCGGGATGCGCTCTCCACTCTCCAGGTCCTCGTAGGCGGCGGGCTCGTCAAGCGGCAACTCCAGCTCCGCGGGATCGAGGACGTGGAAGACCATGAGGTCGCCGCCGCGGTGGCTGAGCAGCGCCACCGCGTCGAGCACCGCGCGCGGATCCTCGTAGAGGTCCGACACCAGCACCATCAGGCCGCGACGGTGACAGGCCTCGCCCGCCGTGCGCAGCGGACGTGCCAGCGCGCCCTTGCCCGCTCCCTCGCGCGCGCGATCCGCGCGGTCGAGCGTGTGCAGGAGGATCGGCAGGTGCTTGGCCGAGGGGGGCACGAAATCGACGACGTCGTCGTCGAAGGTGATGAGACCAACACGATCCCGCTGCTTGCGCGCGAGGTAGGCGAGGCAGGCCACCAGGTAGCGCGCGTAATCCAGCTTGGTGACGGCGTGGCTGGTGAAGCGCATCGAGCGCGAGAGGTCGAGGAGCTGGACGAGGTCGGTGTTGGAGTCGGCCTCGAACTCCTTCAGGTAGAAGCGGTCCGTGCGCCCGAAGAGGCGCCAGTCGATGCGCCGGATGTCGTCGCCGGGCATGTAGGCGCGGTGCGCGGCGAAGTCCACCGAGCGCCCCAGGTACGGCGACTTGTGGAGGCCGCTCACGAAGCCTTCCACGACCGTGCGGGCCAGCAGCTCGATGTTGCCGATGCGAGCGAGCACCTCCGGGGCGAGGAATCGGCTCGCGGGCACTTCGCGGCGGGGCTCGGCGCTGGACATCGGGATCGCCTCCTACATGCGCGAGCGCGGCACGGGCACCGCGGCCAGCAACTCCTCGACCACGCGCGTCTTGCTGATGCGCTCCGACTCCGCGTGGAAGTTGGTCAGGATGCGATGCCGGAAGACGGGGTAGGCGAGGGCACGGATGTCCTCGAAGCTGACGTGATAGCGGCCGTTCATGAGGGCCCGCGCCTTGCCGCCGAGCACGAGGTATTGGGCCGCGCGCACGCTGGCCCCGTACTCGATCCACTTCTTGACGAACTCGGGCGGATCGGGGGCGGAGGGCCGGCTGGTGCGGGCCAGGTCCACGGCATAGCGGATGACCTCGTCCGCCACGGGCACGCGGCGCACCAGGGCCTGGAAGGCGACGATCTCCGCGCCGCTCACCGCGCGCTCGAAGCGCAGGTCCTGGATGGCCGTGGTCGTGGCCACCACCTTCATCTCCTCCGCCGCGGGGAGGTAGTCGATCACGATGTCGAACATGAACCGGTCGAGCTGCGCCTCCGGCAGGGGGTAGGTGCCTTCGAGCTCGATCGGATTCTGGGTGGCGAACACGAAGAACGGCTCCTCGAGGGTGTAGGTCTTCCCCTGCACGGTCACGCGGTGCTCCTGCATCGCCTCCAGCAGGGCGGACTGCGTCTTGGGCGGCGTCCGGTTGATCTCGTCGGCCAGGACGATGTGGCTGAAGATCGGGCCGGGCACGAAGATCAGGTGCCGGCGCCCGGTCTCGGGGTCCTCCTGGATGATGTCCGTCCCCGTGATGTCGGACGGCATCAGGTCCGGCGTGAACTGGATGCGCGAGAACTTGAGGTCCAGCACCTGGGCCAGGGTATGGATGATGAGGGTCTTGGCCAGGCCGGGCACGCCCGTGATGATGCTGTTGCCGCCGACGAAGAGCGAGATCAGCACCTGCTCGATCACGTCGTCCTGGCCGACGATCAGCTTGCGCAGCTCGCGGACGATGCGGTCGCGGCCTTGCTGCATGCGCTCGGCGAGGGCGACGTCGTCCGAGCCGGCCGGTCCCTGGGTGATGCTTTCTGCTGTCATTTGGCTCCCTGCCTTCTATCTCAGGGGGGGAACTCAGGCACCACCGCGCATGGCCTGAGCTCCCCCCCTGAAACCCCCCGTCGCGCGCCGCCGCTGCGCAGCGCCGCGCTCACTGGTCGGCTTGCCGAGCCGCATCGTGCGGGCATCACGATGGCGCACTCGGTTACGCCAATCTCCTGGCCGGCCGCCCATCATCTGGCCCTCAATGGGTCATTCCATAAATCACGTAATCCACGCCCAGCTTGTAGGCCTCGTTGTTGAGGTCGATGGGGTTGGTGTTCGTGTCCGACCACTCCCAGTACTCGCTGACGTCCTGGTTGTAGTTGACGATCATCAGGATCCCTTTGGCGGGGTCGTTGTTCTCGTAGATCCCCAGGTAGTCCGGCGACACGCGGAAGTACGGATGGGGGAACGCGCGCGGGTCCTCCACCCGGAAGAACGAATCGAACACCGGATGATTGTTGTCCACCTCGACCAGGCGGCCGCCGGGCAGGACCTTGGCCATCTGCTCGGCGAAGTTGCTCCAGTGACGTCCGACGAAGTCGTCCACGATCAGGAAGCCGCCCTTCGACAGGTAGGCGCGCAGGCCGGCGGCCTCCTTGTCGCTGAGGGTCCAGAACCCGGGCTCGCACATGTAGGCGACGGGGTGCTTGAAGAGCTCCGGGTCGTCCAGGGACAGGATGTTCCCACCGCCCTGGTTGGGGTCGAGCGTCGTCAGCTCCTGCAGCATCTTCATGAAGTGCGCCTCGGCGCGCGGATAGTCGTGATTCCACTTGAGGTCGAGCCCCCACATGTAGCGACCCGGACCCCAGTCGGACGGCCGGAAGCGGACGCGCACGAAGGTGAAGCGACCGTTGTACGCTCGTAGCCGTCCCCGGCCGCAAGCACGGCCGCCGCGCCGAGGAGCAGCAGGATCGGCACCGCCATCCTCATTGGTTGGTGCTCCTGGCGCGGGCGTCGTGGAGACGGAGCAGAAGCTCCTGGGCGCGCTGGAAGCGCGGCGCGATCTCCAGCGCGTGCAGGACCTCACGACGGGCCGCCGCCGCATCGCCGGCCTCGACCAGGGCCAGCGCGAGCTGATACAGCGCCTCCGGGCGGTCGACGGGATCGAGGGCCACCAGGGATCGACGGGCGCGCACCAGGCCGGCGCGGTCGCCGAGGCGCGCGGAGAGGGCGGCCAGCCGCTCGTGCACCGCGGGCTCGAACGGCGAAATGAAGAGCGCGCGGTCCAGGGACGCGGCCGCCCCGGCCAGGTCGCCCTGGTCCTCGAGCAGGCGCGCCAGCTCGAGCTGGGCCTGGTAGTGGCTGTCCATGATCGCCGTGAGCTGTTGCAGCTCCTTTACGGCGTCCCCCGGCCGGCCCTGGTCCTTGTCGATCGCGGCCAGGTAGAAGTGCGGGCTGTCCCGCCCGGCGTACTCGGGGAAGAGCGCCTGCGCGCGCTCGAGGTAGGGGAGCGCCTCCGCGCGCTTGCTGGCGTGGAAGAGGGCGAGGCCGGCGGCGAGCTGGGCCTCGAAATCACCGGCGTCGGCCTTGGCGCGTGCTTCGAGGTCCGCGGGCGAGATGCGGGCGGCGCCGAGGCCCGGCATCGCGACCTTCGTCGCGGGCCGGATGGCGGCCAGCGGTCCGGCAAAGCGCTGCTCGAGGTGCGCGAAGAAGGCCTTGTCGAAATCCTCCAGCGTCGTGCCGAGCACGGTCTGGAAGGCCTGGGGGGTGCTGCGTCCGTCGCCGTAGGCCTTCAGGAGAGAGGCCACGGCGGGGAAGCCGCGCTGTGATTCGATCCATTCGACGACGAGCGAGGCCTGGTAGTACGAGATGGCCACCTGCTCGGGTCCCTTCGGCCGCACGAAGCCGCGGTTGAGGTCGGCGACCGGCAGCAGCTCGCCGGACCGGAGGGCCCGGAGGAACTCGACGGTGACGTCGTCGCCCCACCCGGGCCGCGCCCGGTGCTCTTCGTGCACGGAGATCCCCTCCGTGAACCAGCGCGGCACGCGGTTGCCGGTCAGGCCGAGCGTGAACGTGTGCGCGATCTCGTGCCACAGGGTCGAGCCCCAGTTGAACTGGCCGACCTCGCGCGCGGAGGGCGAGTCGATGGCGAGGACGGGGCCGAAGCATGCGCCGAGGCCCGCGAGACCGGCCAGGCCGACGGTGCGCACGGAGAAGTCCGCGTGATCGGGGTAGACCTCGACCCGGACGGGGCCGTCCGGCTGATACCCGTAACGCGCGGACAGGCGCGCGTAGGCCTCCTCGGCCAGCTCCCCCGCGTAGGGCGCGAGCAGGTCGGCCTCCTTGCCGTGCAGGAGGATCCGGAAGTGCGTCGTCCGGGTCTCCTTGTACTTCGGGAAGGTGTCGAGGAGGTCCAGCGTGTTCTTGATCCATACGTTGTAGGGATCGCCG
>Ga0137390_10004998_pt1 | contig 11112 bp, 11 predicted proteins | sample 15con2h24AmetaG_FD_104937 | JGI IMG/M metagenome (GOLD analysis project Ga0137390, IMG submission 104937) | Vadose zone soil microbial communities from Angelo Coast Range Reserve, California, USA - 15con2h2.4A metaG | ecosystem: Environmental > Terrestrial > Soil > Vadose zone > Saprolite... | reverse complement strand
TTTCGCGAGGGAGCCGTTCGCCTCGCCGCCAGCGCCTCCACTTGAGCCTCGCCGGCGCGAGCCTCGCTGACCAACGATTCGCGAGAGCCCCGGCTTCGCACGCTTCGTGAAGGCTCCAGTCGCAAGCGAGGGACGGCGGCCGAGAAACCGGCGTTCGTTTGAAAGGCCGTCAGCCAGCGGCGGAAAATCCACGCCTCCGCAGATACGCGATGGCGGCGTCCCTCACCAGAACGCTCTTCTCGCTCGACTCGACCCTTCCGAGCTTTTCGGCGGCCAACTCGCCTGCGACGTAGCCGGTCGTCGCAACCGTATAAACGCGGCGACGATCCGGCTCGACCCCGCGATTGCGCAACTCTTCGACGAGAGTCGCGCTTAGGTTGGAGCCCTTGATCTCCACATGCGTGAGGGAGTCCTGCCAACTCTCCAGAGCGTATCAGGAAGGCTTCGATCCCAATGTCGCGCTGAAATCCGGGAATTGGACGACTTTGCAGCGCGTGAAGCCCTCGAGAGAATCGATGCGCCTTCGGGGCGCGACCAGCGAGGCCTTCGCCAGCGCGCCTCCAGGGCTACCTGGAGGGGAAAAATCCCGGCCCGCATTGGCGGGAGTGACGCCATTGTTTCTTTCAGCGTCTCCGCCCTGCCATGGAGGGTTGAAGCGCGCCTTGAACCCTCTTGATGAAATCGTCCTCGCCTCCGGCGACATCCTTCCATCGCGCGTGCATGACACGCCATCCGTCTGCGGCCAGCTTGTTCAGTCGATCTCGATCGTGGGTCCAGGTTCGGAGGTCTTGATGATAACGATAGCCATCGGCCTCGATGATCAATCGTTGTTTTGGGTACGCGAAATCAACCTGGGCGATGAACTCCTCATTGGTGGTGACCATGAATTGCCGCTCGGGGCGGGGTAGGCCTGCTTTGCGCAGGAGTTGAAACACTCGAGCTTCGAGCGCACTGTCAGTCAACGCTTCCCCTGATTGTCGCAAGGATAACAATCGAGCGAGAGACCGGGAACCATGGCGCCCAGTGGTTCCCAATGCTCGAAGACGACGGTACACCCATGGCACCTGAACCAGCCGGCGACGCAGAGCATCCTCAAGAGCAAGCTCGAGTTGCTGCGCATCGATTACAGATGCCAGATCGATAATCGTTCGAGCGGCGCGGGTGCATGGAATTCCCTCGATGACGGTTTTGTCCTCGCTGGGTAAAGACTGCGAGCGATGTACTACGACGCCCGTCCGCTCCGGATTGCGAGACTTCGAGGTAGTGACCTCAATCGCCGGGAAAGGGACTCCGTCGAGCTTCAGCAAACCGGCGGCGGAGGTATGAGATGCGACGGCTTCGGGGCCAACCCATAAGCAGGCGCCCATCAGTTCCTGATGCCAACTGCTGGCGATGGGGCCGACGCGATAGACGCCTGGTCGGACGGCATTCCATTGGCCCGACTGTAACCGTCGAGTAATGCCCGAACGGCTGAAGTCCAGGCGGAGGGCCTGCTCTATTGAGATCAGCCCATGCTGCTGACTGGCCCTCTCCGTGAGGCGTCGATTGCGCTCTTTATTGTCCATTCAGGTTCGTTTTCCGGACCTATTTGTACAATGTGTTGGCGACAAGCCGATGGGCGAACCCACCGCCAGATGCGCCGATGGTGATGAAAAGGCAGGCGGCGCTTTCGGCGACACGTCTATCAGCCACGCCAACGGCTATCGAAGGGTGGGGCAGACGTGGCCGAATTCGTCACCCTCAGCCGACGCTCGCAACCCGGCGAGGAGTCGAGATGGATCCTCGGCATTGCCGCCTATTCGTTGGCAGGGTGATCGCCGGCGTCATTTCAACCGATCCCGGTCTGACGCGGAACGATCCCAATGCGCTGGAGGCTTACGTCGACCGCGCACTGGCCGTCGCTCTCACCGATGAGCTCCCCGGTTTTCTGACGCGCCACCTGAGCTTGGCGTGCGGCACTCCATACCCTGGCGCTGATGTCGCGTCGGGGGCGTTTCCGGCGGGTGGGAAGAATCCAAGTCGCCGTAGACAGGTCGGTCTAGCTGGTATCCGGGCTGCTTGTCCTTGTCTCATGTCCCGGAAGTGGCTGTTGTTCGGCATTGCATTGGCGGTCGGGTGCAAACGGCCGGACCCGAAGGAAGTGGTCCATCCGCTCGAGAGCACGCTCGGAACCGCGGTGCCGGCCGCTTTTGTCTCCACCTTGGCGATGTCCGCGCTCGCGGGACGGGCATCGCCCTGCGCAACCATCGTCACCCCGCCTTCTTCGAATGGGCACCAGGTACGGGTGGACATTCATCTCGGGCCGGGCTGTCCGATGCCTTTTGAAGGAGAGAGGAATGGCACCTTCGTTGTCACCGGGGTGTGGACACCCGAGCTCGCCGTTTTCGCTTCGGACTTTACTCAGGTAGAGCATAGGGAGCGCGAGTTGATCGTCCTGAGAATCACGGTGATGACGGTCGTTCGCGGTGACGCCCACCTCTTGATCTCCTATCAGCAGCAGGACGTAGAGACCACGACGACCACGGCGGGTACATCGACTTCAGCCCGGTTGGAACAGACTGCTTGGGTCGTCGATGTCGATACGCGAGGAACAGAGGATCTGTCCGATGACCGGCTCACCGTTTCGGGCGGTGACCAATCGCTGTTCGCGGCAGCCGGCGCCCGACAGCAAGGCGACGTCACCCAGGTTCCGGTGGCGAACGCGGTGTTTTCCGCCGGCTGCCGAAGGAATCCAACCCAAGGGATCGCCGCCGTCCAAAAGGCGGGCACCGAGGGAGGAGGAATGCTGCTCTTCACCTTTCACTCGACTTGCGACGGGCGAGCAGATGTGACGGGTGCCATGGCGCCGTATGCGCTGATGTTGGGAGAATCAGTTCCCCTCGATTTTCTCGAATGAGACCGGCCTGGCAAGGTGTCTGGCGTGTATTTCCCATTCGAATCGACGCCGCGTGGCGGCCGCCGGGCGTCGACCGAGCTGGAAGCGGCGCTGGCCAAGTTAAAGGAGGTGCTGGAGCAGGCGCGCGCTCACGGCGTGGTCGAGGACCAGCTGAATCTGCGGCTGGCGCTGGGCGATTTGGGGTGGCGCGACACCGCCGCCGGTCGGAATCAGCTCAAAGAGCTGGCCAACGACGCCCGCGCGCGGGTTTTTGCTCATCGCCCGCAGGGCCGAGGCGGCGCTGAAGCGGTCCGAACGCGAGGAGCGCTGATCTGGGTTTGGAGCGGCATTCACTTGCTATTGGTGAGCGGGCCGTGAAACTCTGATTTGCGCTGCGTCCGGGCGGCGTCCCTATGGGAGGGGAACGTGCGATCAACGATCTTTGAGATCTATTTGGCATTGGTGCTGCTTGGCTCCATCTCCGCTCGCGCGGAGCGCGTCGGCGGCCCGAGCAATGGCGGGGTGACGGACGTGGGGCCAGAGGCGGGGCTGGTGTTTCACGATGGATCCGAGCCATTTCTCTTCCGCGGCAATGACGAAGTGCTTGTCACCTCCGGACGGGCGGGCGTCTACAAGACCTTCAACCGCGGGGAGAGCTGGGTCCGCACCGCTCCCGGATTGCTCACCACCGCCGGCATTGAGCCGTATACCGCAGCCTTCTGCCAGTCCCGGTCGGCACCGGAGATCGCGTACGCAGTCACACTTCACGATGGAGTCTCCCGCACCTTGGATTTTGGCGAAAGTTGGGGGCGGCTCACCCTCACCGCCAATCCCGGACTGTTGGACTGCGCGGTCGATCCTGCCGACGCCGCGGTGGTTTACGCGCTCGCTTACTCTTTTGATCCCAGTTTCCCTGGTTTGCTTTTCAAATCCATCGACGGTGGGGGGACATTTTCCACCGTGGGCGCTGGACTCCCGGAGCTCCAGGCGCCGGAGGACGTTGCAATTTCGCCGACGAATCCCCAAACGGTGTACGTCGCTGCCCGGGATGGAAAATCCAGTCTCTACGTCTCTTCAGACGGTGGGCTCAACTTCCGCGCGCTCCCACGCGCGCCGGCGCTTCCCCTTTCGATCCTGCCTCATCCTGTAGACGATGGAACGCTGTTGGTCTCGACCGATAACGGGCTTTTCCGCTCTGTCGATGGCGGGGAAACGTTCGCTCAGATTGGCGCTGGATTTCCGCCTTCGATTAGTGGAACGCTTGCGTTCGACCCCAGCGATGCCTCGGTTGTCTATGTTACCGCGGGCATTGACGGGCTGTTCCGTTCGGTGGATGGCGGGCTGACGTTCGAGCATCTGTCCGGGCTCGGCGAGGCAGAGCTGCTGGGCCTCGGCGTCACGGCCGTCGGCGTCAGCCGAGCGAGCGCCGAGGAGCCGCCCATCCTTTACGCCGGCACCTCACTCGGACCTTTTCGGTCCGATGACGGCGGAGACACTTTCATTCCAATTCACAACGGTTATCGCGGCACACAGGTCAACGACCTTGCCATCGACGCCGCGGGTAGGCTCCTCGTCGCCGGCATTAATTCGGTGGGGGCGTTCCGGTCGACCGGGCCGGGCGTGTACGAGCTCATTGGCGACACACTGCCCCGGTACGTTGCCGTCACGCTCCAAGCAGTAGCCGCAGCGCCGGACTACCCGGATCTCTATCTGGTGGCCGGTGCGGACGTGATTGACGGGCGCGCGCTGATCTTCCGGACAACGGACGGCGGCGGGTCGTGGTCGAGAGCCACCGTGACCGGCGATCCCTTTTTCCAGCCCGGCCGTCGCATCGCATTTGCCCCGAGCGACTCCAGCCGAGTGTATCTGGTTTCCCCTTACGCAGGGCTCTTCCGCTCCAACGATGGAGGCCAGACGTTCGATCGATTGTCGATTCAGGCGCTCGCCTCGATCGCGGTCGATCCATCCAATCCGGATGTTCTCTACGTCGGAGCGTCGGACACTCGCGGAGTGCTCAAATCAACCGACGGCGGCCGCACTCTGCAGCAGCTTCCCACGAGCGGGTTCATCACCGACATTTCCCTCGATCCCCAGCAGCCGGAAGTCATCTATGCAGGTTCGCGGACTGGTGCGGTGATCCGCTCCCTCGACGGCGGGCTGACATTTGCGCCTGCCGGCGTCGGTCTCGTCGGTGATCGGGTGCTCGGGCTGCGGGTTGACCCGTCACGCCCGATGCGCCTCTTCGCCTGGATGCACGGTGGCGGTCTGTTCCGGAGCGACGATCGAGCCAACACGTGGACCGCAGTCGACACCGGCGAGACCCTGCGTCGGTCGACCGCGCAGGCCGGCCAGACGCGATGGCGATCGACGGCGCCGACCCCGTCCGTGTCTACTTGGGAAATGGGAGCGTGCTGCAGTTTGTGAGTCCGTAGACGAGCTGAGCGGTACAGCCTGAACTATCGAACTCGCTCTGCACGGCTTCCGAGGCTTGGGGGTCAATTGAAATTGGCTTGGCGTTGTTTGGATGGGTATTTGTTCACAATTCAGGGAGGAACCATTGCGTCAATTTGGAATTTAGCGTGCCTGTCCTGCTGTATCGCGTTGGGAGCGGAGAAGACTCCAGAGCCCCTCGATGGCGTTCATCGGACGTTCAAGGATCCGCTTCTCGATCGGATGGTAGGGACCTGGGACCTGACCGGCAAAGTCATGGGGCGGCCGACGCGAAACCAATTCTCGGCCGAATGGGTGCTCAATCATCAATTCCTCAGACTCCATTTCAAGTCCATCGATCCACCGTCGAATGGCCGGCCTCCGTATGAAGCATTGGTCTTCATCGGCTACGACAATGCCAGCGACCGATACGTGGCGCACTGGATCGACATCTTTGGCGGCCGGTTCTCGGAGACAATGGGGTTCGGACATCAGGACGGCACCGCGGTGAAATTCCTCTTCGAATATCCGGACGGCCCATTCACCAATGCGATGACCTATGATCCGAAGACCGACAGCTGGACGTTGCTGCTACGCCAGAAGGACCCGGCAGGCATCTGGACGGATTTCGCCGAAGAGACACTCAAGCGGGTCAAAAAGATTGAGCGAGGGCCTGGGAGCCGACCCTTTCGCGGTGCGCGTATCCCTCCCTGGTCATCGCGCTCGGCGCTCCAGTGCCGCCAACCGCGCCGCAATGTCCGCGTTTTCGGCTCTCAGCGCGGCTATTTCTCTCTCCTGCTCCACCGTGCGCTGCTCCAAAGCCTGGGCCGCGACCATTAAGATGCCGTCCAAATCCCCGGAGGTGATGGTAGTCGGCGTTCCGATCGTCCCGTAGGCATCGTGGCCAAAGGCGGCAAAGAAGTCCTGGGCCATCGGACCGTAGTGGCGGAACTGCTTCGAGTCCTGGCCGATATAGTTCCAACTGGTGAGGCTCAATCCTCGGATCCTAGTGAGCACTTCTTCCCCTTCGATGGGCTGGAAATTCTCCTTCTTGTTACGGTCCGAGGTGAAGGTGTAGGGGACCTGGCCTTCGATGACGGTGACATTGTTATCGCCCAATCGGATCTTGTTGCTGGCGTTGACCACGGCGCCGTAGCCGATGGCCGTGGTGTTGATCAAATTGTCCATGGGGGTACCGGCGCTGGCCCCAATGGCGGTGTTGTAGCTGCCGGTGGTGTTGGCCACGAGCGCACCGACCCCGATGGCGGTGTTGTTGCGGCCGGTGCTGTTGCTCACGAGCGCACTGGAACCCGTGGCGGTGTTAGAGTTGCCGGTCGTGTTGTTAGAGAGCGCGTAGTACCCGCTCGCGGAGTTGTAGCCGCCGGTGGTGTTGCTTCTGAGCGCAAAGGACCCACTGGCGGTGTTGGCGGTGCCCGTGGTGTTGGCCTGGAGCACAAAGAACCCGCTGGCCGCGTTGAAGTCGCCGGTGGTGTTGTTCTGGAGCGCATTGGAGCCGGTGGCGGTGTTGTCTCCCCCGGTGCTGTTGTTCTGGAGTGCAAGGAATCCCGACGCGGTATTGGAGGGGCCGGAGATGTTGTGCTGAAGGGCGCCTGCCCCATTGGCAGTATTCCAGTTGCCCGTGTTGGCAAGGAGCGCCTGGTACCCGGCGGCGGTGTTGAAATGGCCGGCGGTGTTGAGGCGGAGCGCCTCGTTTCCGTTTGCAGTGTTGTAATTACCCGTGGCGTTGAACTGGAGCGCACTCGGTCCGCTCGCGGTATTGAACGAGCCCGTGGTGTTGCTCTGCAGCGCCGACCACCCAAAGGCGTTGTTGAAGTTGCCGGTAGTGTTGCTGAAGAGCGCCTGGTACCCGCTGGCGGTGTTGTTGTTGCCGGTGTCGTTGTTGAAAAGGGCCTGGGACCCGGTGGCGGTATTGCCGGCGCCGCTCATGAGCATATTGCCCGCATTGCTACCGAGGAACGTATTGTTCGTGCCGAAATTGTGAAGAAATGGCACGCCGTCTTTCAAGACATTGCCCGTGGTGGCGTCGATGGAACTGACCATCGTGAGATTGCCCGGGACGTCAACGTCTTGCGCTTCGGCACTAAGAAGGGGGAACAAAATAGAGATCGCGGTGGAAATCCAAACTGTATTGCGCTTCATGATCGTCACCTCTTTGTTCCGGGTTATTTCGCGTCAAGCAATAAGTTGTTCGCTAATGGCTACAGCAGCCGGCGTGCCAATGAACGTCCGAGGGATGGGGAGTCAAAGAGGTGTTGCGCTGGTGCAACACCTGTCTCGCGGGTGCCACGATCGCATTACCTCGGTCGCATGACCGTCCAGCCGGATCGCAGTGGCGTACCGGGTCCACCGGGTCACCGTCTCCGGTCAGGAGTATCCAAGCGTCTGACCTTTCCACCCACCGGGCGCACGCCACTTCGCCGCGCCCGGACTGCCGATCGAGCTAGACTTGCGAGAATTGTCCTTGAATTCGAAGGAGCAAGCAGCGAGCACCGAGGGCCAACACCAGCGCCTGTGCGTCGCCTGCTCGAAGCCGGTCGATGCCGAGCGATGCGGCTGGTGCGGTGTCGCGCTTGCACCCGGCGGCTTCACCGTCGAGCGAATCCTCGCACAGGGACCTCAGGGCCGCGTCTATCGCGCTCTCGATGAAGCTGGTCACGCTGTCGCGCTCAAGGAGCTGCAATTTGCGGCGGTGCCGGACGCTGCGCAGATCGACGCTTTCGAGCGTGAGGCGGCGACGCTGAAGACGCTGAGCAATCCGGCAATTCCCCGGTTTATTCGAATTTCTCGGAGGGCAGCGGGGTCAACCTGCGCCTCTATCTCGTCTCGGAATTTATCGATGGCGAGTCGCTCGCTTCCAGGATTCGTCACGGTCCTCTGTCTGAGCCGGAGTTGCTCGCCGTGGGGCGACAAGTCCTTAAAATTTTGGCATACCTGCACGACCGATCGCCGCCAGTGATTCACCGGGACGTCAAGCCCGATAACCTCCTGCTCCGACCGGACCGCACGCTCGTCCTGGTCGACTTTGGAAGCGCCCGCCAGATCAGCGGGCCGCGAACCTACAGCTCGACACTGGTGGGAACGTTCGGGTACATGCCGCTCGAGCAACTCGGTGGCACCGTGGATCGGACGAGCGATCTTTACGCGCTCGGAGCCACGCTCCTTCATGCGGCAACCGGCAAGGCGCCTTCGGAATTGCTCTCCGACGAATATGGCCTGAGGGTCCCCGAGCAGGTGCCGCCGCGTCTTCGCCCGACGATTGAGCGGATGGTCCAGATGCGCCCCGAACGGCGCTTCCCGAACGCAGCCGAGGCTCTAGACGCGCTCGAACATCCAGAGCTTGCCTTGAAGCAGCTAACGGCTTCAAACCGGCGCGGCCGATTGTGGCGAGCTCCGCGCAAAGCCACAATCGCTCTCCTACTTGGTTTGGGCGTTGCTCTCCTCGGTGCTCGATATTTCACTCAGCTGACCGACGGATCTGCGTCCTCGACCACGGTGCAGAACGGATCTGGGCAAAGCGCCCTGGAGGCTCCAAGGAGCGCAGCGGCAGCGTGGTTTGCGGCTGCCAAGCCATTCTGCAATCCAGTGGAAGCATCGCAGTTTCTGGCAAGAAGCCGTCCTCCGACTGGCTGGGAAGGAACCGGGTACTATGCTGGATGTTACGCCTTGGCCGGCAAAATCGAACCAGCGCGCAAGCTGATTTCAAAGCTGGAGCCCGACCAGCAGTGGCGGGCCGCCGGCGTCGTGTTCGACCTTGCGCACCGCGTGGCCGACAGCGGAGACGATGTCGCAGCATCACCGATCATGAAAATGGTGCTCGCGTTCTGGCCGAACCACTATCAGGCGATGTATCACGCTGGCATGTCCGATTACGCGCTCGGCGAGCACACGAGCGCGAAGCGCCTTCTGGAGTCCTTCCTCGGTTTGTATCACCAGGAAGACGGTTTTCGGCGCAACGCGCAGCTGGCGCTCGGTCGGATTGCGCAGGGCCTCCCGCCGGAGAAGGCGCATCCCGGAATGCACGAGTGAGAGCGACGGTCGGCCTTCGCCGCGGAGGCCACTTCTACCTCTCGACATCACCGGCGAGCCGCCATATCAGGTGATCCAGATCCGGATCCCGATGAGCTCATTCGCCATCGCCGCGCTGTTGCTTGTCTCCGCGGCCCTGCATGCCCTGTGGAACGCGCTGATCAAGCGTGAACGCGACGTGCGAGCGGCGACCTTGGCGGTGCTCACGATTGCTGTAGCGCTTTCCGCGACTGCGGCGCTGCTTCAGCGCTCCTGGTTCCCGAACACCGCCGCGCTGGCCTGCGCTCTCGCTTCGGGAGTATGCGAGGCCGGGTACTTCGCCACGCTCTCGCGGTCGCTCGAGGCGGCGCCGTTGGGTCATTATTACCCGATCGCCCGCGGCGGAGCGCTTCTCATCGTCTGGCCGGTATCGGTGATCTGGCTTGGCGAACGCGCAGCCAGCTCCTCGCTTGCGGGTGCGATGCTCGTGACTGTCGGTCTTTTCGCCATTGGTTTGGCTCACGGGCGGGGATCCGGGGGCGATTGGCGAAAAAATGGTCTCGGCTGGGCCTTGGCCTCGGCCGTGTTCATTGCAAGCTACAATCTGCTCTACAAGGAGGCTGTAGCGCTGGGGTCCGAACCGGCCATCCTGTTCACGACGTCGATTGCAATTGCTCTGGCGCTGAATGTGACCGCGCTCGGGGATCAGCGCAAAAACATCATCGCCGTTCTCTCGCGGAGTCCGGCAGCGATGATCGCCGCCGGCGTACTGTGCTGTCTTTCGTTCTGGATATTCCTCTTCTGCCTCACGCGCGGTGGCGCCGGCGCGATGGTGACGCTCCGGAACTCGTCGGTCCTGTTTGCACAGGGATTCTCGTGGTGGTTGGGCGAACGGCTTGGGGCAATGCAGATCGCCGGTGCTCTTGCCGTCGCGGCGGGGGCGATCCTGCTCACTGCTTGAGTTTGACATTGGGCGCGGGCGTAGTGGAGTGCAACATAATGCATGTTCATGAATCCCCCTTGAAAAGACGCCAACCAAGTGGGATGAGTTTCCAGCTTTTGCCAGACACGTTCTCACGATCTGTATGAACTATAGTGCATCTTAGCGGAGGGACGGCCATGAGGAGCAGGTCGAACACGGGGCACGGTTCTAAGGCGCGGGTGAGAGTCATTACTGGGCTGCGTTGGATGAAGATCTTGGGCCTCTGCAGCGCTGTCGGCGCTCTGGTCACCACTGCCGGCTGTGGCGGCGACTCGCGGCTCGTCTGCGACGACACAATGAAGACTGCCTTCAAACCGGACGCCAACACGAAAGTGATCGTGGTGAAGGCTTTCAAGCAGGGTGACGCGCTCGCGTTGCCCGGCACCACCGGGACACCGCCGAGCGCCGCCGCGGACATGTGCCTGGTCAAGATCGTCGTTGGGCCGGGATTCCAGGACCCGAACGACACGGCGGGGACTGCTCCTTCGACGTCGCCGGGCATCGGCATCGAGGTGTGGCTGCCGGCGGCCAGCGCGTGGAACAACCGCATCCAGAACCTCGGTGGTGGCGGCTGGGCGGGTGGCAATCAAGCGTCCACCACACTCATCGGCAGCACCCCGGCTGCGGCCACCGCAGCGACCGGCTATGTCGTCGGCACGACCGACACCGGACACGCCATCGGCAACGGATCGTTCGCGATGACGCAGGCCGGCGGCATCAACACGGCCCTATGGACCGACTTCGCAGAGCGCAGCCTGCACGAGCTGGCCGTCAAGACCAAGGCGCTCGTCCAGCGCTA
>Ga0137390_10004996_pt1 | contig 11114 bp, 8 predicted proteins | sample 15con2h24AmetaG_FD_104937 | JGI IMG/M metagenome (GOLD analysis project Ga0137390, IMG submission 104937) | Vadose zone soil microbial communities from Angelo Coast Range Reserve, California, USA - 15con2h2.4A metaG | ecosystem: Environmental > Terrestrial > Soil > Vadose zone > Saprolite... | reverse complement strand
GCGCAGCACATCGAGGAACAAAGCATCGTATTGTTGAAAAACGAAAAGCAGCAGTTGCCGCTGGATGCTTCCAAGCTGAAGTCCATCGCTGTGATCGGCGGACACGCCGATGTGGGCATGTTGTCCGGAGGAGGTTCGGCGCAAGTGGATCCGCCGGGCGGGAATGCGATCATGCCTCCGGGAAAAGGTGCGACCCGGTGGGGCGTTCCGGTCTGGTTTCCGACTTCTCCGTTGAAGGCGATCCGGGCGAAAGCTCCGGGCGCGAAGGTGGAATACGATCCCGGAACAGATCTTAACTCGGCCGCGGCGCTAGCCAAGAACGCAGATGTCGCCATCGTTTTCGTTTCGCGGTGGGAGAGCGAAGGGCGGGACTCGGACAGCCTTTCGCTGCCCGACAATCAGGACGACTTGATCGCGAAAGTTGCTGCGGCCAATCCCAACACCATTGTGGTGCTGGAAACGGGCAATCCGGTTGCCATGCCGTGGGTGGACCAGGTGAGTGCGGTTCTGGAGGCGTGGTTTGCCGGCAGTCGTGGCGCTGACGCGCTGGCCAATATCCTGTTCGGGGAAGTGAACCCGAGCGCTAAGCTGCCCATCACTTTTCCCAAGAGTGAAGCAGACTTGCCCCACCGGAGCATCGTCAAGCCGCCTCCGGCAAACGAACCTCCGCCCAGCGATCCGGATGCCTGGAAGAAAAGACTGGAAGGCCTGCCGGCGTTCCAAACGAATTATGACGAGGGATTGAAGGTTGGATATAAATGGTATGACTCGGAAAAGAAGCCGGTGCTGTTTGCATTCGGTCATGGCCTTTCCTATACCAGCTACACATATTCCAACTTGAAGGTAACTGCGGGGGAGCGCGTGGGCGTGCGTTTCACCGTGAAGAACACGGGTGACAGGGCGGGAACGGAAATAGCTCAGGTCTATGCTGGGCTGCCCGCAAGTGCCGGGGAACCTCCCAAGCGGCTGGTGGGTTGGAGCAGGGTCAAGTTGAATCCAGGTGAGAGCAAGGATGTGGCGGTGGAACTGGATCCGTTGTTCCTTTCGATTTTCGACACCGCGCGTCACGTGTGGTTGCGGGCGCCCGGGGACTACACGATTATGGTGGGTGGTTCGTCAGAGAGTTTGCCGCTGCGGGAGGGAGTCAGTCTGAAATAACCCTGGTGCCCACGGAATGACATCGGTACACGGACGTGCTGTTGCGCTGGTTGTTACCGGCCAACCAAGGCCTGCGCGGAATTCCGCAAGGTGCGAGCGCTTGTCAGACAGGCCGGCTTGGCGACGCTGGCCGCCACGGCCAGGAGTGCCCCTCCAAGGCTTGGATGCGGTAGAACACGGCAGTGGGTGCAACCGCGCCGGTCTCCCGTCTGGTGGCCACCAGCTTCTTCGCGATGCCGAGCTTGGCGGTGATTTGCGGCTCGAGCAAGTCCAGCCGCATCTGCTGCGCTCGATTGTCCGCCGTCAGGTGTCGCAGCATGTCCCGATCCTGAGCGATAACCTGCTCACCGTTTACGTAAGGCTCAAGGAAGGCGTCTTCACCTGTAGAGTCAAAAGTACGTGCCCCGGTCTCGATATTGACCACATGTCGCAGTGTGTCTTCCAGCGCAGCCTTCACAGCGTAAGTGTGGGTAACCCAATCGGCATCCTCCGCCGCTTCTTTGGCAGTACGCGCAGACAGAAAACCCATGAAGCCAGTCAGCAGCAAGGCCGAAGCGACTCCCGCCGTTACCCAGCGCAGGAGCGTAGTTTCGATTGCCGAATCCTCAAATTGCCCCATGGGCCAATCCAAAGGGCGTGAAAATGAGTCGCAAACGAACACAGCGCGATACAACCCCGCCCTAGAAGGATCATCGTCACAACTTCCAGGGGCTTCAGTGCAAAATCTGTGAAGAGACAACAAAGGGGATGGAGGCTGCGTGTTCTGAGACATGTACCTCGGTGTGATTGCCACCGACGATTAGAGAAAACTCACAGTGCTACGCCTCCGGTGAGCGTGACGCCCTTTCGCACATCCGCGACCGAACATCAGGCGCCACTAAGCCCGATTCCGGTTACGGGCGGATCTTTCACCATAACTATTCTTGCAAGCTCGATTGTTACGCTCGTGGGATAAGAAATCCAACGTCTTGGTGTGGCGCACCGGAAGCGCGATTCGGCGCTTTCGTTTAGCTACGCAGGCCAGAATCAAGCAGCGCAGCGGGCGGTGGATTCCCGGGCCACAAGTTCCGGCTGGACCACTGTCTCCTCGGGGATTGCCTCTCCTTGGATGCGCTGCAAAAGAGTAGTGGCAGCGATAGCGCCCATCTGCGTAAGCGGCTGGCGTATGGTGGTGAGACGCGGCGAAATGAAGGCAGCGATTTGAATATCGTCAATGCCCACGACCGAAACGTTGCCCGGCACCGACAGGCCAATATCCTGGATCGCCCGGATAGCGCCGACTGCGGATCCGTCATTGAACGCCAGAAGGGCGGTGAAATCCCGCGACTTCTGCATCAACATCATCGCGGCATCATAGCCGCGCTGCATCATGGATTTTTCGCCGGCTTCGAAATAATTGCCCATGGTAGCGGTTAACTCGGGCTTCACCAACAGTCCCAGTTCGACCGTGGCTTTGAGGACGGCGTTCCAACGGCACTCCGTGTCTCCGTTGTGCTCGGGGCCCTTAAAAAACGCGATCTGCCGGTGTCCGAGCTCCTTCAAATGACGGAGCCCCAGAAGGATCGCTTGGTAATTGTCAATGACGATACGGGTCACGCCCGGCGCGATGGTGATGTCGGAAATGGCCACCACCGGGACTGGCATTTGCTGACGCAGCGGTGTGTTGATGAAGATCATGCCTTCCACCTGGCGATCCATCAGCGTGTTCGGAGAATCCTCAATCTGCTGCGGCGCGAAACGGTGGCTCTCGACAAAATAGCTGTATTTCGCTTCTGCCAGTTTGCTTTCGATTCCGCTGATCAGCATGGCCGAAAATTCGTCGCCAATTTCTGGGACCAGAACCGCAATACTGAAAGTCCGCTTGGTGTGCAGGTATCGGGCGAAGAGGTTGGGGCGATATTGAAATTTTCGTACCGCTTCCCAGATGCGGTCTTTCGTCGGATTGGCAATCGTCTTGGCGAGAGGAGAGTTGGTCAGCACCACTGAAACCGTGGTTGGAGAAAGGTTTAGATAATCGGCCAAGAACTTCAAGGTGACGCGGGTAGGGCCAGTATCCTTGCTCGTCTTACGACCAGTTGGCATGGTGGCGATATTTACAATACCCTATAGCCCCTACCGAAGTCACCCAAGAGGAGTGTACTAAACCGATTTAGCGAGGGGGTTATCAAAATTCTCAGGAAACCGTTTTCCTGCCTGAGTGGAGGGTGTTGAATATGCGATACCGATCGGTATTGGTTTTATTTTTCTTCTTTGTCTGGTTGCTGCCCGCGTTTGGGCAATGGACCCCGCTCACACCGGTCACCGGTGTCACTCAGGAAGCGGACGGCATACGCGCAGTCTTTCAGTCCGGGGCCGTTCTTAAGCTGCAGGTGTGCACCGACGCGGTGATCCATTTCTTGTATTCGCCGACGGGAAAATTTCCTGAGCAGACTGACTACGTTGTGACCAAGAATTCCTGGGCGCCGGTGCCCTGGAAAATGGAATCCTCGGAAAACAACGTTACCCTCTCGACGGCGGCTTTGAAAGTCATCATCGAAAAAGACACGGGCGCGATTTCCTTCGCTACGTTGGGAGGCCAGGGTCTGTTCCGCGACGGCAAGCGCTTCATGGTCCCAGAGACGGTCAACGGGGAGAAGACTTATCGGTCTGAGACCGTGGTTGAAATGTACGGCTCGCGCGAAGGCTTCTACGGGCTTGGCCAGCACCAGGCAGGGGTGTGGAACTATCACGGCGACTCGGTGGATGTTTCGCAGGAGAATACCAACATCGCTGTGCCAGTGCTGCTTTCTTCCAAAGGCTATGGGATTTTCTGGAACAACACTTCGCGCACCCGCTTCAACAACCGCTTCGTCCATGTGATGTACATTAGCTCGGAGGTTGCCGACACCATTGACTACTACTTCATCTACGGGCCGGATTTTGACAAGATCATCGCTTCTTATCGCGACCTTACCGGCCCAGCCCCGCTGTTCGGCCGTTGGGCCTACGGATTCTGGCAATGCAAGAATCGCTATAAGTCACAGGAAGAAATTCTCGGCGTCGCGCAGAAATATCGCGACCTGCATCTCCCGGTAGACGACATTGTCCAGGACTGGTTTTGGTGGAACCGCAAGGGCGAGCACGTCTTCAACAAGAATTACCCTGACCCCAAAGCGATGGTGGACCAGCTTCACAAGAACAACTTTCACTTAATGATCTCTGTCTGGCCTTTCTTCGAGCCGGGTTCGAAGGAATATGAAGACATGGATCGGCGCGGGTTCTTTATCGAGCGCACCAAAATATCTCACCTGCCGTATCACGCCCAGGGAATGGCCGCCTACGATCCTACCAACCCCGAAGCCCGGAAATACTATTGGGACCTGATGGACAAGGCGCTGTTCAAGATCGGCATTGACGCCTGGTGGCTCGACACCACCGAACCGGAAACGGAAGGGCAGGAAGAGAGCATCCTTCTAGGCCACAAACTGTTCATCGGTAGCGGCGATCGCTACGCCAACATCTTTCCCCTGATGACCACTCGCGCCGTGTATGAAGGGCAGCGCGCCGCGTCTGATGAAAAGCGAGTGTTTATTCTGTCGCGGTCGGCTTTTGCGGGAGCGCAGCGCAATGCCGTCACTGCCTGGTCGGGCGATGTCCTGTCCGATTGGTTGAGCTTTAAGCGGCAAATTCCCGCCGGTTTGAATTACTCCGTTTCCGGCCTCCCCTATTGGACCACAGACATTGGAGGCTTCTTCATCGGCAACATGAGCGACCCGGACTTCCGCGAACTCTTCATCCGCTGGTTTCAGTTCGGAGCATTTTCTCCCATCTTCCGTGTCCACGGCACCCGTTACAGTCCGGATGAGAATGAACTGTGGTCGTATGGCCCCGAGGCGGAAAAAATCCTGCTGCAGTATGACAACCTGCGCTATCGCCTGCTTCCTTATATCTATTCGCTGGGCTGGAAGGTAACGTCCGAGGGTTACACTCCCATGCGCCCGCTGGTGATGGATTTCCGTCAGGACGTGAACGCGCAAAATGTCGGCGATCAATTTATGTACGGCCCCGCCATCCTGGTGAATCCGGTCACCGAGCCGGGCGCGACTGAACGGCATCTGTATCTGCCCAAGTCAAAGTGGTATGACTTTTGGACGGGTGCGGCGACCAGCGTTGCCACCGATGGCGGGAAGTTCGTGGACGCTCCTGCCCCCATCGACCGCATGCCCCTCTACGTGCGTGCCGGCTCCATCATTCCCTTCGGCCCGGAGGAAGAATATTCGAATCAAAAGCCCGCAGCTCCGATTGAGCTTCGCGTCTATCCCGACGCTGACGGAAGTTTCACGCTCTACGAGGACGAGAACGACACCTACCACTACGAGAAGGGAGCTTATGCGACTATTCCGATTCAGTGGAATGATTCAACGCGGACGCTGACCATCGGTGCACGCAAAGGTTCATTTCCCGGAATGCTTGAAAGCCGGAGTTTCCGTATCGTATTCGTGAGGGAAAACCACGGCGGGGGAACCGAAAGCGCGGCCAGCCCAGATCAGACAGTGCAATATTCGGGAAGGGAAGTGTCGGTTTCGCAGAAATAAGTGACGCTCGAATTGGTCGAGCGCCGGGGGTAGCTAGCGCTCCACTCCGGTGACAGCTGGCGTGTCCGCTTCGACCTCAGCGCGCGGCAACCTGAACCAGAACGTGGAACCGTGGCCCAGTTCGCTGGTTACGCCCGCCTCTCCGCCGTGGTTCAGAACGATGTGTTTGACGATCGCCAGTCCCAGGCCAGTGCCGCCGGCCTCGCGCGAGCGCGCCTTGTCCACGCGATAGAAGCGCTCAAACAGTCTAGGCAAATGCTCGGAAGGAATTCCCGGCCCAAAGTCTCTTACGTAAAATTCCACGTTGCCCTGTTGTCTTTCCTCGGCCCCAACCAGAATATTCTTGTGTCCGGGCGCGTATTTCAAGGCATTGTCAATCAGGTTCGCGAAGACCTGATGCACGGCGTCGCGGTCGGCAAAAACCTGAACCTCGGGCGATTTCGCGATCTCGATCGCTATGCCTTTGCTTTTCGCCACTTCGTTAAAGGACACCTGCGCATCCCGCAGCAGTTCTTGCGCGAAGACCGGCGCCGGTTCCAGCGGGTCTTCACCGGACTCGACTCGCGCCAGAGTCAGCAGATCTTCGGTCAGCCGGCTCATGCGCTGTGCATTGCGGCGGATGATGTCGAGAAACTCGCGCGTCTTGGGATCCGGAGATTCATCGAAAAGGGTTTCGGTGTAGCCCAGCAACGAGGTCAAGGGAGTGCGTAGCTCATGCGAGACATTGGCGATGAAGTCCCGTCGAGTGCGCTCCAGGCGGGCAATCTCCGTGCTGTCGCGTAACACGCACACTACTCCGCCGTCCGGGAGGGGGGCGGAGGTCATTCCAAAAGTGCGGCCCGGCGATACGGAAAACAAGGTGACGTGTTGCTGCGGCTTGTGGGTCGCAAGCACATCGTCAACCACGCGCAGCAGGTCTGGATCACGGACCGCGCGAATCAGCGGCGTCCCTACTGAGATCGAACCAGTTGCCAAGCCCTTCATCGCGCCGTTGAACCAGGCTACTTCGCGATTCGGAGAAACCGCCACCACTGCGTCATTCATACTGTTGAGCAGCGTCTCTAGCTGTTGCCGGCTACTCTCGAGATTCCGGAAGTTGACTTCCAACTGGCGCGCTGTCTTGTCCAGAGTTGTCGCCAGCACTGCGATCTCGTCGCTTCCGGATTCCGGCAAACGCGCCGCCAGATGGCCCGCCGCGATCTCCTGCGCGAACACCACCATCTTGTGCAGCCGCCGGGCAACACTCTGTGCTCCAATCAGCGCCACCACAAGTCCAAAGAGCAGCGCAATTCCGGAAGCTTCAAGAAGTTCCTTTTCGATTTTGCGGACGCCTGTCCGGATGGACGAGAGCGGGTAGGCAAGCCGCACCGCGCCGAACGAGGTCGGAGCCGCAACATAACGGAATTCGATTCCCAGCGTGTGGCTCACGCGAGTATCACTTCCGGGCTGGCCCCGGAGGGCGGAAGCAAACTCCGGCCGAGTGGCGTGGTTTTCCATGGCCGAGGCTTGTGCTTCAGAGTCCCCCAGCACTTTGCCCGAGCGGTCAATGATGGTTGCACGTGCCCGAGCGGCCGCCGCTTCTTCGTCTGCCAGTTGTTGAAATGGAACCAGACCTGCTTCACGATTGGCACGTGCGGCAAACATCTGCGCTTTGTCTTGTAGGTCTTGCTGAAGTTCAGAGGAAAGCGAAGCTTCCCAGGTTCGCCGGACGAAGATATCCAGCGTCGCGGTCGAAACTCCGACCACCAGAATGGTCAAGAGCAGAAGTTTGAAGAAAACCCGCTGCGTCACTTACGGACCTCGAACATGTACCCCGCTCCGCGCACGGTGTGGATGTGGCGCGGCTTCTCGGGGTCACGCTCTATTTTCTCCCGCAAACGACGAATATACACGTCCACAATGCGCGGCGTGACGAAAGCAGTGTCGTGCCAGACAGCATCCAGCAGGCTCTTCCGCGTGAACACCCGGCCGGGATGGGAAGCCAAAAACTCGATCAGCCGGAATTCCGTCGCCGTGGTCACCACCGCATCGTTGCGCGCCGTCAGACGCATAGCGGCGGTATCAATTACCAGATCGCCGGCCCTCACAATCTCTTTTTTCAGCGGCTGATCGAAACGCCGCAAGACGGCTTTTACGCGGGCCACCACTTCCTTCGGGCTGAAAGGTTTGGTGATGTAGTCATCCGCCCCGATCTCAAATCCGCGCAGGCGGTCCGACTCTGCGGTGCGAGCCGTCACAAAAACAATGGGAACTCCCGCCAGTGCGGAGTTGCTGCGGATCGATCTGGCAACATCCAGTCCGCTATTCCCCGGAACCATGATGTCGAGAATCACCAGAGCGGGGCGGCGAGCGTGCATTTCGTCCAGAAACCCGCTGCTGGTGGGAAACCAGGAAACCCCGTATCCCGCGGGCTGCAGATGGTGCTTCAACAAGCCGGCAATATCAGGATCGTCTTCCAGAAGGAAAATGGTTGGACTCAGCGCCTGGGCTACTGCCATCTCAGCTCCCCGCCAGGCTCTGCCCAGCGCCGTGCCGTACGTCCGCCCCGCGCACCCAGAAGATGACATCCTCGGCGATGTTGGTCGCGTGGTCTGCTACGCGTTCCAGATTGCGCGCGATCGACAGGGCGTCCAGCGCCTGCACCGCGCCTTCCGGTTTTGCCTGCATAAATGTTGAAAGACTCGCAAAGGCCTCTTTATTAATACGGTCAACGTCGTCGTCGGCTTCAAGCACATGCCTGGCCAGTTCGGTGTCGCCTTCGATGAACGAGCGTAGTGCGTCCCGGACCATGGCCCGCACCCGCGAGGCCATCGCTGGAATGTCAACCGGAAGCTCATAGGCCGGCAGTTCGATCATGTTCATCACTCGCTGCACGATGTTTACGGCCTGGTCTCCCACCCGTTCCACGTCGGCGTTGATCTTGATGACGGCCAGAATGAAGCGCAAGTCAACCGCCATCGGCTGCTGCATGGCCAGCAGATCAATGGCGAATTCGTCCACTTCGCGTTCGGCGCGGTTAATGGCGTCTTCGTTGTTCAAGACCCGCTGGCACAGCGCCAGGTCGCGTTGCGTATAGGCCTGCACGGCCAGATCGATCGCCTGTTCCGACATTCCGGCCATGGCCAGAATCCGGTGCTTGAGTTCGTCGAGTTCCTGATGGAAGCGAATACGTGTCATCCAAACCTGCCCGTAATGTAATCTTCCGTCCTCTTGTCCGACGGATTGGTGAAGATCTTCTCCGTCCGGTCAAATTCAACCAGGTTGCCCATCAGGAAAAATCCGGTGAACTCAGCTACGCGCGACGCCTGCTGCATGTTATGGGTAACGATAACGATGGTCAGTTTCTGCTTCAACTCGAAAATCAGGTCTTCAATCTTCGCCGTCGAAATCGGGTCCAGCGCCGAGCACGGTTCGTCCATCAACATCACTTCCGGATTCACCGCCAGGGCACGTGCGATGCACAAGCGTTGCTGCTGGCCGCCGGAAAGGCTGGCTCCGGATTTCTTTTTCAGTGTATCTTTGACCTCATCCCAAAGGGCCGCCTGCTGCAGGGAGCGCTCAACCACGTCATCTAATGTTTTGTGGTTGCGGGTCCCGTTCAGTTTCAATCCCGCCGCAACATTTTCGTAAATGGACATGCTGGGGAACGGATTGGGCTTCTGAAACACCATTCCGACTTTGCGGCGAACGTCAACCGCGGGCATCGAATAGATGTCCATCGCGCCGACCTTGACTTCGCCTTCCGACCGGGCAACCGGATTGGTTTCGTGCATGCGATTGAGGCAACGAATAAATGTCGATTTGCCGCAGCCGGAGGGGCCAATGACCGCCGTGGCATGGTTCGACTCCACGGCCATGTCAATGCCGTGCAGAGCCTCGGTCTTGCCGAACCAGGCCTTCAAGTCGCGAACCTCAACCGCGGTTGCCATAGCCTAGCTAACCTCCCTGAGAACACTGCGCCCGAATAGGTATCGTACTACCGAAATAGTGCCCACTATCAGGGCGACCAGAACCAGCGCCCCCGCCCAAGCCTGGCGGTGCCAATCATCGTAGGGGGAGAGAGCATAGGTGTAAATCTGCAGCGGCACGGCCGCGATCGGCTGGTTCGCGCTGAAACTCCAGAACTGATTGCCCAGGGCTGTGAACATCAGCGGCGCCGTCTCGCCCGCAATGCGCGCAAACGCCAGCATGATGCCGGTGAGGATTCCGGCCCGGGCGGTCGCCAGCGTGATCGAGATGGTGGTCCGCCACTGTGGAATGCCCAGCCCAAATGCCGCTTCCCGCACAGCCTGCGGTACCAGCAGCAACATTTCCTCGGTAGTCCTCGCCACCATCGGAACCATCATGATGGCCAGAGCTACGCTGCCGGCAAAAGCGGAGAAGTGCCCCTGCCGAAAGACCACAAGCCCGTACGCCACCAGCCCAATCACGATAGAAGGCACGCCGTTCAGAACGTCGGCGGTAAATCGGATCAGCGACCCCAGCCGGTTGTGGCCGTATTCGGCCAGGTAAATCCCAGCTCCAATTCCGAAGGGAATACCCATCAAGCTGCCCATGCCAAGAACCATAATCGAGCCGACGATCGCGTTGGCCATTCCTCCACCAACTTCTCCTACTGGCTTAGGCGTGTGGGTCAGGAACGCCCAATTCACCGATCCCGCACCCTTAATCACCAGGTACGCGAAGATGGCCACCAGCGCTCCGACCACGATGGTGGAGAGGGCGGCGGCCACAAACGTAGCCAGGTAGTCGGTGAAGCGCCGCCGGAATTGCAGAAAGCTATTAGACATTGGATCTCGCAGGAGCGCCGCGGGTGGCGGTCCAAACCAGCAACTGGGCCAGAATATTTACGATCACAGTCACGATGAACAGCGCCAGCCCGATCTCGATCAATGCGCTTACGTACAGTGAATCAGTGGCTTCGTTAAATTCGTTCGCGATCACGCTGGCCATGGTGTATCCAGGGGCCAGCAGCGACTTTGCAATCTGAGGAGTGTTGCCGATCACCAGGGTCACGGCCATGGTTTCGCCCAGGGCACGTCCTAGTCCTAGAATGATGGCGCCGATGATTCCTGCCCGCGCATTCTTCAGAACTCCGATACGGATCATCTCCCAGCGCGTCGCGCCCAGAGCCAGAGCCGCTTCCCGCTGGTGCTGTGGGACGACCGCCAAAACCTCGCGCGTGATGGACGAAATGATGGGAATAATCATGATCGCCATCACCGTTCCCGCCGCCAGCATGCTGTAGCCGTACATCGGGCCGGTAAAAAGGCCGGTCCAGCCCAGGTACTTCATCAGCATTGGAGCCACGTCCACCCGCAGCAGCGGGATCAAGATGAACATTGCCCAGAGGCCGTAAATGACGCTGGGGATGGCCGCCAG
>Ga0137390_10004993_pt1 | contig 11117 bp, 13 predicted proteins | sample 15con2h24AmetaG_FD_104937 | JGI IMG/M metagenome (GOLD analysis project Ga0137390, IMG submission 104937) | Vadose zone soil microbial communities from Angelo Coast Range Reserve, California, USA - 15con2h2.4A metaG | ecosystem: Environmental > Terrestrial > Soil > Vadose zone > Saprolite... | reverse complement strand
GGGCTTGACCCGGCAATCCATCCACTTCGTAAGCACTTCTCTCGCGAAGAAGATTGATGCGCGGGTCAAGCCCGCGCATGACCCGGTGGAGAGCACGCCGCGCATGCGAACCGGAATCGCCCGGTTTGATCGCGCCCGCGGCGCGATCGCAAGAACCGCCTTCAGCCTTCACCCAGCGCCTTGCGCAGGAGTTCGGCGGCTTGCGCCAGCTCCTCGACATTGATGCGCGCCAGCGCGGCGGAGAACGCGTGCTCGGCCTGCCCCAGCGCCGGGATCACCACCTTGCTGAGCAAATGCGATTCCGCGAGCGGCAGGCCCTCGAGATCGTCGGCCGTGCCGGCGGCGCGCAGGATATCGTCGGCGGTGATGCGGCGCTGCTCGCGGGCGAGCTCGTAGCCGCCGCGCGGCCCGCGAATGCCTTTGAGGATACCGTGGCGCACGAGGGCTTGCAGGACCGGCTCGAGGTGCCGCGGCGGCAGGCGATGGCGCGTCGCCAACGCCTTGGCGGCGACCGGCCGGCCGCGCGCATTGAGCGCGATGTCGATCACGGCGGCGATGGCGAGAATGCCTTTGCGCGGCAGGAGCGGCATGGGCGTGTGCAAGGTCTCGAGCGAACGAACTTGGGGTATCTAATCGCTGGCAATCCAGGGTCCAGGGGGGCAGCGCCGCTAGCCCGTAGAACCAAAACCCCCACGCCCGCGGGTTGTTTCATCGAGACTTGAAACTTCGCAAATCGCCGCCCGCACGGTGGCGGCGAGGATGAGCTGCGCAATGCGCGCGCCGCGCTCGACCGTGAATGGATCGCGGCCGAAATTCACAAGGATCACATGTACTTCGCCGCGATAATCGGCGTCGACCGTGCCCGGCGAATTGAGCACGGTGACGCCGTCGCGCAGCGCCAGCCCGGAGCGCGGCCTGATCTGCCCTTCGATCCCCGGAGGAAGCGCGATCGCGATGCCGGTCGAGATCGCGGCACGCGCGCCCGGCGCGATGACGACCGGCGCGTCGGCCGGCACCGCCGCGACGAGATCGAGCCCGGCCGCGAGCTCGCTCTGATAAGCCGGCAGCGGCAGATCGGCGGCGTGCGGCAGGCGCATGATCCGCAGCTCGACTTTGCTCATCGCCGATCCTCCGCGAGCGCGTCGGCGATGCGGGCGACGAGCGTGCGCGCGACCTCCTCCTTCGACCGCGGCGGCCAGGATTCGACCGCGCGCGCGGTGACGAGATGGACGGTATTGCTGTCGCCGCCCATGACGCCGGTCGCCGCCGACACGTCGTTGGCGAGGATCCAGTCGCAGCCTTTGCGCGCGAGCTTGGCCTTGGCATGCTCGATGATGCGATCGGTCTCGGCCGCAAAGCCGATGACCAGCCGCGGCCGCCTTCTCGTTGCCTGCGCGACGGTGGCGAGGATGTCGGGATTTTCGACGAGGCCGAGCTTCGGCCCGCCGCTTGCCTCCTTCTTGATCTTGTTGGCGTTCGGCTTGTCGACCCGCCAGTCCGCGACCGCCGCCGCGAACACCGCGACGTCGGCCGGCAGCGCTTTCGTCACCGCGGCGAGCATGTCGCGCGCGGTCTCGACCTTGACGGTGGTCACGCCGGGGGGATCCGGCAGGTTGACGGGCCCGGAGACCAGGATCACGTCGGCACCGGCGGCGGCGGCCGCGGCGGCGATGGCGTGACCCTGCTTGCCAGAGGAGCGGTTGGCGATGTAGCGCACCGGATCGATCGGCTCGTGGGTCGGGCCGGAGGTGACGATCACGCGCTTGCCGAGGAGCCGCCGGTCGCCGCCGGCGAGCAGCGGCAATGCCGCCGCCACGATCTCGAGCGGCTCGGCCATGCGTCCGACGCCGGCCTCGCCGGCCTCCGCCATCTCCCCGGCATTCGGGCCGACCACGGCGATGCCGTCGTCGGCGAGCCGCGCCAGGTTGCGCCGGGTCGCGTTGTGGCGCCACATCTGCGGGTTCATCGCAGGCGCGATCAGCACGGCGCGGTCCGTGGCGAGCAGGACCGCCGAGGCGAGATCGTCGGCGTGGCCGCCCGCCATCTTGGCGATCAGGTCGGCGGTTGCCGGCGCGACCACGACCAGATCGGCTTCGCGCGCCAGCCGGATGTGGCCGACGTCGAATTCCGCGGTCGCATCGAACAGGTCCGTGAACACGCGCTCGCCCGACAGGGCGCCTGCCGACAGCGGCGTGACGAACTCCTGGGCCGCCGCGGTGAGGATGCAGCGCACCGCGAGCCCGCGCTCTTTCAGCCGGCGAACGAGATCGAGCGATTTATAGGCCGCGATGCCGCCGCCGATGATCAGGAGAACGCGCCCGGCGGCCGCCGCCGGCTTGCCGCTCGGCGGCGGCCTCGCCGGCTCCTTTGCCGCGACGTCCTCACGCGGCCGCGGCCGCGGCCGCTGCGCGCCCTCGGTGTCGTCGCCGGCGGCGGCGCCGCGCAGGATCGTGCGCGCCTCGTCCTCCATCGAGCGCCCGTTGCGGGCGGCGCGCAGCCGCAGGCGCCGCTTCAGGTCGTCGTCGAGCTGGCGGATGGTGATGCTGGCCATGCGGGAATCGTCTCGAGCCGTGTGACAGGATAGCCGATGATTGCATTGCAATCAATGCAATCACATCCGGTAGATCACCCATGCCAGCAGGGCCGCGATCACCCACAGCGCGGCCGCGGTCCAGCGGCTGCGGCGCGCCTCGGCGCGGCCGATCTCCTTGACCGTCTCCGGCGCCAGCACCAGGCCGTTGCGGGTGACGGCGTCGAGCTGCTCCATGAGCGCTGAGCCGCGCGCGAGCAGAGCCGGCACGTCGCCGAGGAAGCGGCCCACTTCGAATGCCCCTTCCGCCGCGTCCTCGAGCCTCCCGACCGGGCCGAGATTGCGTTCGATCCATTCCCGCACCACCGGCTCGGCGACCGTCCACATGTCGAGCTGCGGATCGAGGCTGCGCGCGACGCCCTCGACCACGACCATGGTCTTCTGCAGCAGCAGCAGCTCGGGGCGGGTGCGCATGTCGAACAGGCCGGTGATCTCGAACAGCAGCATGAACAGCCTTGCCATCGAGATTTCTTCCGCCGTGCGGCTGTGGATCGGCTCGCCGATGGCGCGGATCGCCTGGGCGAAGCTCGCGACCGAATGCTGCGGCGGCACGTAGCCGGCCTCGAAATGGACCTCGGCGGTGCGCTGGTAGTTGCGGGTGATGAAGCCGAGCAGGATCTCGGCGAGAAAGCGCCGCTCCTTCGGCCCGAGCCGGCCCATGATGCCGAAATCGACCGCCACCAGCTCGCCGGCATCGTCGACGAACAGATTTCCGGGATGCATGTCGGCATGGAAGAACCCGTCGCGCAGCGCGTGGCGCAAGAACGTCTGGATCACCGCGCGGGCGAGGTGCTTGAGATCGTGGCCCGTGGCTTCGAGCCGGGCGCGGTCGGAGAGCGGCGTCGCCTCGATCCATTCGAGCGTGAGCACCTCGCGCGCGGTGCGATCCCAGTCCACCGCCGGCACGCGGAAATCGGGATCATTTTTGGTGTTCTCCGCCATCTCCGAGAGCGCGGCGGCCTCGAGCCGCAGGTCCATCTCGATGCCGACCGATCGTCGCAGCGTGTCGACCACCTCGATGAGCCGCAGCCGCCGCGCCTCGGCCGAAAGCTTCTCCGCTTGGCGGGCCGCGAACGTGAAGGCGTCGAGATCGACCTTGAACCGCCGCTCGATCCCGGGCCGCAGCACTTTCACCGCCACGGCGCGGCGATCCGGCGCGAGCTCGGCGCGATGCACCTGCGCGATCGAGGCGGCGGCGACCGGCCGGTCGAAGCTCGCGAACGCGTCCCGGAGCGGCTTCGCCAGGGCCGCTTCCACCGCGCGCTCGGCCTCCGCCTGCGGGAACGGAGCCATCTTGTCCTGCAGCGTTTCGAGATCGCGCGCCAAGGCCACGCCGACCACGTCCGGCCGCGTCGCCAGGAACTGGCCGAGCTTCACGTAGCTCGGGCCGAGCCGGGTGAGCGCGACGGCGAGGCGGTTCGCGGCCACCCGGCTCGCCGGACGCTCGATCAGCCGGGCGAGGCCGATCGCGGCACGCGCCGGCCACGGCAACCGCGCCGTGTCGATCAGCGCCAGCACGCCCTCGCGCGCCAACACGAATCCGGCGCGGCCGAGACGGGCGAGGTGGGCCGGCGCTGCAATCACAAGCGCCAGCCCGAATGCAGCGCGACGATGCCGCCGCTCATGCGCCGGAACGACACCCGGGCAAAGCCGGCGGTCCGCAGCATGTCGGCAAAGGCATCGGGCGGCGGAAAACGGCGGATCGACTCGACGAGATAGCGGTAGGCGTCGGCATCGCGGGCGACGGCGCGGCCGAGCGCGGGGATGACGTTGAACGAGTAGAAGTCGTAGAGCCGGTCGAGCCCGGGCACGTCGACGGCGGAGAATTCGAGGCACAGAAAGCGCCCGCCCGGGCGCAGCACGCGGCGGGCTTCCGCGAGCGCCGCCGCGATCCGCGGCACGTTGCGGATGCCGAAGGCGATGGTGACGGCGTCGTAGCTGCGATCCGGGAACGGCAGCGCCTCGGCGTTGCCTTCGACGAAGGCGATGTCGAGCCCGCGCGCGGCGGCCCGCGTGCGCCCGACCTGGAGCATCTCGGCATTGATGTCGACCACGGTCGCGCGCGTGCCGGCCCCGCCGGCCGCGGCCACCCGCGCGGCGACGTCGCCGGTCCCGCCGGCGAGATCGAGCAACGCGAACGAGCGCGCGCCTTTCGGCGGGTTCAACGCGGTGACGAGCGCGTTCTTCCAGGCGCGGTGCAGCCCGCCGGACATCAGGTCGTTCATCAGGTCGTAGCGGCCGGCTACGCTGCGGAAAACGTCGTCGACCAGCCCCTGCTTGTCCGCGAGCGGCACCACCTGGTCCCCGAAACGGGTATTTTCACGCCCCGGCGGCATCTCGAATAATCCTTTTCGGGCAGGACCATAGCGCGCCGGCGCGGGGGACGCTATGTCTCGCGGCCGAGCTCGCGCTTGCCCCGAGCGCGCCATCCCAAGCTGGCCGTCGATCATGCCCGAATTGCCCGAAGTCGAGACCGTCCGCCGCGGCCTTGCGCCGGTCATGGAGGGCGCGCGCTTTGCCAAGGTGGTGGCGCACCGCCGCGACCTGCGCTGGCCGCTGCCGAAGGATTTTGCCGCGCGGCTCGAAGGCAGGACGGTCGTGGGATTGGGCCGGCGCGCCAAATATCTCCTCGCCGATCTCTCCTCCGGCGACGTCCTGGTCATGCATCTCGGCATGTCGGGCTCGTTCCGCGTGTTCCGCGACGGCGATGAAAGGACGCCCGGCAAGTATCACCACGAGCGCTCGCAGCATCTCGCGCACGACCACGTGGTCTTTCACATGGGGAACGGCGCCATCGTCACGTTCAACGATCCGCGCCGCTTCGGATCGATGAAGATCGTGGCGCGCGCCGCCCTCGACCGGGAGCCGCTGCTGCGTGCGCTCGGTCCCGAGCCGCTCGGCAATGAATTCGACGCGGCGATGCTGGCGCGCGCCTGCCGCGGCAAGACGACCTCGCTCAAGGCCGCGTTGTCCGATCAGCGCATCGTCGCCGGGCTCGGCAACATCTATGTCTGCGAGGCGCTCCATCGTGCCCGCCTCTCGCCCAAGCGGCGCGCGTCAACGATTGCCGCGAAATCGGGGGCGCCGAACGAGCGCGCGGAACGGCTGGTCGACGCGATCAGGGCGGTGCTCGGGGATGCGATCGCGGCCGGCGGATCGTCGTTGCGCGATCACCGCCGCACCGACGGCGAGCTCGGCCGGTTCCAGCACGATTTCCGGGTCTACGACCGCGAAGGCCTGCGCTGCCCGACCCGGGGCTGCCGCGGCACGGTCAAGCGCGTCGTGCAGACCGGCCGGTCGACGTTCTTCTGCCCGGTGTGCCAGAAATAGATCCTTGCGTATCTTGCGCGGCCTGCCGCGCCTGCGATTCGGAGCGACGCAACAAGGAGAGCCATGAGCACGCAAACCATCGTCGTCGAGACCCGCGGCCGCGTCGGCCTGATCCGCCTCAACCGGCCGCAGGCCTTGAACGCGCTCAATGCCACGCTCAAGGACGAGCTTCTCGCCGCCGCCGAAGGTTTCGACGCCGACCCCGGCATCGGCTGCATCGTCCTCACCGGCTCGGACAAGGCCTTCGCGGCCGGCGCCGACATCAAGGAGATGGCGGGCAAGGCCTATATCGACGTCTTCAATGCCGATCACGCCGCCGACTACGAGCGGCTCACCCGCGTGCGCAAGCCGATCATCGCGGCGGTTTCCGGCTTCGCGCTCGGCGGCGGCTGCGAGGTCGCGATGATGTGCGATCTCATCATCGCCGCCGACACCGCCAGGTTCGGCCAGCCCGAGATCAAGCTCGGCGTCATCCCGGGCATGGGCGGCACGCAGCGGCTCACCCGCGCGGTCGGCAAGGCCAAGGCCATGGACCTGATCCTGACCGGCCGCATGATGGACGCGGCGGAGGCGGAGCGCGCCGGGCTGGTCGCGCGCGTGGTGCCGGCGGCAAGCCTGATGGAGGAGGCGATGAAGGTCGCCGAGACGATCGCCGCGATGTCGCTGCCGTCGGTGCTCTCCGCGAAAGAGGCCGTCAACCGCGCCTTCGAGTCGCCGCTCGCCGAGGGCGTGCGCTTCGAGCGGCGCGTGTTCCACGCGCTGTTCGCCACGGAGGATCAGAAGGAGGGCATGGCGGCGTTCGTCGAGAAGCGCCCGCCGAAATTCAAGAATCGGTGACTCGACTTGGGTGGGGCGTTTCCTTTCGCCAAACCGACCCGGGCATTGATGGCTGGCGGGCTCGATCTTCCAATTTTTGGAATTTTGTGCCATGGCTGATCAATGATCGTCATCGGCACGGTCGTGGTCGAAAACTATTTTGCCGCCCACGCCGGCCATAAGGGGATCAAAGTCGCACGATCGCAATACGATGCCTGGCTTGAGATTGTTGCCCGCGCCGAATGGCGCAATCCGGAGGACGTCAAGGCGTCCTATCCCAAGGCAAGCATTCTGAAGGCCGGACGGGTCGTGTTCAACATCAAGGGCAACGACTATCGATTGGTTGCTCGCGTGCAATATCAGGCGAGCGTCTTGGTGATTCGGTTTTTCGGGACGCATGCCGAATACGATCAGATAGAGGCGGAGACAGTGTAATGGATGCGACCATGATCTTGATCGACAGCGATGCGGAGCTCGCGCGCGCTCGCGCGCTCGTTGATCGACTTTGGAACTCGAATGATCCAGCGGATATTGCGCGGGTGGAGGCGCAGGCGCGCCTGATTGCCGCGTATGAGGAGCGCAAATGGCCGCGCCGGCCACCGCGCATCGCCGAGCTGATCCGTCACCTAATGGAGCAGCACGGCCTCACGCGGGCCGACATGGTGCCGATCCTCGGCACTCCGAGCAGGGTCAGCGAAGTCTTGCGCGGCAGGAAGGGGCTGAGCATGGCGATGGTGCAGAGATTGCGTGCCCGCTTCCGCGTGTCGGCCGACCTGCTGCTGCCGCCGCCCAAGAAAGCGCCGGCCCGGCGAGCGACCAAACGAGCTGCGGCCTGACGGTGGTTTTGGCGGGATGACCGCTGGCGGAGGTCACTTTCGCACGCAGATCACCCGCACCACCGGGGCCTTGGCGGGGCTCGTCTTCAGCGTCAGCAATGTGCGCCTTCGAAATCCGGCTCATTCGACATCCGAAGAACGGCCGAGTGAGACCGAACCCAATGTCCGTGTCCGTAACACAAAGTCGTGCTAGACGCAGTGTATCTCGTCCCAGCTGAATGAGATCAGCGCTCACTCCGTGGCATCTATCGCCTTTACCGCGTCCATGAATTCCTCGATTGCAGCGATCCAACCCAATTGCCTTTTTTCGTTTTCTAGGAGGTCCTGCACCTCGATGAGACCAGACGCCTTGGCGACCGATTGGGTGGTCTTTGACTTCTTGATTCGCGCGCCTGGAATTAGGGCGCACAGAGTCTCCTGATAGCGATGCGAAAGTTCAGGGCGGCCAAACTGTCTGGCCTGATAATCGATCATGTCTGTATAGAGCCTACCCGACGTATGGACGCTACCGAAGTTCCACTTGTCGTAACCGATGGCTCGCCAGCGAAGCACCAAGGATGATTGTCCGAAATCGGTCTCAATTCCCAGGTCAGAGACTCTCTCGATAAATCTCCGGAGAGCAGCCGGAAGCTCCGGATCGCTTTGGGTCAGCGCTTCATAAAACTTTTCCTCGGAGATCGTCGTCCTACGCCCGAGCTTCAGAAGGTCCTCGGACCTCTGGGCCGGTGGTTCAAAGACAACGTTCCCCTCCTTTACGCTCACGATGCCTCGATCAATATTCATTGTGCGCGCGATAACGCGGGGCTGGACGTACAAGCCGCCGCCCGGCGCCTGGAAGATGGCGATGTCGATCAATCCGAGCGTAAAATGCAAGCCGGCGTGCTGCTGCACAAATCCTACAAGGTCTTCGAGACCCTCATGGATTCCATCGCCGACGATGAGTAGGAGAAATCGGCCACGTCGCAGAGCCTTCGAGACTTGGTCAATAAACTCGTGCTCTTCGAGTGGGTCAGGAGAGGTCTTGGCAAACTCATAAAGCGTTTGCTTTGGCGCCTCATCCCCAAGCAAATGCTTGTACGACGCCCTCTTGATGGCAGACCTCGAGGTCAGCGTAGCTCCAGGTGGCGATCTCCTTTGCGTATTCCAAAATCTGGACCACGACCTTTCGCCGGGATTCGTAGTTTCGCCATAGCTTGCACTCGACGAGGATCAAGTCGCCTGTAGGTGTGACCAGCAGGTTGTCTATTGCAAAGCCAGACTTGGTGGGCATCTCCATGCAAACCGGAATTGCTCCCACGAAGGCACGTTCAATTTGATCGATCGGAAGCACGCGGCAGTTCCTCATTATGAAGCTCTGGAGGCGAAACTCTTGACTGACAACGTCTTCTGAGTTGCCGCCGAGCTGTATCCGGGTGAGCGGGACCGCGGTATCGCTTTCCGTCAGGCTCGATACGAAGAACGGAACGGTGTACTGGGATGCCGCTGCCATGAACGTTCCTTTACATGAGCCTCTGCCGCCAGCGACGGAGAGGGACTTGCAAGACCCATCTCGCCATCACGAGAAGCTGCATGTCAAACACTGTCCGCGGGCGCTCTTACCAACGTGCTCGATCTCGCCAACCGACTGGAGACCGAGATCCGCTCAAAGCGGCATTGTGCGAAACCACGATGCGTCGCGTTCTTGCCACCCGTGCACACCTCTTGCTGCGTTGCAAGAGTCCGCAACTGGCCCATCACGTCAATCCAGAGATTGATCGGCATGGCCGCTATCAAAGGGTAGACGGACCACCTTGCGATATCGGGAAAGCAGCGCCACGAGGCGTAATGCAAAATCGCAGGGCGTCGGAGATTTACCGATTGGAACACGCGGCGGGCGGCGGCATCATAGGGGCACGGCGAAAGAACGGTGCCCATCTTCATCGACCGTGGCGCGCCAACCTACGCTGGAGCACGCCAAGATATCCGGCACGGCATCATGTACACGCTGAAAGCCGACAGCAACCGCATGACCACGCGTGGGTTTCAACGGCCAGATAGGTCGAAGCCACGCCTGTATAAACAGCATGGCCGCTTATAGCTCGTACCCACGATCCACCCAGTAGAGCCAGTCGCCGATAGCCTCTTGGGTTTCTCGATCTTTCGACAATAGTCGCAATTGCGCCAAAGGCACAGCGATTCGCTCCCCGGCCCGTTCAACCCAGACGAACATTTCGGTCTCGCACTCCTCTTCCGGTGCCATGCCCAGGACTTCCACTTCTTCTCCAACCTTGAGAAAGGAGATTGGGCGCGCGAACCGACAGCGCGCCTTGAATGGAACTTTCAGCTTGCCGTCGAGGTAGTAGTACCAACCCATCGCACGTTCGCCGGAATCGTGAGCATCGACGACGGCCTCCATGGTAATTCGTTGCTCGCGTACATCATCTTTCGCGCGTGCCATTGTTCGACCCTCTAACGCATGCGTCCAAGCGGGTGGTCTGACGCCTGGCTTCGTTCCTTCGACGGGGCAAGGGTCAATCTGTCCTTGACCTTGCGCGCCGCCTCGTCGGGGCCGCCCCCCGTGATATCCACGGACACATGCGCTCTTTGGAAGGAGTGGCTAAAGTAGGTGATGTCCCCTTTTATTTTTCGAAGGTGAAGGCGCTTCTCTCGATCCGTCAGATTTCTTTGTATCGGGCGAGAGTCGATGTCGTAGAACGTGATCCTCTTGAGGATATTCTCAGGCGTATCCTTGAGCACGACAATGGCGGCGTCTTGCGCCTTGTTGACAACCTTCCAGTAGCCACCCATCAGCCCGCTCGGTGGCAAGGCGATGACACAATTGCAGCGGGCAACATTGACGCCGTCACGGTCATCGATGAGCAAGAGCTCAGCCCTTATTCGAACCGCAAGCTGGATCGCAGCTCGTTCGCCATCGTCCAGGTCCACAAGGGCAGGGTCGTCACTGTCGCGACCGGCCGGCACGATCTCGACCCACGAAGGTGGTTCCGCAATCCAGCGGCGTACACTCTCCGGAGCCTCATCGTGCCGCAATTCGTCCCGCACGATTTGCGGCACGAATACCTTCTCAAAAAGGGCAGGCAGAATTGCGACTTGTTCAATCAATACGAGGTAATTCAGCGGACTGGTGTCGGCGACAACGAGCCGCATGGGTCTTCAGAAGCCGAGACGCCGAAGGTCATTCCTGTCGTGCTCGAGGTCATCGAGCGTATACGACACGTAGACATCATGGGCCTTGAGGAACACATCCAACGTTTGTCGCGTCGCGAACCCAAGCAACCGACGCAATTCCGCCTGCGTGAGACGCCCCAACCGGAACTCCTCGATTGCGAGCGCCTCCAGCACTCGGCGTGGCAAATCGCCCGCGGTCCCAAGGCGCGTCGCGAGATCGTCGGGAATGTGAATGGTCACGTCCATGCGCGCATTCTATGGGGCGGCACGCTGACAGTCAAAAAAGCGCAGCAGGTCCGGCTAAGATGGCGCGCCGACGCGTGAAACATGAACTCACATCGCATCTTTTCATAGTCCACGGCGAAGCAATAGCGCCC
>Ga0137390_10004992_pt1 | contig 11118 bp, 5 predicted proteins | sample 15con2h24AmetaG_FD_104937 | JGI IMG/M metagenome (GOLD analysis project Ga0137390, IMG submission 104937) | Vadose zone soil microbial communities from Angelo Coast Range Reserve, California, USA - 15con2h2.4A metaG | ecosystem: Environmental > Terrestrial > Soil > Vadose zone > Saprolite... | reverse complement strand
CCGCCGACAAACCGCGTGCGCTCATCCAGATGGCAGCGGGGGCCGGCAAGACCTTCACGGCCTCAACGTTTAGCCACCGGCTCTTGGCGCACGGCAAGTTCAGGCGAATTCTTTTCCTTGCCGATCGCGCCAGCCTGGTGCGGCAAGCGCGCGACGAATTCCTGGCCTACCGTCCGCCTGCCACGGGAGGCTCGTTCACGCAGCCTCTCGATATTCAGAAGCTCGGCCCGGAAGGGATCGACGACGGCGCGGCGGTCGTCATTTCGACCATCGGGCGCGTCCATGCGGTGCTGACCGCCACCGCGTTGTCGGAGGAGGACGAGGAGCGCTCCGGCTTCGAAGCCGGCCCCGACGATGCGGAGCGCGTCGTCCCCTACAATCCGCAGGTGCCGATCGAGACGTTCGACCTCGTCATCATCGACGAGTGTCATCACTCGGTCTATGGCGCCTGGCGTCCGGTGCTCGACTATTTCGATGCTTTCACGGTCGGGCTGACGGCGACGCCGTCCCGGCATGCGCTCGGCTTCTTCGACAACAACCTTGTTGCGCAATACCCCTACGAGCGCGCGGTCGCCGACGGCGTCAGTGTGGGGTATGAGGTCTATCGCATCCGCACCGAGGCCGGCGAGCACGGCGGCGAGGTGTCGAAGAGCTACGCGTTGCCGGCGCGCGACCGCCGCACCCGCACCCAGCGCTACCAAGAGCTCCGCGAGGACTTCGCGCCCCCACCCTACCCTCCCCCGCTTGCGGGGGAGGGTAGGGTGGGGGGCCCCGACCGCACCGTCGCGGCGCCGAGCCACATCAGGACCGTGCTTGGAGCCTTCCGCGACAGCCTGTTCACCGAACTTTTCCCCGGCCGCACCGAGGTGCCCAAGACCCTCATCTTCGCCAAGGACGACGACCATGCCGAGGCGATCGTCGACATCGTCTGCGAGGTGTTCGACAGGCGCAGCGACTTCGCCCAGAGCATCGCCTATCGGGTCGATGGCCCCGATCCCGACGGGCTCATCCGCCGGTTTCGCAGCGACTACAATCCGCGCATCGCCGTCACGGTCGACATGATCGCCACCGGCACCGACGTGAGGCCGCTGGAAGCGCTGATCTTCCTGCGCGATGTAAAATCCGCGCTTTACTTCGAGCAGATGAAAGGCAGGGGCGCATGCACCATCACTCCCACCGCCTTGCAGCAAGTAACGCCCGATGCGCAGGAGAAGACCCGCTTCGTTGTGATCGACGCCGTCGGCGTCACTGAGAGCCTAAAACAGGTCACCGTGCCGCTGGAGCGCGAGCGCGCCAAGGACGTGATGCGGCTCACGGAGGCCCGCATCGGCACGGTCTCGACTGATGACGTCGTGTCCTCCGGCGGCCATGACGAGAACACCGCCCGCAGCGCGGTCGACAAGTTCGAGGCGTTTCTCGACATGAACCGCAACCGCCTGGTCGCGCTGCAAATTCTCCACGGGAGGTCCCGCGCGGGGCAAAAGCTCGATCGCGCCGCGATCGAAGAGGTGCGCGAGGTGCTGCGGCGACCGCCTTGGCTCCTGGAGCCGGTGGATATCTGGCGTGCCTATGTGCGGCTCGACGCGGACCGGGTGAAAGGCAACCCGGCCGGTACGCTATCGGACATCGTCATGCTGGTGCGATACGGCATCGGAGCCTCGTCGACCCTGAAGCCCCTGTCTGCCATCGCCGTGAGCCGGTTCAACTTCTGGCTTGTCCAGGAGGAGAGGGCGGGGCGGGTCTACACCGAGGCGCAGAAGGCATGGCTCCGCGCTATCCGCGATTACATTGCCGACAACGTCGCGATCGCGCCGCAGGACCTGATGCAAGCACGCGAGTTCGCGGCTTTCGCCGGACAGGGCGGACTCACCAGGGCGCGGGCGCTGTTCGGAGCCCGGCTGGAGCCGCTGCTCGAGGAATTGCCGCAGTTTCTGGTGGCGTGAGGGCGATGGCGGCGTGGTGCTACCGGACAACTCACCAAGGGCGAGCTTCAGCCCATGGCTAGGATGGCGCGAGATCGGCGGCATCTGGAATGCGCAGGCGTATTCCCTCGTCGTCACCCTCTTCAGGCCGGACAAATGCGTTGGTGCGCGTGAGGACGGCGTGCGCACCTTTCAAATCATCCCAGGGAACGGCAGCAACATAGCGCTGTGCAAAAACAAGCGTCTTGATGATTGGCTCCGGCCAGGCATTGCCGCTGAGTGCCCGCAGCGCCGTGAGATAATTCGAGCGGTAAACGATCGGGATGAGCACCCGGACCTGACCTGCTGCGGCCAGCTCCGCATTCATCATGACGCGTGCAACGCGGCCGTTTCCGTCGGTAAAAGGGTGAACCTCGGAGACGAGGAACATCATGAAAACTGCGCGGTGCAGGGGCTCGGTGAGGCGCTGATAAATGCGCAAGCCCTCGGCCAAGGTGCCGTGCACGTCGTCCGGAGCAACAAAAACCATGCTGCCGAACTGGTTGGAGCGCTCCTTGAATTCGCCTGGCGACGCTTGGGGGCGGCCCCCCATGATGGTGCGGTGGCGGTGTCTTAGGAGTTCGATGAAGGAGTCCACGCTGTGCGGCAGGCGTTTCATTTCTGCGGCATCCGAGACAAGGCGGAACGTGCCGATGACGTCGTGGGCATCGGCAGGCCGGTTACGTGGAATTACGCCCTCGAAGACAATCGCCCTTGCCTCTTCGACGGCGAATTCCGTGCCCTCGATGAAATTGGAAAAGTACGCCTCGAAGAACGCCTGATTGATCCCCGCCCGACCGGAGGGCTGCCACACGCGCGCCGGTTCCGGCGGGAACTGGCGCAGGGCGTCATGCAGCTTCTCAAACAGCTCAACGCGCCTGGGGTCAAACGATGCGCCGCGTGCGCGGGCTTTCGCCACTCGCGAGACTAGCTTGGCTTCACGTGTGCCAAGCAGCGTTCCGATCATGCCATCAAGTTCGGCAGCGGCCGCCTCACGCTTGAGCGCAGGCGCAACCGCCTTGATCTGGTCGCGCACTGCGTTAAGCCGCTCCTTGCCGCTGTTACGCAGGAAGCGCTCCAGCCACGTCTCGATCTCGCTACGCTTCAACGTCGGTGCCGCACCGGAACGCGCGCGGCTGGGGCGCATGTTCTCAAGCAGCGCCCGTGCAGTCGACATGCAGTAGAGATTGTCGCGAAGCTTGAAGTCGTCCGGCTGCGGCCCGAGGTCACGCCGCGCGCGTAAGGTGACGCCGGGCAGGGTCACCTTTCCGCCCTTGGAGGCAACGATGAAGACCGAGCCGTCGGGCGCGGGGCGTTGTTCAATCGCGGTGCGGTCTGCAATCAGACCGCCCGGAAAGAGGCCCGCCGTGATATCCCAAAGATGGCGACGGACAAGGGATTCGGGATTCTCGGTCAGGTTCGTCGTATAGAGACGGGAGCCGAGCTTGCGCAATCTACCTACGGCAACGGCGCGCGACACCGGCGCCGACATGGCGGCCGTCGAGACAAAGACTTCCGGTGGGTTCCTGAGTGAAAACCGGGCCACTTAAGCGCTCCTTCAAGCCAAATATAGCAAACTTTGTCGATTTAAGAACAGAAAATTACAACTTTTACGTAGATAACACTGCCTGCGGTGTTTCAAGGCGCGCATGAGAATCCTCATACAGACGTTGCCAAGAACGTCGCGATCGCGCCGCGGGACTTGATGGAAGCGCGCGAATTCGCGGCTTTCGCCGCACAGGGCGGACTCACCGGGACGCAGGCGCTGTTCGGAGCCCGGTTGGAGCCGCCGCTCGAGGAATTGCCGCAGTTTCTGGTCGCTTGAGTGCGAGGGCCTGGCTCCCCTGATCCCCCTACTATCGCGCGCTTTTTCATGGCAGGTTGTTAAAATTGGGGAATTCGAACGAGATCACCGGCGAAATGGGCCGATTGCTATCGAGGGCTGGCGATTTTTCATCCCGAGGACCAAGCGCGCAACGCAATCGACCGCTCGCTCGCCGCAGCGGGCTGGATCGTGCAATCACGCGCCCAAATGAACCTCGGCGCCGGCCTTGGCGTCGCGGTGCGGGAGTTTTCGACCGCTTCGGGGCCGGTCGACTATGCGCTTTTCGTCGGGCGGGACTTGTGCGGGGTGATCGAGGCGAAGCCGGCCGGCACCACGTTGTCGGGCTTCGCTGAGCAGGCCGCGCGTTATATGGCCGACGTGCCCGGGCATCTGGTGCGGCGCGAAGGGCAGGTGCGGTTCGAATACGTCGCCACCAGCAACGAGACCTTGTTCCGCGACCATGCCGACCCGGCGCCGCGGTCGCGGCGCGTCTTCACGTTCCATCGCCCGGAGACCTTGCAGCGCTGGCTTGCGGACGACGCTACGATCCGCCGCCGGCTCCAAGCGATGCCGTTGCTCACGACCGAAGGCTTGCGCGACTGCCAGATCGACGCGGTGCGGGCGCTCGAAGCATCGCTCGCCGCCGACAAGCCGCGCGCCCTTATCCAGATGGCGACCGGCGCCGGCAAGGCCTTCACGGCCTGCACGTTCAGTCATCGCCTCCTTGAGCACGGCAAGTTCAAGCGCATTCTCTTCCTTGCGGACCGCGCCAACCTGGTGCGGCAAGCGCGCGACGAATTCCTGGCCTATCGCCCGCCCGGCACCGGGCGCTCGTTCACGGAGCTTTTCAATGTCCAGAAGCTCGGCCCGGCAGGAATCGACAAAAGCGCGGCCGTCGTCATTTCGACCATTCAGCGCGTCTATTCCGTTCTGACTGGCCGCGAGTTGTCGGAGGAGGACGAGGAGCGCTCCGGCTTCGAAGGCGGCGCGGGCGATGGCGAGCGCGTGGTGCGCTACAATCCGGCGGTGCCGATCGAGACGTTCGATCTCGTCATCACCGATGAATGCCACCGCTCCATCTACGGCACGTGGCGACAGGTCCTCGACTATTTCGACGCCTTCACCGTCGGACTCACCGCGACGCCATCGCTGCACACGCTTGGGTTCTTCGGCAAGAACCTTGTGGCGCAGTACCCTTACGAGCGCTCGGTCGCGGACGGCGTCAACGTCGGCTATGAGGTCTACCGTATCCGCACCGAGGTCGGCGAACAGGGCGGCAAGGTGCCGAAGGGCTATGAGCTGCCGGTCCGCGACCGTCGCACACGCGCCCAACGCTATGAGGAGCTGAGCGAGGACTTCGCGTACGCGGCCAAGGACCTCGATCGCACCGTCACGGTGCCCAACCAGATCAGGACCGTGCTGGAAGCCTTCCGCGATAACCTGTTCACGGACCTTTTTCCCGGCCGCACCGAGGTGCCCAAGACCCTCATCTTTGCCAAGGACGACCACCATGCCGAGGAGATCGTCGGCATAGTCCGCGAGGTGTTCGGCAAGGGCAACGACTTCGCCCAGAAGATCACCTACAAGGTCGACCACGCCGATCCCGAGCAGCTCATCCGCCGGTTTCGCAACGACTACAATCCGCGCATTGCCGTCACGGTCGACATGATCGCCACCGGCACCGACGTGAAGCCGCTGGAAGCCTTGATCTTCCTGCGCGACGTGAAGTCCGAGCTTTATTTCGAGCAGATGAAGGGCAGGGGCGCCCGCACCATCAATCCCACGGCGTTGCGGCAGGTGACGCCCGATGCGGAGGAAAAGACCCGCTTCGTCCTGATCGATGCCGTCGGCGTCACCGAAAGCCTCAAGCAGGTGTCGCAGCCCTTGGAGCGCCAGCGCGCCATCGGATTCGACAAGCTCCTGGACGACATCGCGGCCGGACGCCGGGACGACGACGCGCTCTCGACCCTCGCGGGCCGCCTTGCGGCGCTCGACCGCAAGATCGATGCCGCCGCGCGGGCGAGCATCGCCCGGAGGACCGCCGGCCTTGACCCCAAGGCGCTTGCCAACCGTCTGCTCGATGCGGTCGATCCTGACACGGTCGAACAGAAGATCGTTGCCCAGCACGGCGCTGCGGCGGACGACAAGCAGCGCGAGGCGGTGCGCAACGCACTCAAGGATGCGGCTTGCGAAATTTTCGATAATCCCGAGTTGCGCCAGTTCCTCAAGGATGTGAAGCGGCTCACCGAAATCCGCATTGACACGGTGTCGACCGATGCGGTCGTTTCCTCCGGCTACGACGAGAAAACGGCTCGCAATGCGGTCGACAAGTTCAAGGCGTTCCTCGACCAGAATCGCGACCGCCTGGTCGCGCTGCAAATCCTTTATGGCCGGCCGCACGCGACGCAAAAGCTCGACCGCGCCGCGATCGAGGAGTTGCGCGAGGTGCTGCGGCGGCCGCCCTGGCTGCTCGAACCTGTGGATATCTGGCGCGCCTATGCGCGGCTCGACGACAAGCGCGTGAAAGGCAACCCGACCCGTGCTTTATCGGACATCGTCATGCTGGTGAGATACGCGCTCGGCGCTGCCACGACCTTGGAGCCCCTGTCTTCCACCATCGCGGGCCGGTTCAACCTCTGGCTCGGCCGCGAGGAGAAGGCGGGCCGCGTCTACACCGACGCGCAGAAGGCGTGGCTCGGCGCCATCCGCGATTACATCGCCGTCAACGTCGCGATCGCGCCACAGGACTTGATGGAGGCGCCCGATTTCGCCGCCCAGGGCGGACTCGCCAAGGCGCATGCGCTGTTCGGGGCGCGGTTGCAGCCGCTGCTTGAGGAATTGCCGCAGGTTCTGGTCGCATGAGCGCGATGCCGGCGGAGCGCGACGACGCGGTTGAGGCTGAGGAGCCATGGCTGCTGCCGCACGGTTGGGAGTCGGCTCCTTTAGCGCGTTTTTTGGCCAACGGACAAATAACGGTCGATCCTCGCCGAGAGCCGCAGAGAACATTTGTCCTCTATAGCGTGCCATCATTTGAAAAACGTATGCCTGACAGGGTTCGCGGCGCTGAAATATTTTCACCCAAGAGAAAAGTTGAACCCGAGTCCGTGTTGCTGTGCAAAATCAACCCACGCATCAACCGCGCGTGGGTTGTCTCAGATCATCAAGGTGAAGAGATCATAGCCAGTCCCGAATGGATCACATTTCCAAATAATGCGGTTCTCGAACCGCATTATCTTCGATATTTTCTTAGCACCGAGCGCGTCCGCCAACACCTTAGCCAGAATGTCTCTGGCGTGGGTGGCTCCCTAATGAGAGTAAATGGCTCGACGATTGGCGAAATTGTAATGCCCATCGCCCCGCTTTCGGAACAGCGGCGTATCGTCGCTCGGATCGACGAGCTATTCGCCGAGATCGCCGAAGGCGAGGCCGCACTGGAGCGGGCGCGCTCCGGCCTCGACACGTGGCGCCGCGCTCTCCTCAAAGCCGCCGTCACCGGCGAGCTGACGCGCGACTGGCGGGAGTCAAATCGTGGAACGGAGTCAGGTACGCAGTTGGCCGAACGCATTCGCGCAAGCCTCGAAAGCAAGGCAAAACGAAGACGAGGCACGAAAAAGCTAGACGCCGGAGGGCCGACGTCGCGGCCTCTTCCGGAAGGATGGACGTGGGTAACTTGGGGTGAGGTCGGCCTGTCGCAAAATGGAAGAGCATTTCCAAGCAATGAATATGCGGAGAGCGGAACGAAATTGTTGCGTCCAGGAAACCTATTCTCAGATGGAAGCGTTCGTTGGACTTCCAAGAATACGCGATATCTACCGTCAAAATTTGAAGATGAAAATCCCGATCTAATCATCAAGGAGAAGGAGCTTGTCATCAATCTTACGGCGCAGTCGCTTAGAGATGAATTCCTCGGGCGAGTGTGCTTAACTTCGGAAGGCGAGCATTGCTTGCTAAATCAGCGCCTCGCGCGATTGACACCGTTCATCATAAGCCCTGAGTTTATGTTGATCGTTTTCAAGTCACCGATATTTCGAGAGTTTGTGTCTGATCTTAATACTGGTAGTTTGATCCAGCATATGTTCACGTCCCAAATGGAAAGGTTTGCATTTCCCCTGCCACCAGAGGATGAACAACTGGCGATAAGGACAACAATGGAGGGAGCGCTTTCGGTGATCGCTGACACCGAGAAGACTATATCCGATGGACTCGCTGACACTAAAGCCCTCCGCCAATCCATCCTGAAATCCGCCTTCGAAGGCCGTCTCGTGCGGCAGAACCCGAGCGACGAACCGGCCTCCGCACTCCTCGCGCGCCTGCACGCCGAAGTCTCATCCGCCCCTCGTCGGCGCGGTCGAAAGCCTGCGTCATGAACGAGACCGCCCTCGTCCAGAAGGTCTGGAACTACGCCCATGTGCTGCGCGACCAGGGCGTGCCGTATCAGTCCTACATCTCGCAGATTTCCTATCTGCTGTTTCTCAAGATGGACGACGAGCGCAACGAACTGATCGCCCAAGGCCTGCTGCCGGCCAACGGCTCGCCGATCCCCAAGGATTGCCAATGGGGCAGGCTGCGAGATCTGCAGGGCGAGGAACTGACGAAGCGCTATGCGCAAATCCTCGACAAGCTGGAACGCCAGTCCGGCATGGTGGGCGCCATCTTTCTCAAGGCCCAGAACGAAATCCAGGACCCAGCCAAGCTCAAGCGCCTAGTCGGCCTGATTGACGGCGAGCGTTGGCTTGAGCACGGCATCGACGTCAAGGGCTCGATCTACGAGGGCCTGCTGGAGCGCAACGCCCAGGAGGTGAAATCCGGGGCCGGCCAATACTTCACGCCGCGCGCCCTGATCGACGCCATGGTGACGGTAGTCGACCCCGATCCGCGCGAGAGCGTGCATGACCCCGCCTCCGGCACCGGCGGATTTCTGCTTGCCGCCTGGGAGCACATCCGCAAGAAGCCGCTCGCCCGCAATGCCGAAATCTATCAGGCGATGCGGTCGCGGTTCTCCGGCGTCGATATCGTGCCGGAAGTGGTGCGGCTGTGCGCCATGAACCTCTACCTCCACGACATTGCGGGCACCGACAGTCCGATCGAGGCGCGCGACGCGCTGCTTGGGGCGGGCGGCAAGACGTTCGATGTGGTGCTGACCAATCCGCCGTTCGGCAAGAAGCAGAGCTATCGCATCGTCCGCGACGACGGCGAGATCGACACCGAGCGCGACGACTACGACCGCCAGGATTTTTTCGTCACCACCTCCAACAAGCAGCTCAACTTCCTCCAGCACATCATGACGGTGCTGGCCGAGAACGGCCGCGCCGGCGTGGTGCTGCCCGACAACGTGCTGTTCGAGGGCGGGGCAGGAGAGACGATCCGCCGCCGGCTGCTGCAGAACTTCGATTTCCACACCCTGATGCGGCTGCCAACCGGCATCTTCTACAAGCAGGGCGTCAAGGCGAACGTGCTGTTCTTCGACAAGAAGCCGGTGTCCGAGAAGGCGAACACCAGGGAGCTCTGGATTTACGACCTGCGCACCAACCAGCGCTTCACCCTGAAGGAACGGCCCATGGTGCGCGCCGACCTCAACGACTTCGTCGCCTGCTACGCGGGCGGCGCGCGCGCCAGGCGCCGCGACAGCGAGCGGTTCCGCCGCTTCGCCTATGCGGACCTCGTCGCCCGCGACAAGGTCAACCTCGATATCTTCTGGCTCAAGGATGACGCCCTTGATGATCCCGACCTGCTGCCGCCGCCGGAAGAGGTCGCGGCGGAGATCGTGGAGAATCTGGAGACGGCATTGGAGCGGTTCAGGCGGGTGGCGGGCGCGTTGAGCCGGGCCTGAGTTGTCTGTGTGCTTGGCATGGCGGCGTATGCAGTTGGCGATACGGTATTTCAATACCTATGTCCGAATACTTACTTTATTATGGCGATTTAGACAAAACGAACTCCCGCCTTTTTGTTATGCGAAATCAGTGCCTTGCAGATTGGGCTTCTGAGCTTGGCGGGTGGCGCCAACGAGCCCGCAGCGGTAGCCCGCATGGGGGCGCCGGTCCTCCGGAGCAATGCGGGGATGGCCTTGCCGGCCGCCCCGCCTGCTCCCTCTCCCCGCTAGCGGGGAGAGTCGGGGTGAGGGGGCATCTCTCCACAAGCTCAGACTGGCGGAGAGACGCCCCCTCACCCGGAATTTGCGCGAAGAGCGCGCAAATTCCGACCTCTCCCCGTAAGCGGGGAGAGGTAAGGCCCGCGGTCCGTTACTGGGCGAAGCAGTAGAACAGGCCGTTGCCGCCGGTGGCGATGAGGTCGGCCTGGCTGCAGCCGCGGGATTGGTGCGTCGAGTTCCAGGAGCGCTGGAATTCGTTGTCGGCGCCGCCGCGGCGGTCGATGTGGCCGAGTTCGGCCTTGCCGAATTCGCTGCTCGTCCAGTTGTTGCAGGTCAGGTTCATGTTGCCGGCGAACGCGGTGCCGTCGGCCTGCGAGCCGGTCAGGGCGTCATGATAGTTCGGCGTATAGCCGAAGCCCGAAACCCGGGTGCCACGCTCGGTCAGGGCCGTCTCGGCGCTAAGCTTGTTGTTGGCGCTGTGCAGATCGTCGGCGCTGGCTGCGATCACCTCGCCCTTGGCGTTCTGCCACGGGCCCTTGCCGATGCGGTCGCGCGCATTGGCGGCCTTGACGGTCGCGGTCTCGGCGCCGCTGAGATAGGCCCGCCACGCCTTGCTGCCGGCGCCTGCGGTGGTGGCGAGCGTCTGGCAGTGGGCGTCGGCGCCCGCAAGCCCGCCAAGATCGCCGCCCTTGCCCGGACCGGCGCTGGTGACGAAGAACGACATGTTCGGCGCCTGCGGCACCTGCTGCGCCTGCGCGCCGCTGCTCACGCCGAGAAGCAATACCGCGGACGCCAGCAGCGAATAACGCATGGTCTTGTGCATCGATTTTCTCCCGTTGGATTTTCGAATTTTTTCGAGCCGGTCGCCCCGCCCGAGGGCGCGACCCTAGCATATTTTACCGGCGCGGGGAGGGGAGGGGCGGGCATCGGAGGCGGAAAAAGATGGGGTGCGTAGGGCGCAATAAGCGGAACGCATTGCGCCGTTCCCGTCCGAAAGGCGGGTGACGCCTCGACAGACCTGACGAGCGTGTTTGAGATGAAGCGGCGCAATGCGCTGCGCTTATTGCGCCCTACGCGTTCTACTCCTTCACGGCGCCCGTCATGGCGGCAACGTAGTGCTCGACAAAAAAGGCGTAGAGCACCACCAGCGGCAATGATCCGCACAGCGCCCCCGCCATCAGGGAGCCCCAGCGGTAGATGTCGCCGTCGACGAACTCGTTGACGATGGCGACCGGCACGGTCTT
>Ga0137390_10004989_pt1 | contig 11123 bp, 10 predicted proteins | sample 15con2h24AmetaG_FD_104937 | JGI IMG/M metagenome (GOLD analysis project Ga0137390, IMG submission 104937) | Vadose zone soil microbial communities from Angelo Coast Range Reserve, California, USA - 15con2h2.4A metaG | ecosystem: Environmental > Terrestrial > Soil > Vadose zone > Saprolite... | reverse complement strand
TCGCGACATCGTTATCAACGACTTCGACGTCTCCCCCGACGGGTTCGTGGTCGTCTTCGAACGGGTACAGGAGCACTCGGACGTCGTGGTGATTGACCGGGCGCAGTAGCGGCTTCTGGAAAGGCCCTAGCGAACCGGCAGAGCACCAGGCCGAAGGTGCATCAGCGGCAAACGTCAAATTCTTCGCGACCGATCTCTACCTCAAATAGCGGAGGGACTCACATGGCGGAGTCAAACAGCACTTCTGATTTTTGAAAGAGAGGAACGCAATGACGAAGACAATGATTGGACGTGTATGTTTTGTCGCTGCGCTTGCGGCGACGGTCGCTTTCGCGCAGCAGAACGAAACGCGCGGATGCGAAAGCGGGTCAAATGGCGATCGCCGAGCGGCGAGCCACGCGGTCGTCTTCTGGGACGAAGTGGCAGGCCACAGCATCGCGGAGCTCGGCGGGAGGGGGAATGCATTGACATCGGTGGAAATCGCGATTGTGCATACCGCCGTCTATGACGCGGTGAACGCCGTCTGCGGCTATCGATTCACTCCGTACACTGTGACGCCCGAGGTGCGGCGTCCCGCTCTGCCGGAGGCGGCCGTCGCGGCTGCGGCACACGACGTGCTGGTGGCGCTCTACCCGGGTCAGCAGGAGGAGCTCGATCGGAAATATGCCAAGTTCCTCGAGGTGATCCCAGGGCATCATCGGGCGAAGCTCAACGGCGTCGCCGCGGGCCGGCAGGCCGCGGCCGGCATTCTGGACCTGAGAGCCAATGACGGCCGCTACGCCGGACCGCCCTGGGATCCACCGGAGCCGGGACCCGGTGTTTGGGAGCCGACCCCGCCGGGGTACCTGTCGCCGGCAACGCCCTGGATTCGCGACGTCACGCCTTGGACCATGGCCAGTCCGTCGCAGTTCCGCCTGCCCCCACCTCCCGATCTGAACAGCGATGTATGGGTGCGGGACTACCAGGAGACCAAGGCTTACGGCGGTCAGGTGAGCGATGTCAGGACGGCGGAACAGACCGACCTTGCCCGGTTCATCGGGGGCGTCGGCGTGAGTGGACTGCTGCAATGGCACGATGTCTGGCGCGGCATTGCCATAAACCAGGGTGTTTCTACTCTCGACGCCGCGCGATTATTCGCGATGCTCTCCACTGCGTCGTCCGATGCGTTCATCGGATGCTGGGACTCGAAGTTTACCTACGCCTTCTGGCGGCCTGTAACGGCCATCCGGGCCGGAGGCGGCAATCCGAGCCTGGAGCCGGATCCGGACTGGATCGGGCTGGTCATTACGCCGAACCACCCGGAGTATCCAGCCGCGCACGGCTGCGTCAGCGGTGCCATTGTTACAACGTTGCAAGCCTACTTCGGAACTGACGAACTCAGTTTCACGATGAGCAGCGTGGCGCCGGGCCTGATTCAACCCGTTCGCCAATACAACAGCTTCAGCCAAGCGCTCGAAGATATTCTCAACGCCAGGATCTACGGCGGGATGCATTACCGGACCTCTACCGAGTACGGCTCGGAGCTCGGCCAGCAGGTCGCGAGGCAGATGGTCGAGAACTTCTTCCTACCTCAGTAACATTTCACCCCCGCTTATCAAGGCGCGGCGGGACCGAGGGGTGCCTCGGCCCCGTTTTCACAGAAGGCTCTTGGGACAATCCCGATGGACCCTGAGGAAGCAGTCTAAGTCGGCCGGCGCAATTCGGATAGCATTGAGAATGCGGACATGAGGCAGCTGGCCCTTTGCGCACTGCCGATACACAGTGTCTCGGCATACGCGAAGGATGGCTGCCACTTCCCGGACGGTCAGTAGGGCGTTGCCTCCGGACACCGCGCGTAGCTCCGAGTCATGCAGCACTAATGCAGCAAAATTTTTGTTTTCGGCTGCAAGCGTCTGTGAAGCGTTGGAAGGGTTGGAATGATTAACCTCGTGAATTCCCGAGTCTTCGTTATCAGTTGTGAGCCCTTGCGAAGGGCTGAAAAGCGCTGTCGACAGCTCCCGGAAGCACTTCGAATCCGAAGGTCGGGGGTTCGACTCCCTCCGGGCACCAGATTTCCGAACACCGGGGTTTCGTCGGCCCGTCTCTACTGGGAAAACAAGCTCGCCTTTTTCGCCCCGAAACATGTCGCCATCCCCGTGGCCGTGAGCGTCTTTCCGGATGAGATCTATGCGGCTCCGCGGAGTTGGGTAGAAAAAGCCTATCCCAAGCTCATTCATTACAACCGCCTCCCAAAAGGCGGGCACTTTGCGGCCTGGGAACAGCCGCAACTCTTTTCAGAAGAGGTTCGCGCGAGCTTCACACCACTGCGGAAATAGTGGAGGTGGGACGGCGTGGCAACACGTCGTCTCCATCCCCAAGCGCGATCGAAACTCGGCGCTCGTTCAGAGCAGACTTAGATGGGACAGATAACCAGCATTCTGTAAACCCGTGGCACCTCTACAGTCCCCGGAGGATCTTGCCATGGCCCCCGGTCAAGAATCCTCGGAATCGGACGTTCAACCGAGATGTCACGAAGATGGGCGCTCAATTTCCCCAACTTCGGAGGCCGGATTCGGCAAAAGATGTCACGGATCCTCATCGGTTCTCAGGGCTGCGACCTTCGCTTTCCAGATTTCGGAACGTCAAAAGATGTCACTGCACGCTCGGCTGCTTAGAACGCCGGCGACAACTCATCTTAGTGCTGAGATCCACCAGCCCTTGCACCATAGGTGAAGCGACCCTACCTAGTGCCGTGAGGAGCTTCCGGTACGCAATCGTCAATCTCAGCGCTCCAAATGTCGAAGAGCTGCACGCTCGATACCAGCAGGTGGCGCGGGCACTCCCCTTCCGTTTTGCAAGCTGACACTTGATTCGCTCAAGTATCTCGCCGTCACTGAGCTGCCATAACCTCCAATTCCTAATCTAGTTGTCGCAGCGGCGGTTACAATTTTTCCGTCCGACTGAATCCGCACATCCGCCGCGTAGTTCCCGGCGTACCCGAAATTCGTTTCCGAAATCCCGTTCAGGCCAAATGTGCCGTCCAGGGAACCATCGGGCTGGTGGCGAACGAGAATGGCATTCGCGACACCAAGGCCATCGTCGAGTTGACGAATGCCCACCACCACAATCTTGTTATCTGGCTGCCTAGCCAGGTCATAGGCAATACCACCGAACGAGCCAACGTCAGTATAGACCTTGCCGGTGCCGCCAAAGTCTGGATCCAGCGCACCGTGCTCGTCGACTCGCACCACGCCCAGATAGCAATAACTGACGCCAGCGCCCAGGTCCGTGCAGACTGAGCCTGCTACCACGATCTTGAGGTCCGGCTGAATCACGACTTTGCGACCGAAGTCGTCATCCAACACCGAAACCACGACTTTACCTCCGCTACCGAAGTCAGTGTCCAGCTCCCCGGTTGGAAGGTACCGCGCTAGGGCCATGTCGTAGTACGAACCTGGACGCCGGGCGCGGCCCGCGGCAATGATTTTACCATCGAGTTGAATCGCGACTCCGGTTGCTCGGTCGGTTCCACCGCCGGGTGTAATCTGCGTAAAGATGATCCCGGTGCCCCCAAAAGTGGGGTCGAGCATTCCAGCTTCGTCGAGTCGGTAGACAATAAACCGCGATATTTGACTGCTAGATCCGCCGACACCGACAATCTTATTGTCTGGCTGAATCGCAATGCCAGTAATAGCAAAAGTGGGCATCCCAATCGGAACGGTAACGTATCCCGTTCCCGAAAAGGTCAGGTCGAGCGATCCATCGAAATTAAGGCGGTAAACAACATAATTCGTTGGAGTCAGAACCACGAAAACAATCCGATTCAGGTTATCAATCACAAGGGTGCCACCCCCTGCGATGAACTGAGGCGGCGAAGGTGGGTAGATAACGCCAGTGCCGCCGAACGACGTATCCAGCGTACCATCTGTCAAGTGGCGCCAAAGGATGAGGTCTGCGCTCGTGCCGTGGAAGTAGGCCCCTAAGGTAACGATTTCGCCCGAGGAATGAATCGCCACCCCATCGCTCCTCGTCAAGTCGGGGACAAAGTTTCGTGTGAAGCCGACCCGGTTGAAGGACTCATCAAAATCTCCGGCGGCTCCAACGGTTACGCTGCTTGCCAGCAGCGCTACAGAAATAACTGTGTGTCTTATGACATATAGAATTGCTTTCATCCTTGTCTCCTCAGGTCAATGCGCGAGCACAGTCACTTCCAGCCTGGCGGCGAGCGCGTTCACTAAGCTGTCCCCTCGATATCCGATCCGCTTCACAGAAGGACAGATAACCAGCATTCTGTAAACCCGTGGCACCTCGACAGTCCCCGCAGGATCTTGCGCGCTGGTACCGTGCCTATCGCCTGCGCGTCTGCCGGGTGGAGCGGGAGTACGGCTTCGAGCGGTGAGGCTCAGTTGGTGAGGGGGGGCGGCTCCACGCAGGCGCCCGCTTTGCAGATCCGGTTGCCCTTGCAGTCGTTGTCCTTGGTGCAGCCCGGCAGCGCGGGCGGCGGGTTGGTCTTGGCCAGACCGCACTCCAGCACGCCTGCCCGACCACGCTGCTCGTCCACGGCCTGCAGGGAACTGCGCGCATACCAGAGCCCCATCTTCACCTCCTGCCAGAGGAAGTAGTTGGCGCCGGCCTTCGCGTCGATGGCCGCCTCGGAGTCGTTCTCGGCCTTGGACGTGACGACGTACCGGCCCGGGGCCACCGGCGTGTAGAGGTAGGTCTTCGGCCCGGTGTCGCCGAGCAGCACGCCGTTGAGCGCCACGTTCATCCGGATGGCGCTTCCGAAGGACTCGTTCCGGTACACGTAGAGGCTGGCGGTGCCCGGGAGCGGCTCGAACTTCTTGGCGGCGAGATCGGCCGCGGGCGGTGCCATGGGCACCGAGGCACAGCCAGCGGTGAGGACGACGGCCACGGCGGACAGCACGACGCGGCTTCGTTCAAGCCGCTTCGCGGCAGCCGACCTGAGGAGTGATCCGGAGCGGGAGCCAGCTCGGCCGAGAAGTGGGTCCATAAAGGGTTTGCGCCCAATCTTGAGGAACCGAGACGCCGCCTACCGGCGTCTCGCCAACCACAAGGAGCAGACAATGGGCGCACTCTACAATCGGTTGGTGCAGGACCTCAAGCTCAAGAACTTGGCGGCGGCGACCCAAGCGCAGTATCTGCGCCACTGCGCAGGCTTCGCGCGGTACTTCGGGCGGTCGCCGGCGGACTCTCGGGGAGCTGGCGGTCAAGGAGTATCTCTCGCATCTGATGCTCAAGGGCGCGAGTCCCGGGACGGTGCGGGGGTACGTCGCGGCTCTGAAGTTCCTCTACGGCGAGACGCTCAACCGGCCGGAGGTGGCGGCGCGGCTGCCCTGGCCGAAGGTGCCGCGGAAGCAGCCGGTCGTCTTGAGCGGCAGCGAGGTGCTGGAGGTCCTCGCCGCGATCGACAATCGGGTGGCGGCCGTGATCTTGACGGCGGCGTACGCGGCGGGGCTCCGCATCAGCGAGGCGTGCCGGCTGCGCGCCGAGGACATCGACAGCAAGCGGGGTCTCATCCACGTATGCCTCGGAAAGGGCGACAAGGACCGGTATGTGATGCAGAGCGAGCGGCTCCTGGCGCTTCTGCGCGAGTACTACCGGCAGGCACGCCCGGTGGGAGAATGGCTGTTCCCCGGCCGCAAGCCAATTCGCCCATCACGCCCGCGGCAGTGAGCAAGGCGCTGAAAAAGTCGATGCGGACGCTCAAGCTCAACAAGCGCGTCACGGCCCACACGCTGCGCCATTCGTTTGCGACTCACCTGCTCGAAGCGGGCACACCGCGTCCCGGGGGCTGTTGCATTCACGCGTTGACGTAGAGACTTGACCTACAAAAATGCGACCCGGATGCCCACACTCTTCACGACGCTAACCGTAGAGCCGCAACGCCTCGTCCAGCTCGAGGATGCGCGCGCGCAGCGTGCCACCTTCGCCCGGCTCGGCGTGGGCGGGATCGACGTTGTCGATATGGAATCGATAACCCATCTCAGGGTGCAGATTATCGACGATGGCATCCAGCGTGTACGCGCGTTCGCTCTTGGCCACGAACCAGTGAACGTTGTCGCGCTCTTCGGAGATGGAGGAGCCGTCACCTGCCCGAAAGATGCGGTCGATGGTCGGCCGCAGCACGAGATGGCCCGGCTCGTCGCGCACCCGTTCGAAGTGTCGGCCGCGCAACTCGCCTTTCAGCACCAAGAGGTGGGAGACCATGTTCTTGTGGCCGTGGGGGATGATCGCCCGCCCGCGACCCATGACGAAGATCTTCGCCGCGAAGGGCTGGTCGGCGAGGCCGGCCAGCCGGACCGACTCGACGTTCACGCCGCGCTTGGCGGGCTCGAGGTGTGCCGCGACGCGATCGAAGTCGGCCGCGTGACACAGCTCGCGCAAGTCGATTCCAAGGGCCAGCGCCTCGACCTCCCGTTGCCACTCGAGCGGCCGGAGGCGTGCCTGTGCCAACGCCCGGCTCAGGTCGGCCAGCCGCCGCAGTCGGGCCTGCAACGAGTCGCGCAGCGGAGCCGGCGCGGCGTCAGCCGACTCGATCGCGCGGGCGAGCCACAACGTGGTCATCAAGGTCAGGAAGTCACGGCGCGACGGCATGGAGGAGGAGCTTATCGAAAGGCCTGGCCTGTCGGCCATCCCGGTGGCCACCAGGCTGATATGATGGTCGCCATGTCCCTCCTCCCGTCGGATTGGAGCGGCCGTCCTCTGTGGGCCGAGATCGATCTGGACGCCCTCACCGGCAACGTTCGGTTGCTCGCCTCGCGTGCGGCTCCGGCCAGGCTCTGGGCAGTCGTGAAGGCTGCCATCCGTGATTTCGGAGAGGAGTAGACGATGAAGACGCGACTAGACATGGACAAGATCGCCAAGGGCCTCGGCGCGGAACGCCGCGGGGCCGTCGTCTCATCCGGCGGCTATTTCGGGGCGATGCAGCTCGTGGCGGACATTGAGGCTCGCTTGCGTGTGCCTTCTGGCGGCGGACGGCCGACGGACCCATCCTGGACCGAGCGACGACTTTTGCCGCTCGTGCCCTGAACCCTCAAGCGCCTCGAAGAGCTCGCGGCGAAGGTGCGGGAGCACGGAGGTGCAAACCTCGAGCCGATGCAGCTCGCGGCACTCCTGATCGAGAAGACGACCGAGCAGCTCAGCGAAGGCGAGGCCGAGGAACTGATCCGGCCGAAGCGGCGCGCAAGCCACTGAAGGCCGGTGGTGACTTGCCAGTGCAGCCAGTGCTGGTGGGATCGTCCAGCACTCCGCCCTAGCGCGACCCTCGGGTTTCTTATCCGATGGTCTCCGTCCGCAAACAGTGTCCAAATCGTGTCCAAAATAGAGTGGAATCGAGTCAATTCCGGTGGACTCGCGTGGACCAGATCCTGCCCCCAACTGGGGGATGTTTCAGAAGAATCCAGCAATGACGCCCGTCTGCCCGATTAGTGTTCCCGTTCTTCGAATCCGAAGGTCGGGGGTTCGACTCCCTCCGGGCGCGCAATTCCAACTCGGTCCGTTCCGGACCACCCAGTGGCTGCCCGGACTTGGCGGCACGTCCCCGAGCGCGCTCACCCGACTGCGGCTGACTTGGTACCAAATCCGGCACCAAAACGCTCGCGATCTGAAGCCGCCGGCTGGTGTTATTCGGGCGCCGGCGCCGTCCGTTCGGCGAGCTCGTCGGTCGCGATTCGCATGTTGTCCACCTCGAGGTGACCGTACGTCTCGGTTGTGAGCCGCGGGTCTCGATGTCGCATAGCGGGCCTAGCGGATCAGGCTGCCAAAGTCGCGAGCGCGCATGAACTGCACCATGCACTTGTGCCACGCCGCGGCGTCCGGAACGGCGAGAGCGAGAGTAGCGACCAGATTGACTGAAGGCTGGCCGGCCGGTGAAATGTGGAGCACGATAATGTGTGACGAGGTCGCCGTCTGCGGAAGCGGTCCCGATGATCACTCGACCCCTCAAGCATGCCGCGTTTGTTTGGACAGTTATGCTGCTCGGCGCACGCCCGTCATCGCTTTTAGATTTCCAACGACTGTGTGCCGAGGACCCAGGTTCACAACCGAGATATTTTCCAACAGGCGTCCTCGAGAATACTGACATCGAACAATGGTGGAACTGTCGGAACTCGCGATTCCTTGCTGCCATACAAGAGGCTCCGCTATGGCCGGCACCTCGCAACCTGGAAGCTTTCTGCCTTCTCTGGCTGCGGGGTTTTCGTCGTCTACTCGTCATTCGGGTCGAACGAAGAAGCAACCATATCCTTCTTGTTAGAAAGGAAGCGGATGTGCAAGAGGCATTCGAGCCGGGCGAGCTCGTTGTCAATGAGATCCGAAGCGTCTCACGAGCGCAATGGCTGCGGCTCAAAGAACTTCTGCAAAAAGCAGAATCCCCGGAGTCGCAAGTGGCGTCTGTGATCGACTCGACTCTTGCAAAAGAAGAGTGGACTCTTGAAGGCATAAAATCGGGCGAATATCACGTTGACGTTTGGTATCGGAGTCCGTTCGGACCTGCCGCCCGTCGGGAGTTGATTTCTTACTTGCTTTCAATGGCTGGTATCGGCGTGGCTCCAGATGAGCTCTAGTGAGGCAAAGAAAGCCAGTTACGCTGTCTGACTGACGGCACGCCGGCCGGTTTTCCCGGCACTGGATTTTTGCTTGCCTCGATCGGAGAGGGTATGAGTTCATTTGCCGTTAGAGGAGCGAAACGCGACCGCGGCTTCGAAGGGGTTTTCTTTAAGTTTATCGGACGAAACCATGCCGATCCCGAACAGGAACATATTGGTTTGGGCGGGACTGGTGGTGAGCCATCTGCTGTTTGCCGCGCCGGCCCAGCCGCAGAGTGTATCGTTCATCGCCCGCCGAGACTTCGCCGCGGGCAGCATTGCTTTTTCTGTGGCGGTTGGGGACTTCAACGGCGATGGGGTGCTCGACGTCGCGGTGGCCAACTTTGGCTCCAACGACGTCTCACTGCTTTTGGGCAACGGGGATGCGAGCTTCCAGGTGGCGCAGAGCTTTGGCGCGGGCAGCTTTCCTTTTTCCGTGGCAGTGGGGGACTTCAACGGCGATGGGGTGCTCGACCTCGCGGTGGCCAACATTGGCTCCAACGACGTCTCGGTGCTTTTGGGCAACGGGGACGGGGGCTTCCAGGCCGCGCGGAGCTTTGGCGCGGGGAGCAGTCCTCTTTCCGTGGCAGTGGGGGACTTCAATAGAGATGGGGTGCTCGACCTTGCGGTGGCCAGCTCTGGCTCCAATAGCGTCTTGGTGCTTTTGGGCAACGGGGACGGGGGCTTCCAGGCCGCGCGGAGCTTTGGCGCGGGGAGGAGTCCTTTTTCCGTGGCGGTGGGGGACTTCAATAGGGATGGGGTGCTCGACCTCGCGGTGGCCAACATTGGCTCCAACGACGTCTCGGTGCTTTTGGGCAACGGGGACGGGAGCTTCCAGGTAGCGCAGAGCTTCGGCGCGGGCAGCAGTCCTCTTTCCGTGACGGTGGGGGACTTCAACGACGATGGGGCTCTCGACCTCGCGGTGGCCAACGAGGACTCCAACGACGTCTCGGTGCTTTTGGGCCACGGGGACGGGAGCTTCCAGGCGGCGCAGAGCTTTGGCGCGGGCAGCTTTCCTTATTCCGTGGCGGTGGGGGACTTCAATGGCGATGGGGTGCTCGACCTCGCGGTGGCCAACTCTGGCTCCAACGACGTCTCGGTACTTTTGGGCAACGGGGATGGGAGCTTCCGCGTGGCGCAGCGCTTTGGCGCGGGCACCTTTCCTCGTTCCGTGGCGGTGGGGGACTTCAATGGCAATGGGGTGCTCGACCTCGCGGTGGCCAACTCTGGCTCCAACAGCGTCTCGGTGCTTTTGGGCAACGGGGATGGGAGCTTCCAGGTGGCGCAGAGCTTTGGCGCGGGCAGTAACCCTAATTCAGTGGCGGTGGGGGACTTCAACGGCGATGGGGCGCCCGACGTCGCGGTGGCCAACGCGGACTCCAACACCGTCTCGGTGCTTTTGGGCAACGGGGATGGGAGCTTCCAGGTGGCGCAGAGCTTTGGCGCGGGAAGGAGTCCTCGTTCCGTGGCGGTGGGGGACTTCAACGGCGATGGGGTGCTCGACCTCGCGGTGGCCAACGCGGACTCCAACAACGTCTCGGTGCTTTTGGGCAACGGGGATGGGAGCTTCCAGGCCGCGCAGAGTTTTGGCGCGGGAGGCGGTCTTTCCGTGGCGGTGGGGGACTTCAACGGCGATGGGGCGCCCGACCTCGCGGTGGCCAACTTCTTGTCCAACAACGTCTCGGTGCTTTTGGGCAACGGGGACGGGAGCTTTCAGGCCGCGCAGAGTTTTGGCGCGGGAGGCGGTCCTCTTTCCGTGGCGGTGGGGGACTTCAACGGCGACGGAGTGCTCGACCTGGCCGTGGCCAACCAGCAATCCAACAACGTCTCGATGCTTTTGGGCAACGGGGACGGGGGCTTCCAGGCCGCGCGCAACTTTGGGGCGGGCAGCTTTCCTTCCTCCGTGGCGGTGGGGGACTTCAACGGCGATGGGGTGCTCGACCTGGCCGTGGCCAACCAGCTCTCCGACAACGTCTCGGTGCTTTTGGGCAACGGGGATGGGAGCTTCCAAGCGGCGCAGAGCTTTGGGGCGGGCAGGACTCCTTCCTCCGTGGCGGTGGGGGACTTCAACGGCGATGGGGTGCTCGACCTGGCCGTGGCCAACCAGATCTCCAACAACGTCTCGGTGCTTTTGGGCAACGGGGATGGGAGCTTCCAAGCCGCGCGCAACTTTGGCCTGGGCAGGAATCCTCGCTCCGTGGCGGTGGGGGACTTCAATGGTGATGGGGTGCTCGACCTCGCGGTGGCCAACTTCTTGTCCAACGACGTCTCGGTACTGATCAACAATACGCGTCGTTAGTCAACTCGACCGCAAGTTTGACTGACTCAGTTATCTCGCCAGTGGAGGATGTGGGGCGGTCCCTAGATCGACTCGCGGCATTCGGCTTTTGCTTTGATTCAGCCCCATTTTGAAGGCACCGGAGAGATAGCGGCTTGGCCTCAACCATGTCGTTCAATGATTCGCGAGCTGTCAGCCATGAGCTAGGACTGAACATCAAAGCTGTGATCGCCCCAACTTCATTTTTGAGCGTTCTCGGA
>Ga0137390_10004988_pt1 | contig 11124 bp, 9 predicted proteins | sample 15con2h24AmetaG_FD_104937 | JGI IMG/M metagenome (GOLD analysis project Ga0137390, IMG submission 104937) | Vadose zone soil microbial communities from Angelo Coast Range Reserve, California, USA - 15con2h2.4A metaG | ecosystem: Environmental > Terrestrial > Soil > Vadose zone > Saprolite... | reverse complement strand
CCAGCCGACCCGGTGAGGACCACGAAGTGCATGTTGCCGTGCAACCGCACTTCCACCACCACCAGGTTGCCGGATCCCAGCTCCTGCCGGATCACCGCCGGCGGCGGCCGGTCGCTGCTGTCCTGGTCGTCCCAACGAAGCTGGGGAACAATGCCGGGGATGTGGATCCATTTGAGCCGCACGCTGCCGGCTGTCGGCCCCATCGCCGTCCGCCAGAGGATGGCGTCATTTTCGACGTAGCCGCCATGCTGGGTCAGCCACAGGTTCAGCAGATGGGGGTTGGTCTGGTAGCCGAAGGCGGCCTGGACCATGGTCACGGCGGTCAGCGCGCAACCCGAGGAGCCGATCGTATCGATCGGATCCGTGCCCAGGGGCTCGTGCGCCCACACCGGCGAGCGCTGGGTGAACACGGGAACGGCGCTGGTCCCAGCCAGCGCGGGCACCGCTCCGCCGGCCCCCGCCGCCACCGCCAGCAGGGTGCACGCGGCTCGCACCAACGCCCTCTTCACGGCGCCATCGTACGGAGTGCGGGGGCCGAAGTCCAGCGGTGCCGCTGGGCGCTTTGGTCCGTTACGAGATCGTCACTTCCGGCTGGGCCGGTTCCCCGGTTAGCGGGTCAGCAGGCTCTTGAGGTCGCCGGCGTGGCCGGCCAGGGCCAGCCGGACATCGAGGACGTCATCGACGCCGATGGCCGGGTCGTCGGAGAGGGGTTGATCGAGGACGGGTACGGACTCCCCCACCCAGGCCGCCGCCTGGACCACCACCAGCCGACTGGCCTCGCATTGGCTGCAGGTGATGCGGACCACGGACTCGTGGTCGGTGGACGAGACCAGGTCAAGCTCACAGTCGGCCAGACTCTGGCCGCAGCTCGGACACTGATACCGGGCCGCCTGGCGGCGCAGGACTTCCAGAAGATCCACGGCTTGATTCATACCCCGATCGCGCGGACCCCAAAACGGCCACCTGATAGCAGGCTGCGCAGCTTATGGGGGCACGCCGGCGGCTTGTTGCCACCGGCAAAGGTCGCGATACTCGGCCGGGATGAGGGGCCGGCTGGTGCGCTTCGGAATCGTGGCCGGCGGCCTGCTCGCCGGCGGTCTGGTCTTCATCCGGCTGAGCGCGCCCGCGGTCGCGGTGCAGGCGGTGGAGCTCGACGGCCAGCGTGTTCCGCCGCGGGGGGCCGCCGAGGTGTCGCCTACCCCCCGTCTGCATGTGGCGCTCAGCCGGCAGCTGGCGGCGCAGGACTGGCATATCCGTCTCGATGGCCACCTGGTGTCGATCCCGATGGCGGGCGGGCCGGCCCGCTTCCTCGACCTGGCCCTGCCCGGCCCACTGGGCCTGGGTACCAGCCACCGGCTGCGGATCGAGACCGGCTCCAGGCCGATCGACGTGGCGTTCCGGGTGGTCGGGCCGCTGCAAGCGAGCGTCGAGATGCGCTTTGGGCCGCTCGCCCTCCAGACGGTGCCCATCATTCGGACGCGGATCCACTTCTCGCATCCGATTTTCGACCAGGCGGCGGCCCAGGAGCACGTCCGGGTGACCCGCGGGACGTCCGCGTACCGCTGGGTCGACGCCAGCACGCTGGAGATCGTCTCCACCGGACTGTCGCTGGGCACGTCGGAAGTCGTGATGCTGGACTCCGGCATTGTCGCTGCCGACCAATCGTTCACGGCCGGCTTTGCCAGCGCCGGCCTGGCCATCCCCTCCATCCTCAGTGTCGTAACGCCGGACCGGGTGGTGCAGATGTATTACGTCAACACGCCCGAGGCCAGGGCCTCGTTTTTGGCGCACGCCAACCAGATCGACATCCTGAGCCCAGGCTGGTACGACGCCAACGCGGATGGCAGTATCACCGGCTCCGCCCGGCAGACCATCATCGACGCGGCCCACGCCCGCGGGGTGCAGATCGTGCCGCTGGTGGTGAACGCGGACGTGGATCCGGACGTGGCTCACGCCATCCTGGCCGACCCCGCTCGGCGGGCGGCCCTCGCCAACCGATTGGTGGCGGAGGCCCAAACCTACGGCTACGCCGGATTCCAGCTGGACTTCGAGCAGGTCCGCTGGACCGATCGGAACCTGCTCACAGCATTGGTGCAGGACTGCGCCAGGGTCTTCCATCCCGTCGGGCTCAGCCTGTCGATTGCCGTCATCCCCCGGCTACCCGGCGACGAGAATGCCACGGGCGCGGCCCTCGACTATTACCAGGCGTGGTCAGGCGCTTACGACTTTCCGGCCCTGGCGCGAGCGGCGGACTACCTCTCGGTCATGACCTACGACCAGCACAATGGCGTGACCCTGGCGGGACCGGTCTCGGGGATCCCCTGGATGCGCCAGGCGCTGGACTACACGCTCCGGGATGTGCCGCCCGGCAAGGCGATGCTGGGGCTGCCCACCTACTATCACGACTGGACCGGAGTGGGACACCTGACCTCCAGCTCATACGCTGATGCGCTGATCCTCGCCGACCGCTACCACGCCACGCCGACCCTCGATCCCACCGAGGATGAGATGCATTTCAGCTACGTGACCCGGTGGGGCGTGCATCACGAGCTCTGGTTCGAGAGCGGAGACACGCTCCGACAGAAGCTGCCCTTGCTGTACGAGTTTCAGCTGCGGGGGGTCAGCGTCTGGCGGCTCGGCTTCGAAGACCCGGCCTTCTGGGACCTGATGGTCCCCCGCCGCTGACGCTGGGCTGCGAAGAGCCGGTCGTATAACTCGGCTTGCCGCTTCATGGCTGCGGCGTAAGCCCGCCGGGCGGTGGGTTGCGGATGAAAGGTGCGGCCCATTCGGGGCTGGTCGCGCCAGAGTGCGGGTCGCCGGCCCAGCGCGTAGAGCGCGAGCAAAGCGGCCCCGCGGCTGGAGGCTTCGGGCTCCGCGGACGCGCTGACCGGCACGTCCAGCACATCGGCCAGCATCTGCATCCAGGTGTTCGAATGCAGCAGCTGGCCGCCGGTGGCGATCACCCGGCGAGGCCGGCGAGTGCTTTGGCGCAGGGCCCCGTAGACCTGGCCGATCTGAAAACTGATGGCTTCCATGGCGGCCCGCACGACGTCCTCCGGCCGGGTGCTAAGCGACAGCCCGCTGATCACGCCGCGAACGTCGCCCCGCCAGTTCGGACTGCGCTCGCCGGCCCAGAAGGGCAACACGGTCAGGCCGTGGCCGTCGGCGGGGATGCTCCGCACCGCGGCTTCCGCCTCGGCCCGCTTCTTGAAGCCGAGGAGTTTGTGCAGCCAGCGGATGACATTGCCGCCCTCGCTGAGGGCGCCCCCCAACACAAACCGGCGGCGGTCGAGCCGGTAGGCGAAAGCCCCCCACGGCACCTCCACGTCGGGCGTCTCCAGCACCACGCGCAGCGCCGACGAGGTGCCGACCATGGCGCATAGCCACTCCGGCTTCAGGCAGCCGGCCCCCACATTGCTCAGGGCGCCGTCGCCCAGAGGCAGATACCAAGGCAGCTGAGCCAATCGGGGCCAGCGCCGGGCATAGGCAGGCCGGAGGCCAGTGGCGGGGGTGTCCCAATCGGCGATTGGCGAGAGGGCGGTGCCGCCGATCCCCGCGAGGCGCAGCGCCTGGGCGTCCCAGCGGCAGCGGTGCACATCCAGCAGGCCGGTGCCGGAGGCGATCGACAGGCTGACCGGAGCCGGCCCGAAGAACCGGCCGTAGAGGTACTCGGCCAGCGAGACCCAGCGCACGGTCTTGCCGAACGCTGCCGGCCGGGTGGCCTTCAGCCAGCGCAGCTTGGCCGGCCAGAAGCTGGCGTGGAAGTAGCACCCGGTCCGGCGATGGTAGGCGCGCTCGTCATGCGACGCGCGTAACGCCGCCGCCGCGGGCTGGCTGCGGGTGTCGGCCCAGGTCAGCAGCTCCGTGGTGGGACGACCGGCGCGGTCGACGCCCATGAGGCTGTGCCAGTAGCACGACGCCGCCACCGCCGCGACGGAGAGCTTTTCCTTCTTGGCGGCCTTGACCGCATCGTCAATGGCGCCTTCGATCAGATCGACGAGCTGGTCGGCATCGGAGCTGGCCTGGCCAGGCATCGACGTATCCAGCTGGTAGGGGACCTCGGCGAAGGTCGGGTCCACGAGCCGCCCGCGCTGGTCATAGACCACCGCGCGTACCGAGGAGGTCCCCAGGTCGAGCGCCAGGACACCGATCTGCGCGCGAGTCATCGTCACCAGTGGGGAGCGTACCCTACGACTCAATGTCCACCGAGCGGCTCGAGCCGGACGAAACCCGCAAGCTCCTGAAGGCGTTCGGGGTGATGGTGACGGAATACCAGGCCAGCACGCGTCGCCTGCTCGAGCGCCGGGCCGCGGCGGGCACGGCCGAGGCGGAGGAAAGCATCCGGCGGGAGGCTGCCGAGCTGAGCGCCGAGCTCAACCGCGCGCTGCGCGACATCACCAATCACGTGCTGCAGTTGCAGAGCGACTTCTTGATGGAGCTGGTCGCCCGCCAGCCGGCGGGCGACCAGTCCGGGGAAGACTAAGCCGCAGGCGGAGTCGAGGGCGCCGGTGGCCCGGATGGAGCCGAGGGCGTGGTAGAGCTCACCGGCAGCAGGGGCGCGCCGGGACCCTGGGTTCCGAATCGCGACAGGAGGGCCGCCCCCAGGGCGACACTGCCGCCGATCAGCAGGACCAGTACGTTCAGCACCGGGATGTTGGCCAGGATCACGACCAGCACTCCACCGATGAGAAGGGCGGGGACCAGCTCCTGCGGGCGCTGCATGGAGTGCAGCAGCCGCTGGCCGATCAGCAGGAAGATGGCGGCCCAGCCGAAGAGCCAGGCGACCGTCATCACCCCCAGCACGACGAAGGGGAGGACCAGGGTGATCACCAGGAGGACGCTGAGCACGATGCCCGCGATGGTCCCCCCGCAGCCCAGGGCGAACGTTTCCACGGGTCGCCGCTCGACCACCGAGGCCGCCGTCTGCAGGTGGGTGGGGAAGAACAGCAGGATGATCAGGGCCAGCACCAGGATGCCGAGCCCGGTCACCAGGCCAAACGCGAGATCCGAAAAACCGGTATGTCCGAAGGCGCTGCCCCAATGCCGGAATACGCGCGGGTCAAATTGGCCGCGACCCTCCACGACGTTGCGCCCGACGAAGGCTCCTGGCATCCGGTTGAGCGAGCCGCCGGCAAACGAGACGTCGCGGCCGACATAGGAGCCAGGCCCCAGCGTCAGCGTTCCGCCGACCACCGCCACGTCACGCTCGACCCGGCCGTTGACGACCACGTTGCCGCCGAAGGCCACCAGGTCCTGGGTCACGGTGCCATCGACCTCGATATTGCCGCCGAAGGCGACCAGATCGCCGTTGTGGGTTTCGCCCGCGGGGACGACGATGTTGCCGCCGAAGGTGACCTGATCGTTGCTGGTGCTGGTCGATTGGTCGGCGGCCGCGGCCGGGACGAGCGCCCCCAGGGCGAAGGCCGCCGCCATCGTGAAGGACAGAATGATGCGCTTGAGATTCATCGAGTGACCCGCCTCCTCTGAAATGCGATGGATTGATACAGGCGGACCCAGAGCCCGCAGACGATGATGACGAGCACCGCGTACCCGGCAATGACCGCCGGCCGGTCGGCAAACAGCACCCGCGGCACCGCCAGGATGCCGTTCACGATGGTGGCGACGATGTCGAACGCATTCGACGCCACGCCCAGCGGCTTGGCGACGGTGGCGGGTGCCAGCCAGACGGTCGAGGCGGCGAGGACCGCCGCTACCAGGAGGAGACTCGCGGCAGCGGCCAGGCCCAGGCGCCAGGAGACCCGTGGCGCCCGCCAGCGTCGGAGCACCCCAGCCGAGATGGCGGCCGGCACCGCACGGACCTCGGGTCGGGCGGCGCGGAGCACCCCGGCCAGTGGATCGCCCGCCTCCAGGACGGCGAAGCAGGTGGCGCAGTCGGCCAGGTGGGCCTCGGCCTCCACGTCCTCGCCGCTCCGAAGGCGCCGGCGCGCCTCCTCACACTGCATCGGGTGCCACCTCCCGGGTCAGGATTCCCGCCAGCGACCGCCGCGCGCGCAGCAGGGCGACCTTGGCGGCGCCCTCCGACATGCCGAGCAGGTGCGCAATGCGGTCGACCGGCTGGTCTTCCCAGTAGCGAAGCACCAGGAGCGTGCGCTCCCGATGCGGCAGCCGGTTGACGGCGGCCTGCACCCGCGCCCGGTCCAGGCGATCGAGGACGGTGCGCTCGACGTCAACCGACGAGGACGGCTCTACCAGGTCGGCCGCCGGGCGGCGCTGGCGCAGGACGTCGATGCTGTAGTGGCGGGCGATGCCCGTGAGCCACCCGCCAAAGGGTTCGCTGGGACGGTACTGGTGCAGCCGCTGAAAGGCCCGCAGGAACACTTCCTGGGTGGCATCCTCGGCGTCGGCCTGGTTGCCCAGCATGCGGTAGGTCAGGGTGTACACGCTCATTTGATACCGAGCCAGGAGCCATTCGGGGCCGCGGCGGTCCCCCTGTCGGGTGAGATCGACCGCTGCCACGTCGTCCACTCGCTCTACCCCCTCTACGACGGCCCCGCCCAGCAGGTTACAGAAGCTGGATTTCCGCAGAACGTTTGGTAGACTGTGGCAGCCTGACCCGGCCCGCTGGGGCGTGGCCAAGCTGGTAAGGCGCCTGACTCTGGATCAGGTAATCCTAGGTTCGAATCCTAGCGCCCCAGCCACTTCCTCAGGGTCGGACCCGCCCGATCGGCCTTGATCGTCAGGGAGCTCTGATGCGCGGGGCTACAATGCCGGTCGATGAGTCCGGCCGTTGACGTCGCCATTGTCGGCGCCGGACAGGCCGGGCTGTCGCTCAGCCACGAGCTCGCTGCCGCCGGGGTAGACCACATCGTTCTCGAGCGGGGCCGGGTGGGCGAGACCTGGCGCGGGCGCTGGGACAGCTTCTGCCTGGTGATTCCCAATTGGACGGTCCAGCTGCCGGGCGGCCGCTATCGCGGAGACGATCCCGACGGATTCATGCCCAAGAGCGAGATTGTCCGCCACTTGGTCGGGTACGCGAAAAGTTTCAACGCGCCGGTGCGTGAGGGCGTGAGGGTGACCAGCCTGGAGCCAGGCGACCACGGCGCGTTTCTCCTCAGAACGTCCGCAGGTGAGATTCGCGCGAAGGAGGTCGTGCTCGCGTCGGGCGGCTACCAGAAACCGCACCGGCCACCGGCGGCCTCTCAGCTGCCCGCCGCAATCCACGCCATCGACGCCGAGGCCTACGCCAACCCAACTGCGCTGCCGCCCGGGAAGGTCCTCGTGGTCGGCAGCGGTCAGACGGGGTGCCAGCTGGCCGAAGAGATCTTCGAGGCTGGGCGAGATGTGGCCCTCGCATGCGGGCGCGCCCCATGGATTCCGCGTCAACTTGAGGGCCGCGACACCATCGCGTGGATCAACGAAACGCCGTTCTTCGACGTCAAGCCGGCCGATCTGCCCAACCCACAGTCGCGACTCCTCGCCAATCCCCAGACCAGCGGCCGCCTGGGAGGTCATGAGCTGCACTTCCGAACCTTGCAAGCCCAGGGCGTCCACCTGACAGGCCACTTGATCGGCGTGGCAGACGGCCGGGCCCATTTCGCGCCCGACCTGGCGGACTCGGTGGCCTTTGGCGACGCCCGCTACGCCGAGATCTGCGAGCTGATCCGCAAGAGCTGCGCGGCGCGAGCAACCCGACCACCCGAGATGGTGCCCCCGCCGCCTTTTCACGCCAACGCTCCGGAGACCCTGGACCTCGGCGGCTTCGGCACGGTCATCTTTACGTCGGGTTTCCGGCCAGACTACGCGAGCTGGGTCAGGTTTCCTGACGGGTTCGACGACATGGGCTTCCCGATCCAGCAGGACGGCTCCAGCACCGTAGTCCGCGGACTCCATTTCATGGGTGTGCACTTCCAGCGCAAGCGCAAGTCCGCCACGCTTCTCGGGGTAGGCGAGGACGCCACCGTGCTGGCCGGGACCATTTCAGCGGCCATTCGCCCGTAGGAGCGGACCGCTGTCACGCGAGGGACACGGTATGTCACGGCGCTGCAACTTCACACCTCAACGCTCTGACTCGCGCATATTCGCGTTGAGCTGTACGACGCAGTGGTGGGACCATGAACCGGCCAGAGATCACCTGTGAGCGGTGAAGCCGATCGCCTGTTTGCCCTTTCGATCGACATGCTCTGCATCGCGGGCTTCGACGGCTACTTCAAGAAGCTGAACCCCGCCTGGAGCCAGACCCTCGGCTTCACCAGCGAGGAACTCACCGCTCGGCCGTATCTCGACTTTGTCCATCCAGACGACCGGGCGGCGACCATCGCGGAAGCCACGAAGCTCTCCGGCGGCATCGACACGATCCACTTCGAGAACCGCTACGGATGCAAGGACGGATCGTACAAGTGGCTGGCCTGGACGGCCAAGCAGTCGGTGTCCGAGCAGCTGATCTTCGCCATCGCCCGAGACATGACCGCCCAGAAGCACGCGGAGGACGAAATCAACCGTCTGAACGCGGCCCTGGCGGAGCGCCTGGCCGAGCTTGAGGCGAGCAACAAGGGCCTCGAAGCCTTTTCCTACAGCGTCTCCCACGATCTGCGCGCCCCGTTGCGTTCGATCGACGGCTTCGTGCGGATTCTGGTCGATGAGCACGCGCCGCAGCTGGACCCAGGGGCCCGGCGATATCTGGAGATCATTGCGGGCAGCGCCCGCACCATGGGTCTCCTGATCGACGATCTGCTCGAGTTCTCGAGGCTTGGCCGGCAGCCTCTGCGCAAGGTCGCGATTGATACGACCGAGCTGGTGCGTCGCATCCTTCGGCAACAACAGGGCGCGATCGAGCTTCGTCGCGTCGAAGTTCGTCTGGATGAGCTGCCCGGATGCCAGGGGGACGAGAGTCTGCTGGAGCATGTTTTTACCAATCTGATCGGCAACGCGATCAAGTACACGCAGCGAGTCGAGGTGGCACGCATCGACATCGGCTGTCAGTCGAATGATCAGGGTGAGCTCGTCTATTACGTCAAGGACAACGGTGCCGGTTTTGACATGCGCTACGTCGACAAACTGTTCGGTGTCTTCCAGCGCCTCCATCGGGCGGACGAGTTTGAAGGGACCGGGGTCGGCCTCGCCCTGGCTCAGCGGATCATCAACCGGCACGGAGGACGGATCTGGGCCGAGGCCGAGGTCGGAAAGGGAGCCACGTTCTTCTTCACCCTCGCCGGGGGCAGTCAGCGGCGCGCGATGGCGGCCTGACCGTTCGCGACGCCCGACGACGTGCGGTGAGCCATCGCCTCCGGGAACCCGAACCGGGCTCGCTTCCCCTACGCTGTCCGGCGTGACGCATGGCACCGCCGACCGAAAGCAAGGATCATTCGGGCGCTCCGTCGATCCTGGATGAGAGCGCCCGCCTGGCCGATCCTCAGGCGAGCGGTCATGGCGAGGGCCCACTCGGGACGGGTCCGGCTGTTTGGGCTCAGCTTCTTGATGCTCTTCCTGGAGCTCGCCCTCATTCGGTGGACGGGCTCCAACGTGCTCTACCTGTCCTATTTCTCGAACTTCATCTTGCTGGCCAGCTTCCTCGGGATCGGCGTCGGGTTCCTGAGAGCCAATGCCCGCCACGACCTGTTTCGCTTCGCGCCCATCGGCTTGGCCGCGCTGGTGGCCTTCGTCCGGGTGTTTCCGGTCGAGATCGATCGAGCCGGCACTGAGCTCATCTTCTTCGGTGCGTTGGGGACGCGGAGCGGGCTAGCGCCCTGGCTCACGCTGCCCATCCTGTTCCTGGGGGTGGCCGGCGTTATGGCCCTCGTCGGTGAGGGAGTCGCCCGGACATTTCGACGATTTCCACCGCTGGAGGCCTATCGCCTGGACATCCTGGGCAGCCTGGCCGGCATCGTCGCCTTCTCGATCCTTTCATTTCTCGAGGCGCCACCCATAGCCTGGGGGGCCGTGGTCGCCGTGGCGTTGCTCCTGCTCAACGAGCGTCGCAGCGCCACCTGGCAGGTACCAGTGCTGATGGCCGTGCTCATCGTGCTCGCCGAGTCGACCGTCAGGACGGACAGCTGGTCGCCGTACTACCGGATCCGGCTGGTTCCCAATTCGTCCGGCGCCGTGAGCCTGTATGTGAACGGGATTCCGCACCAGACGATGGAATTGGCGACCCGGAGACTGGCGACCGTCCCGCTGTACGGCCTCCCATACCAGAGAATCCGCTCCACCGCGAACACCGTCCTTATCGTCGGCGCCGGCACCGGGGACGATGTGGCGATTGCGCTTCGCCAGGGGGTCGGGCACATCGATGCCGTGGAAATCGATCCACGCATCCACGAAATTGGCGTTCAGCAGAATCCCGACCGAGCTTTCCAGGACCCGCGGGTGACCTCGTACGTCAACGATGGTCGGGCCTTCCTTCAGCAGAGCCGGCAGCGGTATGACCTGATTCTCTTTGCCTTACCAGACTCACTTACCCTGGTCGCGGGCCAGTCGTCGCTGCGGCTGGAGAGCTACCTCTTTACGGTCGAAGCCATGCAGGCCGCCCGCGCCCATCTCACCGCCCAAGGGGCGTTCGGTGAATACAACTACTACCGCGAGCAATGGCTTGTCGACCGGCTGGCCGGCACCCTCCAGCAGGTCTACGGTCACCCACCCTGTCTCGATTCGGCGGGCGAGGCGTACCGGCTGGCCTTGCTGATGGCGAGCTCGTCTCCGGACGCATTGCAATGCCCGACCACGTGGCAGGCGGGCGGAGTCGCGGTCCCGGCCCCGGCCCGTGATGACTATCCCTTCCTTTACCTGCGCCAGCGAGCCATACCCGGCTTTTACCTGCTGACGCTGGCCCTGATCCTGGCGGCCGCCCTCCTGCTCCTGCGGGTCACGGCCGGCCCGCTCCGGCCGATGCGCCGCTATCTCGACCTGTTCTGTATGGGCGCCGCATTCCTGCTGCTCGAAACCAAGAATGTCGTCCAGTTTGCGCTGCTCTTTGGCACCACCTGGTTCGTCAACTCGCTGGTCTTCATCGGTATCCTGCTGGCCGTTTACCTGGCCATCGAGGTCGCCCGCCGGTTCGACCTCGGTCCCTCGTGGCGTCTCTACGTCGCCCTTCTGTTGGCGCTGGGGGGAGCCTGGGTCGTCCAACCGAATCTCCTGCTCGGGTTCGCGCTTGTCCCCCGGTTCCTG
>Ga0137390_10004986_pt1 | contig 11124 bp, 16 predicted proteins | sample 15con2h24AmetaG_FD_104937 | JGI IMG/M metagenome (GOLD analysis project Ga0137390, IMG submission 104937) | Vadose zone soil microbial communities from Angelo Coast Range Reserve, California, USA - 15con2h2.4A metaG | ecosystem: Environmental > Terrestrial > Soil > Vadose zone > Saprolite... | reverse complement strand
TCATCGTCGACAACTACGCCACCCACAAGCATCCCGACGTCATGGCGTGGCTCCAAAAACATCGGCGGTTTGTCTTCCACTTCACCCCGACATCCGCCTCCTGGCTCAACGCCATCGAGGGTTTCTTTGCCAAGCTCACAAACAAGCGTCTCAAGCACGGCGTATTCCGATCGCTGCGGGAACTCAAAGATGCCATCCACCGTTTCCTCGACCACACCAACGCAAACCCAAAACTCTTTACCTGGACGAAGGACCCAAACAAAATCATCGCTGCTGTCAGACGAGGGCACCAAGTGTTAGATTCGATCCACTAGCTGAAAAAGTTGATTGCAGGAAAAAGCGATCTATTGCAACTTTACGGATATATTGGATGGGACGACTGGATGTAGCCAACGGGAGGGAAAAGTGGACCAAGAGCTTCAACGAATCTATGGGGGGTTGCTGGCCGCCTACGATGTGAAGAAGTCTAACATTCTGGATCAAATAAAGGCTACTCTGATCCTGAATCAGGAAAAGAGCTTACGGCCTGACGCCTCATTATGCCTGCTGACACTCTACGACAACATGATAGTTACGCCTTACTCTCTGAGGCTGCGTACGGCGTCCTCCCAAGTGAACGGGGCCAATGTCGGTATCTTTCCTCAGAACGAACAAGAGCTAAATCAGCGCGTCATGGATAGTTTTTATCTTCTGCTTCAGACCATCGATAGAGATAAAAAAGACCTGCTCGCATCGTCGCACGACGTAATCATAGCGATCAATTCTATTTGGGGCCCTCTCTCTTCGTATTTTAATTGGGGATAGCCATGGCGGAATTTGATCCAACAAATGCAATGGCTCTACTTGAAGCAAACAAAGCAACCCTATGGCCAAATCAGGCTACACAGGATGATTTTCTTGCTGAGGCAATTGCGCGTCTTGGAGGACGAAGCGCTGACGACCGAAAGGAAGCGACTAAGTTAGCTGTCGAAACGGCGAAGATGCTCTTAACGGTCGCTGTAGCTCTTCTGGTGGCGGTGGGAACGTTGTTGCAATTTGCGCGAACCAACGGTGTTCCATGGCAGTCATGGACTATTGCCTTTTTTGGCGTAGCGGTCGTCCTATTGTTCGTCAGCATGAGTTCTGGTTTCTCAGCAATCAGCGAAGTGTACAAGAGAGCTGACGGGCGAACTTCAGCTAACGAACCTGCGTGGTCTACGACTCCCTTGTCCAGGCGATTGAACGTGCAATCGGGGTCCGGGATTTTCGCGCTACTAGGATTGATCGTGGCGCTCATTTTTTGGGCTTGGGGCGGGCCGTCTGCGGCGGTCGGCATAAATCTCTCTATACCCGGTGGGCCGCAATCGTCAGCTTCATCGGGGCCGGTTACTATTGATGGTGTCTGGACCGAGCTGCGTCTTAAAACGGCGGGCAATCAAGAGATCAAATTGCCCGCAAGCTCAACCAACACTGGCCCCCTTACGGTGACCTGCAAATAATTGTCACCACCGTGCAAACGACTGTGCACCGATTCACCGTGCACGGTTACTACGCGGTCAGCCCACACGGTCGTCTCGCGTCTGTTGGTGCGGTTGGTGGAGGGCGGTGAGATCGTTAAGTCGGGTGACAACAGGCGAACAGAATACAAAATAGCCGACAGTCAGGAACATCCAAGCTGAAGTACGAGACCATCCGGCGAAACCGTCAAATCCTTGCGTTTGAAGTAAACGGTGCGTCCGTCCTGCAATTTGTGCTGAACTGAAAGACCGTCTCCTTTTCTCCCATGCCAAGCGGGAACTGGCATGGGATAAGCACCTTCGCCGTCTGGTTGAACCGCGTCAGCGTAGTAATAGATCGCATATTTTGAAGTGACAAAAAAGGATCTTCCATCCATGAGATTGACTGTTTTGTCGTAGTCGATTTCTGCGTGAAGAACCTTGCTCCACTTTTCGGCGTATGGATCGTAAAGACTATAATAGAAATCGGCAGCCCGCGGGGAGCACGCATTGTGAACTGCGACTGTCCTTTTTATGCTTCCCTCGACTAGGGGGTACTCTTTCTTGCAGTCGTCAATCGCAAGAATTTGTTGGCGAGTGAGGTAGGGACCGTCGCCGCTCCCGTCACCTAAGGCCAGTAGCCTTATATCCGGCGGATTCTCAATGCCCGCCGCTTCGACGCCGCTCGGCGTTATCATTGATAGTGGGACACCTGCATCAAGTAGCGTTAGCGCAATTTTGATTATTGCCTCTTTTCGCACAGTAGGAGCGCAGAAAATGGCGGTCGTCCGCGATCTTCGGTATTGCTCCTGAAAGACATCCACGTTTATGCCTTCGTTCTTCAGCGCGTTTAAGACCTTATTGCGATCAAAAAACGCCTTGTAATAAGTTATATATAATCCCGCTGTTTCCTTTGGCTCTGGCACGTCTGAGCGCTTATCTGGGGGGAAATATTTGCTAACAAGTGGAAAAATCTGGAGCCATTTATCAAACTTTTCTGATCCTGGCATGTCGGACGATTTGAGGAAGTTGCACGCTGGGCTCAGGAGGTTTTGGGCGATAGCGACTTGATCTGCATTTTTGTACTTTGAGAAAAGATCGACAACGGTCGACTCAAACCTTCCCTTGATATCGAGTGATCCAAGCTTGATCAGTGTTTGAGCTTGCCCGTTGAGATCGCCTTTTATGTCGTTAGCCACTTGCTTTGTTGGTTCAGGACACTCAAAATTTTGAGCTAGTGCGGCTGTTGGAAAAAGGATCAAGCAGAGGATCAGCATATACCTAGTTTGAATTTTCATAGCTCATGCTCCGCGGCATCTACCTAAGGAGAGAGACGGGATTTTACCTTTCGCCTGCCGGTTGTAAATGTTTGCCATCCCGTGCATCCGACCGTGCATCCGACCGTGCAACGATGCACCGCGCACGGTTGCTGCACGGTCACGTGCACGGTCGGATGCACGGTTCGTGCACGGTCGGGTGCACGGTTGTTCTGTAAGATTATCAGCTACTTAGCGCGACCGTGCAATGACCGTGCATCAACCGTGCACTGATTTTCCCACTAACCGTGCATCATTTCCCCTCTCTATAGAGGGGAATGCACGAGGGCGGTCTTTACCACGAGGGCGGTCTTTACGCGGTCGGTCAGCCGGTCGAATAGAAAGGTTCGAGTAGTCGGGAGTTTAGGTATTGAGTAACGGTGTGCTGATTGCATTTGGGCTTATGATCGCATGCGCGGCCACGGCGGCAATATGGGGAGACCGGAGTAGGCGCGCGCAGACGGCGCGTTCAGCCATGAGGCCATCGGTATTATGCTGGATTACCTTGAAGCCAGACGGCACTTGCCGGGCGCGCGGGCGGCCGATTTGGAATGGGATATAGATTTCGCGCGACGCTGGATAGTGTCGGAGCGGCCAACCTTCGATGTAGCGATGGGCGCGGTTTGCGGCAGTTTTTCGGAAAAGTCGCGGAAGAGCTTGGCTGCGGTTCCTGCGCCTATTGAAGCCCCTGAAATGGCAGCACAAAAATTTACGGGTCCCTTCTAGGCCCACCCCCGCCCAGAGGGGGCATTCGCCGCCCCTGGAAAAAGCAACAACTAGACGGTTTTTGCCGACTCTTGATCGCACGGGCGATCGAGGGGTTTTGCATGGCTTGCAGCCGCCTCGAACTCCTCGATAGACTGCACTCTCACTTACGGCTCTAACCTCGCTCTGCACTACCGCATCGGAGCGCCTGTTACGCAACGGTCTGCAAAACCGAAGTCAGTTTACGGTGTGATACCGCGAGAAACGCAATAAAAGCGGGACTTTCCTCGCGGGTTCGGCGAAAACCTCCCGACCCCATGTGATACTTTTTGTGATACTGGCGATGTAGGGCGAGCGGGATAGTTCCGACCCCTAGCTCTTAGGCCGTAGCCCCGCCCGCCCACCAAACAGCCCGCCATCGGGCTGCTCTGGCCGTTTGAGGGGGGCACCGGGCGCAGCCCTGCGCTACTTCCCAGTGTCGGTTTAAACGGCTCAAGTGCGACTCAAACGCGATCCTGCGGGCGTCGTCGCCACGGTCGCATGGGTGGTCTTGCCGCTACGACCTCCAAGCCCGCCGCCGTCAGCGAGCGCGGACGCCGCCGCTGTTCTATCTCCCGGCCAAACGGCGAACATTACGCGAATGGGTGTTCGCCTAGCGGAACACTCTGATCAGCGGCCTCAGTTCTAGCCCGGAGCTGGGGCCGTTTTATTGGAGCGCCGTTTGGTGCTATCGTAGCGGCAACCTCGTTTTCGTCGTTCGGCTCGGGGAGGGGGGCGCCCACCCTCGGCCCGCCCACCATAACCGCTGGGGCGGGCGATTTTTCAGATGCTCATTGATTTCGATATTGCGCCAGCGGGTATTGCCAGCCGGGATCAGGTTGACCGCCTTAACGCGGTTTACGAGCGCCTGACGGCGCGGCTCGTGGACGAGATTAAGCTGCGCGAGCCCGGTTCTACCTTTCGCGTATCGAATTTGATCCGCGTATACCTCCAATCGCATCTGCGGCGGATGCTCCAGCTCACAGAGGCTGCGTTCAGCGAGTTCTTCGACGGGCGCGGGATCGTGGCAATCATGTGCGCACGGGGGATTTATGAGGGCCTCGCCACCGTCACCGACTTTGAGAAAGAGTTGAAGGGTCTGCTTGAAGTCGGCGACCTGAACGCGATCTTTCAGTTCACCAAGGAGAGGGCTAACGCCACGAGGATTGCGAGCTGGATACAGAAGGTCGGCAATCCGAACGTCACCGCAAAAAACGTCCTCACGATGGTGGGCAAGCTGAAATCCATTCGCGCGCGGATACCGGACGAATACGATTTCCTCTCGGAAATCGCGCACCCTAATGGCGTCGGCGCGGTCGGCTTCTTCGCCGACATGAGCAACGCAGCCGATGACGTGGCACGTTTCTCTGACAGCGGCCCTGACCCGAGGGCAGATTTGCAATGGATTTTTTGTTGCCTGCTACTTCCTCGACCAGTTCGAGGCCGTGATGGACCGGATCGAAGCCGAGCTGCCAGCGCTCAGTGCGCTGGGTGCTGCACAAGCACCATCTTCCGGCAACAGTCCGAATGGGTAATTCGACAATGGCGCTGATGAAGGAGTTTCGAACACCGGCCGACTTCTGGTCCGGGATGGTTGAGCCCGACTTTGCTGACTGCATAGCTAACAGGGCGGACCTTCGTGCGGCCTTCCACGCGGCGATATCACTTTTCCATATGCATGACTGGGTCTGGGATGCGCACGAGGCTCAAGTACGCAGGGCCTTCACATTCAAGGATGCCAATAAGAACATCGTAGCAGCTCACGATCCGCGTTCTTTCGCAAAAAGCCTTGAGCAATATTGCGAAGACTTCGGGCGGATATGGAGCATCGCGAACTCCGCGAAGCACCTCAAGTTGGGCGATGTTCGCCCCGTCGATAACGCGGCGAGCCATGCCGCCAACACCGCCGTACACGCTACGGGCGCAGGACACGGCGGCTACGGTGTTGGCGCAGGTTGGGGGACACCCGGCCTCTCGTACGCCGGTAGCCCCCGAGTCATGTTGGAGGGGACGCCCGGCAAGGATATGGAGTTCCACGAAGTGGCCAAGGTCGTGCACAGCATGTGGACGGCTCTCAACATCAAGCACGGCTGGTGGTGATCACAACCGCGTCGCCCCCGCCGCAGTGGTCACCGAGCGAAGGGTCTCAGTTGACAATACAGGCTCGTCGAACAACACGGCGGGACCGGCGACGTAGGGCAGGGACCACGGGTCCAGATCGCGATGGTCAGTGCAGGCCGAAAACTTCGCCCGCCACCGAAACGGCCCGGCCATTCGACTTTGCGGTGGGAGTGATCGCCGAAGCCTCTATTTGCCCTAGGACGTAGAGCATCGCAGCTCGGGCAGCCCTCGCGAAGTCGTCCCGCTGATCCTTGCAGGGTATGCGCTCGACGAGTTCGTCAGCCGTTAATTCGGGAGGGCGTTTCTCGCCCATCACCGCTTCGTACATCCGGCATATCAATTCGGCCTCACATAGATGGACACTGCCCGTCATCATGTGGGTTGTCGTCATCCTGTTTTTGCTCATGGCTCATCGTCCTCCCATTGCCCTCGCGGCCGCGATCACCGCGGCGCCGGTCGGACAAATGGCAGGCAGTCCCCATTTTGCAACTCCAACGAAAAGGAGAAGCGCCCCTGCCGCGGGGGGCTTTTCACTTGCGCGCATGTCAAGTGGCCGAGCTATGCGGCGGTCCTTAGAGACTGCGTGAGGCGCCACCCCGAAGCAGATGCCGGTATCCTTCCTGCGTCATCCACTTGGCGCGCGCGAGGTGGCTCTCGAAGGCCCGCCGAGCCCGATCAGGCTCGCGTTCAGGGTCAATATGCAGAACGATCCGGGACACCTCACGCCAATCGGCACCTTCCGCATCAGCATCAAGCATGCGGATATACGTGATTGCGTGTTCTTCGTCGTAGACGGTGAGCGCTGGGCTGGAGGGCGCCAGATCGGCGACATCCGGATCAAGGGGTGGGCGTGCTCGCGGTGAAGGGGATGCGCTGTGATCCTTGAGAAGCGCTCTTCTTGAACATCCCGAACATTGCCAAATCAAGGCCGATCATCAACTTGCGCTCGGTGTCAGGTGAACAGGTAATTATGCTCGTGGATCGAAAATTGAGTCGCAGCCTGTCAAGCGATAAGTTGCACTTATACAACCTTGAATAAACGGGCGGCACTCCAACATCGAATGAGTCTCTTGGGGGCCCTATGACGCCGGATAAGATTGCCGAACTGCGAGTGAAGCACCTTGAAATGTTGCAAGGGCTGATCACCCGCATGGCTGGGTATGGCGCTTCCTTCAAGAGCTACTGCATTACCGTGGTTACTGCGGTCATCGGCTTCGCCTTCACCCTGCATCGACCGGCCGTTGCCGTGCTTGCGCTTCTTCCCGTCGTCGCATTCGCCGTCGCCGACGCGCAGTATCTCAGAGTCGAGCGACGGTTCCGACGACTTTTCAACCTCGTCCGTCAGGAAAGCTGGGACACCGTGCCCAGCTTTGAAATCAATCTGCAACAAGCTCCGGCCGAAGCGTATCTGAGCGCCGCCACGAGCTGGTCGATTGTCTGGTTTTATGCACCACTGGCAGTCGGTGTCCTCCTCGCGGTGCTTGGGGCATGGGCCTATGGCTGATAATCCTTTCGACCCAAAATACGTCGGCGGCTTGCTGCGATATCTCGACCCGGCGCCAGCCGTACCCGCTTCGGAGAATGCGCTGGCCCGCGCTTTGGGGTCTGCGATGGCGACCAAAGGTGCCTCACCGTCGAACGCCCTGAGCGCCGCCGCCAGCGATCTGTTTCCATATCCGCCGACGCCACCGGCCAACCCGCCTAGCTTGCTCGGAGCCGCATCCGACTTATTCCCGCGTTCACCGCTTGCCCCGCTCAAGCCTGCGGTGAAGCGCAAGGCGTTCTTCTCGTTCCACTACGACGACATCATGCGGGTCAACGTGGTCCGCAATGCATGGAAGATAGATCATCCTGACAATGCGCTCATGCGCAGCTTTCAGGACAGCAGCCTGTGGGAAAGCCGCAAGCTGGAGGGTGACGACGCCATTAAGCGGCTGATCCGGGAAGGTGTAGAATATACATCCGCCGTCTGCGTGCTAATCGGCACCGATACGTGGGTGCGGCGCTGGGTGCGGTATGAGATTGCTAGAGCAATAGTTGACGCCCGGGGGTTGCTCGGTGTGCATCTCAACAGCATCAGGCACCACGTCACAAAGACTCCGCATACGCGCGGCTACAATCCTTTTGACTTTATGGCCGTTGGGAAGGTGCAGGCTAATGCCTTGGAGCCTGCACGCTACTATCTTTTCGAGAAGCTGGTCGTGCCGAATGGCTTTGGCGGCTATGACTGGCGGTGGGAACGATACAGCGATTACACGTCATCTGTGGTACGCCCGGCATGGCTTAGTGATTCCGCCCCAGGATACGTCACGCCGCTCTCTCAGAATGCCTTGGTCTACGACTACATCGCTGACAACGGTCACCAGAATATCGGTAGCTGGATCGATAGGGCGGCCCAGAGTGCCGGGCGTTGATCATAGCTACAAAGGAAAATCCAAATGTCATCGGCCGGAGAGAGTGTCAGGTTGAGCGGGGTTCTCCGTGGGCAGGGGCAGGAAGCAACCTGCACAATACGAGCAATTAAGGTGACCATACCGGGCGGTGGGGTTTCCGCCCTCACTAAGAAACGCGTCGTGAGCGTGTCGAAGACGCTTCCCGAGGGAGTTTATTATCTGTCGGTGAATGGTGAAGCGCCGACTGCTGTACGATACAGCAACGGTCACTGGCTGGACGCCCTTTGAGCAAAGCGTCATCAACCAGCCGGTCGGTAGCCTGATTGAAGTGCGGGCAAATGAAAAAGTACGGGCGCTATATTTGGGTTCTGATCGTGGCCGTCCTTTTGATCGTCTGCGTCTATTTCATCTTCAACAGCGGTCGCGTGATGACGTGTGTTTGGGGGCTCGCCATGGCGGCAACCCTATTTTGGATGCGCGAAAAGCGCACAATCGCGTATGGCCTCACCGAAGTGGTGGCCGGGCTGTTCATTCTTGGGCAGAATTACTCGAACGGAAGAGGCGGGTTCAGCGCCGGGTTCTTTGCCGAGGCTTTTCAGACGTTCCAATGGAACGTCGTCCTAGCTACTACTTTGGGTGCCGTTTACGTCATGGTTCGCGGGTTCGACAACATCAAGCGTGGGATGACCGCATTGAAATAGCGGTTTGTTACCATCACCAGTACCAACAACTGGCAGCGTGCAGAGCTGAATGCGGCAATGGTTTACCAATCAGAATTGCGACCATGGCTAATCGATACCCTTAATTTTATGATCGAACAGCTCAACCAAGCTCGGGTACCGAGCGAACAGCTAGTCGCCGTTGACGCGGTCGCAGGCCTATTGCCCTATCTTCTGGTAAGGCTCAAAGAAGACACCACCATCGCGGCGCACTTTGCCTTAGCGCTCGATGTTTGGATCGATCCAAATCATGCGAAGCGAGTTTGGAACCTATTGGCCAACGAGCCGCCCGCTACGTTTGCGCAATCGGCCAACGATCTCATTCAGCGACTAGAGATTTTGGAAACAATTGTCCGATCAACACCTGCGTAAGCAGATATCCGAACGTGGCTGGCAACGAGTTTTCGACGAGCAAGGGACATCGAGGATCGTGCCCTAGGATGGTGACGCAGCGCTATAGAGCCCCTTTTTCCAAAGTACAGAGATGTTCTCGAACCGGTCGCGATATCGAGAAATCGTACCCGCGATCACCTGCTTAACCTGTTCGTGCCGAATGTCCCGTTCGCTGATATTGAGATAGACGACGAGCCAACAGGCGCTTGAATAGTTCTTTTCAACTTTGTCTCGGATAGCCTCGTCTAGATATTTTGGGATCGACTCGGCGCGGGCCACCCAATCCTCGACGGGGTCATGCTCGACAACGAGCTGCGCGCCTTTCACCCTTCGATATTCCTCACCAAGTTTGCGACCACCATGAGTGCTCGTTACCTCGACGTTGATCGTGCGGGTTTGAATTTTGACATAGCCATCTGGCCAATTTTCGTCACGAGCGGCGAGGCGCACCTGATCTACGCCACGCTTAGTCGCGAACTCGGCAAGCACAAAGGCATTGTGGAGAAACTTGAGGCGCGACTGTAGAAAATAGTCGGGGGACGAGCACCGATGGCAAAGTCCCAGCGCGTCATCGCTGAACGTTTGCGCCGATTGCCATTTTGCCAGTCGGACGCGGGCAGCATCGATTTCTTCTAAGGTCAGGGGTGGACCGCGCGCAATAGACCAATCATCATCGTCGCCAACGTCATCCGGAAGCGGGTCGGCTTCGCAGGCCTTATCAATCCATTCGTCGGAAATGTCACCGGGCATAAAACATCACCTTGTGTTCACGTTTCTATAGCGATCACTGGAGCGCACTCAAATCAATCGGTCACTCTCCGAAATCCGACCGCTACCCAAGCAATCGCGGCCCCGAAGATCAACAAGGCGATCGGAGGAACAACCAGAATTCCAAGACCTTTGTATAGCCGATCAGCCCGCGCTCGGTTTTCATCTGCGAGCACCTTGAGCAATTCGTCGGCGGTGCTGTTCGCTTGATCGGTCTGCGTCTTCGCCTCGGCTGGGTCTGTTCGTTCTAATAACGCCGCACCCCTTTTTACACCCTCAATTATCTGGTGCCGAAGGAATTCCGGATCATGTGCACCGCTGTCCAAGGTATCCTTGACGTCTCCTTTGTAAACAACTTCCAACGCCGCTTTCGGTGCCCACAAGCCCTTAAATTCATCCTTTCCCATTGCAGCGAAAGCCGCCGCCAGCCACACGGCCGTCAAGACGATCCAAAGCCTAAAAAAACCTGTCGACCACGTCATCGTCTATCTGTCCTCATGCTGGTGCACTCATTTATACGGCGTGATCTCGCGCGTCTCGGTCAGCCTGATCATATGCACTGGCGGAGCGCACTTATAGTCCAGCGCTGCGTTCGGACTAGTCGCCGCGCTGGTACTGCCTTTTCATTAAAATGATCATATTCGTCACGCCGTCGTCGGATAGGCCTCTGGCCGCCTTGGGCCCCGCGTCTCGAAGGAAAGAGATTACGTGCCGAGGGCCAACTGCACCATTGAAAGCAGTCCACGCGCGGACGAGTAGGTCATTCGTGTCGTACCAGCGATCACGTTTGTCATAAAGACCGCGCAATCTGATGATCTCCACCAATTCTTTTGTGATTTGTTTATGATCTCCCTCGTAGCCTTTAGCGTGCAGAACGTACACGGCCTTCTCGAAGTTCGTAATGTCCTTGCGGCGGACTCCTTCCAGAACGCGAGCCATCTCTTGACAGACTTGCGCTGTATCCGACCAACTCATCACGGCTACAGAAACGCTCGGGGGTAAACCTTCGCATTGCGTTACTGGTGTCGAGTCTTGATCGGCAGCAGTATCCGCCACACTCGTGGTCAGGGTAACAAGCCAATTATGAGCCCTATACAAAATGCTGCGTTGCGACAGTTCATATGGTCAACCCATGCTCCAAAAACGGCGCAGAAGGCTTACCGAAACGAACTTGGTGTTGGCAAGCAAGTGAGTT
>Ga0137390_10004985_pt1 | contig 11125 bp, 13 predicted proteins | sample 15con2h24AmetaG_FD_104937 | JGI IMG/M metagenome (GOLD analysis project Ga0137390, IMG submission 104937) | Vadose zone soil microbial communities from Angelo Coast Range Reserve, California, USA - 15con2h2.4A metaG | ecosystem: Environmental > Terrestrial > Soil > Vadose zone > Saprolite... | reverse complement strand
CCGAGGCAAGCCGCGAGGAGCACTGCACCAAGGCGGGGGCGCCATGCCGCTCGAACCGGCATGGCCGATGTGCTTGATCCAGCACCTGACACGACACCGCTCCCGCGCCGGGACCGCGCGATCGAAATCGGCTGTTGCCGATTTCGATATCTTAAAAGCGCCAAAGTCGGGCAAGCCCGACTTTGGTCCCGCCCGCTCTTTCCTTCAAAAAAAGGCGAGCCTTTCAAAAAAGGGCGGGCGGCCGCTTGCCTGCTTACGACAGCACGCCGTACTTCTTGAACCAGGCGGTCATCTGGTTCCAGCCGTCGTCAGCCGCTTCCTTTCGGTAGCTCGGCCGGTAGTCGGCATGGAAGCCGTGGGGGGCGCCCGGATAGATCTTGAATTCGGCGGTCTTGCCGGCGGCCTTGAGGGCCGCTTCCATCTGCTTGACCTGATCGACCGGAATGCCCTGGTCCTCGGCGCCATAGAGGCCGAGCACCGGCTCCTTGACGTCCTTGGCGGAAGCGATGGCGTTGATCGGCATCGCTTCGCTCGGCGGATCGGCGAGACTGCCGTAGAAGGCGACGCCGGCCTTGAGGTTGCCGTGGGTGGAATAGCGCCACACGGTACGGCCGCCGCGGCAGAAGCCCATGATGCCGAGCCGGTCGGTGTTGCCGCCCTGCGACTTTGCCCACGCGACCGTGGCGTCGAGATCGGCAAACAGCTCGGCGTCCGTCTTGGCGTTCACGATCGGGAACAGCGCCGGCATTTCGGTGACCTTGGTGAGGTCGCCCTTGCGGAAATAATAGTCAGGAGCCACCGCAAGCGCTCCGAGCTTGCCGAGCCGGCGCGTCACGTCCCTGATGTACTCGTGCAGGCCGAAGATCTCCATGGCGACCAGGATCACCGGCGGATTAGCGACGCCGGCCGGGCGCGCGAAATAGACCGGCATGTCGCCGCCCGCGACCGCCACCTTGGCTTCGCCTGCGGTGAGGCCGGCGGTGTCGGTCTTGATGGCGTCGGCGCGCACCGGACCGGCGGCGAGCGTAAAGCCGGCGGCGGATGCGGCGGACGCCGTCATGAAGCCGCGCCGCGACAGCGGCGCGACCTTGGTCAGGCCGACGATATCCTGCATCTTGGTCTGCATGTTCATGTTCAAGCTCCCTGTAGGTCTCTTAAGGTTTGGGTTCTGCTGGTGGCGAAAAGCGCCGGAGGGTAATACGGAGAACCCACTACGTATAGCGCCGAATTATGCCAGGATGATAGCACCAGCGGGGCGAAGGTGACGGGGCTCGCGATCCTGAACGGGCATGTCTCGGTCGTGTCGGCGTCGGCGATCGAGCCGGGATGTCGACCTGCACGGCAGCAAACTGCCTCGCGCATGATCCCGAAAAGTGGGAACCGGTTTTCGGCCGGCAAAGATCATGCTCCAGCAATAAGCTAGAGCGGGATGACGATTCGAAGAAAAGTCATCCCGCTCTAGGAGTCACGCGGTTTCCCCGACGGCGGCAAATGCTCTACCATGCGGGCGGGTCAATCACAGGAGGGCTTGATGCCGGAAGTTGTGTTCTATGCGCTCGGTGGCCGGTCGATCGAACAGAAACGCGCCCTGATCAAGGATTTCACCGACGCGGTGGTGAAGAACTACAAGGTCGATCCTGGCGCGGTGACGATCACCATCGTAGAGTCGGCGAAGGAGGACAAGGCGAAGGGCGGCGTGCTCTTCAGCGACATGGGTGCAGCGAAGACCTGAGAAGCTTCGTTCGGTGATGGCGAAGCTTCGTTCGATATGGCACTGAACGCGATGCCAGTTTGTCGCGGCCCTCCGCGATCTTCTTTTTGAGCATTCTTCGAGCCTGTCCAGGCGTGCTGATGGTATCAGATTGCCTCCCCACGCTCCCCGCAAGAGGGCGACGGTGCGAAGCAGGAGGGCTGTGGATCATTCGGTGCTCTCCAGTCATTCACGGTCCGTTCACGTCGGAAACGCTAGAAAAGGAACGTAGAAGGGTGCGAACACCAAATTGCCGAAAACGCGTGGTTTGAAGCACCCAGCGCGGAGGAATAGGCTGCAATGGAACCGGCTGGGACTAATCTCGGACGATTTCCGTCGAAATTCCTGCTGATGGTCGTCCCCGGCTTGATTGCAAGCGGGGTCGTCGCATCGGTCCTGTACGCTGTCCATGTTTCGCGCGCGCCCTCATCGTCGGAGCTCTTGACCGACGTGACGCCGCAAGGCGACGGCCTTTCCGCTGAGGAGCGCCGCGGGCTCACCCGGCAGATGCTCAGAGCCCGCCGCGAAAATCCGCAGGAGCCCGCGGAGGTGCGGCCGATGCCGACGGCGCGGCCAGCCGACAGCGGACTTGCCGAGGCTCCCGCCGTTGAAAGCAAAGCAGCCGCCAAGGCCGCGGCGGATCGCACGCCCCCAGATCGCACGCCCCCAGATCACGCGCCGCAGGACCGCACGTTCGGCGCTGCGCCATTGCCAATCGCCCGACCGGCACCCCCGCGAGCGCGTCCAGATGCGCCCGTCATCGCGATACCGGTCGCGCCTGCCGCCACCTCCGGCGCCACTGCACCTCCGGCGGCCGCCACGGCGCAATCCGCGCCCTTGCCGCTCGGGACGACGGACCCTGCGTCGCAGCCGCCCGTGACAGCCAATCCCCCGTCTGGGGTCGAGCCTGAGCCTGAGCCGCGTGGTTTCGCCGCGAAGGTGTTTTCGTCGCTGTCGACCGTGGCCGGGACGGCCGCCAATGCCACCGGCAACACGGTCAACTGGGTGATCGACCTTCCGGGCAAGGCGATCTCTGTCGGCGGCCGGCTGTTCGGAGGTGACGCCTCGACCAGCAATCAGCCGGCCGGGCCCGGTGCCGCACCACCGACGGGCAGCGTACCGCCGCCGGCTACGGCGCCGCCGCCGAGGCGGAATCTTTAGCGCGCCCCGTTGGGCCCATTGCTCTCGCCGCTATGTTCGGGGGCTGACAGTCGGACAATTTTAACCGGCAGCGTTCGGCATAAGCCGGAGGGAGGTTGCGTTTTTGAAACCTTGCACAGCCGATAAGCGTTTTTGTCATGTCGCCGCCGCGTCGCAATAATCTTCTGTTAGGAAAGAAAAAAAGCGGTTCGACACATTACCGGGGCTAACAGCGAAGGCATCGAAATGAGCGAAGTATGGAAAACAAAATACGGACCTCGACGGGTTCGACGCGACCCCCCGACCGTGGCGGAGGCCGTCGCGGCGGCGCGCGGACTGACCGATGATGTGCAAGAGCAAATCGAGATTGCGGCGTCGCTGATGGATCTGCCGCCCGATCAGGTCAAGCCCGAGGTGCTCAAAGCCGCGTCGCGCAAGGACACCAACACCGTTGCCTTTGTCGGGCGCGCCGGCGCGCCGCGCACGGTCGTGGTGGAACGCGTGCCCAGCCGCCGACCCATGGCCGGTAAGGCGGTCGTGAGCAAAGGATTGACCGGGAAACGAATCGGCCGCTAGCGCGCGTTCCGATGAGATCAGATTAGCTCTCCCCTTATGCGCGTCCCCGTCGCCCCCACCCTACCCTCCCCCGCTTGCGGGGGAGGGTAGGGTGGGGGCTGCCGCGGGCGTCAAGGTCCGAAGTCGCGTACTTTATTCCGCGCCGATGACGCGTGATCCTGGCGTTCCGGCCGCGCCCGCGGCTTTCGAAGTCGCAACGTCATCCCCACATGCGGCCTTCGACACCTTATCTTCAAAGCCAACACCCGAAGGCGGCTACTCGGAGGCCAATATGACTTCCCTGCGAATTGTGAGGCTGTGCGCGGCGCTCGCGGTTGTGACGGCAGCGCTGGTAACCGCCGCCCGCGCAGCCGACGAGCCGGACCTCATCTTCAAGCGATCCACCGTGTTCAAACTGCTCACCCCCAATGACAAGCTCGCCACCTACGGCCTCGACGATCCGGAGGTCGCGGGCGTTGCGTGCTACTTCACTGTGCCGGAGAAGGGTGGCCTCAAGGGCTGGATCGGCGTCGCCGAGGAAGTGTCCGACATCTCGCTGGCGTGCCGGCAGATCGGCGCGATCCGCTTCAAGCGGAAATTTGCCCAAGGCGAGGACGTGTTTCGCCAGCGCCGCTCGCTGTTCTTCAAGAAGATGCAGATCGTGCGAGGCTGCGACACCAAGCGCAATGTGCTGGTCTACATGGTCTATTCTGACAAACTGATCGAGGGCTCGCCGAAGAACTCCACATCGTCGGTGCCGGTCATGCCATGGGGCGCCGGCGACGAGGTGCAGAAGTGTGCCGACTGGGTGGAGTAATTAAGGAGAGCGCAGCGCAAATTAAAGGAGACGAAGCGCAATAAGAATCGGCTGAGCCTGCGATGCGGTGCGCTGGCAGGTTACACGACGTTTTTCCAGCGAGCGCCGGTGCCGGCTGCGGGAGCAGCCGCGTGAGAACGCCGGACCGCACACATTACGAAAAGATAATATAGATAAATCGATGATGAATCCTTTGCACACGGGCGGTTCAGCGCGCGTGCGCTTCAATGGCGCCCGGCTGAACTTGGGGGCATCGAGCAGGAGGGTCATCATGGTTCGCAAATTGGTCCTGATACTTGTGACTACGGCTGCGCTCGGCAGCGCCGCCTTCACCCCATCTGTCGCGGCGGCCGGTTGGTATGGCTACGGACACCACCCCGACATCCGTGCCGATCGCGGCGACATCCGCGCTGACCGCCGTGATCTTCAACGTGACCACGCCGATTTGCGGCGCGATTTCCGCGATCTGCGCCGTGATCTGCGGTTCGGGCGCTTCGGCGACGCATCACGGGATCTGGCCGATCTCCGCCGCGACCGCCAGGATATTCGGCGCGATCGAAGGGACCTGCGACACGACCGTCGCGATCTGTTCTTTGATCGGCACGGTTATTAGTCGGGCGTTACACGGCCCTGTCGCATTGAAACGACGGGGCCGTTTCGTTCGATGTTTGCTTTCTGCAATTCGGGGCCGCGGTTTCGGCCAGCGCAAAAACGGGCCGAGCCGGGGATGTCTGGTTGCGCGCGGAGGCGGTTTCGTGCCGGCATGGCTTTTTGCGACGTTTGTAAAATAGGCTTATCTATATTATATAGTCCTATTTCGACCGAGACAGGCCAAATGGGACACCTATTCTCACGTCGGCGGCGCTCGTCGCGGATTGCAATCCCTACTGGCTACCATTACTATGATGGCAGATGACTTTGAATGGGATCAGGCCAAGGCCGCTGCCAACTACAAAAAGCACGGTGTGCGTTTCGAGCACGCGGTTGGGGCTTTTGAGGACCCTTTCGCTCTCATTGAGCTGGACGAGAGCGAGGAATACGGCGAGGACCGCTTCCTTCTGACCGGCCGGGCTGCGGGTGGCATTCTGGTTGTTGTCTATACCGAACGCGGAGAACGGGTCCGCATCATATCGGCGCGTGAGGCGACGGAGTATGAAAGACGAAACTATTATCGTGCGGCACAGGAAGACTGACAGGAAGCTCGTTCGTGTGCTCCCGGACGGACGCGAGAAGGTGCTGCCAGACCCCGGGCCGCTGCCTCGGCGCAGCAATGCAGCCATCGAGGCGGCGGCACTATCCGATCCCGACAACAAGGCGCGCACGCCGGAGCGCGAGAAGAAGCTGAGGCGCATTCCCCAAGTGAGGGTCATGCGCAAAGCCCTCGGCCTCACTCAGGAAGAGTTCGCCTCCCATTTCCACATTCCTCTCGGCACGCTCAGGGACTGGGAGCAAGGCAAAAGCGAGCCGGACACATGCGCGCGAGCCTATCTTAAGGTGATCGCACGAAATCCGAAGGCCGTCACGGACGCGTTGGAAACCGCGCCGTGAGCGGCGGTGGTGTTGCCAGCAAGCGCGGCCGGATTGAACGAACTAACTAAGGATTTCGACAATGGCGCGATATGTTGCATTGGTGGACGGCCGGGCTGGCGCTTACGGCGTCACCGTGCCCGATCTTCTGGGATGTACATCGGCCGGCCGTACGACCGACGAGGCTCTCCGCAATGCCATCGAAGCCGTGCGGCTCTGGGCCGAGGACGCGATAGCCGACGGCGAGGAGCTCCCTACCCCGCGATCAGCCGAGGTACTTCGTGCCGATGACGAAGTCGCTGCGGCTATTGCGGAAGGCGCGGCGCTTGCAATCGTGCCTTTGCTGATCGACGTGGGCCGGCCGGCCAAGGCCAATTTGTCGCTCGACGCGGGCCTTCTCGCAGCCATCGACGAAGCCGCTGCCGCCCGCGGTTTAACGCGGTCGGCGTTCCTCGCGGGCGCTGCCCGGGAGAAGATCGAGAGCGGAGGTTGAAGGCGAAGCTCTTTCGCGCTCACCCAACCTTGCGCCCCATCATCTCCACCGCCGGCAACGCCAGCGCATCCAGCGGCGATGGCGTCGTCTCCTCGGGGAGCCGCCCGATGCCGATCCGCAGCAAGGCCCTTCCCACCGCCCGGTTCGCCGTAACCACGCACAGCGGCACTGCGAACGCGAGCCCGCCGGCGATCAAGAGCGCGTAGGGGATCGCGACCGGCGCCGCCACTGCAAGGGCCGCAAGACATGCCCATCCGAGCGCCGCCTGCGGCCACAGCTTCGCGAGGGCGAGCCGCAACGGCACCGCGTGGTCGTCGCGCGCCTGTCCGCCCCAGCCGACGCTGCCGCCCAAGACGAGGGTTGCGAGGAACACCGTGTGGGCGAACCACATGATCGGCGACAGCATCAGAAAGAAGATCGTCTCGACCGCAACGTTGACCAGAAACATCGGGCCGCCGCCGTAACGGTAGCGCGCCTTCGGACGCGTCAGCGCGTCGATCACGGTGGCGATCTTCGGCGCAAACCACATGATCAGCACGAGGATGAGCACGGCGAGGCCGGCATCAGGCGCCATGAAGGCCGACGGCCGCTCGGCGGTGATGACGCCGTACGTGCCGAGCACCAGGAGGGCAATCCAGGCCGGCGAGCCCAGAAACATCAGGATCGCGAAGGCGAGCTGATAGCGGCTGACGAACTTCAGCCCCGGCAGGGTGACAAAACGCCAGTACTGCATGTTGCCCTGGCACCAGCGGATGTCGCGCCGGATGAATTCCAGCAAGGTCGGGGGATTTTCCTCCCAGCCGAGGTGCTCCTCGGGGAGCACGCGTACCTCGTAGCCGGCGCGGCGCATCAGCACGGCTTCGATCTGATCGTGGCTGAGAATATGCCCGCCCAAGGGGCCCCCTATCGGCAGCGGCGGGATGTGGCAATGGGCCGTAAAAGGCTTCAGGCGCAGCACCGAATTGTGCCCCCAGTGGGGGCCGCAGTCGGCTTGCCACCAGGCGCTGCCGGTGGTGTAGGACCACATGGCAAGCCGCATGCCGAACTGAAAGATGCGGGCGAAGGCTGAGGTCGACGGCATGCCGACCACGAGGCCCTGCAGGATGCCGATCTCGGGCGAGGCCTGCATGATGCGCACCATGCGCAGGATAGCGGACGCCGGAATGAAGCTGTCGGCGTCGAGCGTCACGGCGAAGTCGTGCGCGGCGCCCCAGCGCAGGCAGAAATCCCGGATATTGCCGGCCTTGAAGCCGGCATTGTCGTCGCGCCGCCGATACGTCACCGCGATGCGGCCGCGCCATGTCTCGGCGAGGTCCGCAAAGCAGCGCTCTTCAGCTGCCGCCACGGCGGGGTCGTTGGTGTCACTCAGCGCATAGAGATGAAAATGCGCGCCGACCGGGGCGAGGCCGTCAAGCATAGGTGCAAGATTGCGGATGACCCGAGCGGGGTCTTCGTTACGGATGCAGGCCATCAGGGCGACCGATGCGGTGATCGGCTCGTCGCCGCGAATGCGCGCCGCTGCCGGCGTGACGGTCGCGACCGGGTTTCTGGCGAACCGCAGGATCAGAAACCCGATCGCGGCGTTCCAGAATCCGATGACGGTCCAGGGCAGGGTGATGAGGAACAGCGCCAGCAGCACGATGTCGAGGAGGCCTAGGCCATCCGCTGACAGCGCGACGGCGGAAAGCCACATCACCGCCGCCATGGTGGCGACCACCAGGGCAGCAAACAAGGCTCGCCGTCCGGTCAGGTTCGACGGGCGCACAACGAGATCGGGCAGGGCCGCCGATCCGGTTCGGGATCCGGCTTCAACTTCTGTCATGGAAAATTGCTTTGGAATGGAACCGCGCTAGGTGAGATATAGCGGGTTAACGGGTCGAGTGTCCAACACAGGGGCTGCCGGGGTGATCGATCAGGTCAGCGAGCGGGCGCACGCCCTGTGGTATGTCGGCCCCCACTGTGCGGAGATTCGCCCCGAAACCTTGGCGGCTGACGTCGGTCCCGGCGAGGTTAGGATCGAGGCGCTTTACGGCGGCATCAGCCGCGGTACGGAACGCCTGGTATTCACCGGCTGCGTGCCGGCCAGCGAATATGCCCGCATGCGTGCCCCCTTCATGGCGGGAGACTTTCCGTTCCCGGTGAAGTACGGCTACGCCACGGTGGGCCGTGTGGTGGCGGGACCGGATGCTCTCGTCGGCCGCACCGCCTTTGCGCTCCACCCGCATCAGACCGCATTCACGCTGCCGGCCGACCGGATTGCGCTGTTGCCGGCCGATGTGCCGGCATCCCGCGGCGTGCTGGCGGCCAACATGGAAACCGCGCTCAATGCCCTGTGGGATGCGGCCCCCGGCCCGGCGGATCGGATCGCGGTCGTTGGCGCCGGCGTGGTCGGCTGCCTGTGTGCGTGGCTGGCGGGCAAGCTGCCCGGCGCCGAGGTCGCGCTGGTCGACATCGACAAAAGCCGCGCCGCCGTTGCGGCCGCTCTCGGCGTGCGTTTTTCGCTGCCCGATGCGGCGCTCGGCGAATGCGATCTCGTGATCCATGCGAGCGCTTCCCAGTCAGGGCTTGCCACCGCGCTGCGGCTCGCTGGCAACGAAGCGACCGTGTTGGAGTTAAGCTGGTATGGCGCCGGCGAGGTAGCCGTCCCCCTCGGCGAGGCGTTTCACAGCCGCCGGTTGCGGCTGATATCGAGCCAGGTCGGGCAGGTGGCGGCCTCGCATCGGCCGCGCTGGTCCCATCGCCGCCGCATCGACGCGGCGCTCGCCCTGCTGGCCGATCCGGCGCTCGACGCCCTGCTTACCCCCGCGGTCGACTTCCATGATCTGCCGGCGGCGTTGCCGAAAATTCTCACTGGGCAGGGCGGTGTGCTATGTCAGCTCGTCCGTTATCCCGCCGCAATGAGTGGGGCGTAGGATGGGTTGAGCGGAGCGAAACCCATCGGCGACCACTCCGCGCGGCAACGCCCATGATGGGTTTCGCTTCCGCTCAACCCATCCTACCAGCCCGCCAATCCCAAGGATTCCCCCGTGTACGCCGTCGAAGTTTCCGACCACATCATGATTGCGCATTCGTTTCGCGGCGAGGTTTTCGGTCCGGCGCAGCGTCTTCATGGCGCCACCTTCGCGGTGTCGGCCGCCTTCATGGCCGAAGCTCTCGATCCCAACGGCATCGTGGTCGATATCGGACGGGCCTTCGAGGTCTTGCGTCAGGTTCTGGCGCCGCTTAACTATCGCAATCTCGACGACATCCCGGCGTTCAAATCCGTCAACACCACGACCGAGTTCCTCACCAGGCACGTCTTCGACGGACTGGCGGCGGCCGTGAAGAACGGCGAGCTCGGCCGCGATGGCCGCGAGATCGGCGCAATCCGAGTGACAGTCGCGGAATCTCCGACTGCGCGGGCATGGTACGAGGGGGCGTTATGGCAGCGGTGACCTTTGCGGTGCCGGGAAGCCTCGATCAACCGACCGGCGGCTATAAGTATGACCGGCGCGTGATTGCCGGATTGCGGCAGCGCGGCTGCGAGGTCGACGTGATCGACTTGGGCGACGGATTTCCGCGCCCGACGCCGGAAATGGTCGACGCAGCATTGCCACGCCTTCGCCGCGTGCCCGCCGGCCAGCCGATCGTGGTGGACGGGCTTGCCCTCGGGGTGCTTCCCGACGCAGCGGCGGCGCTGCGGTCGAGCCACAGGGTGATTGCCCTCGTGCATCACCCGCTGGCGCTGGAATCCGGGCTCACCCCTGCGGAAACGGCGGCCTTACGGGATAGCGAGCGCGCGGCGCTGGCGGCAGTGAGCCGCGTGGTTGTTACCAGCCCGGCGACGCGCCGTATCCTGATGGCTGACTACGGCGTTCCGGCGGAAATAATCGCGGTCGCTTTGCCGGGTTCGGAGCGTACGGCTGGCATTGCGGTCGTGCGCAAACCGGCGGGAGAAACCATCAATCAAACCATCAACCTCTTGGCGGTCGGCGCGGTCGTGCCGCGCAAGGGCTACGATGTTCTGATCGAAGCGCTGGGCCAACTCGCCGCTCTCGATTGGCAGCTCGTGATCGCGGGCGATTGCAAACGCGACCGCCCAACCGCAGGCGAACTGGCAGCCACCATCGCGCGCAAGCGCCTTGAGCGGCGCGTATGCCTCGCCGGCGCGGTAAATGAGCACGAGCTGGCGGCGCTCTATCGCGACGCCGATGTATTCGTCCTCGCTTCGCGGTTCGAGGGCTACGGCATGGCTTATGCGGAAGCGATCGCCCACGGGCTGCCGGTGATCGGAACGCGGACCGGCGCCGTTCCGGACACCGTGCCGGCAGATGCCGGTATTCTGGTGCCGCCCGACGACGCGGCGGCGCTCGCCGCGGCGTTGGGTGCGATGATTGCCGATGCGGGGTTGCGACAGCGTTGTTCCGCAGCGGCGCGCGCGGCGCCGATGCCGACCTGGGAGGCGGCCGCGCAGACATTTCTCGATGTCTTGCACACCGCCGCATGAGCGGCTTCTCGCCGCGGTGGCTGGCGCTGCGCGAACCCTTTGACCGGGCGGCCCGCAATGGCGCAGTGCTGGATGCGGTTGCCGCCACTTTCGCCGGCGCATTGGCCGCCACGGTGACGGATCTCGGCTGCGGTACCGGCGCGACCATGCGGGCGATTGCACCATGCCTGCCGGCGCGCCAGAGCTGGCGTCTTGTCGACAACGACGACGTTTTGCTGAACGCGGCAGAAAAAGCGGCGCCTGCCGGGGCAAATGTCAGCACCGTCGCGATTGATCTTGCCGGTGCGATCGAGCAAGCGCTCGACGGTTGCGATCTCGTGGCGACATCGGCCTTGCTCGATCTCGTATCGGCCGCCT
>Ga0137390_10004984_pt1 | contig 11125 bp, 13 predicted proteins | sample 15con2h24AmetaG_FD_104937 | JGI IMG/M metagenome (GOLD analysis project Ga0137390, IMG submission 104937) | Vadose zone soil microbial communities from Angelo Coast Range Reserve, California, USA - 15con2h2.4A metaG | ecosystem: Environmental > Terrestrial > Soil > Vadose zone > Saprolite... | reverse complement strand
TTACATCGAGACCGCGGCGCGCTCGGCCGAGACATTGCTGGGGATCATCAACGGCATCCTCGACATCTCGAAGATCGAGGCGGGCAAGATCGAGCTCGAGCAATCCGCCTTCGAGCTGCGCAACATCGTCGAAGAGGTCACCGAAAGCTTTGCCGATGTCGCCTACGGCAAGGGCCTCGAGCTGACCTGCCTGGTGCCGGCCAACCTGCCGACCGCGCTGGTCGGCGATGCCGGGCGGCTGCGCCAGATCCTGACCAACCTGGTCGGCAATGCGGTCAAGTTCACCGAGAAGGGCGAGGTCGGGGTGCGGGTGCAGGCGCTCGAGGTCGACGCCGGCTCGGCCTACATCGCCTTCGAGGTGACCGACAGCGGGATCGGCATCGCGTTCGACAAGCAGCAGCATATTTTCGACGCGTTCATCCAGGCCGACAGCTCGACGACGCGGCGCTACGGCGGCACCGGGCTGGGGCTGAGCATCGCCAAGCAGCTGTGCGAGATGATGGGCGGGGCGATCGAATTGACCAGCGAGCCGGGGCGGGGCTCGAACTTCCGCTTCACGGCCCGCTTCGGCCGGCAGAAAGAGGCGGACAAACCGGCCGAGGCCGCCTCGCCCTTCCAAGGCATGCCGGTCCTTCTCATCGAGGCCAACGCCGTCCGCCGCCGCAATCTGAAAGATCAGCTGGTGAGCTGGGGCATCCCGGTGAGCGAGGCGGAGAGCGGCGCGGCCGCGCTTGCCGAAGTGCGCGGCGCGGCGGCGCGCGGCGAGCCGTTCGCGCTGGCGATCGTCGATGCCGTGCTGCCCGACATGACCGGGCTCGACTTGGCGCGGCAGATCAAATCCGATGCGGCGATTGCCGGATCGCGGCTGGTGCTGCTGACCGGGCGCGACCATGCGATCGACGAGGCCGGCGACATGCGCCGGCACATCGCCGGCTGGCTGACCAAGCCGGTGCGGCAGTCGGCGTTGCGCGAGTGCCTGGCCGCGCTCGACGGCTCGGCCGCGTCGGAACCGCAGCTCTCGGCGCCGGTGGTGCAGCCGCCGTCCGAGGGGGTGGCCGGAGCGCGGGTGCTGCTGGTCGAGGACAACCCGGTCAATCTCGAGGTCGCGATCGGCATTCTCGAGAGCTTCGGCTGCAAGGTGGAGACCGCGACCAACGGCGTTGAGGCGCTCGATCGCTATGCGGGCGGCGAGTACGGCCTGATCTTCATGGATTGCCAATTGCCCGGGATGGACGGGTTCGAGGCCACCGCCGCGATCCGCAAGCAGGAAACCGACCCTAATCGCCGGGTTCCGATCGTCGCCCTGACGGCGAGCGCGATCGAGGGCGACCGGGAGCAGTGCCTCGCCGCCGGCATGGACGATTATCTGCCGAAGCCGTTCACCGCGGAGCAGATGCGGTCGGTCTTGGCCAACTGGCTCACCATTCCGCAGCACAACCCCGCCGACCGCGAACGGGTGAGCCCGCCGCCGTCACCCGACCCGATCGACACGCGCGTGCTCAGCGGGCTGGCAGGGCTGCAGCGGGAAGGGCGGCCGGACATCGTCAACCGGGTGATCACGCTGTTCCTCGAAAATGCGCCGCTTCTGCTGAAGGATTTGGAGGCGGGCGCGGCCAGTGGCGATCTGGCGCTGCTGCACCGCGCCAGCCATACCCTGAAATCGGCCAGCGCCAATGTCGGCGCGGCGCAGCTGTCGGCCCGTTGCGAAGGCCTCGAAGCCGCACTGCGGACGGGCAGCCTCGCCGACGCCCGGTGCCGAATCCAGGGCATCGTCGAGACTTATCGGCTGGTGGAAAGCGCTCTGACGGCCCGTCTGCCCGCGGTGGCTTGACGCTGGGCGTCACGTGGTGGGTGCAGCAGGACTCGAACCTGCGACCCGCTGATTAAGAGACACGTTTCGCGGCTTTCTCTAGGGCATTGATTTTCCGCCATCTGCATCGTGTCCGCAGAAAAATACCGCATAATGTCTAGCATATGCGTTGACACCCCCTGACATTTTAAATACCGTCGCGGACAATCGCGCCACATTGATACTGCGGACACGGCGCGGACACGGAGACCCGCTGATGGCAAACGGATTGAACGAGGCGGCGATCAAGGCGCTGCCGATTCCCGACAGGGGCAACAAGGTTCACTACTTCGCCGGCGCGGTGTTGCAGGGGCAGACGGCGCCGCGCGGCTTCGGGGTGCGCGTGACCAGCGCCGCGGCCAAAGCCTTCGTGTTGAATTACCGGCTGCGGGGCCGCGAGTACCGCTACACGATCGGCCAATATCCCGATTGGTCGGCGCTGCGGGCCGTCCGTGAAGCACGGGAGTTGCGACAGCGCATTGACCGCGGCGAGAACCCGCTAAACGACCGGACGCCGCCGCCAGCCGTTAAGACCGTCGCCGATGTGCTGGACGAGTTCATGGCCCGGTATGCCCGCAACAAAAGCCGTCCGCTGCGCAGCGCCGATGAATACGAGCGGACTTTCGACAGGCTGGTGAAGCCGATTATCGGCAAGGCTCCGATGTACGACCTTCGGCGATCCGATGTCGTCGGGATGCTCGATCGCATCGAGGACAAGAACGGGCCGGTGATGGCCGATCGGACGCTTGCCTATCTGCGCAAGGCTTTCAATTGGCAGGCGACGCGCGACGATCGGTTTCTTCCGCCGATCGTCAAGGGCATGGCCCGAACGAAGCCGAAGGAACGGGCCCGCGCCCGGGTGCTGTCCGACGATGAGATCCGGCTGATTTGGCCTTTGCTGGACGGCACCTTCGGCGCGCTCGTCAAGGCCCTGCTGCTGACGGCGCAGCGCCGTGGCGAGGTTGCCGAGATGCGGCGCAGCGAGATCGCCGCGGACGGCGTATGGACGCTATCGGCCGAGCGGTACAAGACGAAGCGGGCGAACTTCGTGCCGCTGTCCCGCGCCGCGCTCGACATTATCAAAGCGCAGCCGGCGGGGGCCGCCGACTATGTGTTCCTCGGCCGCACCCGGCGGACCCCGTTCTCCGGTTTCGGCAAGGGCAAGGCGGCGCTCGACAACGCGATAACTGAGGCCAACGGCGGGCCGCCGCTGCCGAATTGGACCCTGCATGACCTGCGCCGCACGGCGAAGACGCTGATGGTGCGAACGGGCGTGCGGCCGGATATTTCTGAACGGGTGCTCGGTCACGTCATCGCCGGTGTCGAGGGCGTCTACGATCGCCATTCCTACCTCGATGAGAAGCGCGAGGCCGTCGAGAAGCTGGCCGCCATGGTCGAGCGGATAATCTACCCGAAGAGCGCCGTCGTCGTGCCGATACGGGATCAGAGCGAGCGGGGCTAGTCGGCATGACCGAGCTTCCTTTCGAAGAAGCCCTGCGGCTCTGCGCCGACGAACAAACGCTCGCCGAATACGACGCGCTGTTCAAGGACGGGATCACAGGCAGAAGCTATTACCTCGTGGACGGCACACAACTCCTTTACCGGACGAACGACGAGATACGCCGGGGCGGCTTTGAGAAATGGTTGCGTGCCCATCAGATCCGGCTTCGCTTGGTGGAAGATGTCCGCGCCAGGGTGGCGTCAGGTAAATGGCACTACCGAGGCAGGCGGCACATCGCTGCCCGGCGAGAAGCGATCCCCCCTGAAACAGCTAGGGTGCTGATCCCGTATCAGCGCGTCGACTCCGGGTGGACCGCTCGCGTCGAGTTCCAGATCATGTATTGGGGTCTGACCGTGGTGGCGCAGCCATCGACGCAACAGGAAATCGACGCGTGGATGGACAACTTTGCCAATATGCAGCCGGGCGGCATCATCGACAAACAAAGCTATGCCGTGCAGCAGTGCATGAAGCGGATGGGAGCAACGAGAGTCGAAGCACTGGCGACCTTATAGGGAGCTGCCAGTGACCAAACGAAAGTCGCGCGGGCGACCAAAAAAGAATCCGGGCATGTGAGACTCCGGATCATTTTCGCGGATAGACCAGAGTCGAGGTACACCGGCTGTCAGCCATTAGGGCAGTCGGAGTTTTATGAATGTCAGATAGCGCAGAAGGAACGCACCGCGCCGCGCTGGTAGGTTTTTTCACGGAGGGAGAGGAAGCGGCGCGGCTCGGCGTCGACCTCAGGACACTCCGGCGCTGGCGACGGGCCGGGTATGGTCCCGACGCGACCCGCATCGGGCGCCTTGTCATTTATTCCGAGGCAGCGGAAAGGCGGTTTCTCGCCGCGGCCGAAAAGCCGGTCGCGCTCCCCGCCGTGCGCCGGCGCTCGGCCAACGGCCCAGCCAGCCCACGACGTGCCCCGGGGCACAGCAAACTCGCCGCTGAATAGGTAATGGCGCAAAGGGCCGCCCCCGCCGCGTGGCCAGCGGACGGGGGCGGGGATGGTATCGCTGAGCGGCGATCCTCCCCGAATACCACAACGCCACGAGCCGCGCCAGCCGCCGATGACACCTTCGCGACCTGGCAACCGAAATACGCCGCGCGCGGGATTGCGCTCGTCCCGGCGCGGATCGACGGTCGCGACAAGGTTCCGATGACCGCGCACTACCAAAAGGTCGGGCTGCGCGGCTCAACAGAACTGGCGGCAAAATTCCCCGACGCCCAGACCTACGGCTTTATGTACGGGCCGCGCAATCGGCTGACGATCGTCGACCTCGACACTGCCGACCCGGCGATCATCGAGGAAGGCGAACGCCTGTTCGGCGCCTCCCCGGTGCTCTGGCAGACCGGCGGCGGGAAGTACGCCATGGCGTACCGCCACAATGGCGAGCCTCGCCTGATTCGGCCCTTCGGCAAATCGGGCCCCCAGATCGATCTTCTCGGCGGCGGGCTTTGCGTTGCGCCGCCCAGCCGCGGAGCCAAACAGCAATATCAGATCATCCGCGGCACCCTCGCCGATCTCGACCGGCTCCCGGTTGCGCGGACCCCCAACGAGATCGCGCAGGTGATCGCCGGCAACCGGGCTGACCGCATCCCGAAGGGCAGCCGGCAAAACGAGTTGTTCAAATACTGCAACTCGATCGTCGGCTACTGCGACACCCCCGACCAATTGATCGATGCGGCCACGACCTGGGCCGATGACCGTCTCGCCTCGCCTTTACCGGCGGTCGAGATCATCAAAACCTGCAACTCAGTGTGGCAGTACCGAGGAGGGAGGAAGCGCATCATGAACCAGATCATAGACGGGCCCCATTGGGCCGAGTTGAGAGCAGACCCCGAGATCCTTGGCGTTTTCACTTTTCTAGCCGCCGAGAACGGGCCGACGGCCGAGTTCATGATCGCGGACGGCCTCGCGGCGGCAATGGGCTGGCGTCGCCGCCTTATCCCGGAGGCGCGTGATCGATTTCTCAAACTCGGTCTGATCGAACGGACCCGTCGGCTCGGCAAAACCGGCCCCTATCTCTATCGCTGGCGGACAGAGCTCACGAGCTTCTTCGACATACCGCTAGCGGTAGGTAATCCTTCTATCACCCCTTCCCCCTCTCCCCAGGGGCAGGAAGAGGCTCGGGCCGTCCTACTATCGGACGGGTCTGAGAGAGCGGCTGTGAGCAAAACTGAGCGGCCCACGCAATCCACATCATCGACCCCCCAAAAACGGAGCGAACCGCCAAAATCGACCCCCCAGCGCAAAAGGACCCTGCGATGAAAAACCGACGCTCCCCACGACAAGACGACCCGGCTCAGCTTGAATTGTTCGGCGACCTGCAGCGGGAAGACGTGCTGATCGCCTATTACCGAAAACTCCGTGCGCATGGTGCGGATCTCAGCCTCGATCAGGCTTCGGGGCGAATTGATGTTCACCGCGTCGGCAGCATCCCGGAATGGATGGTGAAGCCGCTCACGATGTTCCATGCGCGGATCGCCGAAGACCTGCTGCGCGTCGAGCACGGCGTTATCCCGGCGGATAAGCCCGAAGCCCTCGAAGGCGGCGCGGTACTCCACCGGCTTCCTGGCCCTCGCCCGAAGCCCGAGCTCGACCCGCCGACCAAACCGCCGCGCCCGGCAACCCGCCGCGACCCCCGCGGTGCCGCATGAAACCCGCCAGCAAAGGAGGAGATCGAAGTGGATGACTTTGAAGAACTCGCGGCGCGCATCGTTGTCGCCCTGGTCGCTAGCGGGCAAATCCCCTCGTCAGGGGCCGGAGATCCGCAGAACATCTTGCAGGAGCTAGAAAACCCACAACAGAGCACTGCGAGGAACATCGCCAATTTCTACTGGCGGCTGGTGGAAGCTCTTAGGGAGGGCCGTCCCTCCGCAAGGACCGAGCGCGCCAAGCGGCCATCAACCGAGGGCGGCCGATGAGCGCCCCCGCATCCTGGCGCGACCGCATCAAGGTGCACGAGGCCGCCGACCTGTTTCCGATGATGTCGGACGACGAACTGCGGGAGCTTGGCGAGGACATCCGGAAGCACGGGCTGAAATTGAACCTCGCGTTCTTCGTGAATGACCGGCACATCAACGGTCTGCACGACATGCGCGGCGCTGCCGATCAAGCGGTAGAAATCGAGCGGAGGAAGGATCGGGGCGAGCTGCCCCTGCTCGACGGCCGAAATCGACTAGACGCGATGCAGATTGTCTGCATTCTCGACGAGAAGCGCATCACTGCCCTCTTGAAGTCGGCAAAAATCTGCTGGGCCGACGATCAGACAGCGGAAGCGTTTGTCGCCTCGCTCAACGCGCACCGCCGGCACCTGAAGCCCGAACAGAAGCGCGAGATCATCGCCAAGCTCCTTAAGGCGCATCCCGAGAAGTCCGACCGGGCGATCGCCAAGGAAGCCGGAGCGAGCCCCCAAACGGTTGGACGGACCAGAGCAAAATCTAATGTTCCAACGGAAACATAAGGACACCGAGCCCGCCGAGCGCACCGAGGCCTCCGGCCGGAAAGCCAGAGGCCGCAAGCCAGCCGCCCCGGCACCAGCCAAGCCATTCGTGGTGATCCTGGCCCGGCTTTAGCGCGCGTGCTGCCGCCCCCGACAGGTGACCGGCGCCCGTCGTGCGACGATGATTGCGCCGGCCGAATCGGTCGCCACCGCCGCCTTGACCGGCCCGAACGGCGCCGCGCAATAGCCGGCTCAGGTGGCCGAACTCTGATTAGAAATCAGACGATCTAGCACTCAATTACCGAGGATAATCAACGGCTAACGATGCAGATCGTGCGCCAGTGTCCGTGTGTTGTCCGGCCTTGGGCTTGCATTCGCGTCGCGCTCGGCGCACATGTCGAGCGAGTTGATGGTCTGCCGCGAGGCACGCCGGTCCGTTGCATGGAGCTCTGCCGAATGGCGAGCACGTATCCTACCGCTGCCGGCGATATTAAATCCGACAGCGACATCTACAGACCCCGCAAGCACGGACCGAGGCGGCGACAGGCTTTCTTCCGGGACCGGAAGCGCCGCTGGGCCCAGCACGCGGGCGGCAACGTCAGCGACAGCCTGGCCCTCCTGATCCACCAGGCGTGTGCCCTGGAATGGGACATCGCGCGCATTGAGCAGCGCGAGGTGGAGAAGGGCCGCCTCTCGGCTCACGATCGCGTCGCCTTGGCAGCTTGGCGCCGGCATTTCCGAGAGATCGTCCGCCAACTCGGTCCGCGCGTAGCAGCGCGGCCGGTGACGCTCGGCCAACTCTCGGCTCAATATGAAGCGAGCCAGGCCGCAGCGCCGCGGCGCCGCCGGCATGCCGAGGCCGCAGCATGACCATTCGGCGAGCACCGACCGGGGGGGAAGGGTCGCAGCGGCGCCGGGGACGGCCCTCGAAAAAATCGCCTCGGGTTGACCCGTCGTTCACGTGGGCGTCGGCCGAGGATTTCGCGCGCTGGCACCGGGACGGAGGAGCGGAGGCGTTTATCGAGGAAATGCTGGTCGACCCGGAGAGTGGTCGGCCGTCTATTTTGAACCGGGCGGAGCGGCGGTTTTTGCGGAAGGCGTTTCAGCTTACCGCGGAGGGGCGGCTGAGGCACCCGGAGTTGGTTTACTCGGCGCCGAAGAAATCGGGCAAGACCGGATTCGCCGCCATGATCGTGATTTTCGTGGTGCTGGTCTTAGGCGGCCGGTTCGCCGAGGGCTACCTTGTCGCGAACGATTTCGAACAAGCGAAAGGGCGCGTCTTTGAGGCGATCCGTCGGATCGTGGCGTCGAGCCCGGTGCTGGCCGCGGACGCTGACATAGGCGCCAATCGGATCGAGTTTCGCAGCAGCGGCTCGACGATTACGGCGATCGCTTCCGATTACGCTGGGGCGGCCGGCGCGAACCCGTCGATTTCCTGCTTCGATGAGCTCTGGGCATATGCCAGCGAGCGGTCGCACCGGCTATGGGATGAAATGGTCCCGAGCCCGACCCGCAAGATATCGTGCCGGCTCACGGTAACATATGCCGGCTTTGAGGCCGATGATGCTGGGCCCCTTCTGGCACTGTACAAAACCGGCCTAGCCGGCGAGCAGATCGAGCCGGATCTGTACCTGCAGCCGGGTCTGCTCATGCTCTGGACGCACGACTTTGTCGCCCCGTGGCAGGACGAGGCTTGGCGCGAGCAGATGCGCAAGCAGCTGCGCCCGAACGCGTACCTGAGGCTGATCGAGAACCGTTGGGTTTCCGGCGGCGAGACATTTGTGACGACGGAAGTCTGGGACGCCTGTGTCGACCAGACAGTGACGCCGGTTGTCTCTAACCCGGGGCTTTCGGTGTGGGTTGGTATCGATGCCAGCACAAAGCACGATAGCACGGCTGTCGTCGCCTGCGCCTGGGACGCCGCGGCGAAAAAGGTCCGGCTGGTCGCCCATCGCATCTTCCAGCCGTCACCGGACGACCCGTTGGATTTCGAAAGCACGGTCGAAGCGACGGTGCTCGAGCTGATGCGCCGCTTTGCGGTCGTGTCGGTCAAATACGACCCTTACCAGATGTTGGCCGTCGCGCAACGGCTGATGCGGGCCGGCGCGCCGATGCATGAATTTCCGCAGACAGTTGGCAATCTCACCGAGGCGAGCAGCAATCTTTACGAGCTGATCCGCGGCAGAAACTTGATTGTGTATCCGAATGACGCCGTCCGGTTGGCCGTGCAGAGATCGGTCGTGGTTGAGACATCCCGCGGTTGGCGGATCGCCAAGGAAAAAGCCTCGGCCAAGATTGACGTGGTTGTCGCGCTTGCCCAAGCCGCGTTGGGCGCCGTGCAGGGCGGCCAAGCCGCGATCACCGAGTTCCCTGAGCTCTACATTTCGGCGGGCCCGACCGGCATGAATTCTTCGCATTTCGACGCGGAGACTGGCCGGCCATATCACGGCGACGTGTGGGGCCCGATCCGCGGCAGTTTCGATCCAGTTTGGTAGGAGAGGGCAAACCATGCCTTGGCACGATTTACCGCAAGCCGGCGCACCGGCCCCCGCTGTCTCGGCTGCCGCCGCGGGCGTCAAAAAGGCGCAGCATCAGTTGGCCAGCCTGCGGAACAAGCGGCAGGCCGCAGAGCAGCGCCGGCTCGACCTAGAAACAGAGCGCGAGGCGATCGCCCTCAGTGTTCACGGCAGCGGACACCACAAGGAAAACCGCAAGCGTCTCGATGAGATCAATTTGGCCGTGGCGACCCATTCCTCGGAGTGCGCAAGCATCGACGGGGCAATCCGCGCGGCCGCTCAGGAGCTTGCCAATGCGACAGCCGCCGAGGCTATCGAAGAGCAACGAGATAGGGCCCGGCAGGCTGTCGAGCTCGCGCAGGCTATGAGGTCGCCGGAGTCGGCGCCGCCGAAGCTCTCGCGGCTTTTTGCGGTCGGTTTGAGCGGTTTTGGGCGCTCTCAACCCAACTGCACGCGTTGAACTGCGGCCATGTGAGCGGCGGTGTCGTTCGGGTCGCGGCGAGTCGCGCCGTCGGCAATGTCCTCGCCCAGCAGGTCAACCTTGGTGGCGGGCTTTTGCCACCGAGCGAGCGCCACAGCCTGGAAGCACTGGTCGACCGATGGGCCGCCCAGGTCGAGCACCGCGCCCGCCAGATCCTAGGCGAGGCCGGCGCCGAGGAGGCGGCATGATGGCCCGCCGCCTCAAAAAGCTGAAAATCACCGAGATTTCTGGGGTCGACCGTGGGGCTGGCGTCGGAACGCGAGTGGTGTTGAGAAAGGCCTATTCTGGCCCCATCACGATCCGAAAGGACGGCCAGAGCTGGGTGTTGCCGGCCGACCACGACGGCCCGCTCGACGCCGTACTCGAGCTGGCACGGAAGCAAGGGTACCAAATTGAGGGCGATCAGAGCGCGCCCATACAGGAGCAACGGAAAATGACCGAGGGTAAGGGTACCAGAAAGGCGATGGTCGCCGTCGCGAAGTCGTTTGCGGAGACGGGCGAAATGCCTGTCGAAATTCAGAAGCGCGATGTCTATGCCGCGATAGTAAAGGGCGCGGCGAAGACTCAGACACCGGGCCAGACCGCCGACCAAGCCTTCGCCCGATACATTGAGTCGGCCGAAGGTGCGAGCCTCTTCCGGCTCCATAAGGTCGCGCCCGGCCCGGATTGGGCCCAAAGCCAGGACGTGAGCTTCATGTCCGCGTGGGAGCGCGACCAGTGGGCGCGCACCGAACACAACCGAAAAGCTCAACTCGCGGCCGCCGACCGAGACGCCCGAGCCGAAGCGCAGATCAATGCGGTGGCGATGGAATTCTGGCGCTCAGGGCGCTTCGGAAGCATCGAGGCAGCGCGGGAGGCAGCTATGCGGACCCCACAAATTCGGCGGCTTCGGAGCCAGGGGAATATCTATCGCGACACGCGCACCTACGCCGACACCGTGTGATGTGCGCCGGGGCACAGATCGTTGGAACACCGCTGCGGGGATTTGCTGATCCTCATTCCCGCAGCGGTTGGCGACGCTGCGGTCCGAGCATCCGCGGTGGCGCCAACGGGCGGGCCGGCGTTCTCGACCAGCGTTGGCCCGCCCAACCCTTTCGACCCCGCGGTTTCCAGGCGCGGGTCGAATCGCAGGCGGCGCGGTCACCCGTTCCGCGCCGCCTGCAACCTTCCCTTGCGGCGGCCGCGGTTATGAGCTGCGTGACCCCGTAGGGACAGCCGCCGAACCACCACTCACCCGCAAGGCCTCGAGCGGCGTGATAGACCTGTTCGCCTTCGGGGGCGCTGCGGTAGGGTCCGACCGCAACGCGCGTGTACGGGCTCCCTAGAGCCCCCGGCGCA